>FTAG01001160.1_pt1 | contig 13353 bp, 11 predicted proteins | sample 1638911 | NCBI WGS metagenome assembly FTAG01 (sample SAMEA3914813, study PRJEB12502) | metagenome | biome: forest; material: soil | place: Canada | collected 2011-07-07 | depth 0.3 m
AGGCCCGCGACGCCGGTACCCACGGCCAGATCGGGAGGACGCCGCGCGCACCGTGATGCAGACCGGGCAGGACCATTCGGGCCCAGATTTTTTGGGCCAAGACTTTTTGGGCCAAGACTTTCTGGGCAAGACGCTGATGATCACCGGCGGGACGGGCTCGTTCGGCTCGACCATCCTGGGTCACTTCCTGTCGCTGCCGATCGGCGAAATCCGCATCGTCAGCCGGGACGAGAAGAAGCAGGAGGACCTGCGCCAGCGTTTCGGCGATCCGCGCATCAAATACCACATCGCCGACGTGCGCGATTTCCGCACCATGGACAGCGTCACGCGCGGGGTGGACTTCATCTACCACGCCGCCGCGCTGAAGCAGGTGCCCTCATGCGAGTTCCACCCGATGGAGGCGGTGGGCACCAATGTCTCGGGTACGGCCAATGTCCTCGACGCGGCGATCCGCAACGGCGTCGGACGGGTGGTGTGCCTGTCCACCGACAAGGCGGTCTATCCGATCAACGCCATGGGCATGTCCAAGGCGCTCATGGAGAAGGTGATGGTGGCCAAGGCCCGCTCCAACCCGGGCGGAACGGTGATCTGCGCCACCCGCTACGGCAATGTCCTGGCCTCGCGCGGGTCGGTGGTGCCCCTGTTCATGGACCAGGTCCGCCGCGGCCAGCCGCTGACCCTGACCGATCCGGAGATGACCCGCTTCGTCATGACCCTGGACGAGGCGGTCCAGCTCTGCCTCTACGCCTTCGAGCACGGCGGCCCGGGCGACCTGTTCGTGCAGAAGGCGGCCGCGGTGACGCTGGAGCGGCTGGCGCGCGCCGTGCTGCTGGTCATGGGCCGGTCCGACCATCCCATCCGCATCATCGGCACACGCCACGGCGAAAAGCGGTTCGAGACCCTGCTCAGCCGCGAGGAGATGGCCTTCGCCGAAGACCACGGCGACTATCTGCGCATCGTCCCCGACAACCGCGACCAGAACTACGACGTCTACGTCCGCGAGGGCGAGGCGCGCCTGCCGGTGGGCGAGGGCTTCAACTCGCAGAACACGCGCCAGCTCAGCGTGGCGGAGTTGGCCGAGGTGCTCCGCGGCCTGCCGTATGTGCGCGCCTTCATGACGGGGGGCCTGGCTGATGCCGCATGAGGGCCGCCGCATCGCGGTGACGGGCGCCGGAGGCTTCATCGGCCGCAACCTGGCGGTCAGGCTCCGCGAACTCGGCCATGCCGTTTCGGCCCTGACGCGCGAGACGCCGGCCGATGAGGCGGCGATGGCCCTCGCCAACGCGGAAGTCGTGGTTCATCTCGCCGGCGCCGTCCGGCCACGGGACCCGGGTGAGTTCGCTCTTACCCAGGCCTACGCCGCCTGGGTCGCCGAGGTGGTCGGCGACGGCGGGCGCCGGCCGCTGGTGATCTGCAGTTCGTCGGTCCGCGCCGACGACGATACCGACTACGCCCGCAGCAAGCGCGACGTGGAGCAGGTCATGCTCGATCTCGCCGCGGCGGGCCATGCGACGACGGTGATCTACCGGCTGCCGAACGTGTTCGGGAAATGGGCGCGGCCCAACTACAATTCGGCGGTCGCCACCTTCTGCCATAACCTTGGCCGCGGCCTGCCGATCCGCGTCGACGACGCCATGACGCCCTTGTCGCTGCTCTACGTCGACGACCTGATCGCCCAATGGGGCGGGCTGATCGCGGAGCCGCCGTGCGCGAGCGGCTTCATCGAGCCCGATCAGGTACGCCAGACCACCGTCGGCCAGGTAGCCGCCCTGATCCGCGCCTTCGCCACGGGGCGATCGTGCGGGCGTATCCGCGACGTGGGCGTCGGCCTCGAGCGCGCGCTCTACGCCACCTTCGTGTCGGCGCTTCCGGCGGAGGCGTTCAGCTATCCGCTGGTCGCCCATACCGATCCACGGGGCAGCTTCACCGAGATGCTGAAGACCCCGGCCAGCGGCCAGGTCTCCTATTTCACCGCCCATCCCGGCGTCACCCGCGGCGGCCATTACCACCACAGCAAGGTCGAGAAGTTCCTGATCGTGCACGGCGAGGCCCTGTTCCGCTTCCGTCACATCCTCACCGGCGACACGCACGAGGTGCGCGCTTTCGCTGACCGGCCGATGGTGGTCGAGACCATCCCCGGCTGGACCCACGACGTCACCAATGTGGGCGATGGGGTGATGGTGTCGGTGATCTGGGCCAACGAGGTGTTCGACCGCGAGCGGCCCGACACCGTGGCGATGACGGTGTGAGCGTCCGCAAGCTCAAGGTGATGACCATCATCGGGACGCGGCCGGAGATCATCCGCCTGTCGCGGGTGATGGCGGCGCTCGACCGGTGGGCCGATCACATCGTGGTCCACACCGGCCAGAACTACGACTTCGAGCTCAACGAGGTGTTCTTCCAGGACCTCGGCCTGCGGAGGCCCGACCACTTCCTGCAGGCGGCCGGCGGTTCGCCGGCCGAAACCATCGGCCAGGTGATCATCGCCGCCGATCGGGTGCTGGCCGCGGAGCGACCCGACGCGGTGCTGGTGCTCGGCGACACCAACAGCGCGCTGGCGGTGATCCCGGCCAAGCGGCGGCGGATCCCGGTGTTCCACATGGAGGCCGGCAACCGCTGTTTCGACCAGCGCGTGCCCGAGGAGATCAACCGGCGGATCGTCGACCACACCGCCGACATCAACCTCCCCTACTCGTCCATCGCCCGCGAATACCTGCTGGCCGAGGGGTTTCCGGCCGATCGGATCGTCAAGACCGGCAGTCCGATGTTCGAGGTGCTGAGCCACTATCGGCCGGGCATCGAGGCGTCAGACGTGCTGCGGCGGCTGGAGCTGACCGAGGGCCGCTACGTCCTGGTCAGCTGCCATCGGGAGGAGAACGTCGATTCCGATACCCAGCTCGCGCGGCTGGTCGATACCCTGGCGCGGGTCGCCGCGCGCCATGACGAGCCGGTGGTGTTCGGCGCCCATCCGCGCACCCGCAAGCGCATCGACGCCCTGGGGCTGGCCTTCGATCCTCGCGTTCGGCTGCTGAAGCCGTTCGGCTTCTTCGACTACAACGCCCTGCAGCTGCACGCCCGAGCCGTGCTCTCGGACAGCGGCACCATCAGCGAAGAATCCTCGATCCTGAACTTCCCGGCCCTGAACATCCGTGAGGCGCACGAGCGTCCGGAGGCGATGGAGGAGGGGGCGGTGATGATGACCGGCCTCGATCCCGAACGGGTCCTGCAGGCGCTGGACGTCCTGGAGATGCAGGGGCGGGGCGAGCAGAGGACGATCCGCCTGCCGGCCGACTACGCCGCGCAGAACGTTTCCGACAAGGTGGTGCGGATCATCCTCAGCTACACCGACTATGTGCGCCGCACGGTGTGGAGGGCGGTGTGAGCCCGACCGGCCACGATCGCCGGGTGGAGCAGCAGCAGACGCCGCCGCCGGGCGACGGCGCTTTGCACACCCTGGGGACAGAAGGGCTCGGCCTGCTGCTCGCCTTCGTCCGGTTCGCCGGCTGGCGGGCGGCGACGGGCGCGGGCCTGATCGCCCTCGGCGCGGTGTTCGACGGCGTGGGCCTGCTGCTCCTGGTCCCGATCCTGGAGCTGGCGATAGGATCGGGCGGCGGGCACGCCCTCGCCATTCCCTTCGCGCGGTCGCTGTTCGAGCGGCTGCGCCTGCAGGACCCCGACCTGCGGTTGCTGGCGCTGCTGGCCGGGTTCTGCGTGCTGATGGGCGTGCGGGGCCTGGTGCTCTACAGCCGCGACCGGGCGATCGACCGGCTGCAGTTCGAGTTCGTCCGGCGCACCCGGATGGGGCTGGTGCAGACGATCGCCGACGCCGGCTGGCGCCGCACGTCCAGGGTCCGCCATACCCGGGTGGTGCAGGCGCTCAGCGAGGAGATCCATACCGTGGGCGCGGCGGCCAACGCCGGGCTGACCACCGTCGTCTCGCTGGCGGTCCTCGCCGGCAATTGCGCGCTGGCTTTGCTGCTGGCCCCGGCGGCCGGCGCGGTCGCCTTGGGGGTCGCCCTGGCTGTGGTCCTGGTGAGCCAGCCCTTCCTGCGCTCGTCGCGCCGGCTCGGGCGGGCGATCCTGGAGGCCCACTTCGGCATGACCGGCGGGGCGCTGGCCTTGCTCGCCGGACTGAAACTGGCCACGGCCGAGGGCCTGCAGCGCCGGTTCGTCGCGGCCTTCGACGCCGCGTCCTCGGCCGCCACGCGCGACCGGCTGGCCTTCGCCGGCCTGCAGACCGGCCTGCGCAATCTCACCACCACCCTGGGCGCCCTGATCGGCGCCGCGATCCTGTTCGCCGGCATCGCCGTCTTCCACCTGCCCGCCCCGGTGCTGATCACCCTGCTGCTGGTGCTGGCGCGGATGAACGGCCCCGCTCTGGCGGTTCAGCAGGGGGTGCAGCTGCTGCTGCACAGCCTGCCGGCCTTCGGCGCGATCCAGGCGCTGGAGCAGGAGCTGGCCGAGGCCGTTCCGCCATCGCCGGGCCGGGCATCGCCGGTATTGGCGCCGCGGATAGCCCAGGCGGGCGAGGGCGTGCGGTTCGAGCATGTCTCCTTCCAGCATCCGGACGGCGCCGGCGCCCTGGACGACGTGAGTCTGGAGTTGCCCGCAGGCGCCTTCGTCGGCCTGACCGGCCCGTCGGGATCGGGCAAGACCACCTTCCTCGATCTCGTCGCCGGGGTGCTGGAGCCGCAGGCGGGGCGGATCACCGTGCACGGCCTGCCGATCGAGAGCGGCGCGCCGCCCGCGCACCGGGCTGGCGTGGCCTATGTGGCGCAGGACCCGTTCCTGTTCGACGACACGGTTCGCCGGAACCTGCAGTGGTCCTGTCCGGGCCGTACGGACGCCGAACTCCACGCGGCGATCGATCTGGTCGGCGCGGGGGGCCTGATCGCGCGGCTCCAGCAGGGCCTCGACACGCGGATCGGCGAGCGGGGGGTGCTGGTGTCGGCCGGCGAGCGGCAGCGGCTGGCGCTGGCGCGCGCCGTGCTGCGCCGGCCGGCCCTGTTGATCCTCGACGAGGCCACCAATGCGATCGACGTGGCGAGCGAGCGCGCCATCCTGCAACACTTGTCGGCCCTGCGGCCGGCGACCACCCTGTTGATGGTGGCCCACCGGCGCGAAAGCCTCGACCTGTGCGACCACCGGCTGGAGCTGCCCGGCTTGTCGCTGACCGCCTGTCCGACGGGCGAGATCAGAAGGCCCAGCTCAATCCGGCGATGACCGTGGTCTTGCTGTGGGGCTCGTGCAGATAGTAGTCCTCCCCGGGGCCGCCGCCGCTCAGCGCCAGGTGCAGGTCGATGGGCGCGAACAGCCGTGAGGCCGAGAGCCGCCAGTCGTACTGGCCGGTGCGGTCGCCGGCGCCGGCGGGGTGGCTCACATAGTCGAGATAGCCCAGATGCACGCCCAGGCGGACCTTGGCCCAGATCTCCCGCGAGCCTTCCAGCTCGCCATAGACGGTGTGCACGCCGGTCCGGAAATAGTCCGGCGAATAGTAGATCCGCGCCGCGACGCCGTGGGTGACGGCGCCCACATAGGCCTCGGTGTAGCCGCTGTCGGTCTTTGCGCCGTAGAGCTGATAGTACTGGGTGCGCACCACGCCCACGTCGACCGACAGGCGCGAGGTCAGGCGGCGGGCGTAGCCAAGATCGCCGATCACGCCCTGGAACACCGGGTCGCCGCCGCTGTCGAGGTCGCCGATCGCTGAGCCGTTGGCATAGAAGCCCGACGGATCGTCGTAGGACAGGTTGAGGATGGCCGCCGGCTTGCCCGCGCTGACCGAATAGCCGCGTACCACATAGTCGTTCTGTACGGCGACGCTTCCGGCCATCTGCGCCAGCGACGGCGTGGCCAGGCCGGCTACGACGCTCGCCAGAAGGACGGCCGCGCCCTCAGCGGGCGGTTTTCGCCGTCTGTCCGCCCGCGACGCAGGAGCAATCGCAGACGCGCGCGGGGCGCAGGATGGTCGCGCAGGCGTCGACCAGCCCCCCCATCGGCTGGGTCGCCACCAGCATGGTTCGAACGACGGACGCATGCGTCTCACGAATGAGGGCGATCAGGCCGCTGACATGGGCGGCGGCGTAGGAGCTGCCGTTGACCAGATCCCATTTCCCCCCCGGCTCCGTGGTCGGAATGTCCTGACCCGGCGCACCGTACACGCCGGGTGGGAGCGAGGGCAAAGAATCAATCGCCACCGCGATGACGCCAGGCTCGGATGCGGGAAATCCCCCCTTGGGCAGGGTCGGATCATAAGCGGCGACCACCGAAATCCGGCGCGCCGCAGCGACTTCGAGCAGCTTCTGCAACAACAGATCGGGCGGGCCGGCCAGGCTGAGGTTGATGACGCCGGCGTTGTGGTCGATGGCGAAGTGGATCGCCTTGGCCAGGCTCAGGCTGTCGCAGACGGTCGGCGCGCCGACGCCCTCGTTCTGCCAGCAGGCCCGGAGCGCCATCAGCCGCGCCTGCGGGGCGATGCCGGCGATGCCGACGCCGTTGCCCTCCTTGGCGGCGATCACGCCGGCGACGCCGGTGCCATGGCGCTCGGGACCGCTCGGCCGGTCGAGGACGAAGTCGGCTTCGGCGACGAACTGCCCGGCGAGATCGGGATGGTTCACCTCGATCTTGCTGTCGACCACGGCCACCACCACGCCGCGTCCCGTGACCACGCGGTGCAGGTCGGCGAGGCGCCAGGCCTTGGCGGCGGGCTGGACGGCGAACAGGGGATCCCCCAGGCTCGGCTGGCCACTCGGCTGGCCGCCCTTGGCCTTGAACTCCTGCACCGGCTGCGACCATGCGACCAGCGGGTCCTGCGCCACCTGCGCCACCACCGTCTCCACCGTGCGGTCCGCCGGCACGGCCATGACGTAGCAGTCGAGGCCGACCAGCGGCATGGGCCAGCCGTCGCCGACCAGGTTCAGGCCGTGGCGGTGGGCGATGCGTTCGGCCAGCCGGCGGCGGGCGGCGCCGGTCTGCTGGTCGCCGTAGTCGCCGTCATAGCTCGAGTTGGGCCGGTAATGGTCGGGCGACAGGCGCAGCATCACCAGGATTTGTCGTCCTGTCGCCGCTTCGGCGACGACCGGAACCACAGGCTGGGCCCAGGCGCCGGGCGGCGCGGCCAGGGCGAGCATCGTCGCCAGGCTCACCAGCCCCGCCAGCGCCGAGCGCCAAGGCTTCACGGCCGGGCTTCCCCGTCGATCGGTTCGGCCAGCACCACATGACCGTCGGCGCGCAGACGCTTCAGCGCGGCGGCCCGTTCGGTGTCGGCCACGTGCAGGACATAGGCGTCGCTGGCCGTGGGGCCGTCCACCAGCCGCGCGCCGCTGAAGCGCAGCGCCGCGCGCAGGTCCTGCTCGGCGGTCGTCGGCTTGAAGATCACCACCAGATTGCCGGCGGCGCCGGATTTCGGCGCGCCCAGCGCCCGATACAGCGGATGCGGCTGCAGCGCCGCCACCGATACGACGCCGACCACCAGCATCAGGCAAGCCGCCTGGGCTGTGATCGCCCAGCCCATGGGCACCGGGCGCCGCCACAAGGCGCCGGGGACCCGCCAGGCGCCGGCGCGGCGTTGGGGCCGTTCGCTCTCGATCCGCCCGCGCAGGGCGGCCCAGCCGCGCTCGACGTCCGAGGGGACGCTGGCGACCATGGCCCCGAGCGCCCGTTCGGACTCCAGCTCGGCGCGGCATTCGGCGCAGCCCTCGAGGTGGGCCTCGACCGCGACCATCTCCTCGGCGTCGAGCGTGCCGTTGGCGTACCAGGGCAGCAGCTGCTGGGTCAGTTTGTGGGGGTCGCCGTGAAGGCGGATGACATCGGCCATGGGGTCCGTCCTAGAGCCAGTCCGGCAGTTCGCCGGACAAGCGGCGCTTCAGGTGGCGTCGCGCGTGGAACATGCGGGTCTTCACCGTATCGACCGGGCATTTCATGATCTCGGCGATCTCCCGATAGCCCATTTCGTGGAAATAGGTGAATTCGACCACCGCCCGGTGTTCGGCCGACAGTTCACTGATCGCGTTCAGCAGCAGCACCTGGATCCGCTGCCGGCCGAACGCCTCCTCCGGCGTCGGCTCCAGGCTGACCCGCTCTTCGGCCCAGGGATCCTCGATCGGTTCGTCCTGGCGGCGCAGGGCCTTCATCGCCTTGCGGTAGGCGATACCGAAGATCCAGGTCGAGAGCTTGCTGGCCCCGTTGAAGGTGTGGGCGCGGTCCCACACCACCATCAGGGTGTCGTTCATCACCTCTTCGACGATCTGCGGCCGATGCACCAGCTTGAACAGGAAGCGGGTCAGGCGCGGACGATAGTTGCGATACAGGTCCTCGAACGCGTCGACGTCCTTTGCGAGGATGCGCGTCATCAGGGCGTGATCGACATCGCGCGCGCCCCGCGTCTGCACCTGTCGTTGGCTGGCCTCCATGGGTGTCCCGCTCGAAATTGTCCAGTTGTACTCTGCGGGTAAGTGCCCCTCGCCGGCACATTGGTTTCGCGGGCCGCTGAACAACGGGTTCACGGCCGGTCGTCTGCTCAGATGCTGTCACGCCTGGGCCTGAAAGACGAGGATGTTCCAGGGCGCCGGGGGCGGCCCCGCGCACCGAAGCCGAATTCATCAAGACGCTGTTCGGCGGGGTGTGGTTAGGACGGCCCCGGTTCGTCTGACGCCAGCACCGCATTCAGGACCAGGTCGGCCAGGCGGGCGATGGCGATGGGCGGCGTGGGCCGGATGTGGCGGGCGTAGGCTACGCGCGGCAGGTCCGGCAGGGTCGCCGCCTCGGCGTCGATCGGCCGGTCCATGAATACGGTGGTGCGGCAGGTGATCCCGAGGCCCGAGGTCACCGCGGCGCGGAGGGCCGAGAGGCTCGGGGTCTCCAGCGCGATCCGGTAGGGCCGGCGCGCCGCCTCCAGTGCGGCGATCGAGGCGTCGCGGAACCGGCAGGGCAGCTCGAGCACGGCCAGGGGCACGGGATCGCGGGCGGCGAGGTCCTGGGCCCCCAGCCACTGCATCGGCGCGGTCTGCACCGCGGCGGGGTCGTTCTCCGCTCCCATGCACAGGACCACGTCCATCCGGTCGGAGGCGAGCAACTCCAGGAGCTCGGCGGAGCCGCCGACACGCACCTGCAACTGGGTGTCCGGGTTCAGCTCGGCGAACCGGGCCAGCACCCCGCCCAGCAGGGTCTCGGCGAAGTCCTGCACGAAGCCGATGCGGGCCGGCCCGTTGAGGGTGTCGCCGGTCAGGGCGGCGACGGCGCGGTCGTTCACCGCCAGGAGTTCGCGCGCGAAGTCCAGCAGGGCGCCTCCCGCCGGGGTCAGGCCCAGCCGGCGGCCATCGCGGCGGAACAGCTGCACCTGCACGATATCCTCCAGCCTCTTCATCTGCAGGCTGAGCGCCGACTGGGTGACGAAGACGCGCTCGGTCGCGCGGAGCATCGAGCCGGAATCGACGATGGCGGCGAAGCTTCGCAGGAGTTCCGTCGGCAGATTGACCGCCATGATTGGGATATACCTATGAGAATGTCTAATTAGACAGGTGAGGATTAGTCGGTTGATCGTGCGGCTGATCGGCGGCTTCTAGCATGCAGGAAAAGGGTTCTTTTCCAAGAGCCTGGAGCTGTCAGTGACACTGGTGGACACCATTAGATTTCCTGGGACGTACAGCGGCGTGCGCTGGTCCCGGTTCGGCCGTCGCTGGGTTTCGCCCCTGCTGCTGCTGGCGCTGTGGGAGCTGGGCGCGCGGACGGGCGTGATCCCGGCCCGGGTGCTGGCCGCGCCCTCGGCGGTGGCGACGACCTTCTGGGGCATGGTGGTGTCGGGCGAGATGGCTGGCGCCCTCGGGGTCTCCTTCCTGCGCGTGGCCGCCGGGCTGGCGATCGGCGTGGCGATCGGGGCGACCCTGGCGCTGACGGCCGGCCTGTCGCGCCTCGGCGAGGACGCGATCGACCCGCCGGTGCAGATGCTGCGCACCCTGCCGGTGCTGGCCCTATCGCCGCTGTTCATCGTCTGGTTCGGCATCGACGAGACGCCCAAGGTCGCCCTGATCGCCCTGGCCGTCACCTTCCCGATCTATCTCAACCTGTTCAGCGGCATCCGCTCGGTCGACCCCAAGCTGGTCGAGGCGGCGCGAAGCTTCGGCGTGCAGGGCCCCGACCTGATCCGGCAGGTGATCCTGCCGGCGGCGCTGCCGAGCTTCCTGCTGGGTCTGCGATTCGCTCTCGCCGTCGCCGTGCTGGTGCTGGTGGTGGCCGAGCAGATCAACGCCCAGGCGGGGCTCGGCTATCTGATCAACAACGCCCGCGACTTCCTGCGCACCGACATCATCGTCGTCTGCCTGGTGATCTACGCCCTGCTCGGCCTCGGCGCCGACGGCCTGGTGCGGGCGATCGAGCAGCGCGCGCTGGCCTGGCGCCCATCCTTCCTGAAAGCCTGAGGAGCGGAAAACATGTCCAATCCCGCGGTTCGCGTGACGACGGTCGCGCCCCATCCACCCGCGGCGCCGACGCCCGCCGTGGTCCTCCCCGCTGTGGAGGTCAGGGACTTCGATCGCCGGTTCGGCGAGGTGCTGGTCCTGCAGGGCCTCGACCTCCGGATCGAGCAGGGCGAGTTCGTCGCCCTGCTGGGCCGCAGCGGCTCGGGCAAGACCACCCTGCTGCGCACCCTGGCGGGCCTCGATCCGGCGGAGGGCCAGTTCGTCAGGACGCCGTCGGCGCGGGCGGTGGTGTTCCAGGAGCCGCGGCTGCTGCCGTGGAAGCGCGTCTGGCGCAATGTCGCCCTGGGCCTTTCCGGCGGCGATGCGCGGGCGCGGGCCGACGCGGCGCTGGGCGAGGTCGGACTTGAGCACCGCGCGACCGTGTGGCCCAGCACCCTGTCGGGCGGAGAGGCTCAGCGGGCGGCGCTGGCCCGGGCGCTGGTGCGCGAGCCCCGGCTGCTGTTGCTGGACGAGCCCTTCGCGTCATTGGACGCCCTGACCCGGATCCGCATGCACGACCTGGTGCTGTCGCTGTGGCGGCGTCACGCGCCGGCGGTGCTGATCGTCACCCACGACGTCGACGAGGCGATCACCCTGGCCGATCGGGTGCTGGTGCTCGACGGCGGCCGCATCGCCGCCGAGGAGCGCATCGACCTGCCGCGTCCGCGCGAAGTCGGCGCCGGCTTCCAGGCCATCCGCCGCCGGCTGCTCGGCGCGCTCGGCGTTGAACACTCGGCCCACGAGCACCGCGCAGCGCCATCGGTGGCGCCCTTCCCGGTGCGGGAGATACAGTCGTGAGCGCCGCCGCCCTGCTTCGCCCGGCGCCCTCTGTCGATAGGCCTCCCGTGGCAGATACGTCCCCCGCCGATCTCTCCGCCGTCCTCGCGGGCCTGACGGCGCGCTTCGCCGAGACCGCCGACCGGCACGACCGGGACGCCAGCTTCCCGTTCGAGAACTTCGAGGCGCTGCGAGCCGCCGGCCTGCTGACGCTGACGGCGCCCAAGGCGCTCGGTGGCGGCGGCGCGGACCTGCCGACGGCGCTCGAGGTGGTGCGCGCGGTCGCCCGCGGCGAGTCCGCCACAGCCCTGGTGCTGGTGATGCAGTACCTGTTCCAGGCCTCGCTGGGCGGCGTCCGGTCCGATTGGCCGGAGGCGGTCAAGCGCCGGATCGTCGACTCCTCCCTGAGCCAGGGGGCGCTGATCAACGCGCTCCGGGTCGAGCCCGACCTTGGCACGCCCGCGCGCGGCGGCCTGCCGGCCACCATCGCCCGGCGCACGGACGACGGCTGGCGGATCTCCGGGCGCAAGATCTACTCCACCGGTTCGGTGGCACTGACCTGGATGATCGTCTGGGCCCGGACCGACGAGCCGGAGCCCCGCGTCGGCGGCTTCCTGGTGCATAGGGACGCGCCGGGCTGGCGGATCGAGGAGACCTGGGACCACACCGGCCTTCGGGCCAGCGCCAGCCACGACGTGGTGTTCGAAGACACGCCGATCCCGTTTGAGCACGCCTTGTCGCCGACCCTGCCGGGCGCCCCGCCGGCGCCGGACCCGGTGATGGGCGTCTGGGCCCCAGTGCTGACCTCGGCGATCTACGACGCCGTCGCCCGGGCCGGGCGGGACTGGTTCGTGGACTGGCTGATTGCGCGCAAGCCGGCCAACCTGGGCGCTTCGCTCGCCACCCTGCCGCGCTTCCAGGAGCTGGTCGGCGAGATCGACGGTCTGCTGCTGCAGAACCGGATCCTGCTCGACTCCGCCGCGCGGGGCGAGATCGGCGCCGCCGAGGCCAGCCTGGTCAAGCACCTGGTCACCGAGAACGCGATCCGCGCGGTGGAGAAGGCCGTCGCCGCCTCGGGCAATCCAGGTCTGTCGCGGTCCAACGCCCTGCAGCGTCATTACCGCGACGTGCTGTGCGGCCGCATCCACACCCCGCAGGGTGATGTGGTGCTGACCGCCGCCGGCAGGGCGGCGATCGCCGGCCGAACGCCTGCAGGGGCAGAGCAGAAGAGGGGACGATGAGCCGCCTCCTGGTCGCCAGCCAGCTGAACGAGACCTTCAACGAATCCCTGTCGGCGCACGCCGCCGACGTGGAGATCGTACCGGTGCCCATGGGAGCGCCGACCTCCCTGCCCAGGGCGGCCGAGGTGTTCGTCGCCGCGCCGTTCCGCAAGGCCGGCGGCCAGCTGCCGGCCAGGGCGCCCGCCGGATGGCCGTTCGATCTGAAGTGGGTCCAGCTGGTCTCGGTCGGCATCGACTTCTATCCCGAGTGGCTGTTCGACGGGCCGGTGGTGACCTCGGCGCGCGGCTCCTCGGCCGTGGCCCTGGCCGAATTCGCCCTCGCCGCGATGCTGGGCGCGGCCAAGCGCTTTCCCGACATCTGGATCGACAACGCCGAGCGCTGGGCGCCGACGCCGCTCTCGCTGGTCGCCGGCACGACCCTGGGCCTGGTCGGCTTCGGCGCCATCGGCGAGGCGTTGGCGCCGCGGGCGCAGGCGCTGGGCCTGGAGGTGGTCGCGGTGCGCCGCTCTGATGCGCCGATCCCGACGCCGGGCGTGCGCCGGGTCGCCGACCTCGCCGAGCTGTTCCGGGTCAGCGACCATGTGGTGTTGGCCGCGCCGGCGACGATCGAGACCTACCAGTTCATCAACCGCGGCGTACTGGCCCACGCCAAGCCCGGCCTGCACCTGATCAACGTCGCCCGCGGGGCCCTGGTCGACGACGCCGCCCTGCTCGAGGCGCTGGCCGACGGCCGCGTTTCGCTGGCCAGCCTGGACGTGACCTATCCTGAGCCCCTGCCCGCGAACCACCCCTTCTACGGCCATCCGCGCGTGCGCCTGTCGCCGCACACCTCGGTGCACACGCCCGACACGCGCCGCAACCTCGCCGCCCGCTTCGCCGCCAAC
>FTAG01000652.1_pt1 | contig 13298 bp, 13 predicted proteins | sample 1638911 | NCBI WGS metagenome assembly FTAG01 (sample SAMEA3914813, study PRJEB12502) | metagenome | biome: forest; material: soil | place: Canada | collected 2011-07-07 | depth 0.3 m
CGGCCGGCGCCTCGCGGCACATGTACTGGATCGCGTCCTGGTCGCCGAGCCAGTCGGAGCCCTTGACGGTGTCGTACATGTGCCAGCGCCAGTCGTCCTCGCCCATGTTGCCGAGCGCGGCGGAGATGCCGCCCTGCGCCGCGACGGTATGGCTGCGGGTCGGGAACACCTTGGTCAGGTTCGCCGTCTTGAGGCCGGCCTGGGCCAGGCCAACGGTGGCGCGCAGGCCGGCGCCGCCGGCGCCGACGACGACCACGTCGTATTCATGGTGAACGATGGGGTATGCGGCCGTCATTGTTGTCAGGCTCCGAAAGCGATTTTGAGCACGGCGAACACCGCCGCCGCGCCGAACACGAAGTGGGCAAGCTTCATCAGCACGATGGAGCCGATCTTGAGGCCCTCGCTGGAGACGTAGTCCTCGATCACCACCTGCACGCCGAGCGCGGAGTGGTAGAACAGGGCGATGAAGTACAGCACCAGAGCCACCGCGACGTAGGGGTTGTGCAGCCAGGCGATCATCGTCGGGTAGTCGGCGATGTGGTAGCGGGCGATGCTGAACACAAACCACAGCGACAGCGGGATCAGGGCCAGCGCGGTGAGGCGCTGCATCCACCAGTGGTGCACGCCATCCTTGGCGGAGCCCAGGCCGCGAGCCTGAGACAGCGGGGAACGCAAGCTCATGAGGGGTCTCCTTAACCGGGAATCAGATAGGCGGCTGCCCACACCGCGGCGGTCAGCAGCACCGAGGCGCCGACAACGATCCAGCCGCCGAGATCCACCGCCTTCTTCTCGAAGGCATAGCCGGCGTCCCACACCAGGTGGCGGATGCCGTTGCACAGGTGGTACAGCAGCGCCCAGCTCCAGCCGAGCAGCAGGAACAATCCGATCGGGGTGTGCGCGAACCAGGCGAACTGGCCGTATTCGAGCGGGCCGAGCGCGGCCGACATGACCCACACCGCCAGCAGGATGGTGCCGACGGCGAGGCCGACACCGGTGACGCGATGGGTGATGGAGAGGAAGGAACTGATTTGAAACCGGTAATACTGCCCCAACATGAAGGGTGACAGTGGCCGGGATACGACGGGTTTGGCGGTTGGCTTGGCTGACATGGCTGGTTCCTGGCTTATTTCCGTCCGTTAATGATTCAGATCAATCTGGGAGGCTTGGACTGGAATGGCGCGCGAACCGGCATCAAAAGTCGATACAGCGGCCATTTTTCTCCCAGTCGCCGTAGCGGGTCGGTTCGGTGCCGTCCTTGCGTCCGCCGAACTCGCGCTGCGCGTCGGCGGGTGAAACCTGCGCAGAAGCCTGCTCCCCGGCGGGCTGCGCGGCATCCGGGCCCGGGGAACCCGGGGGCGGAGCGGCAGCTTCTTCTGGTGAATTCGATGTCATGGGCGTCTGCTAATCCTTGATAGTGTGACAAAATCCACAGCCCCATGGCAACGATTGACAGCGCGGAATTTTTGCGATGACGGAACTCGCATGGCTTGACCAGGCGGGCTGGAAACCAGCCACGGCGGGGGATTTCGCGTTCGGCGAAGTCGTGGCGGAAACCGCCGCCGCCCTGCACGGCACGGTCGTGTCGCCATTGATCCAGCTGGGCGCGATCCGCGCCACTGGCGCGGAGGCTGAGAGCTTCCTGCAGAATCAGCTGAGCAACGATCTGCGCCAGCTGGTGCCGGCGCGCGCGCAGCTGTCCAGCTACAACAGCCCCAAGGGCCGCGTGCTCGACCTGTTCACGCTGCGCCGCGAGGGCGAGGCCATCCTGCTGGAAACGCGGCGCGACACCCTGCCCGCCTCGCTCAAGCGCCTGCGCATGTTCGTGCTGCGTTCCAGAGTGGTGCTCGAGGACATGGCGGACGCTGCTTTTGCGCTCGGGCTTGCCGGTCCCAACGCCGCCGCTTTGTTGGAGCAGTGCGGCTTGCCGGTGCCGGCGCAGGACTGGGACACCCTCGGCGCCGACGGCGTCACCGTGATGCGCCGTCCCGGCAGCCAGGCGCGCTTCAGCCTGCACGCCGCGCCGGCACGGCTGCAGGCGCTGTGGCCGCTGCTGTCGGCGCGGGCCCGCCCGGTGGGAACGGCCGCCTGGCGCCTGCTCGAGGTGCTGGCCGGGCTGCCGGCGATCCGGCCGGAAACGGCGGATCATTTCGTGGCGCAGATGCTCAATCTCGACCAGCTCGGTGCGATCAGCTTTACCAAGGGCTGTTATCCGGGCCAGGAAATCGTGGCGCGCATGCACTATCTCGGCAATCTCAAGCGGCGCATGTTCCTGTGCCGCAGCGATGCCGCCGAAGTCCTGCCGGGGACCGACGTCGTCGCTGCTGGCGTGGAAGGCTCCACGGTCGGCGAAGTGGTGCATGCCGCGCCGCATGCGGAAGGCGGCACCGCCCTGCTGGCCGTGCTCCAGCTGGCGCACGGCCAGGCGGAACTTCGGCTGGGAACGCCTGATGGCGCGGCCTTGAGCATTGTCAGCGGCCCGGCAACGGCCTGAGCCTTATTCCGTTATGGAACATCATAACTACTTTATATTCTTTTTAAAAATATAGGCCGGCCAGCAAGATACGCGCACCACTCAAGGGAGCGCATAAGAAATGGCTTCACTTCAACCGGCCCCGGCGCGCAAGACCGGCGTCCGCCTGCTCAAGCTGGCACTTGCCTTGCTCGGCCTGGCCGCCCTGCTGCCCACCCAGGCCGGTGCGGTCGAACTGCTCAACGTCTCCTACGATCCCACACGCGAGCTGTACCAGCAGATCAACGCGAAGTTCATCGCCGACTGGAAGGCCAGGACCGGCGAGGACCTGAGCATCAAGCAGTCGCATGGCGGCTCATCCAAGCAGGGCCGCTCCATCATCGACGGCCTGGAAGCGGACGTGGCGACGCTGGGCATCGCCTCCGACATCGACGCGCTGCACGACAACGGCGACCTGCTGCCGGACAACTGGCAGAGCCGCCTGCCCGGCGACAGCACGCCGTACAACTCCACTATCGTGCTGCTGGTGCGCAAGGGCAACCCCCGGGCTATCCACGACTGGAACGACCTGGCCAAGTCCGGCGTCTCGGTGATCACTCCGAACCCCAAGACCTCCAGCGGCGGCCGCTGGAACTTCCTCGCCGCTTACGCCTACGCGTTGAAGCAGGACAAGAACGACGACGCCAAGGCGCGCGCGTTCGTCGCCCAGATCTACAAGAACGTGCCGGTGCTGGACTCCGGTGCGCGCGGCTCCACCACCACTTTCGCCCAGCGCGGCCTCGGCGACGTGCTGATCGCCTGGGAGAACGAGGCCTACCTCGCCCAGGACGAGTTCGGCGCCGACAAGTTCGACATCGTCGCGCCCTCGATCTCGATCCTGGCGCAGCCGCCGGTGGCGGTGGTCGACAAGAACGCCAAGAAGCATGGCACCGAGAAAGTGGCGGAAGCCTACCTGCGCTACCTGTATACGCCGGAAGCGCAGGAGATCATCGCCAGGAACCACTACCGCCCGCTCGATCCCAAGGTCGCCGCGGAACATGCGAAGGATTTCCCCAAGCTGGAGCTGACCACCATCCAGCAGTTCGGCGGCTGGCGCACGGCACAGCCCAAGTTCTTCGGCGACGGCGGCGTGTTCGACCAGATCTACAAGCCGGTGCAGTAATCCCGCAAGTTCCGCAAGCTTTTTCAACGCCGCCGGCTGTGGCCGCCTCTCCCTGAACAGGCCACAGCCGGCGATTTCTTATTCAGCAAGGCCATCAACGGAAGATCCATGTCCATCACCGGCGTCAACACCCGCAACCAGCTGCGCGGCACCGTCACCCATATCCACCGCGGCCCGGTGGTGTCCGAAGTCGAGATCGAGACCGCCATCGGCATCGTCTCGGCGGTGGTCACCACCAGCTCGATCGACCGCCTGCCGCTGCGCGAAGGCGATCCGGCCCTGGCGCTGTTCAAGGCCACTGATGTGCTGGTGGCGCGGCTGGATTGAGTGTCGTCCTGAGCGGAGCGAAGGAACTGGTGCCATGCGTATGAACAAATTGACGGAAACAGGCTCTTCACGCGCCCCAATCACGTTCCTCTTGAGCAAGCTGACGGAACCAGATCCTTCGCTACGCTCAGGATGACAACCACATGTGCCTGATCCTCCACAAACCCGCCGGCGAGCGCGTACCGCGCGAGCTGATCGACGCGGCCGTGGCCTTCAACCGCGACGGCTGGGGCCTGATGGGCCTGTTGCCGGACGGCGGGGGCCTGGTGGAGCGTCATGCCGTGGTCGATGCCGAACACATCGAGCAGCGCCTGCGTGAACTGCGCACCACCGAGCTGTGCCTGCACCTGCGCCTGCGCACGCGCGGCTCGGAAGCGCCGGAGAACGGCCATCCGATCAAGGTCAGCGACCGCTTCCACCTGATGCACAACGGCACCCTGCGTACCCGCACGCGTGTGCCCGGACGCTCCGACAGCTGGCATTTCGCGGTCGACCTGCTGCGGCCCCTGGCGGTAAACTGGCCCGACGCGCTGCGCCATGACAGCTTCGTCGCCTTGGTCGAGGCCGGCCTCACGCCCGAGAACAAGCTGGTGCTGCTCGATGCGCAGGCGCGGCAGCTGGTGTTCTTCAACCGCCATCACGGCGCCGAATTCGAGGGACTGTGGCTGAGCAGCACGCGCTGGATCGACCGGCGGCGGCTGGCGCTGAGCAACGCCCCGCAGCCGCAACAGAAGACCTACACCGCCGGGGACCTCGACTTCGTATGAGACTTTCTGCGCTGATCGCATCGCCATGAGCGCCGCTTCACCCACCGCCGACGCGCTCCGCGTGCCGGCGCGCCGTTCACGCCCGGTCCTGCCCGGCTTCGGGCTGGCGATGGGCTTCACTCTGACCTACCTGTCGCTGCTGGTGCTGATCCCGCTGGCGGGCTTGTTCGTGCGCGCCGGCGGCCTTGGCTTCGACGGCCTGCTGCATACCCTGGGTTCGCCGCGCGTGCTGGCGGCGCTGCGCCTGAGCTTCGGCGGCGCGGTGCTGGCCGCCGGCATCAACGCCGTATTCGGCACCCTGGTGGCCTGGACCTTCGTGCGCTACGAGTTCCCGGGCAAGCGCCTGTTCCAGGCCATGGTCGATCTGCCGTTCGCCCTGCCCACGGCGGTGGCCGGCATCGCCCTGACCACCCTCTACTCGCCCAACGGCTGGCTCGGCGCACCGCTGGCGAAGCTCGGCATCAAGGCCGCGTATAACCCGACCGGCGTGGTGCTGGCCATGACCTTCATCGGCCTGCCCTTCGTGGTGCGCACCCTGGAGCCGGTGCTGGAGGAAGCGGAGAAGCAGTTCGAGGAAGCCGCCGCCACCCTCGGCGCGACGCGCTGGCAGACGGTAACGCGCATCATCCTGCCGGCGGTGCTGCCGGCCCTGCTCACCGGCGTGGCGCTGGCCTTTGCCCGCGCGGTGGGCGAATACGGCTCGATCATCTTCATCGCCGGCAACATCCCGAACCTGTCGGAGATCGCGCCACTGCTGATCATGATCAAGCTGGAGGAATACGATTATGCCGGCGCCACGGCAGTTGCAGCGGCGATGCTGGTGCTGTCCTTCGCGCTGTTGCTGGCGATCAACCTGCTGCAGGCCTGGCGCCAGCGGCGCAGCGCCTGATCCGATTGATACCGGGGAACACCAGACATGAACACCGTCCTCAAGCTGCTGTCCGGCGCCGCGCTCGGACTGGCCACCGCCGCCGCTTCCGCGGCGCCGCTGCTCAACGTCTCCTATGACGTGGCGCGCTCACTGTACAAGGACCTCAACCCGGCATTCGTCGAGCAGTGGAAGAAGCAGACCGGCGAAACGGTCAGCATCGACCAGTCGCACGGCGGTTCGAGCAAACAGGCGCGCGCCATCATCGACGGCCTCGACGCCGATGTGGTGACGATGAACAACCCGCTGGACATCGACGCCATCGCCGACGCCGGCCTGCTGCCCAAGAACTGGGCGCAAGCCTTCCCCGACGACAGCAGCCCGTCCTGGTCGGCGATCGTGTTCATCGTGCGCAAGGGCAATCCCAAGGGCATCCGCGACTGGAACGACCTGGTGCGCCCCGGCGTCCAGGTGATACTGCCCAATCCCAAGACCTCGGGCAACGGCCGCTACAGCTACCTCGCCGCCTGGCAGTACGCGCGCGGCCGGCCCGGCGCCAGCGACACCGACTCGATCGATTTCGAGAAGAAGCTCTTCGCCAACGTGCCGGTGCTGGACACCGGCGGCCGCGACGCCACCACCACCTTCGCCCAGCGCGGCATCGGCGACGTGCTGCTGACCTTCGAGAGCGAATCGAAGCTGATCCAGGCCAACTTCGGCGCCGACAAGTACGAGGTGGTGATCCCCTCGATCACGGTGCGCGCCGACAATCCGGTGGCGGTGGTCGAGAAAGTGGCAGCGAAGAAAGGCAGCACGAAACTGGCGCAGGCCTACCTGAAATTCCACTACAGCCCGGCGGCGCAGGAGATCTTCATCAGGAACGGCCTGCGCCCGGCCGATCCGGCGGCGCTGCAGAAGCACCCGGAGTTCCCGCCGCTGCACAGCTTCACGGTGGGAAAGGATTTCGGCGGCTGGGCCCATGCGCAGCAGCTGCACTTCGCCGACGGCGGCATCTTCGACCAGATCATCACGCGTAAATGAGCGAACCCGCAGCCACCCTGGACAGCGGCGCGGCGGCCACGCCCTTCGCGCCGCTGGTCCAGACCAATGCGGCGATCGGCGAGCCGCGGCTGGTAAGGGGGTTGCTGATCGGCACGACGCTGCTGTTCCTCGGCGTGTTCCTGCTGCTGCCGCTGCTGGCGGTGTTCAGCCAGGCCCTGGCCGGCGGATTGAAAGCCTACTTCGCAGCAATGATCGATACCGACGCGCTGGCCTCGATCCGCCTGACCCTGCTCACCGCCGCGATCGCGGTGCCGCTCAACACCGCGTTCGGCGTGGCCGCGGCCTGGGCCATCGCCAAGTTCCAGTTCCGCGGCAAGGGCCTGCTCATCACCCTGATCGACCTGCCGTTCTCGGTCTCGCCGGTGATCGCCGGCCTGATCTACATCCTGATCTTCGGCTCGCGCGGCTGGCTCGGGCCGTGGTTGTCGGAGCACAACATCCGCATCGTGTTCGCCGCGCCCGGCATCATCCTGGCCACGGTGTTCGTCACCTTCCCGTTCGTGGCGCGCGAGCTGATCCCGCTGATGCAGGCCCAGGGCCACGACGAGGAGCATGCCGCCCTGACGCTGGGGGCGCGCGGCTGGAGCACGTTCTGGCATGTGACCCTGCCGAACATCCGCTGGGGCCTGCTCTACGGCGTGCTGCTGTGCAACGCCCGCGCCATGGGCGAGTTCGGCGCGGTGTCGGTGGTCAGCGGCCACGTGCGTGGCCAGACCAATACCATGCCGCTGCAGGTGGAGATCCTGTACAACGACTACCAGTTCGTCGCCGCGTTCGCGGTGGCCTCGCTGCTGGCCCTGCTGGCTTTCGTCACGCTGGGGCTGAAGAGCTTCCTGGAATGGCGGCACGGCAGCGAGTTGAAAGCGGTAAGGGGACACTGATGGACATCACCATCCGCGGCATCGGCAAGAGTTTCGGCGATTTCACCGCCCTGCACGGTATCGACCTCGACATCGCCTCGGGCGAACTGCTGGCGCTGCTTGGCCCTTCCGGTTCGGGCAAGACCACCCTGCTGCGCGCCATCGCCGGCCTCGAACCGATCGACGCCGGCCGCATCCTGTTCGGCGACACCGACGCCACCGCCCTGAGCGTGCAGGAGCGCCGCGTCGGCTTCGTGTTCCAGCACTACGCCCTGTTCAAGCACATGACGGTGCTGGACAACATCACCTTCGGCCTGCGCATGCGGCCGCGCGCGCAACGTCCCTCGGCGCTGGAGATCAAGCGGCGCGGCCTGGAGCTGCTTGAGCTGGTGCAGCTCGACGGCCTCGACAAGCGCTATCCGACCCAGCTGTCCGGCGGCCAGCGCCAGCGCGTGGCCCTGGCCCGCGCCCTGGCGATCGAGCCGCGCGTGCTGCTGCTGGACGAGCCGTTCGGGGCGCTCGACGCCAAGGTGCGCAAGGACCTGCGCCGCTGGCTGCGCCAGCTGCACCGCGAGACCGGCTACACCACGGTGTTCGTGACCCACGATCAGGAGGAGGCGCTGGAGCTGGCCGACCGCGTCGTGGTCATGAACCGCGGCCGCATCGAGCAGGTCGGCAGCACCGACCAGGTCTACGATTCGCCGCGTACGCCGTTCGTGTTCGATTTCCTCGGCTCGCCCAACGTCCTGCCGGGCGAGGTGCGCGGCGACGGCATCTATCTCGCCGGGGCCACGGCGCCGATCCAGGGCCCGAACGGCTTCCGCCTCGGGCCAGTGGACGTCTATGCCCGCGCCTCCGACTTCCGCGTGGTCGGCGAAGATCCGGCGGCGATCGAAGGCAAGGTGCTGGAAACGCAGCGTACCGGCGTGCTGATGCGCCTCACCGTGAGCCTGGATGCGAACGGCCAGGCGGTGGAGATCGAGGTGCCCAACCCCGATCCGGAAATGCAGGTGTGGCGACCCGGCGACCGCATCCGCCTGCGTCCGGCCCATTTCAGCCTGTACTGCGAGCATTGCCCCGAGCCGGCGATCATCGCCGTCGACCGTTCCGATGAATACGCGGCACCGGACAGCCGGGTGCGCGGCCGCTAAGGGCTTTCCTGCCCGAACGAAGCGATAAGCGGAGGGCAGCCGGGGATGCGGCGCGACACGCAAGTTGCGGCTTGTCCACGGACGCGCGAGCGTGGATCATAAAGCTTGATTCGCCCGCGGCAGCGGGCCGCATGAACGGGGATCACATGGAGAGGAAAAAGCCGACCATCGCCATCGTCGGTGGAGGGTTCAGCGGTTGCATGGTGGCGGCGCACCTGTTGCTGCAGGCGCAACAGCCGCTGCGGATCGTGCTGATCGACCGCTCGGACTCCCCGGGCCGCGGCGTAGCCTACCGCGACCAGCCGGAATGCCATCTGCTCAATGTCCGGGTCGAGGCGATGAGCGCCTTTCCGGACCGGCCCGACCATTTCCTGGATTGGCTCAACAACAGTTACAGCCCCTGCCACCCGGTGGGGACCACAGAGTATCTTCCGCGACGCATCTACGGCCTGTATATCGGGTCGGTGCTGGACGAAGCACGGCGCAACGCGCGGCGCGGCGTCAGCCTGGAATTCCGTACCGGCGAAGTGCTCGGCCTGCGGCAGGGCAAGGACGGCCTGAACCTGCGCTTCGCCGGCGGCGGACAACTCCGCGCCGACCGCCTGGTGCTGGCCCTGGGCAATCCCGGGCCGGCCGACCCGCCGCTGGCCGACTCGCGTTTCTTCGACAGCCCGCGCTACCTCGGCCACGCCTGGTCTTCGCCCGGCCTGTATTCGATACGCCGCGACGAGAACCTGCTGCTGATCGGCTCCGGACTCACTACCCTGGACTGGCTCGCCGCCCTGCAGAAGCTTGGCCATCACGGCCGCATCCACGTGGTGTCGCGCCGTGGCCTGTTGCCGCAACTGCATCGCCCAGCCGCGCCGCATGCACTTTCGTTCAATCCGCTTGAAACGCCGCCGCGGGTGCTGCCCCTGCTGCAGCGCCTGCGCGCGGAAGCCGAAGCCGTGGAAGGACGCGGCGGCGACTGGCGAGCGGTGGTGGACGCCCTGCGCCCTTTCACGCAGATTCTGTGGCAACGCCTGTCTGCCGCCGAGCAGCGGCGCTTCCTGCGTCACCTGCGGCCCTACTGGGAGATCCACCGCCACCGCGCGGCGCCGCGCATCGTGGAAAGCGTCTATGAGCTGCTGCGCAGCGGCCAGTTGCAGATGATCGCAGGACGTCTGGAACGATTCGAGGAGCGCGCGCAGGAGGTCGAAGTCAGCCTGCGCCTGCGCCCGGGCCGGGACCTGCTCAGGCTCCAGGTTCAGCGGGTGGTCAACTGCACCGGCCCGGAAAGCAACTACCGCCGCCTCAGCCATCCCCTGATCGTGAGCCTGCGCGAGCGCGGGCTGATCCAGCCGGACGCGCTGGGACTGGGTCTGCTGACCGATGCGCAAGGCGCCCTGCTCGACTGCGACGGCCGCGCCTGCGGCTGGCTGCACACGCTGGGACCGGCGCGCAAGGGGCAGCTGTGGGAGACCACGGCGGTGCCGGAGATCCGGGTGCAGGCCCAGGCGCTGGCGCGCCGGCTGCTGCAGCTGGAAGCTGCGGATCAGAAAGCCGCACCGCCGGCGGAGGCGGAACAGCCGCGTCCCAGCGTATAGCAGACGGTCCGGTCAGTGCCGCTACAGGCTTAGTGCTTGACCTCTTTCAGGTCCACTTCCTTGCCCTTGTCGTCGCAGGTCTGCAGGCGCACGGTGAATCCCCACAGGCGCGACAAGTGCTTGAGCACTTCGTCCGCCTCCTCGGTCAGCGGGCGCTTGCGGCATTGCTGGTGGCGCAGGGTCAGCGAGCGGTCGCCGCCCTGCTCGTAGCGGACCACCTGGATGTCGGGCAGCTGCTGGTCGCGGTTGTACTGCGTTGCGAGCAGGCGGCGCAGACGCTTGAAGCCGTGTTCGTTGTGGATCGCGTCCACCGTCAGCTCGTCGTCCGTATCGAGGTCCGCCACCGCGAACAGGTGGAACTGGCGCATCAGGCGCGGCGACAGGAACTGGCCGATGAAGGACTCGTCCTTGTAGTTGCGCATCGCGAAGTCCAGCACCTTGCGCCAGTCGCCGCCGGCAATGTCCGGGAACCAGGCGCGGTCCTCCTCGGTCGGCTCCTCGCAGATGCGCTTGATGTCGCACATCATGGCGAAACCCAGCGCGTAGGGATTGAGGCCGCTGTAGCCGCGCTGGTCGAAACCGCGCTGGGTGATGACGTTGGTGTGCGAGGCCAGCACTTCGAGCATGAAGCCGGTATCGACCAGGGACTTGTCGAATAGGCGGTGCAGCAGGGTGTAGTGCCAGAACGTCGCCCAGCCTTCGTTCATGACCTTGGTCTGGGCCTGCGGGTAAAAATATTGCGCCGTTTTTCGCACGATACGCACCAATTCGCGCTGCCAGGGCTCCAGTTTTGGTGCGTACTTCTCGACGAAGTACAGCAGGTTTTCCTGCGGCTCCGGGGGAAACTGGGCCTGGAACAAGTGCGTCCGGCCGTTGGAACCGGCGCGCACCGGAACGGTGCGCCAGATCTCGTCATAGCGGCTCCAGGCGTATTCCTCGCGCTCGCGCTGGCGGTCGCGCTCCTCCGCCACCGACAGCGGTGTCGGATGGCGGTAGCGATCCACGCCATGGCTCATCAGGGCATGGCAGGAGTCCAGCGTCTCCTCCACCTGCGCGGCGCCGTAGCGCTCCTCGCACTGCATGACGTAGTTCCGGGCGAACACCATGTAGTCGATGATGGCGTCGGCGTTGGTCCACTGCCGGAACAGGTAGTTGCCCTTGAAGAAGGAGTTGTGGCCGTAGCAGGCATGGGCGACGACCAGGGCCTGCATCGCCATGCTGTTCTCCTCCATCAGGTAGGAGATGCAGGGGTTGGAGTTGATGACGATCTCGTAGGCCAGGCCACGCGCGCCCTTGCGGTAGGCCTGCTCGTTGCGGATGAACTCCTTGCCGTAGCTCCAGTGCGGGTAGCCGATCGGCAGGCCGGCCGAGGCATAGGCATCGAGCATCTGCTCCGAGGCGATGATCTCGATCTGGTTAGGGTAGGTATCGAGGCCGAACTCGTTGGCGGCGATGTCGTGGATGGCGTGGTCGTAGCGCTCGATCAGCTCGAAGCTCCACTCCGCGCCGGTGGAGATAGGTCCGCATTCCAGCCTGGACACAGGAAGGGTCATGCCGTGGCCTCGCGGTTGAACAGCTCGCGCAGCACCGGGTAGACCTGGTTGCGGGCGGTGACGCTCTTCATGGCGAAACGCTCGCTATCGATGCGCTGGTAGGCGTGAGCCAGGGGGCTGGCGCGGTTTTCGTGGTCCGGCACCTCGATGTAAGCGAAGTAGCGCAGCTGCGGCAGCAGCTGCTCGGACAGGCAGGCGCGGCTCTTCTCCGGGTCGGCGCCGAAGGCGTCGCCGTCGGAAACCTGGGCGCCGTAGATGTTCCAGGCGTCGGCCGGATAGCGCGCCGCCATCACTTCCTGCATCAGCTTCAGCGCCGACAGCACCACGGTGCCGCCGGAACGGGTGTCGTGGAAGAAGGTGTCCTCGTCCACTTCCTGGGCGTCGTCGGTATGGCGGATGAACACCAGCTCGACTTTTTCGTACTTGCGCGTCAGGAACAGGTACAGCAGGGTGAAGAAGCGCTTGGCCAGGTCCTTCTTGTCCTCGGTCATCGAGGCCGACACGTCCATCAGGCAGAACATCACCGCGCGCGAGATCGGCTGCGGGTCTTTGACGCGGTGGCGGTAGCGCAGGTCGATCTCGTCGACAAAGGGAATCCGCTCGATGCGCCGGCGCACCGCCTCGATCTCCTCCTCGGCCGCCTCGGCCGCCTCCAGGGCCAGCATCTGCCGGCGCAACGGCGCGCCCAGGGCGATGCGCCGTGCCATGGCGTTGCGCAGCGAGCGCGCCACCGACAGGTTGGCGGGCACGCCGGTCTGGGTATAGCCGGCGCGGCGCCATTTGAAGTCACGGGTCTCGCCGAGCGCGTTGCGGATCAGGTGCGGCAGCTCGAGGTCGTCGAAGAACAGGTTCATGAACTCCTCGCGCGACAGCGCGAAGGTGAACTCGTCGCTGGCCTCGCCGTCGCCTCCGCCCTCGCCGGAACCGTGGCCACCCCCGCCGCCGGTCGGACGCGGAATCTTGTCGCCGGTATTGAACTCGCGGTTGCCGGCGTTGACGTACTCGCGGTCGCCGCCGCTGCCGTGGTGGAAGCCGGGCTCGGAGATGTCCTTGACCGGGATGCTGACGTCGCTGCCCTGGTCCATGTCGGTGATGGAACGCCGCGCCACGACGTCGGCGACCGACTTGCGGATCTGCTCCTTGTAGCGGCGCAGGAAGCGCTGTCGGTTGACCGAACTCTTGTTACGGTCGTTGAGGCGGCGGTCGATGATGATGGACATCAGTTCTGCATCCTTCGGCTTACGCCGACTTGCGCACCCGCAGGTACCACTCGGCCAGCAGGCGCACCTGCTTCTCGGTGTAACCCTTCTCGACCATGCGGCCGACGAAGTTCTCGTGCTTCTTCTTGTCCTCGACCGAGGCCTTGGCGTTGAAGGAGATCACCGGCAGCAGGTCCTCGGTGCTGGAGAACATCTTCTTCTCGATCACCTCGCGCAGCTTCTCGTAGCTGGTCCACTTCGGGTTCTTGCCGCCGTGCTGGGCGCGGGCGCGC
>FTAG01001222.1_pt1 | contig 13215 bp, 11 predicted proteins | sample 1638911 | NCBI WGS metagenome assembly FTAG01 (sample SAMEA3914813, study PRJEB12502) | metagenome | biome: forest; material: soil | place: Canada | collected 2011-07-07 | depth 0.3 m
AGACTGATTTATCCACAGATTTGAACTAGACTTTCAGCCCAACCAGGTGGGTCACTTTCCCCGCCGCACCCTGGGTCAGTTTTCGTTCCGCGCCGACAGCCGACACGATCAAGCGTCTGCTCAGCAATCTGGCGACCATCACCCTCGGCATCGCTGAGCTGCGCAACCAGTACGGCACTGGCCATGGCAAGGACAAGACGGTGCGGGGGCTCACGTCTCGGCACGCGAAGTTGGCGGTGGGGGCCGCATCCACGCTGGCTGTCTTTCTGATGGAAACCCACGGAGCCAGGAAGGGATAAGGGTCATCCTGATCAAAATCAAGTGGATTGCTTACCCGACTTTGGGAGTCACTCAAGCATCAAAGGCGAGGCCCGGTACCGATCGGCTGCCTTGGCAGTCTAGTAGGGGGGGCACCCATGTCATGGAAATTGTCGGGTTGCTGTCGTGTTCCAAGGTGGCACCGGGCTCCTACGCTACGTGCCACACTTACCCCGGAGCGTAGAGATGACTGATACCACCACCCAGACCAACTCCAAGGCCGAATACCGCCGGATGACGCCGCAGGAGGTAGCGGTAGTGATCCGCACCTTCCGCGCCGCGCTGAAGCTCACGCAGGAGGGTCTGGCTGAGAGAGCGCCTGTTGAGCTCCGCACCCTGCAGCGGGCGGAGGCGGGTCAGAAAGTCTCTGACGCCATGCTGCGCCGCATTGCCGCTGGCTTGGGTTTGAAGGAAGAGGTGTTCACTGATGTCCTTGAAATCCCGACCCTGGAGGAATTCGAGCGTCTGGCCGAGGAGGAGCGGAAGAAGTACGTAACCATCGCTGCGCAAGAGCTGACGACGGGTGATGATTTGGTAGGCTTTCTCGGCGGGCTACACGGAATCTACCCTGGACATGAGCCAGTTGATAAGGAGGAACTCAGGCAACTGATTGCCGGGTTCTTTGATGAGATTTCGGAGATCATGCTGATCTTGGGGGATCTAAGCCATAGGGACCGGCTAGGCGTGGCTGACAACCTGAGTCCCACCGTCAAGCAGCTTCAGTCGGCGGGCCTGCATCTTGTCAGCGGCCGTCACAAGGCGGTAGTTAAGGCATCGGAGGGCCAGCCTATGGAGTGGATCGTCGGACACCTTCACCTATTGCGGAAGGTGCCGACCGAGCTGACTATACGCCGCGACCTAAAGGTCAGCTTCTAATTCGGCCCCCGACCGCTGCGATGGATGACGCATGGCAGTGGCAGTGGCCGTGGGCACGTCGTGCCGATGAGGATCCTTCACCACACTCCTGTGATCGATGGCGCGTGCGGTTCAAGCCGCTGGAGCTCTCCTGCGTCGTCGGCCAGCGTCAGATCGTCCAGCTTCTGCGGATAGGGTTTGAACCACCTCAGAGCCGCGCGGATTAGGTCGCCATTGCTGGGGCGTTCAAGCAGTCCGTTCACAAGCGATTCGGTGAGCTCGAGATCTGGCATGGTGTAGAAGTCGCCAGCTCGCGCCATCGCATCCAAGGAGATAGCCTCCTCGGACAGCCGACGCTGAAAGCTGCGCCGCGGCACCTGTGTGTCGCGCTTGAAACCTCGAGCTGTCTCCCGGAAGATCGGTGCCATGAAGTCGACAATGTGGTGCTGTGTCTGCACCCACATATGGAATCCATCTTCGGCAGCGCGCATGACGCCGTCCTTGCGTGCCGCGAATGCGATGCCTTCCGAAGGGGGGCCGCCGTCGTTGAACCGGAGGAAAAATGCCCCAGCCACTGCCCTGGCTGGGATGCGCAGATGTGCGTTCAGGATCGCCGCGCCGATGCTGGCAAACAGTATGCATGATCGCTCCACCTCACGTCGGCCGACCAGAAGCGTATAAATCATGCTGTAGATCCGCGCATAATCCTGTGGCGCGAGCAGGCGCTTTGGGGCTGTATGCGAAGTCATCGATTTGTCGGTTCGTCTATACCAATAGAGCAAATGTGCCGATTCTCGAGATGCTCACGCAGAGAGAAGTGGTAAAAGTAGTCGGTGAGTTGCCGAAGGCGCTTGCTGACTGTCTCTGCTGCACTCCTGGTTAGTAGGCGATACATCATATCTGGCGGAGGGAGCTTTGCGCGACGGTCACGCCTGAGTTGAGTCGGCCGCGAGTGCCTCATTGTAGTGCTTGCCCATCTCGGCTTTGCCGAAGGTCCAGAAGGTGAGAGCCCGCTTCTGGTCGGCCGTTGCGGGTGCGCCCTGTGCTGCAGGGAAATAGTTTGAGTACACCTGGACGAAATGCGCCAGCACCGATGTGGCCATCCCCATGATGGCTTCTGCAAGAGAGGATTGGTCTTGAAGCGATTTGGCTTGGGAGATCTGCAGTACGCTTGCCCAGCTGGAGTGGGAGTAGCCGCAAAGATAGCTGTACATGTCTCGGAAGTAAGTGGGGTGGAAGTCCGCAGCCTCTCCCAACTTCTGCCAATGGAGTTGATGGCGCCACTCACCGAGTAAGACTCGCTTCTTCCTGTGATCGGGTTCGGTGCTAAAGATTGGGTGAGCTGATATTGCTGCAACCAAGGCATCAGCTTGCTGCTGATCGACTTTGCGTCTGGACTTGCTCTCAGGAGTAGTGGCGGTTACGTCAAGCCGATCCATGAGACCGCCCAGCTTCCACGTCATGTGACGGTACTCGATGACATCGTCGCTGCCCGACCCAAATACGTAGAAAAAGACCAGCAGCGTTTCCAGCTCGGACCGCGCCACCGACTTGAGCGAGGCATGATCGATGAAGGAAGCCTGAAGGCCGCCGTTCCACTGGAAGGTTGTTTCCTTCGAGAGCACCTTGAGTGAGCAGCTGTGCTTGAACAGCTTTATTGCCAACGCCTGGGCGTCGTTTTTCCACGGTGTTTCAGCTGGGAACGGACCCGCACGCACAGCTTCGATTCGCTGTGCCAACAGGGTTAGCAGATCAGTAAAGAATGGTTCGTACGCCTGCGCCATAGCGGATCCAGCTCCACACCTCGTTACTTCCCGTAAATGATGGACCGCCAAGCTAATGAGCTGCTCGTCGTTCAGTATTCCCTGCTGCTTGAGGCGGATCAATAGGCGGCGCTGTGACGACCTCGGCCAAATCATCCAATCCGGTGCGCCGAGCTATGATGCAATGTACTGCTGCAAGGTCACGTATCGACCTTCCGGTCCTCGGTCATCGCCATGACGTGCGCGGCGCGCCTGCTCACCCAATTCCTCGGTGGAAAGGAGCGGAATCGACGGCGGCGGCCCAACAATTCGCCGGATTCGAGCAAGCTGCTGGCCAAGCCGCCGGTGGGCCGCTGCCGACAGGAGATGACAATCAGCAACAGGACGTGGAGCTGACTAAGGCCGCAGGCGCGCCGCGTGCTGCAATGAATCACCCAAGCAAGTTTGCGGCGTTACTGCGCAAGAGTTCGCCCGCGCGGTAGTAGCGCAGCACTGTCTGTACCTGGCGATGCTCGCTCATCGACATAACATCGCCCAGGGGAATCTGCGAGCGCGCTGCCTCCGTGATGAAGCCGGATCGCAGGCTGTGCCCAGCCCAGTCGCCCTCAATGCCGGCCCAGCGCGCCCTGCGCTTGACGACATCGGAGATGGCCTCGGCTGACAAGGCTGGGCCGACGCGCCGACGCCAGATCCGTCGGAATACAGGGCCTTCGGCGATGCCCGCGGCTTCGAGCCATGCCGAGACGGCTTGTGCCGCCCGTCCGGCAACCGGCTTGTCCCGCAGGACAGCCGGGTTCGCCGCGTTGGCATTGGTCTTGGACGCACCCATGCGATACAGGTAGCTGGCTGAGTCGACCCGCACCAGGTGTTCGGCGGAGCACGCGGCGACCTCGGACCGGCGTCGGCCGCCGCTACTCCATGCCAGCAGCAGAATGGCACGGTCGCGCAGCCCGACGAGGGAGTCGTCGCAGGTTGCCAGCATGGCTTCCATGGGCTCGCGCGTCGCCGCCTTCTTCTGTCGAGGCACCTCGCCGCGCTTGGCCGCGCCGCGCCGCGCATGCGAGAGCAGCTCGCGCACGCCAGCGTCCGCGCAAGGGTTTGGGCAGCGGCGCAACTGATGCAGCTTCGACAGCACGGCAAGGCGGTGTTGGATCGTCGCCATCTTCAGCGGACCGACCGCGCCTTTGAAGCCGGAGGCGACCAAGGCTTCGTCGATTGCGTGGGGTAGTTCGGATGCAAGCCGCCCGCCGTCCAAGCGCACCGCATGGTCGACCAGAAATTGCACAACCGCGGCGACGGGGACCGGCAGCTTCAGCGGCTGCCTGTAGCGTGCTTGATGCCAGGCGCACCAGTAACGCAAGGCGCTGGCGTAGGACCGCCGCGTATGCGCCGACGATCCCTCCACGAGAATCTGTGCGGCGGCGCGACGGGCTTCCTCGCCAATCCGATCCGGCGATAGCAGCTGCGGGGAGCGCGGCGGCAGCCGCAGGCGCGCGGTCGCGCGCGGGGGCCTAGCCATTTGTTGCGCCACGGGTGGTCGCCCCGCAGCCCGATTTCTGTTCAAAATCACACATAGCGTGTTAAAGATATAACGTGAAAAATTGTGTTGTCCTGGTAAACATCATTTATCAGGACTACGAAGCTCAAATTATCAGATTTGCAGTCGGAGGCGCCAATGGCACGCGGAATTACCGAAGCCCAGGTGTTCGAGGCCGCCGACCGTCTGCTGGCGCGCGGCCAGCGGCCCACCATTGAGCGCGTGCGCCAGGAGCTGGGCCGCGGTTCGCCCAACACGGTCAACCCGATGCTCGACGCCTGGTGGGCTGCGCTGAGCCGGCGCATCGGTGGAGTACAGGCGCCGGAGCTGCCGCCGGCGCTGCTGGAGGCATGCCGCTACGTCTATGAGGCGCTGCGCGCCCAAGTAGGCGGCGAGGGAAAGCAGGCGCTGGCGGAGCGCGAGAGTCTGCTGCAGGAGGCCGAACGAACCCTGCAGCACGCGCAAGCCGCTCTGGCGGCCGAAAAAGCCGGCGTCCAGGCTGCGGTCGAGGCCCTGCGCGGTGAGCTGGAGCAGCTGCGCCACGCCAACGAGGCACTGCACCAGCGCGCCGGGGCGCAGCAGGCTGAGCTGGCCGCGACGCAGGGGCGGCTGGAGGAGGCCACCGCCCGAGCCGAACAGGCCAAGCGGGTGCAGGTTCAGGCCGCCGCGGCGGCCCAGGCCGAGCTGGCGCGGGTGCGCGATCAGTACGAGGGCAATGAACGGCGCTGGCTGCGGGAGATCGACGAGCTGCGCGAAGCGGGGCGGAGCCTGCGCAGCGAGCGCGAGCGCCTGCGCAAGGAGCTGCTGGCGCGGATCGAAGCGCAGCAGCGGGAACTGGCCGCGGGGGTCAAGGCGCAGGCGGGGCTGCGCCAGGCCCGCGAAGCGGCGGAAGGCGCCCTGGCGCGGGAGCGGGAGAAGCGGCATTTCGCCGAGGGTGCCTTGGCCGCGGGGCGGGTAAGGCCGGCGCGGAATTCGCGCGGGGTGCCGACCCGCGGGGTGTCCCAGCGGCAAGCGGGCGTGAAGAAAACCGGGCGCAGACGCGCGAAAAATCTGGATGAGAAAGCCAGAAAATAATCCAAGACTCAATTATTGATAAACAATTGACATTATGTCGTCAGTCTGCCGACAGCCTGACATCAGCAGTTCGAATGCCCCGGCCGCCCGCTGTAGGGCGAGTGCAACTCCGAGGCCACCTATCACAGGCCACCTAACTTACTGATCTACTTGACTTCACGAAAAATCAGCGTTAGCGTGACAGCCCTGCAACTGGAGGATCGGCTCGTGACTCCATGGGGTTTGCAACTGAAAGTCGCGCGGCAGACGCGCGGTTTGACGCAGGGAGAATTGTCAAAATTTCTGCGGCTGCCGTTGCGGGTCGTCAGCGCCCTGGAAACCGGCCGGCGCCAGCCCCTGCAGGGTTCCGAGTTCGAGAAGCTGGTCCGGGTGCTGCACCTGGATCAGGCCGAGCGGGCGCGTCTCACCACTGCCGCAGCCTGCTCCGCGTACTCGTTGCGCCTGCCGTTTACCACCACGCCGCGGGAACTGGAATTGACGCACCGCCTGGTGCGGGCCCTGCCGCGGATGAACCCCTCCAAGCTGGACGAGCTGGCGCGGCTGCTGCCCGCCGAGGAACTGGACATGGCGTAGGGCACAAAAAAACCCGGGTAGCGAGGCTACCCGGGCGGGCGCATCGGCGAGCCGACACGCACTCCTAGCAAAGTGAGTATCTCGCTGAGATTCCCCTCCGTCAAGCCTCGCTGCCCCTTTTGGATCCGCTCCCTCGTGTTGCAGGGGTCGGATCGCCGGGACCGGCTGTCCGCCGGCCCCCAACTGGAGCACGACGATGAGCGAGATGCACAACGGCCGAGACAAGCGCTTTCACTCCGGCCGCCCCACCTGGCTGAGTCCTCAAATCGATGCCGTAACCGGCATGTTGGAGTGGCCGAGCGCCAGTCCACCGCGCCGCTACACCCTCGGCGAATTCCAGCACCTGCTCTGGAGGCTTGTGGCGGCGCATAACCGGCAGCGGGCGCGCCAACACGAAGCTCGTGCCGCCCGGCGCCTCACCCGGTAAGCCGGGCGATATCGCCGCGTCCGCGGTATTCGTTTCGTCAGCGCTGAACGGCAACCCCCCGGCGCGACCACCATCCGGCTTGGCCGGACGTCGACGGGACCGACGCAGAGCGGTTCGACGACGCGAGGAGCTGCGGGCGATCGCCCACAAAAAAACCGAGTAGCAGGGCGACCCGGGCCCGGCGCGGCCGCGCGCCGGGTTGTTCAACCGGAGCATGAACATGAGCGAAATCCAAGAGGCCGTGCGGAGGCTGATCCGCGGCGAAGCGGTGCGTGTTTACAGGATTCACCCGCAATTGGTGGCCCTGTGGGTGGCCAACCACGAGCGCAACGTGCGCGATGGATTTTACAAGCCCTGGGAAGGCATCCGCTATTACGGGCGCTCGCCCAGCGCCTGCCGCGTGTACTCGCCGGTCGCCGCCCGCACCCTGGAATTGCGCGACGAGCTGCACTTCTTCGGCGTCATGTACCTGGAGCGCTTGGGGGTGTCGCAGCTGTACGAGACCGTGCCGCTGCTGCCGCGCGAAGCGACCGGGGTCACGGCACGCGAGCTCGGCCTGACCTGCCCGCGGTATCGGGACTCGGACGAGGAGCGCATCCTGACCACCAGCCTTGTGGCGACACGCTACGAGGCCGGCGGCCAGGCGCAGCAGCTGGCGATCGAGACGCGCTATGCCGGCGAAGTAGCCGGCCGCTGCCGCAAAGCGGTGCGCTGCGACTTGGCGATCCAGCAGGCCTACTGGATCGCGCGGGGCGCGACGTGGCGGCTGCTGACCGACCTCGACCTGCCGGCCCAGCGCTACCGCAACCTGGCTTGGCTGCGCCTGCCGTGGCTGCTTACGCGCGGCGAGTGGCCGCAGGCCGAGCTGCACCGATACGCGGCGCGCTTCTGCGTTGCCTGGGCCCAGGATCTGAGCCTGGGCCAGATCCTCGACCGCCTGGCGGCGCGGCACGGCGGCACACGGCAGCAGCAGTTCGGCGGCTTCGCCTGCGCGGTGTGGGCCGATGCCCTGCGGCTGGATCTCGAACAGGAACGGCTCAACCTAAAGCGGCCGATCCGCTTCGCGCAGCGGGACGGGAGGTGAGGCATGTTGACGACGAACGTGGTGCTCCAGCCCAAGGCGCCGGATGCCGTGGTGCGGGGCTTAAGCCGAGTGCTCGGCATCTGCAGCGATGGCCGGCCGGTGCTGCTCGAGTTGCGCAAGAAGCTGCGCGCGCCATATCGCGTGCCGCTCGAGGCTTTGCAGAACCAGCTGCAGGCGGGCCAGGTGGTGGTCGCTGCGCGCTTCACCGTGAAGTGGCTCTACCGCAGTGAGGAGGATTTCAAGGGCCTGCCGCGGACCAAGTCCGGATATGACAAGCGCGTCGAGGCAATGAAGCCGGTGCTGGCGCAGGGCACGGCCCTGTTCGATCCGACCACTCGGCAGATCGCGCTGCAGCTGGCCGCAAAAGACTGCGGCATGTCGGTGAAGCAGTTGCGGCGGCTGCTGTTCTGGTACTGGGCCTGTGGGCAGTCGCTGCTCGCCTTAGTGCCGCGCTATTCCTTGCGCGGCTGCCATACGGATCATGTCCAGCAGCCGGGCACCGCCAAGCGTGGACGCAAGCGCCAGGAGCCGTTGCCGCCGGCGCGGGTCACCGGCCATGCCGAAATGGCAGTGACCGGCGCCGTGGCCGAACAGGTCGAGCGGCACTGCCGCGAGCACTATCGCCCCGGCAAAACGACCTTGCGCAGGTGCTATGACCAATACCTCGCGGCCTACCACACCGAGGAGTGGCTCTACGACAACGGCGAGCCAAAGCCGCTATTCGATTACGCCAAGCAGGCGCCGTCCTTCCGCCAGTACCAGTACATTGCAGCGAAGGCCAACCGCGACGGCGAGCTCGAACGCAAGGCCCTCGGCGCCAAGGCTTATCGTAAGCGCTACGGCGTGCGCATCAGCCGCGCCCGCGATCGCGTGGAAGGGCCGTGCGAGATCTTCCAGTTGGACTGGTCGGTGATCCAGCTGCCAATCCGCTCGGTCTTCAACCGCAACGTGTGCATCGGCACCGCGATTGTGTACCTGCTGATTGACCTTTGGTCGACGGCGATCGTCGGCAACTACGTCGCCCTGGAGGACAAGCCGACCTGGGCCTCGGCGCGCCGCGCGATTCTCAATGCCATTTCCGACAAGATCGCGGCCTGCGCCGAGGTGGGCATTGCAATCGGGCCGGAGGACTATCCCTGCCACCACCTGCCGCAGCACTTCATCGGTGACCGCGGCGAGCTGGCCGGCGACGGTTCCCTGGTGCTGTCGGGTGGCTTGTTCGCGAACCTGGGATTCGCCGCCAGCGGCGAGTCCAACCACAAGGCCGCCGTTGAGCGGGCCATCCGGACCCTGAAATGGGGACCAATGGCGAGCTTGCCCGGACACTGGCACAAGAACGAGAACTTCCGTGAATACGATCCGCGCGCCGAGGGCATCACGACGCTGCCAGAGCTCCGGCATGGCGTCACCCGGCTAAGCCTGATGGAGAACCTGCGGCCGGTGCCGGAGGAGTACATCGATCCCGATGTCCTGGCCGAAGGCACTTGCCCGACGTCCCGGATCGGCATGCATCGCTGGGGTTTGCAGCATCGCGTGGGCTACGCGGCGACGATGGAGCCGGAGCTGGCTTATACCCAGCTGCTCAGCCGCGGCGAGGGGCGGGTGCAAAACGACGGCATCCACTTCGGCGGGGGGCGCTTCGCCAGCGTGGAACTCAAGGAGAGCGGCCTGCTGCACCGGGCGGCGCGCAAGGGGGCGTTCACCGTGCCGGTGTTCTACGACGAGATGGCGGGCTACAAGATCCGTATCGAGCACCCCAACGGCCGCGGCCTGATGCAGATCCAGAACGCGGATCCGGAAGTGATCGAGCGGGCCGCGTCGTTCCGCGAGATCGCCCTGCTCAACCAGCACTGCAACCAGGCCACCGAGGCCGCCGAGGCGTCGGGGCGGTCCGACCGCCTACGCCATGCGCTGGCTTTCGCCGAGGCGGTCAAGGCCTCCGCCCAGGCGGCGCGCCGGGCCGACGATGGGCGTTCGCCGACCGCGCGGCGGCGGGTGGATCTGGAGGCCAGGGCACTGGAGGCGCAGGTGGACCTCGCGGCACAGAACCAAGCGCTGGCCGGCGCCCAGATGCTTGAGTCGCCCGAGGCCGAACAGGCCACCGCCGAACGCGATGAGTTTGACGTTGCCCTCCAGCGCGGCGACGCCGCTTTGCAGTCACTGCGTGTTCAACCCCAACAGCCAGGAGCCCGGCCATGACCAGCTCGGCGCAGGTTTCGCTTACCTATCATCCACAGGTGCTGTCCGAGTTTCGCAACAATCCCCTGATCGAGGTACTGCCGCCGCCGCCCAGCAGCGACGCCGCGGTCCGCGCAGCCCTGGATCGCGCCCCGGCGTTTTCCGAGGATGAGCGCGGGCTCGACAACGCACAGCGGCGGCTGATGTGCGGGCGGCTCAAGCGCGATTTCTTCGTCACCTCCATGCAGCACGTGTCGATGGCCTACCGCATCACGGAACTGATTCCCGCGGGGTACCTGGGCCGAAATCCGCTCCAGGCTAAGGGACGTGGCCTGCAGCACGGCTTCGGGGAAGGCGCGGCGGAATCGGCGCTGTCGATGTTGATCTCGCTGTCGGGCTCGGGCAAGACCACGACCGTGAGCAATATCCTGACCGGACTGATCGGGCCGCAGCAGATTCTGCACACGCTCTATCAGGGTGTGCCCTTCCACCAAATGCAGGTGCCCTATCTCAAGGTGATTTGCCCGGCCAGCGGCGATATCAAGCACTTCTTCAAGGCGGCGATCGACGCCGTCGACGACGTCGCCGGCACGAATTACTGGGAGCTCGAGTGTGATCTGCGCTCGCCTCCCGGCGAACTGCAGCAGGTAATGGAGCAGGCGCTGCGCGCCCAGAACGTCGGGCTGTTCTGGATGGACGAATGCCAGAACCTGGCCCTGGGGCTGGGCAGCGACCGCGACCGCCTGGTGGAAACCGTGGTGCAACTGCGCGAGACGGTGAAGGTCCCGATCCTGCTGTCCGGCACCTACCGGGCGGCGAAGATGTTCGACGGCGTGCTGGCCGCCGGGCGCCGCGCGGTCGAAGGCGGCTATCTCGAGCTCAACCGCCCCGCGGGGCCCGAGGATGTGCGCTGGCGGGAGTTCTGCGAGCAGATGTGGCGGTATCAATGGGTCCGTAAGCCGGGCCCCTTGGACGAGCCGATAATTGCGACCCTGTGGGAGCTGTCGCAGGGCGTTCCCGGCATCGTGCTGCCGCTGTTCATCCAGGCGCAGAAGGCGGCGATCGATCTACAGATCGAACGCGTCACGGCCGGGCTGCTCAAGCGGGTGTACAGGGAGCTGTTCGTGCCGGTCCACGCCGCCCTCAACGCCCTGCGGTCTGGGCCCAAGGGCTCCGGGATCGAGCGATACGAAGACCTTCTGCCCAAGAAGACTTTCGACTGGAAAAGCGGCGACAACGAAGGCTTGCGCGGCCGAAAGCCCAAGGACGCGCCATGAGAACGCTGCGTATCAAAGGGGTGTTGCCGATGCAGTGCCCTCTTCCTGGGGAAACCTTCTACGGGCAGGTGGCCAGGATTCACGTTTGCGCGGGACTGAGCAATCGACGGAAGATCATCCTGCACCTGCAGGGCCACGGCGCCGAGGCGGCGCTCCTCTCGCCGATTCCGCCGGCCCTGGTGCCTATGGCGAGGGGGTTTCCGCCAGGGCATCCGGCGCGCGATCCACTGAAGACGCTGATTGAGCATACGACCTATCCCTATTTTCGGGCCTTCTTGCCGATCGACCACGAACTCAGGTGTTGTGTGCAGGCCGGCAAGCCCCAATCGCGCTTCCGCCTCGGAAGTACCATATTTCCGATTTCATGGTGGGCTCGGGTGCTGTCGTTCTGTCCGGATTGCTTCCGGCAGGATCTGGCGGAATTTGGCGTGCCTTACTGGCACCGTGAGCATCAACTGCCGGGGGTCATCCTGTGCTGGCGGCATGCGACGCCGCTGCAATACCAGTGCCGAGGTTGCGGATTTCACATTCGCATCGGCACAGCGGCATTGGCCTTGCCGGGCATGTGCCACTGCAAGGGTAGGCGTATTGCGCTCGGTGACATCTGGAACTGGCGCACGCTTGAGCAACCGCCCGAGGTGGCCAGGGACGACTTGCTGTGGTTGGCGCGGGAGAGCGTGTATTGCCTGACCGAGGCACCAGGACGCCATGAACTCCTGCGGGAGAAGTTGTGGCTCTGGTTCCAGTTGAATGGTCATGTAGGGCGTACCGGTGTCAATGGCCAGTCCCTCGTTGATCAGCTGCACCGCCGCTTCAGTCCGGAAATGCTTCGGTGGCTCGGCTCGTCCTCCGATCGTTGGATTCGTTCCCAGCTGGTGTACCCAGCTCTGCGCTGGATTTTGCTCGCCGGCGCCTTTTTCGGTTCGGTCGCAGCCATGGACGAAGCGCTGGCTAGTTTCGACGTCCAAGACGGCCGGAAGCAAATTGAGGAGATTCGAAGACGGGCCGGGAAGGGATCTAAGCACGTGCCGCCCGCTGATTCGCTGCCGCAGCACAAGGCGCGTCTGAAGGCTTATCTACGCGATCACCCGGCCGCGGCTCGTACGCAAGTGCGAAGTCATATGGAGCAAACATTGCGATGCGTTCAGCGGCATGATCCACAATGGCTGAACCGCGTGCTCCCCAAGAGCGTAAATCGAGCCCGAAGGAGAAGGAGAATTGATTGGAGCGCGCGAGATCAGCTGCTTGCTAGCGAGGTCAGCCGTGGGTTCGATGCCGTGCTCGGGCGGGACCGCCCGGTCCGTGCTACCCAGACCGCCGTCCTGAAGTACATCAACAAGCATGCACTCGTCTACCACAACCTGGACCAGTTGCCGTTGACGAAGGCCATCCTCGAATCGCGGGGAGAGGATATGGATGCCTTCCACCGGCGCAGGCTCAAATGGACTCTGCTCAAGCTGCGGGCGAAAGATGGTTCGTATAACCCGAAGACTGTTCACCTGACATCCGGCTTGCGATTGGCCTCGCTTCTTGAGAACGCGAGATTCGTTGCAGAGGAGGCGAGGGCGCTTGGGATGAGCTTCTCGGGCCAACGACAGGCACGGTTCTGGGTTTGCGCCCAGCAACAGGGGTTTGAGTGGCCGAGGTAAAGTTGATTCCGGCGTTCCAGCAGCGGGGGCGGCTCGAAAGGGGCCTGAACAGTTGCAGGCCGGCCCATAGCCGCCCTGCGAGCACATCCCCAGATTGTACGGCCTTAGGTGGACACTATTTATTTGTACCGAGCCGTGGGTCAAACTGAACCTGGTGCCGCTGGAGGGACAATTGATGTTTTTTGGAACCGCAAACGGGGAAAGCCCGAGGAATCAATGTTCCCAGGGAAGCAAACTTTTGTAACCCGATGGTACTAGCTGAGTGATTGGATGGAAAGCCGCGCCAACAACGCGCCGTACAGCCTGCCGAAGGCGGGCTGCCGGAATTGCCGATGCGGGGATACGGGCGGAGGGCGGACCAATGCCGGAAAGACGGATTGCAGCAATCGGGTAGTCATCGGCGGTCCTCGTTCATGCGCCGGAAATGGGACAGTCGGCCCGGCGCACCCTCACGCCGGGAAGCATACACCAGGCTTGCCG
>FTAG01000603.1_pt1 | contig 13196 bp, 13 predicted proteins | sample 1638911 | NCBI WGS metagenome assembly FTAG01 (sample SAMEA3914813, study PRJEB12502) | metagenome | biome: forest; material: soil | place: Canada | collected 2011-07-07 | depth 0.3 m
AAGGAGATGCCGGTGAAGCGCACCGGCGCCGGGAAGCTGCGCACCAGCACGCTCGGCACCACCGCGACGATGGCGACGAACAGGCCGGTCAGGGCGTACAACGGCAGCAGCAGCGAGGGGTCGATGCCGACGCCCAGATACAGTCCATAAGTGCAAAGCAGCAGCGCGGCACTGCCGGCCGCCAGCACCGGCCCGGGGCCGAAGCGGTCGACCAGGGCGCCGGCGCCGAGGCAGCCCAGGGTCAGGCACAGGGTGGCGATGCTGTTGGCGGTGAGGGTCTGCGCCGGGGTGTAGCCGTGCAGCTTCTGCATCAGGGCCGGCGTCATCAGGATCAGCACCACGATGGCGGCGGTGAGCAGCCAGGTCACCAGCATCGACACCGCAATGCCGCCGATATGGCCGCGCAGCACCAGCTTCAGCGGCAGCTCCTGCGTCAGGGCCTTGCGGCGGCGCAGCTCCTCGAATACCGGCGTCTCCTCCAGCCACATGCGCAGGAACACGGCGAGGAAGCCGAACACGCCGCCGATCAGGAAGGGGATGCGCCAGGCGTAGTCCTTCACCACCTCGGGCGGGTAGTGGCGGTTGACCGCGGTGGCGACCAGGGAGCCGAGCAGGATGCCGCCGGTGAGGCCGGCGGTGAGCGCGCCGCAGGCGAAGCCCGAGCGGCCCGGCGGCGCGTGCTCGGCCACGAACACCCAGGCACCCGGGATCTCGCCGCCGATCGCCGCACCCTGCAGCACGCGCAGCGCCAGCAGGGCCAGCGGCGCCAGCATGCCGGCACCGGCGTAGGTCGGCAGCAGGCCGATCAGCAGGGTCGGCACCGCCATCAGGAACACGCTGAGGGTGAACATGCGCTTGCGGCCGGCGCGGTCGCCGAAGTGCGCCATGATGATGCCGCCCAGCGGGCGCGCCAGGTAGCCGGCGGCGAAGATGCCCCAGGTCTGCAGCTGTACCAGCCAGTCCGCCGTGTCCTTGGGGAAGAACAGCTGGCCGATGACGTTGGCGAAGAACACGAAGATGATGAAGTCGTAGAACTCCAGCGCGCCGCCGAGGGCGGCCAGCACCAGGGTGCGGGCGTCGTTGCGGTTCAGCGAGCGGGCGGGGCTGGCTTCGGCGAGGCTGCTCATGTGGCGCGGGTCTCCGGCGCGGATGGCGGATGCGGTTTCCTGGTCCGCCGGCCTGCGTGCCGGGTGGCGGCGCTCGGGGCGGCGGGGGCGGCGCATAGCATACTGGGTCGCTGCCCGGCGGTGGGCCCGCTGCGCACATCGGACTATGGAAATAGCGTTTCGCGCGCTAGGCTTGGTCACCTCTTTCCGACGGAAATCAGCGATGAAACTCAGTGCACGCAACCAGATCAAGGGCACCGTCCGCAGCGTGACCAAGGGCCAGACCACGGCGCATGTGGCCATCGATATCGGCGGAGGCGTCATCATCACCGCCTCGATCACCAACGAGGCGGTCGACGAGCTCGGCCTCAAGACCGGGGATGCCGCCTTCGCCGTGATCAAGGCTTCGGATGTGATGGTCGGCAAATAGTCGAAAGCCGGCGTGGCGGGCTTACAGGGTCCACGCGCCGTTACCGGGCAAGAATTACATGACCGCAGCGGAACGGCGGCTGATGGCCGTGGTGGTCACTTGAACAATTAAAGCTAAGCAGTTGAGCTGGAATATATAACCGGCGGCGTAAGCCGGCTCGGACAGTCTGGCATGGGATTGGCACCTTGTTTTGCAAAACAGCACCGTCGTGAGGGCCGGGCTGGACGCGCAAAACGCCGCACTTCCGTCCGGGGTCTCAATTGCAGGTTTCGCCCGCCATGAATGGCAGGAGGGATTCCGCCATGATTGTTCATGCAGTTGACGCTCATTTCAGTGCGCAGGGAAGCGCCTACGAGATGGCCTACTCCGGCCTGCGGCAGACGGTCGCCGCGGCGCCCCCAATCCGGGTTGCCGCCAACGAGCCGGTGCCGATCTCCGCTCCGCCCGTGCACAGGTCCGGCTTGCTGTCGCACCGCAACGAGGCGCCGTGCGCCATCCAGCGCGGCTATGCCGACCTCAATGGTTGGGGCGGGGTGATCGCCGAGTGCGACGGCAACCTCGTCTCGGTGGGCGGCCAGGTGGCCTTGGGCCAGGCCGTCGCTTCCGGAGACATCCGCGATGGCGCGCGCCGCGTCCTGCTCAATTCCCTGGAATCCGATGTGCCGGGATCCAATCGCATGATGCTGCCTTCGGCCCTGATGCTGATGCTGGCGGGGTTGGCCCTGTACTTCGTCGCCAGGAGCTTCCGGGAAGAGCCTTACCGCGGCTGAGTCGCGGTGGCGCGGGCCTGCAGCGGCGTTTGCCCGGTCCAGCGGCGGAACGCGCGGGTGAAGGAAGGCGGGTCCTGGTAGCCGAGGGCCGCGGCGATCTGGCGGATTTCCAGGTCGGGGTTTTGCAGCAGCCGCAGGGCATCGCGGTGGCGCGCCTCGTCGAGCAGCTGCTGGAAGCTGGTGCCGCGCTGTTGCAGGTGGCGCTTGAGACTGCGGCTTGAGGTGAGCAGCCGCGTCGAGACGCCAGACAGGTCCGGATAGCCTTCCGCGCCCAGGCTCAACTCCGCGCGCACGCGTTGCACGACCTGGTCCGGGCCGGCGCTTTGTTCCGTTCCCCGTGTGGCGCGCCTCGACGCGATCGGTGTCTGGGGCATGGCACTCCTGCGGGCGCTGTGCGGCGCTTGTTCCGAACATTTTCGCACAGGCTTCGCGCGCCGCGCCGCTGGTGAAAACCCGTGATGGCCGGGACAATGGCTGCGGCAGTGGCGGCCGGGACGGGGCATGCAGGCGCAAGGCGTTCCTTCGATGCGGGTTTTCCTGTGGGACCGCTGCTTCATCATGCAGGCGGAGTCGTTCGCCCTGGGTGCGGCACAGAAACCGCACAGGCGCCTCTCGGCGACGGTCATCGTCGCCGGCCGCGGCACTTTCCGGATGCAGATCGAAGGCTTGCCGCTGCGCGAGTACCGCGGGGTGATCCTGGCGCCCAATGTGAGCCGGAATCTGCTCGACGCGGACGGTGCGCAGCTGAGCCTGCTGGACGCCGGCATCACCACGGCGACCTATGCCGCCTTGCGGCCCTGCCTCAGGCAGCAGGCGGTGCGCCCGCTGGAGGAGCGCGAATTGCAGGCGCTGCAACCGCTGCTGGGCGCTTCTTTCGCCGGGCCGATGAGCTGCGCCCAGGCACGGCGCCTGTTCGACGAGGTGATCGGGGCCCTGGGCGGCGGCAGTGCCGGCATCGAACGCGATGCACGGGTGGAGCGGGTGATGCGGCTGGTGGAGGAGTTGCCGCTGGACGAGCTGTCGCTGCCGCGACTGGCGGCTGTAGCCGGAGTTTCGGTGTCGCGGCTGCGCGCGCTGTTCCAGCGCGAGCTGGGCTGCGCTCCGGCGCAGTACGTGCGCTGGGTCAATACCTGGAAAGCCATCAATCTGTGGGAAAAAGGGATGAAGTTCACCGACGTCGCGCACGAGATGGGCTTTCACGATCTCGCGCACATCGATCACGCGGTGAAGGAATTGTTCGGCCTCAGCCCTACGGCCGCGACCACGGCCCAGGGCGTCAGCTTCCAGAAGTGCTAGGCAGGCGTTTTTTACAAGCCCTGCCGACAGGCCAGCCCTAGACTCGCTCAGGCTGCGAACCACACAACAACAAGCGTGGAAGAGGAGGAGTATTGTCATGGAAAGAATAGCCGCCCTGCTGCGGGCGCTGGCGCCGGTATTGGCGTTGACGCTGGGATTTGCCGGGAACGCGCGGGCGCAGATCCCGCTGCCGGACAACGATCCTTTCTATGTGCCGCCGGCCGGATACGAGAGCCTGGCCAACGGCACGGTCCTCAAGGACCGGCAGATCGTGGCGGAATATCTGCTGCCGCCGCTCAGCACCAGCGTCACCAGCGCCTTCGGCGCGGCCGCGACCGTGCTGCTGCCGCAACTCGGCCAGCTGCAGAACCTGCGAATCGACGCCTACCAGGTGTTGTACAAATCCACCGACGGCAAGGGCCAGCCGGTTGCCGAGGCGGCCACCGTGCTGGTTCCGCATGGCCCCTGGCAGGGCAGCGGCACGCGACCGCTGCTGTCCTACCAGATCGCCGAGGATTCGCTGACCACCCGCTGCCAGCCTTCGTACACCCTGCGCACCGGGGTCCTGGGCGGGTCGGCGCTGGGGGTCGGCACTTATGAAGTGAGCCTTTCGCTCACCGCGCTGCTCGATGGTTATGCCGTCGTCTACGCCGACTACGAAGGACCGCATTCACAGTTCATCGCCGGCCCGCAGTCCGCGCATGGTGTCCTCGACGGCATCCGCGCCGTTCTGCACTACGCCCCGGCGGGCTTGAGCCCCGCGACCAAGGTCGGCCTGTGGGGCTACTCCGGCGGCGGCGCGGCCACCGGTTGGGCGGCCGAACAGAAGCAGCTGTATGCGCCCGAGCTGAACGTGGTCGGCGCCGCCGAGGGCGGGGTGCCTTCCGACCTGAAGCTGATGCTCACGCACAATAACGGCACCGCCACCGCCGGCCTGCTGATCATCGCCCTGGTCGGGCTGGATCGCGCCTACCCGGAGGCCGGACTTTATGCGGCGCTCAACGCCAGCGGCCGGCAGATCTTCGCCAGCGCCAGCCAGCAGTGCACGCTGGAGACGGCGATCCCTTACGCGTTCACGCGCATCGAGAACTACACCACCCTGGCCGACCCGATCGATTCGCCGGTGGCGCAGTACATGTATCAGAAGAACGATCTCGGACAGGCGACGCCGGCCATGCCGATCCTCAACTACCAGGATCAGCTCGACGAGATCGTGCCGGTGAGCGGCAACGACCAGCTGGCGCAGAAGTATTGCGATGCCGGCGCCCGGGTATTGACCCTGCGCACCCTGACCGCCCCGCCCGCAGTGGCCCTGGTGCACGTCGCCGGCGAGGCGGCGGGCGAACCTCTGGCTCTGGGATACCTCACGGCGCTGTTCAACGGCACGGCGCCGCAGCTGCCGGGGATGCTGCTGCCGACCTTGAACAACTGCCCCTCGAACCGTCAGGCGCTGATCGACAGCCTGCCATGGTGGGACCCGCGGCGAGTGGCGCTGGCGGTGCAGCCCTGGCCGTGGCAGTCGTATTGAAGGGGCGGCTCTGACCGACGACGGGGCAACATGCAAAAACAGCCGCAACGCACCGGCGCTGCGGCTGTAGAAGGGATCAGCAGGTTCAGCTCATTTCGGCGGTGTTGCCGAGGGTGACTGCTTGCTCGGGCTGTCCATCGCCGGGCTCTGGTCCATGGTGGATGCGGCGCCCGACACGGAAACCTGGGACTTGATGGCGGCCACTTTCTTGGCGTTGAAGCCAGGTACGTTCTTCAGGTCGTCCACGGTCTTGAACGAGCCGTTCTTGCTGCGGTAGTTCACGATCGCCGTGGCATCCCTGGCGTTGAGGCCCGGCAGGGTCTGCAACTGCGCTTGCGTCGCGCTGTTGAGATCCACCTGGGCCGTCGCCGACGCAGGGCTGCTTGCGGCGGAAGGCGTGGTGGTGGACTGCGTGTCGTAGGGCGACGCGGCGAACAGCGGGGCCGCGACGAAGGCGAGCGACAGCAGCGATCCTTTGGTGAATGTGTTCATGCCAACCTCCTTGCTGGTCATCGGACGGCTCGATCACCAGCGTTTCTCCCTTCCTGGGATGGCTACAGGCGACCGGGCGCGCGAAACACTGCCGTCGCAGAGGCGGCACGCCTCACGCACAATATTGACCGGGGTTTTACTGCAAGGGTTCCGCTGAGTATCGGCCGGGTCGGGCTCAGTTCAGCAGGCTGGACGCGTCCACCGCGCTGGTGGAGCAGCCGCCAGCCGCGCCGAGCCATACCGCGTCGACGATAGCTGCCGGGTCTTTCGGGTAGCTGCCATTGACGGTCTGGCGCAGGTCTGAGATTGCGGTTGCGGCTTCTACGCTGCCTGGCGGGCGCAGTCCGGCGCCGCTGCAGGCCGCAGCGTGGCTGTCCAGCACCGAGTAGGCGGAAATGCCCTGCCGTGTCAGGTAGTCGGCGGCGGCGTGGTGCGCCGAATACCGGTACCACACGCCGCGCGACACATGCAGTGCGCCAAACAGTCCCACCACGAACCTCCCGGCCTTGACCTGTGCAGCGATCTGCCGGGCAATGCTGCGATCGCGGTTGCCGGACTGCCGGGCCGGCAGGTCCGCCGCCAGCACCTGGAAGCAGGCGCCGGACGGAATCGTTGCCGACAATCCGGACAGCCACAGCCGATAAGCCGGATGGCCGATAGCGGGATACAGCCTGATGTCCCGGACTGGGGCTTCGCCGCGCATCGCTGCATCGAGTGCAGCCTGCTGGCCCTGTCCGATTTCCAGCGCCAGCGTGACGCAGGCCTGGCGCCGCAGGGCTGCGCGGACCAGCCGGCTGGTCAGATCCAGCGAACCGGTGCTGCCGTGAGCCTCGCCGACCAGCACGACCTGGCGCGACAGCAGATGCGTCAAGTCCGCAGCGTCGCCGGCGTGGGCGGCGCCGCTGCCAAGCGCCAGGAGCAGGACCAGGCGTGCCGCAAGCCGCAGCAGCGGCAACAACAATGCGATGTGCCTGGTCAAATGCCGACGAATCCCTTGCAGAAAGTCCCCGCCGCAGCGGGTTTCCCCTTGAGGATTAAGCTCGCACAGGCCGTGCCAGTCGCGCCATGGATTTATTTGCCTATGTGCGGCCCGGCTTGGCCGCGAGGGCCGCCGCGGTCAGGGTGTCAGCACGGTAGGCCTGGCCACGGCGTCGGTTTGCGGGAAGTCCAGGGTGTAGTGCAGGCCGCGGCTTTCGCGCCGCTCCAGCGCCGAGCGCACGATCAGTTCCGCCACGGTGACGAGGTTGCGTAGCTCGATCAGGTGGTGGGTGACGCGGTAGTTGCGGTAGAACTCGATGATCTCGCGCTTGAGCAGGTCGACGCGGTGCTGGGCGCGCAGCAGGCGCTTGCTGGTGCGCACGATGCCGACGTAGTCCCACATGAAGGTTCGCAGCTCCAGCCAGTTGTGCGACACCACCACATCCTCGTCCGAATCCGACACGCGGCTCTCGTCCCAGGGCTTCAGCGGCGGCGGCTCGGGCATGTTCGGCAGCTCGCGCTGCAGGTCCTCGACTGCGGCCTGGGCGAAGGCCAGGCACTCCAGCAGGGAGTTGCTGGCCAGGCGGTTGGCGCCGTGCAGGCCGGTGCAGGCGACCTCGCCGGCGGCATACAGCCCGGCGACGTCGGTGCGGGCGCGCAGGTCGGTGACCACGCCGCCACAGGTGAAGTGGGCCGAGGGCACCACCGGGATCGGCTGGATGGTGATGTCGATGCCGAGCCGCAGGCAGTGCTCGTGGATCGAGGGGAAGTGCTCGCGGATGAAGGCGGCCGGCTTGTGCGAGATGTCGAGCCAGACGTGCTTGACGCCGAGGCGCTTCATCTCGTGGTCAATGGCGCGGGCGACGATGTCGCGCGGCGCCAGTTCGGCGCGGGCGTCGAAACGCGGCATGAAGCGCTCGCCGACGCTGCCGTCCGGATTGGGGGCGTGCAGCGTAGCGCCTTCGCCGCGCAGGGCCTCGGTGATGAGGAAGGAGCGCGAATCGCGGTGGTACAGGCAGGTCGGGTGGAACTGCATGAACTCCATGTTCGAGACGCGGCAGCCGGCGCGCCAGGCCATGGCGATGCCGTCGCCGGAAGCGCCGAAGGGGTTGCTCGAATACAGATAGACCTGGTTGGCGCCGCCGGTGGCGAGGATCACCGCCTTGGCCGCCAGCGGGGCGATGCGGCCGCTGGGGCGGTCCAGCAGGTAGGCGCCGAGCACGCGCCGGGCGGCGCGATCGACGACCAGGTCCACCGCTACGGCCTGCTCGCGGGCGGTAATGTTGGGATGGGCGGCGGCGAGGGCGGCGAGGGTGGTTTCCACCGCCCGGCCGGTGGCGTCGGCCGCATGCACCACCCGGCGATGGCTGTGGCCGCCTTCGCGGGTCAGGTGCAGGCGCTGGCCGCGCAACTCGCCTTCCTCGTGGGTGAAGACCACGCCCTGCTCGATCAGCCAGTGGATGCAGTCCGGGCCGCGGCCGACGGTGAAGCGCACCGCCTGTTCGTCGCACAGGCCGCCGCCGGCCACCAGGGTGTCCCGCACATGGGCTTCGAGCGAGTCGTCCTGGTCCAGCACGGCGGAGATGCCGCCCTGGGCCCATAGGGTGCTGCCGCCGGCGAGAGTGCCCTTGGACACCACGGTGACGCGGTGGCCGGCCTCGGCCAGGCGTAGGGCGGCGGACAGTCCGGCTGCGCCGCTGCCGAGGATCAGGACTTCAGTGCTGGAGTTCACGCTTTGGGAAGGACCATCGTTGCCTGCCGGAAAAAACCGGGATGGATTGTGCCTGTTCGTCTTGGTTTTTCCGGTGCAAGACCCACAGTCCGGTGAGGGCCGCGATCATGCTGCGCCGCAGCCTTCACCGGGATTTCAATTGTAAGGCCCTGTTGCAGGTATGTTTCTTGTTACAATAGCTCGAAACCGCGGCAGACGGTGGCCTGGCAGTCGGGGCAGGGAGTTTATCCGTAAATTCGGAACGCCAGCCGTCGATGAAGGCGGCAATGACATGGCCTGTGCATGAGCGAAGAACAAACAGACGAACAACTGGTCGCACGTGCACAGGAGGGGGACGGACGCGCCTTCGAGCTGCTGGTGCGCAAGTACCAGTACAAGATCATCCAGCTGGTGAGCCGCCTGGTCGGCGATTCCGACGCGCCCGACGTGGCCCAGGAAACCTTCATCAAGGCCTACCGCGCCCTCAACGGCTTCCGCGGCCAGAGCGCCTTCTATACCTGGCTGTACCGCATCGGCATCAACACCGCCAAGAACCACATCGTGTCCCGGGGCCGCCGTCCGGCCAACCAGGACATCGACATCTCCGATGCGGAACAATACGGCCATACCGAACATCTAAGCGACGTCGACACCCCGGAATCCCTGTTGCTATCCGACGAGATCAAGCAGAAGGTGGCCGAAGTGATCCACAAGCTGCCGGCGGACCTGCGCCAGGCCATCACCCTGAGAGAGCTGGAGGGCCTTAGCTACGAGGAGATCGCCGAGGTGATGGACTGCCCCATTGGTACGGTTCGCTCGCGCATCTTCCGGGCGCGCGAGGCGATCGACGCGGTGGTGCAGCCTTTGTTGAACGAATGACGGCGCCGGGGAAGCCTTCGCCGCTTGGCATGCCCTTTGTAGGTAATTTTTACCTAACGAAGAGTATGGAACTTTTTACGCAGTCTGTGGTTTATTGAATATACCTTAACGGCCGCTGAATGGGCCTGGTGCCGGAATTGAGCGCAATGTCGGAAGAACTTCTGTCAGCCTTGTTGGATGGGGAATGCTCCGCGGGTGAGGTCAGGCGCCTGATGGACGAGCTGGAACGCTCGCCGGCGCTGAAACAGCGCTGGAGCCGCATGTGCGCGGTGCGGGAGGCGATGGAGGGCACCCGCGTTGCCGCAGTTTCCGGCGATTTCTGTGCCGGCGTGATGGCCGCGATCCAGCAGGATAAGACCGCTGCCCCGCAGCCGGCCAAGGCCCCGCTGTTGTCCAAGGTGGTCGCGATGCCGGTGCGGCCCCCTGCCGCGGCGGCCAATGCCCCGCGCTGGCAGCCTTTTGCCGGCCTTGCGGCGGCGGCCTCGATCGCCGCCGTGGCCGCGATCGGCGGCTACCGCATGCTCAACCAGCCGATCGGCGCTCCGGTGCAGACCGCCAGCCTGACCCCGGCTGCCGCTACCGTCGGCACCCAGCCGGTCACCTTCACCGCCGCCGCCGATTCCTCCCAGGCGCGCCTGGTACCGGTTTCGGCCACCACCGGCGGCAATGAGCCGGTGGAAACCCGCTGGTCCCAGCTCGACGCCGATACCGCGCGCCAGCTCAGCGAATACATGATGGAGCACAGTAATATGCGCGCCGAGCAGGGCGTCGGCGGCTCGCTCAGCTACCCGCGCATGACCCTGCGCACCGCGGAATACCGTTCCAGCGAGCGGCACTGATGCAGTCCCTGCTGTTCCGTGCAGGCGCCGCGGCGGCCTGGACCGTAGCCGTTGTTTCGGTCCAGGCGGCCGAACCCGTCGATACCCTGGCCCGTGCCGCCGATGCGGCGCGCAATACCACCTATCAGGGCGTGATCCTGTATCGCGGCGACGAGGAGTTCGACGTCCTCAAGGTGCAGCACCGTTTCAAGGACGGCAGCGAGCGCGAGCACCTGGTGGCGCTGACTGGTGAGCCGCGGCAGCTGCTGCGCATCGACAACCGCCTGATCTGCATCCTGCCCAAGGACCACATGGTCAGCATCGACCGTCCGGCCGGGATGAAGAACTTCCTCAATCAGCTCAAGCCGGAGCGGCTGCGCCAGCTGGCGCAGTGGTACGAGTTCCGCGACCAGGGTAACGGCCGCATCGCCGGCCGCGACTGCAACGGCGTGGCGGTGCTGCCGCGCGACCAGTTCCGTTACGGCTATGAGATCTGGGCCGACAAGGACACGGGCATGCCGCTCAAGGTCAGCATGATGGGCCAGCGCGGCGAGGTGATGGAACAGGTCATGTTCACCGAGGTGTCGTTCCCGGCGGCGATCGAGGATGCGGCCTTCGAGGAACCGCAGGTCGACGATTCCAAGTTCCGCACCATCGCCCGCGACCTGCCGGCGCTGGATGCCACCCCCGCGGCGAGCACCGACGGTGGCGACCGGCCCCAGGTCTCGTTCGAGAAGCTGCCGCCGGGCTACCGGGTGGTGGCGCGCGAGCAGCGTCCCCTGCCCAATGGCCAGGACGGCAAGGTTGAACACCTGCTGCTGTCGGACGGGCTGTCGGCGGTGTCGGTGTTCAGCGCCATCCAGCAGGATGCCCCGGACAAGTCCTTCCAGGGCGTGTCGCACGTCGGGCCGATGGAAGCCTATGGCCGCAATACCGGGTCCTACCACATCACCATCGTCGGCGAGGTGCCGTCCCAGGCGATCCGCATGATCGGCGACGGCGTGCGCCCGGTGTTCCCGTTCGAGAAACCGCCGGCCGCCGATGAGGGTGGGGCCACCACGCAGTAGGCGCCGTCCCGCGGCACTTGCCGCCGTGACCCGGCCATGTTCAACTGCTGCCCCCGCGGCCGGGGCGGAAGCCCGCCGGTGGCACACAATCCCGTTGTTCGACCATGCTGCGGTCTGATTCGGAGTATCGATCCATGCGCTTTGTCGCCCCTGTCCTGCGCATCGGTTCGGCCTGTGCGCTTACGCTGGTGGCGGGATGCTCCCGGTCCGGCGCATCCCTGCCGGACTTCGCCGACCTGGTCGAGCACGTCAGCCCCTCGGTGGTCAATATCAGCGCGGTTTCGGCCGCCCCGCCCAGCGAGGAACCCAGCGGGGACGATTCCCAGGGCCAGGTGCCCGAATGGCTGAAGAAATTCCTCGACAAGCACGGCAAGGACGGCAAGCCCGGGGAGCAGGGATATGGTTCCTCCTCCGGCGGCGACGCCGGCGGCAGTGACGAGGGCGGCGATGGCGACCTTGGCTCCGGGGCCGGCGCCGAGCAGTCCCTGGGGTCCGGCTTCATCCTGTCCGAGGACGGCTATATCCTGACCAACCAGCACGTGGTCAGCGACGCCAAGGAAGTCACGGTGCGCCTGTCCGATCACCGCCAGCTGCCGGCCCAAGTGGTGGGCAGCGACGAGCGCGCCGACATCGCCCTGCTGAAGATCGATGCCAAGGGGCTGCCGGCGGTCAAGCTGGCGGACATGAGCAAGACCCGGGTCGGCGAGTGGGTGCTGGCGATCGGCTCGCCGTTCGGATTCGACTATTCGGTGACCGCCGGCATCATCTCGGCCAAGGGCCGCAACCTCGACACCGAGCAGTACGTCCCCTTCATCCAGACCGATGCGGCGATCAACCCGGGCAATTCCGGCGGCCCGCTGTTCAACCTCAAGGGCGAGGTGGTCGGCGTCAATTCGCAGATCTACAGCCAGACCGGCGGCTTCATGGGCGTGGCTTTCGCCATTCCCATCGACATCGCCTCCAAGGTGGCGCGCGAGCTCAAGGACAAGGGCAAGGTCACCCGCGGCTGGCTCGGCGTGGTGGTGCAGGAAGTCGACCGCAACCTGGCCAAGTCCTTCAACCTGCCCAAGCCGGAAGGCGCCCTGGTGGCCAAGGTGCTGCCGGACAGCCCGGCGCTGCAGGCCGGGCTCAAGGCCGGCGACGTGCTGCTCAAGTACAACGGCGCCGAACTGGTCAGTTCGCGCTCGCTGCCGCCCCTGGTGGGCGACAGCAACCCCGGCGACACCGTCAACCTGGAGCTGCTGCGCGACGGGCGCAGCATCACGGTCAAGGTCGAGATCGGCACCCTGGATACCCAGGACCAGCCGGACCAGGACGCATCGCCGGCGCCGCACAAGCCGAAGGACCCGGATCATGCCCAAGCGCCGCAGACGGCTCCGGACCAGGGTCCGCCACTGGGCCTCACCGTGCAGGACCTGAGCGCCGACGAGCGCAGCAAGGCCAAGGTCATCACCGGCGGCGTGCGGGTCGGCACGGTCGGTCCTGGCCCGGGCCGCGAGGGCGGCGTGCAGAATGGCGACGTGATCCTGTCCATCGGCGGCCAGGAGGTGGACAGTGCGGTGCGCTACCGTGAAGTCGCCGGGCGCCTCACTCCCGGCCAGTCGGTGCCGATGCTGGTGCAGCGCCAGGGCGCGCCGCTGTTCCTGGCCGTTCAGATCCCGCCGAAAGGCTAGGGCCGGTGTGCTGCTCCTGACCCGCGAGGATTGCCCGCTCTGCGACGAGTTCCTGGAGGAGCTGGCGCATGAGTTCCCGCGGCTGGCCGGGGCGATGCTGATTGCCGACGTCGACAGCCGCGAGGATTGGCGGCGGCAGTACGGGATGCGCATACCGGTGCTGCTGGATGAGACCGGCGAGGTCTGGAGCGAGGGCCGGCTGGACCTCGAGGCCGTGGCCGGCAGGATGCGATCGGCCGGCCCGGCAGGGCCTTGAACCCCTTGAACCGGCCCACGAACCGCCCCCACCGAACCGGATATACTTCGCCGCTATTTCGCTGCTTGCCCTCAGCTGTTCCCGAATGAAACTGTCGCACATCCGCAATTTCTGCATCATCGCGCACATCGACCACGGCAAATCGACCCTGGCCGACCGCTTCATCCAGCTCTGCGGCGGCCTGGAAGCGCG
>FTAG01001942.1_pt1 | contig 13168 bp, 10 predicted proteins | sample 1638911 | NCBI WGS metagenome assembly FTAG01 (sample SAMEA3914813, study PRJEB12502) | metagenome | biome: forest; material: soil | place: Canada | collected 2011-07-07 | depth 0.3 m
CACGGGCTTTGTCGCCCTCTACATCTTCATGCTCGCCGCCTTCACCGGCTACGAGATCATCGGCCGCGTGCCGGCGATCCTGCACACGCCGCTGATGTCCGGCTCCAACTTCGTGCACGGCATCGTCGTGGTCGGCGCGATCTATGCGCTGATGAACGCCACCACCGTGCTGGAGCAGGTCATCGGCTTCGTCGGCGTGCTGTTCGGCGCGGCCAATGCCGGCGGCGGCTACGTCGTGACCGAGCGCATGCTCGAGATGTTCAAGCCGTCCGACAAGAAGGCCGTCGAGAAGAAGGCGTAAGGGGACCGACATGAATCCTAACCTGATCATCGACGCGAGCTACTTCGCCGCCGCGTTCCTCTTCATCTACGGCCTCAAGCGCATGTCCTCGCCGGTCACGGCGCGCTCCGGCATCGTCGTCGCCGGCTGGGGCATGGGCGTGGCCACCGTGGCCAGCTTCCTCTACTACTTCAGCGTGTCCGAGGAAGCCAAGCCGCACGCCCTGGTCAACCTGGGCCTTGCCGCCCTGGCCCTGGCCATCGGCCTGGGCTGGGCCTGGCGCTCGGGCAAGACCGTGGCGATGACTGCCATGCCGCAGATGGTGGCGATCTACAACGGCCTCGGCGGCGGCGCCGCCGCGCTGATCGCCGCGGTGGAACTGCTCGGCGGCCATGCCAACGGCTATGTCGAGCTGGTGGTGACCATCGTCGGCGCCCTGATCGGCTCGATCTCGTTCTCCGGCTCGGTCATCGCCTGGGCCAAGCTCGACGGCCGCATCAACAAGACCTGGCGCATCAAGGGCCAGCAGCTGATGAACGGCACGGTGATGCTGATCACCCTGGCCATCGGCGCCTACATCGTCGCGGTGCTGCACGGCGTTGCCCCGGCCTGGCTGGTCATCGCCTTCTTCGGCGGCGCGCTGACCTTCGGCGTGCTGATGACCATGCCGATCGGCGGCGCCGACATGCCGGTGGTGATCTCCCTGTACAACGCCTTCACCGGCCTGGCCGTGGGCATGGAAGGCTTCGTGCTGCAGAACCCGGCGCTGATGATCGCCGGCATGGTGGTGGGCTCGGCCGGCACCCTGCTGACCCTGCTGATGGCCAAGGCCATGAACCGCTCGGTCAGCAACGTGATCTTCTCCAACTTCGGCGTGGTCGGCGACGAAGGCCAGGGCGAGATCAAGGGCAGCCAGAAGCCGGCCGAAGCCGGCGACGCCGCCGTCAACATGCGCTACGCCAGCAAGGTCATCATCGCCCCGGGCTACGGCCTGGCGGTGGCCCAGGCGCAGCACAAGCTGTACGAGTTCGTGAAGCTGCTGCAGGATGCCGGCGTCGAAGTGAAGTTCGCCATCCATCCGGTGGCCGGCCGCATGCCGGGCCACATGAACGTGCTGCTGGCCGAAGCCGGCGTGCCCTACGATCTGATCTTCGACATGGAAGACATCAACGGCGAATTCAAGGAAGCCGACGTCGCCATCGTCATCGGCGCCAACGACACGGTCAACCCGGCGGCGCGCACCAACAAGTCCTCGCCGATCTACGGCATGCCGATTCTCAATGTCGACCAGGCCAAGCAGGTCTACGTGGTCAAGCGCGGCCAGGGCAAGGGCTACTCGGGCGTGGAGAACGAGCTGTTCTTCGCCGACAACACCAACCTGGTCTACGGCGACGCGCAGAAGGTCATGGTGTCGATGATCCAGGCGGTCAAGTCGCTGGAAGGCGGCGGGCACTAAGCGCTATCCTGCGCACATCCATTGAAGTTGCTGACAAAGGCCGCTCGTCGCGGCCTTTGTCGCTTGAGCCCGAGCCAATGCATCAGCGCAAACTGAAAGTCCGCGAAATGTTCGACCGGCTGGCGCCGGACATCGACCGCTGGCGGTGGCGCAGCCGCTACTTCCATGCCAACCAGATCGCGTACCTGCGCTACGTGGTCGGCGCCGGCAAGCGCGTGCTGGTGCTGGGCAGCGGCAGCGGCGACGTGCTCAACGCGCTGGAACCGTCGGCCGGGCGCGGCGTGGACCTGAGCCCGCGCTGCGTCGAGGTCGCGCGCGCGAAATATCCGCACCTGCGCTTCGAAGTCGGCGATGCCGACGCCCTCGAGCTCGCCGGCGCACCGAAGTTCGACTACATCATCCTGTCCGACCTGGTGGGCTACCTGGAGGACGTGCAGGCGACGCTGGAGGGGCTGCGCCGCTACTGCGAGCCCTGCACACGCGTGGTGATCTGCTACTACAACGTGCTGTGGCAGCCGCTGCTGCGCCTGGGCGAGAAGCTCGGCCTGAAGATGGCGACGCCGGAGCAGAGCTGGCTGTCCCTCGACGACCTGGGCAACCTGCTCGAGCTCGCCGACATGCAGGTGATCAAGACCGGGCGCCGCGTGCTGCTGCCCAAGTACGTGCCGCTGCTGAGCTGGCTGTTCAACCACCTCGCCAACCTGCCGGGCTTCAACCTCGCCTGCCTGTCGCACTACGTCATCGCCCGCCTCGACGAGCCGGCGCCGGAGCGCGCGGCCTCGGTCAGCGTGGTCATCCCCTGCCGCAACGAGCTGGGCAACATCGAGCCGGCGATCCGCCGCATGCCGCGCTTCGGCAGTGCGCAGGAAATACTGTTCATCGACGGCCATTCCAGCGACGGTACCCAGGACGAGATCCGCCGCGTCATCGCACAGTACCCGCAGCTCGATATCAAGCTGCTGGAGCAGCAGGGCAAGGGCAAGGGCGATGCGGTGCGCCAGGCCTTCGCCGCCGCCACCGGTGATGTACTGATGATCCTCGACGCCGATCTGACGGTGCCGCCGGAGGACCTGCCGCGCTTCCACCGCGCCATCACCTCGGGCAAGGGCGAGTTCATCAGCGGCTGCCGCCTGGTCTACCCGATGGAAGACGAGGCGATGCAGACGCTCAACCTGATCGCCAACAAGTGCTTCGCGCTGATCTTCAGCTGGCTGCTGGGCCAGCGCCTGAAGGACACCCTGTGCGGCACCAAAGTGCTGTGGCGCAAGGACTACGAGGCGATCGCGCGCAACCGCGCCTATTTCGGCGACATCGATCCGTTCGGCGATTTCGACCTGCTGTTCGGCGCGAGCAAGCTGAACCTGCAGATCGCCGAGATTCCGGTGCGCTACCAGAGGCGCAGCTACGGCGAAACCAAGATCAGCCGCTTCCGCCACGGCTGGCTGCTGCTGCGCATGGCGGCCTATGGTTATCGCAAACTGAAGGGCATCTAGTGTCGAATCCCCGAAACGAGCCCTCGCAGCGCTCCACCGGGGTCTTCGCGATCGTCTTGATCCTGCTGCTTGCAGCGGCCCTGCGTCTGCCGGGACTGCACTGGGGACTGCCCGACGCGCTGCATCCGGGCTACTCCTGGCATCCGGACGAGTTGGGCACCCTCTTCAATGCCCGCGCGATGGCCGCTGGCGAACTGTGGCCGATACATTTCATCTACGGCGGCACACTCTATTACAGCCTGCTCAACGCCTTCTACCACTATGGCAGGTTGCTGGGTGATATGCTCGGCGGCGTCAACGATGTGGCCAACGCCATCCTGTTCGGCCGCTGTTTCTTGGCAGCCTGTTCCCTGCTTACTGTCCTGCTGACCTGGCGGATTGGCGAGCGTCTGTTCAATCCCGCCACCGGCCGGCTCGCCGCCCTGTTCCTGGCGCTTAGTCCGGCTCATGCGTTTCTCGCCCAGAACATGCGCCCGGACGAGTTCGCCACGCTCGTCGCCTTGCTGCTGGTATGGTTGGGAGCGCTTATCCTGCAAGGCCAGCCGGCCAGGGACTGGGGACATTTCGGCGCGGCCGGCTTGCTTGCAGGCTTCGCTGTCGCGTTGCGCTTTCCCCTCGGAATATTCAGCGTGGCACCAGTGCTGGCGTACCTGCTGCGGGAGCGCCGCGCCGGCTGGAAAGCGGACCTCGCCGGCCTGCTGTACTGGCGGCTGCCGCTGCTGCTGGTGGGGGCGGCGCTGGCCTACGCGCTCGCCAGCCCGTACTCCCTGCTGCGTCCAGACCTGCTCCGCGAGGGTCTCGAGGTCCAGAAGGACTACCAGACCGCGCCCTTCGCGGATGCGGTGGGACGCGGTCCGGGGATATACCAGTATGGGTGGCTGATGCTGCAGCAGGCGCTCGGCATCCCCCTGCACCTGTTGGCGCTTGCCGGTGTGCTGCTGGCGGCGCTGCGATGGAGTGCGCCGCGGCTGCTATTGCTTGCGCCGGCGCTTGCCTATCTCATTCCCACGACCCTGGTGAGCTGGGTCGTGGTGCGCTATACCCTGCCGATATTGCCGCTGCTGTCGCTACTCGCGGCGGATGCTATGGTCAGCTCCGCCGAGCGCGGCCCGGCCCGCCGCCGGATCGCAGCCACCGTGGCAGCCTGCATAGTCGCGTGGACCCTGCTCGGCGACGCCGCGTTCCTGCGAATCCAGACCGGCCGCAATGCACGCGAGCTCGCGACCAGCTGGATCGAAGCGCATATCCCCAAGGACGCGAGTATCGTCGAAATAGAACAATACGCTCAGGATGTCTATTTGAATCCCAGGATTCCTGCCGGCTATCGGCACTTCAAATTCACTCTCGACGCCGGCACGGAGGGCTTATTGCTGGACGAGAGCCCTGATCATGACTATATCGTGATGAACAGCGCCATCTATCTCAATATGGACCGTTTGGGTGTGCGCAACCCGCTGAACGGCGCGCACAAGCTGCAAGAGATTCTTGAAAGCGGGCATTACCAGTTGGCGACGGAGATCACCCTTCCGGTGCGCCTCCTGGGCGTGGATTACAGCCGGCAGTTCACCTCGCAGGACTTCAGCATCATCAATCCCGGGGAGCGCATCTACCGCTACGCCGATACGCCAACGCCGAAAGCTTCTGCCGCAAGCTGAAGGGAATCTGACGATGCGGGAATTCCGGACCAAGCCGTTGCCATCTTTCGCATGGGTGCTCGCGGTCGTGCTGGTTCTGCTGCTCGCGGCCGCCCTGCGCCTGCCGGGCCTGCACTGGTGGCTGCCGGATGCGCAGCATCCGGGCTATTCCGGGCATCCAGACGAAACAGGCGTTTTCGCCTACGCCCGCTACATGGCCTTGGGGCAGCTGATCCCGATGCAGTTCATCTACGGCGGCACGCTCTATTTCAGCCTGCTCAACGCCTTCGACTACTACGGCAGGCTGCTTGGCGGCACCAACGAACTGGCCAATACCATCCTGGTCGGCCGCTATTGCTTCACCGCCTGTTCCCTGCTCACCGTCGTGCTGACCTGGCGCATCGGCGCGCGCCTGTTCAACCCGGTCACCGGCTTGCTCGCCGCCCTGTTCCTGGCGCTCAGCCCGGCCCATGCCTTTCTCGCCCAGAGCATACGCCCGGACGAGTTCAGCGCGCTCATGGGTCTGCTGCTGGTGTGGATGGGGGTGCTGATCCTGCAGGGCCAGCCGGCGCGGGACCGGATGTACTTCACGGCGACCGGGCTGCTGCTGGGCCTCACCGTGGCGTTGCGCTTTCCCTTCGTGGTGTTCGGCGCGGCGCCGGTGGTGGCGTATCTGGCGCGGGAACGCAACGCGGGCTGGAGGGGAAGTCTCGGCGCGCTGCTGCGCTGGCGGCTGCCGTTGCTGGTCGCAGCGGCGGCGCTGGCCTATGCGCTCGCCAGTCCCTACTCCCTGCTGCGGCCGGACCTGCTGCAGGCCGGCCTGCAGGTGCAGAAGGGGTACCAGACCGGGAGCTTTGCGGATGCGGTGGACCGCGGCCCGGGAATCTACCAGTACGGCTGGCTGACATTGCAGCAGGCGCTGGGCATCCCGCTGCACCTGCTGGCGCTCGCCGGCGTGCTCCTGGCGATGACGCGCTGGAGCGCCGCACGGCTGCTTTTGCTGGCGCCGGCGTTGGCGTATTTCATTCCCATAACCCTGATCAACTGGGTCGTCGTGCGCTACACCGTGCCGCTGTTGCCGCTGCTGTCGCTGCTGGCGGCGGACGCTCTGGTCAGCTGCACCGGGCCCGGCCCGATCCGGCAGCGCCTCGCGGCCGGAGTAGCGGCTGGCCTCGTCGCCTGGACCCTGCTCGGCGACATCGCCTTCCTCAGGATCCAGACCGGCCGCAATTCACGCCAAGTCGCAACCGACTGGATCGAAGCGAACATCCCCAAGGGCGCGAGCATCGTCGAGGTGCAGCAATATATTCCCGACGTGTTCCTCAACCCGCCGATCCCCGCTGCTTACCGCCACTTCACCTTCGTGCTCGGCGCCGGCACCGAGGACCTGTTGCTGGACGATAGCGCGGACCATGACTACATCGTCGTGAACAGCGACACTTACCGCAACATGGACCGCCTGGGCGTGCGCAACCAGCAGAATGGCGCCCCGGCGCTGCAGCGGATTCTCGACAGCGGCCATTACCAGATCGCGGCCCAGATCGCCCTGCCGGTGCGCCTGCTCGGAATCGACTACAGCACCCAGTTCACTTCACATGATTTCAACATCATCAACCCCGGGGAGCGCATCTACCGCTATGTTCCGGCGCCCGCACCGGTTTTGAATTGAGTTCCCGCACCCGGCCGCCCGATCCATGTCCCCGAAAAAAATCCTGCAGAATCTGGCCTTGGGCGCCTACCGCCTGGTCTCACTGAGCGGCGTCCTGCGCACGGCGGCGGGCCGCGGCCTGTTCCGGTGGAGCTATGCCGCATACAAGAACGCCTTCGAGGCCGGGCAGCTCCGCGCCCTGCGCCGCTTCATCGCACCGGATACCACGGTGATCGACGTCGGCGCCAACGTCGGCTTCTACACCACGCGTTTCGCCGGCTGGGTCAGGGGGGCGGGGCGGGTGATCGCGATCGAACCGGATCGCGACAACTTCGTGCAGCTGCGGCACAACGTCGAGCGCAGCGGCGGGGCCGCAGCGGCCGAACTGATCGAGGCGGCGGCGGCCGAGTCCAGCGGACCGCTGCACCTGCTGCGCAACCCGGCGCATCCGGGCGATCACCGCATTGCGGAGCACGGCATCGAAGTGCAGGGTTGCTGCATCGACGACCTGATGGCCCACCGTGCCTGGCCCGCCGTCTCGCTGGTGAAGATCGACGTCCAGGGAGCGGAACTGCGCGTCCTGCGCGGTGCCCGCGAAACCCTGAGCCGTTTCCGGCCCGCCCTGTTCGTGGAAATCGACGACCTCTCGCTGAGCCGCAGCGGCGCCACGGCGGAGCAGCTTTTGGAGGAACTGTCGGCTCTTGGGTACCGCTGCTTCGAACTCGCCGCGGACCGCCAGCCGCTGCCGCTCGACCCGGCGGCAATCGCGCAGCGCCGCCGCGCCCTCGGCTACGCCGACTTCCTGTTCCTGGCGCAGTCTCCGGGCCAGGTTTGAGGCGCGCGGCCGAGACCTCCCCTCGCAGTTTCAGAAGGCGGCCTTGAGGAAGCCGCCGAACAGCACCAGGAAGCCGCCGATCTCGCTGGCGATCAGCAGCCACATGTAGAGCGTGATGAGGCCGCCGGGCAGGGTGGCGGCGCCGAGCCGGTGCGGCTTGCGCAGCTGGTTGTCGGTGTCGCGCAGGATGCCGTGCACGATGTAGATGAAGATGGCCGAGCCGAAGAACAGCAGCGGCAGGCCCACCGCCCACACCGTCGCGGCCGGCGACAGCGGCGAGAACGGCACGAACTCGCGCAGCAGGATCGCGGCGAAGGAATACATCAGCGCGGTGCGATGCGCGATGTCGACGTACACCGGCGTGCGTGCCTCCGGGTCGGTGGCCATGCAGCGGTATTTCCACACGCCGGTGAGCATGCCGGTGAGGAAGTAGATGCCGGCGGCGAGCAGGCATAGGTTGGCGGCGGTCATGGTGGTTTCCCCGGGATGCGTGCGACGCGCAGCATAACCGCTAGGGCGGCGCCGCGGCTTCCACGCTGAAGCGCACCACCCCGATCATCTGGCCGGCATCGGTCACCACCTGCACCGCCCAGCGTCCGGAGGCATCCTCGGGGAAGCTCTGCTTGCAGCTCCAGGCGCGATAGCCTTCCTCGCGGCCGCCGGAGAGCGGCAGGGGAACGCGCGTCACCTCGCGGCCGCGGAACAGCCAGCGGTGGAATACCCGCTCGTGGAGGCCGCGCGGCGCATGGATGGCGGTGAAGGCGCAGAGGCCGTCGCGGCGCAGCAGCGCAGCGCTGACCGCCGCCAGCGGCGGCCCCGGCGTGCGCAGGTCGGGGTTCACGTCGGCGCTGATCAGGCTCTGGCCCAGCCACAGCGTCGCCGGCGGCACCCAGGGCCGCACCAGCCAGGACAGCAGGCCGAGGCCGGCGCCGGCGGCGCAGAGCAGCAGCCAGCCGCGCGGACCACGTCCTGCGATCAGGCGCGCCAGGCTGGGCAGGGACAGCAGGCCGATGGTGGCCGAGGCCAGGGCCAGGCTCTGCGTGGTGGTGAGCTGCCACAGCAGCGGCGGCACGGTGAGCATGGCCAGGTACATGGCGAAGCCATGCAGCGCCAGATGCAGGGCCGGGCGCGGCACGATCACCCCGTAGTACAGCGGATCCCACATCGTCGCCAGCGCGGCGGCGCAGGCCAGGCCGGTGAACAGCGCCTGGCCGCTGGCCCAGCTGGTGGTGGAGAGCAGGAAGGGCAGGCAGAAGAAAAAAGTTTGCTGGTGCACCGCTTGCATGGCGTAGCGCAGCACCAGCGGCGAAAAGCGCGCCCAGCGGAAGTGGGCCAGCCACTGGCCGAGGGTATTTTCTGAGACGATCAGCAGCCAGTTCAGCACCAGCAGCAGCGCGATCCAGCGCGCCAGCTGCTCGCCGTGCTCCACCAGCAGGAAGCTGGCGGCACCGAGCGCGAAGCTGCCCATCGCCAGTACCAGGCGGTAGCGCTCCAGCCCGCGCAGCAGGGTTTGCAGGCGGTCGTCGAGACGGCTGGCGGAGGGTGAGGTGCCAGGTTGTTGCATCGCCTATTATCTTCCATCAAAGGGGATCACCAATGACTGAGCAGAAGGTGCCGACGTTCCATATCGGCCTGGCGATGGCGGGCGCCGTTTCCGCCGGCGCGTATACCGCCGGCGTACTGGACTTCCTGTTCGAGGCGCTCGACGCCTGGTACGACGCCAGGGCCGGCGGCGCGGCGGTGCCGCGTCACGACATCGCGCTCGACGTGGCCAGCGGCGCGTCAGCCGGCGCCATGTGCGCGGCCCTGATGGCGATTGCCCTGCCGTACGACTTCCCCCATGCGCGCCTCGACGCGCAGCGCCGCCCCAATGCCGGGGCGCTGGATAATCCGCTTTACCGCGCCTGGGTCGAGGACATCGACATCCGGACCATGCTCGGCACCGACGACCTCGCCGGCGGCCAGCTGCCGTCCCTGCTCAACAGCACGGTGCTCGACCGCATCCTGCGCCAGGCGCTGGACTATCAGGGGCCGCTGAAGCAGCGGCCTTACGTGACGCGGCCCTTCGTCAACCGCTACACCGTCGGCAACCTGCGCGGCGTGCCCTATGACCTCAGCTACCGCGGCCTGTGGAGCGCCAGCGACGCCGTCTATGCCCACGACGATGCGCTGGGCTTCCTGGTCGGCGGCGACGGAGGTTCCACGCCCGCCGCCTGCGTCGCCGGCCATGCACGCGTCGGCGAGCGCGCCAGTGCGCAGGCGCCGGACTGGCAGGACCTGGGCGAGGCCGCGCTCGCCTCCGGCGCGTTCCCGATCTTCCTGCGGCCGCGCCTGCTGCGCCGCGACGCGCGGGACTATGACGCCGGCCGCTTCTCCAATCCGGCCGCGGGCGCGGAGCCAGTGAACGTGCCGCCCGCCTGGCCGGAGCAGAACGCGCCGGACCCTTACGAGTTCGTGGCGGTGGACGGCGGCATGTTCACCAACGAGCCGCTCGATCTTGCGCGCGAGGTCATCGAGGCTGTCAGCGCCCATGCGCCGCAGGGTACCGCGGCCGACAGCGCCGTGATGATGATCGCACCCTTCATCGTCCGCCCTGGCGTCGGCAGCACGGTGCCGCTGGGACCGCCGCACCGGCTGCTGCTGCCCCTGCTGTTTTCCTTCATCTCGCAGTGCCGCTTCAAGCCGGCCGACATCGTCCTGGCTCACGATCCGCAGGTCTACAACCGCTTCCTGGTCGCGCCCACGGCCTCGGCCTCGCCGAAAGAGGCGCCCTACTGGATCGCCAGCGGGCCGATGCAGGGTTTCTTTGGCTTCCTGCACAAGGAATACCGCAAGCATGACTACCAGCTGGGCCGGCGCAACTGCCAGCGCTTCCTGCAGCAGTATTTCCGCCTGCCCGCGGCGAATCCGGTGGTCGCCTACGGTTACGGTCAGTTGCCGGACACCGGCGCCTGGCTGGACCAGAACGGCGAGCTGCCGATCATTCCCTTGATCGGCAAGGTGGCGGAGGAGGAGCCTTTGTGCGAATGGCCGGTCGGCGTATTCAACGCGGCCGAGCTGAACGATCTCATCGCCGGTCGCGTCGACGCCATCTTCCGCTACTACCGCGACAGCTTCGCCGCCGACAGCGGCAACGCCCTGGCGCGCCTGGTCACCCGCGGCTATCTCCAGGCCGGCTGGTGGGCGGCACGCGGCCAGGTGCTGGCCGGCCTGCGCGCCAGCATCGACGACGCGCGCCGGGCGCAGCGCCTGTAGACTTCCCATTCCATCAGTCCGGATCGGACCCGCGATGCGCAGCTTCCGCTACTACGAATTCCTGATGGTTGGAATGGTCGTCGTCCTGCTCTGCTCCAACCTGATTGGCCCGGCCAAGGTCTGCACCGTCACCCTGCCGCTGATCGGCGCCGCCAGCTTCGGCGCCGGCAACCTGTTCTTCCCCATCTCCTACCTGTTCGACGACGTCATCACCGAGGTCTACGGCTACGCCCGCGCGCGCCGCGTCGCCTGGGCCGGCTTCGCCGCGCTGATCTTCGCCACCGTCATGTCGCAGTTCATCGTGCACGTGCCGCCGAGTCCGAGGGAGCCGTACAACGCCACCCTGCAGCCGGCGCTGGAAGTGGTGTTCGGCGGCACCTGGCGCATCGTCGCCGCCAGCATGTTCGCCTACCTGTGCGGCGACTTCGTCAACTCCTTCGTGCTGGCCAAGATGAAGGTCTTCACCAATGGCCGCTGGTTGTGGACCCGCACCGTCGGCTCCACCGTGGCGGGGCAGGCGGTGGACTCGCTGCTGTTCTATCCCATCGCCTTCGCCGGCATCTGGACCAACCAGGCCCTGTTCGCTGTGATCGCCTTCAACTGGACCTTCAAGGTCGGCGTCGAGGTGCTGTCCACGCCCCTGGTCTACTGGGTGGTGGGCAAGCTCAAGCGCGCCGAGGGTGTGGATACCTTCGACCGCGACACCAATTTCAGCCCGTTCTCGCTGCGTGACGAGGGAGAGCTGCGCAGCTATGGAGGACGCATACCGGATTAGCTCGCAGATTGCTTTGCAGGGAAGATGTTCACCAAGGATCCACTACGGAGGAGTCATCGTGAAGACGAAGTTTCTTGCAGCAAGCCTGATCACATCAGCTGTCCTTGGCAGTTTCGCGTCCACGCCGGCCATGGCCGACGATGCGCCGCTGAGCGTGCAGATCGTCGACGCGCTCAACAAGGTCTACGGCGCCCATCCGGGCTTCCGCGCCAACCACGCCAAGGGCGTGGTGGTGGAGGGCCACTTCAAGGCCGCGCCGGGTGCCGCCAAGTTGAGTCGCGCCAAGCTGTTCGACGGCAGCACCATCCCCGTCACCGTGCGCTTCTCCGATTCCGGCGGCCTGCCGACCATCCCCGACGGCGATGCCCACGCCAATCCGCACGGCATGGCCATCAAGTACCACCTGCCGGGCGGCGATACCGACATGGTCATCGTCTCGCTGCACTTCTTCCCGGTCAGCACCGGCGAGGAATTCCGCGACCTGCTGCTGGCTATTGCCGACAGCCCGGCGGACGCGGCGCACCCGAACAAGGTCGAGCAGTTCATGGGCAGTCATCCGCAGGCGCCCAAGGCCTTGGGCACGGCGGCCACGCCCGACAGCTTCGCCGACGAGCAGTATTACGGCATCGACGCGTTCAACTTCGTCGACGCGGCGGGCAACAAGCAGGCGGTGCGCTACCAGATGGTGCCGCAGAAGCTGGTGCACCTGAAGCCGGACGTCGCTTCGAAGAAACCGGCGGACTTCCTGGTCGAGGACCTGCCCAAGCGCCTGGCCAAGAAGCCGGTGGTATTCCACCTCAAGGCACAGCTGGCCGCGACCGGCGACCAGACCAAGGACCCGAGCCAGCCCTGGCCGGATGACCGCAAGCTGGTCGACCTGGGCACCCTGACGCTGGACAAGGCGGTGAGCGACAGCGCCGCGGCGGAGAAGAAGCTGCTGTTCATGCCGACCAACCTGACCGACGGCATCGAGCTCAGCGACGATCCGCTGCCGCAGATCCGCACGGGCGCCTACGCCGTGTCGTTCTCACGCCGTCAGGCAGCGCAGTAGCCAGTCCCAGGGGGCGGGGCGCCGCGCAGCGGCGCTCCGCCCTTTTTGAGGCTCCCTAGCGCCTTGTTTCGCAAGGAGAAGCCGCCGTGGCAGTTGGCCTGAAACGCGCATCCGATTACAGTGCGCCCCAGCCAGACCTAGCCATTCCAGCCAGCCCAGCCCCATGACCATCATCCAGCAAGACGACTTGATCCAGAGCGTCGCCGACGCCCTGCAGTACATCTCCTACTACCACCCCGTCGACTACATCAGGAACCTCGCCGCCGCTTACGAGCGCGAGCAGTCGCCGGCGGCCAAGGACGCCATCGCCCAGATCCTGATCAACTCGCGGCTCTGCGCCGAGGGCCATCGCCCGATCTGCCAGGACACCGGCATCGTCACTGTCTTTCTCAAGATCGGCATGAACATCCGCTGGGACGGCGCCACCATGGGCGTCGAGGACATGGTCAACGAGGGCGTGCGCCGCGCCTACAACCATCCGGACAACAAGCTGCGCGCCTCGGTGCTGGCCGACCCGGCCTTCGGCCGCAAGAACACCAGGGACAACACCCCGGCGGTGGTCAACGTCTCGGTGGTGCCGGGCGACGAGCTGGAAGTCATCGTCGCCGCCAAGGGCGGCGGCTCCGAGGCCAAGAGCAAGTTCGTCATGCTCAATCCCTCCGATTCCATCGTCGACTGGGTGCTGAAGACCGTGCCGACCATGGGCGCCGGCTGGTGCCCGCCCGGCATGCTCGGCATCGG
>FTAG01001155.1_pt1 | contig 13132 bp, 10 predicted proteins | sample 1638911 | NCBI WGS metagenome assembly FTAG01 (sample SAMEA3914813, study PRJEB12502) | metagenome | biome: forest; material: soil | place: Canada | collected 2011-07-07 | depth 0.3 m
CCGGCGCCGATCCAGGTCAACTGGCTGGGCTTCCCGGGCTCGATGGGAAGCCCCTATCATCAGTATATCATCGCCGACGACTGGATCATCCCAGAAGACTCCGAGATCTATTACTCGGAAAAGGTCCTGAGGCTGCCTTGCTACCAGCCCAACGACCGCAAGCGCGTGGTGGCCGAGCGCCCGACGCGCGCCTCCGTCGGCCTCCCCGACGACGCCTTCGTGTTCTGCTGCTTCAACGGCGCCCAGAAGCTCACCCACTTCCATTTCGACCGCTGGCTCGAGATCCTTCGCCGCACGCCCGCCAGCGTGCTGTGGCTGCTGGAGGTCGACGCCGAGGTCAACGAACGCCTCGCCGCCTATGCCGAGGCGCGCGGGGTTGCGCGGGGCCGCCTGGTGTTCGCGCCAAAGGTGGCCAATCCCCATCACCTGGCGCGCTACGCCCTGGCCGACCTGTTCCTCGACACCACCCCCTATGGCGCGCACACCACCGCATCGGACGCGCTGTGGCTGGGTGTGCCGGTGCTGACCCTGTCGGGCCGCAGTTTCGCGGCCAGGGTCTGCGGCAGCCTGGTGCGCGCCGCGGGCCTTCCGGAGATGATCTGCGATACGGCGGAGGCCTATGTGGAGCGGGCGGTGGCGCTCGCCACCAACCCGGCGGAGATCGCGGCCCTGAAAGCCAAGCTCGAGGCCAATCGCGCCACCTGCGACCTGTTCAACATGGACCTCTTGGTCGAGCGGCTTGAGGCCCTCTATGACGCCCTGTGCCGCGCGCATCAGGACGGCCTGCGGCCGCAGCCGGACCTGACCAACCTTGACGCCTATCTTGCGGTGGGCGCCGCCGAGGACCACGAAGCGGTCGAGTGGCGCGCCCTCGAAGACTACGCCGGTCTCTATCGCGCCAGATTCGCCCTTCGCAGCCGCATGCGGCCGATCCCGCCCGACAACCGGCTGTGGCGCGCCGCGGACGCCGCCGCCGGCTGAGCCGCTCGGCCCGACGCGACAGCCCTCAAGAAGCGCGTTGAGTTTAGGCCGAACCAGACCTGGAAATCCGTCGCCCTCGGACTTGATCCGAGGGCCGGGCTTTCGGCATGCCGGCGGCCTGCAGCCGCGTCAGCGGCTCGCCACGGATAACTCGGCCCTCGGGTCAAGCCCGAGGGCGACGTTGGGGGTAGCGATTCCGATCAACATCAACCCGCTTTAGAAGCGGCCTTTACGGCGTCGGCAGGACTACGGCGTCAGCTGTAGATCTCGAACAGGCCGGCGCCGCCCTGGCCGCCGCCGATGCACATGGTCACCACGCCCCATTTGGCCTTGCGGCGCCGGCCTTCCTGCAGGATGTGGCCGGTCAGCCGGGCGCCGGTCATGCCGAACGGGTGGCCGATGGCGATCGAGCCGCCATTCACATTGTACTTCTCGGGATCGATGCCGAGGCGGTCGCGGCTGTAGAGGCATTGCGAGGCGAAGGCTTCGTTGAGCTCCCACAGGTCGATGTCGTCCACCGTCAGCCCCTGGCGCTTCAGGAGCTTGGGCACCGCGAACACCGGGCCGATGCCCATCTCGTCAGGCTCGCATCCGGCCACCGCCCACGACACGAACCGGCCCATCGGCTCCAGGCCGCGCCGCTCGGCCTCCTTGGCCTCCATCACCACCACCGCGGCCGCGCCGTCGGACAGCTGCGAGGCGTTGCCGGCGGTGACGTACTTGCCGTCGCCCTTGACCGGCTTCAGCGAGGCCAGGCCTTCCAGGGTGGTTTCCGGCCGATTGCATTCGTCACGGCTGACCACATAGTCGACCATCGACTCCGCGCCGGTGGCCTTGTCGACCACCTTCATCTTGGTGTTCATCGGGACGATCTCGTCCTTGAACTTGCCGGCCTGCTGGGCGGCGGCCATGCGGCGCTGCGATTCCAGCGAGAACTCGTCCTGGTATTCGCGGCTGAGCTTGTAGCGCTCGGCGACGATGTCGGCGGTGTCGATCATGGCCATAAAGATGTCCGGGGCCACGTCGAACAGTTCCGGGTCCACCGACTCCTTGGGCAGCGCGCCGCCGGGGATGGAGATGCTCTCGACGCCGCCGGCGACCACACAGTCCGCCCCGTCGGCGCGGATATGGTTGGCGGCCATGGCGATGGTCTGCAGGCCCGACGAGCAGAACCGGTTCACGGTCGTGCCGCCGGTGGTCACCGGCATGCCGGCCAGCAGAGCCGCGAGGCGCGCGAGGTTCGGCGCGGCGTGGGCGTTGTTGCCGAGGATGCAGTCCTCGACGAAGTCCTTCTCGACGCCCGAGCGCTCGACCGCGTGCTTGATGGCGTGCGCAGCCATCGACATCGGCGCAGTGGCGTTGAACCCGCCGCGGCCCGACTTGGCCAGGCCGGTCCTGGCGTAGGATACGATGACAGCTTCGCGCATCTCGGAGGTTTCCTTCCCACTTGATTGGCGCCACCGAACCTGAAATCCCGGTCCATTGCAACGGCGGACCCCGACAGCGAAGGCGCTCACCGCACTCCGGATAGGCGACCGGTGTCGGCGCGGATCAATCCGGCCACCGGCGCGGCGAGGCGCAGATAGCCGGCCATGGTCATGTGGATGCCGTCCCGGGCGCGCATCAGCCTGGGTCGGGCGGAGCCGTCCACGAGATAGTCGCTATAGCGGCCCAGCCCGTCGGCCGTTGCGGGGACCGTCGAGACGAACGGCACGCCGAGGGCGTGGGCGCGGGCCTCGTAGAGGGCGTTGAGCCGCTGCGCCTTCTCGTCGTAGGCGGGCTTGCGCATCTTGGGCAGGCCGACCCAGTAGACCGCCCCGGCGTTCTGGCGGAGCAGGGCCACCAGCGAGTCGACCCGCGCGGCATAGACCGCCCGCCACGGCGGTGTGTCGAAGGCCAGCGCCTGGCGGCCGGTGAGGATTCCCTGCTCGTCGTTGGCCCCGACCATCACCACCGCGATGTCGATGCGGCGCCCGGCAAGCTGGTGGCGCGCCTGCTCCTCGACGTTGACGTAGTCGTAGCGGGCGAGGCCGGTGGCCGCGCGGCTGAAGCGCACCACCTCGAACCCGCCGCGGAGCTGCTGGCTGAGCCCGGCCCAGAGGCCGTCGCCCAGGGAGTCGCCGAACACGCCGACGACCAGCGGGCGAGCGGCGGGCGCCCGGACGTAGGGCTGCGACGCCGCAGCCGAGGCGCCGATCAGCGACCCCATGGCCAGGGCCAGGACGAGGAGCCGGCGCCGCCTCATGGGGCGGGGACCAGCTGGACGAAGCGGTAGCCGCGCTGCTCGAAGGCGGTGATCAGGCCGGACAGCGCCTCTGCGGTGTGGGGCCGGGTGTCGTGCAGGATCAATATGCCGCCGCCGGCCGCGGCGGCGTTGCGCAGGGCCCGCCGCGTGATCTCCGCCGAACCGATGCCCTTCCAGTCGTCGGCGCCGAAGTCGGCCCCGACCACTGCGACACGGCGCGGCCCGAGCCAGGCCCTGAGAGAAACGCTGTCGTTGAGGCCAGGGAAGCGGAAGAACGGCGTCATCTGCGCCGGCGCGGCCGGCCCGGCGGCGGCCAGTATCGCTGCGACCGCGTCGAACCCGCGCGTGATCTCCAGCTCGGCCGCGGCCTGGCTCAGCCGGCGCAGGTTGTCCGGATGGCTCCAGGTGTGCACGCCGATGAAATGGCCGGCGTCGGCCTCCTGGCGCACCAGGTCCGGCCGCGCCCGGGCATAGACGCCGACCAGGAAGAAGGTCGCCTTCAGGCAGTGCTGGGCGAGAATGCCCAGGATGCGGGGCGTCACCCGCGCATTCGGCCCGTCGTCGAGGGTCAGGGCGATGTCCTTGGGCCCGAGCCCCGGCGGTCGGCGGTATTGCAGGGCGCCGTAGGCCGCGGCGGACCCGTCCGGCCGCGGCGTTGCGTCGAGCTGGACCGCCGGGGTCCTGGCCGGCGCCAGGGGATCGCCGGGGCACGACGGCTCGTCCGCCCGCGCGGCGCCGGCCGTCGCGCCAGCCACCAGGGCGGCGCAGAGCGCCATCGCCGTCATCCCGCCCCGCACGAGGTCCCCCCAACGAGCTTGACCTTAGAAGGCGCCCCGAAACCGTCCGGCGCCAAGCGGATGCAAGCCGCAGACGAATGGACTTGTCGCCGCAGGGCCCCCGCGCACTATGCCGTCCGCCATTGGGGCTGTCCGCCATTGAGGCGAACACCGTAGGACCAGCAGGGGGGCGTCGACCGACGATGCAGCGCGCGATCGGCGTGATCGCGGCGAGCGACGACATCGGCGCGCGAACGGTCTCGCCGCGGCTGGCCGGACTGGATGGGTTGCGCGCCGTCGCGGTGATCGCCGTCTTCCTCTACCACACCGAGACTCCCTGGGCCCGAGGCGGCTATCTCGGCGTCGATCTGTTCTTCGTGATCTCCGGCTTCCTGATCACCCATCTCCTGGCCGGCGAGTTCGAAGCGACCTCGAAGGTAAGCCTGCCCGGCTTCTATTGGCGGCGGGCGAAGCGGCTTTTGCCGGCGTCGTGGCTGATGACGGCCTCGACGATCGTCGCCGCCTGGTTCCTGGCCCCGGACGCCCTGCCCCGGCTGAAGGGCGACGCCCTGGCGTCGCTGTTCTACACCACCAACTGGGAGCTCCTGTCGGCAAAGGCATCCTATTTCGAAGCCATCGGCCGGCAGCCCCTGCTGCTGCACCTCTGGTCGCTGGCCATCGAGGAGCAGTTCTACATCCTGTGGGCGCCGCTGCTGTTGCTGGGGCTGCGGCGGCTGGGACGGCCCAGGCTGGCTCTGTGCGCGGCGCTGGGCGCGGCAGTGCTGGTCGGCTGGACCGGCCTTTTGGCCACGCGCGGCGGCTATCTGGTTCAGGTCACGCCCACCCGGCTCGACTTCGGGACCGACACCCACAGCTTCCCGCTTCTGATCGGGGCCGTGCTCGGCCTGCTGTGGCGACCGGATCGGCAAGGCGGAGCCGCCCGGGCTTTCGTCAGCGACGGCGTCTTCACCCTGGGCCTCATGGCCCTCGGTGTCATCGTCTTCCTGTTCTGGCGGCTAGGAGAAGAGACGCCGCAGCTCTATCCCTGGGGCTTCTTGCTGTCGGCCCTGACCAGCGCCGCCCTGATCGCGGCGGCGAGTTTTCGCGGCTCCCTGTTCGGCCGCTGGCTGGACCAGCAGCCGCTGCGATGGATCGGCGAGCGCTCCTACGGGATCTATCTCTGGCACTGGCCGATCTTCATGCTGACCCGGCCGGAAGACCTGCAGCTGGACGCCAACCTGGTGCTGGCGCTGCGCGTGGTGCTGACCGTATCGGCTGCGGCGCTCTCCTACACCTTTGTCGAGACGCCGGTCCGGAACGGGGTGCTGGAGCGGATCTGGACGGGGGTCAGGACCCGGGGACAGCGCCTCGCCGCGCTGGGCGCCGGCGCCCTGGTCGCCGGGGCGGCCGCGGCGATGATCGTCCCTGTGGTTGCGGTGCTGAGGGCGCCGCCCCGTTCCGGCCCGGCGGCGTCGGATGTGCGCGCGGCGCTGCAAGGCGGGGCGCCGATCAAGCCCGTGGTCCTACGCACGGCGCCGCTGGCCGCGCCGAAGCAGTTCACCGGCCGCGACGTGACCGCGATCGGGGATTCCGTCCTTTTGGGCTCGCTCCAGCCCTTCAACGCCGGGCTCCCCGGCGCCAGGCTGTACGCCAAGGTGGGCTGGCAGGCCCGCGACGTGCTGGTCCAGCTGCAGGACCTCGCCGGATCCGGATCGCTGACGCCGGTCGTGCTGATCCACCTCGGAACCAACGGCTATGTCTATGAGGACCAGCTGCGTTCGATCCTCTCGCTGCTGGCCGATCGCCAGCGCGTGATCATCGTCAACGCCCAGGTCCCGCGCCGCTGGATGACGCCGAACGACGTCCTGATCGATCGGGTCCTGCCGGACTATCCCAATGCGGTGCTGGTCGACTGGCGCAGGGTTTCGCAGGGGCAGCACGCCTGGTTCGTCTCCGACCAGTTCCACCTGACCCCGGCGGGCCAGCGCGCCTTCGTCGCCGAGATCATGCGCGCGGGAAACCTGACCACGACGGCGACCGACGCGGCCGCACCAATCCCGGACCTCGCGGCCCTGGCGCCGTCATGAGGCTGGCCGGCCCGCGCTTCGCCCTGGCGGCGGCCGTCGCCGGTGGGCTTCTCTGCCTGACGCCGGCCGCGCAGGCGGCGGACAGCGGCCTGAGGTTTCATGCCGGCCCTGTCGTCGGCGATCTCGCCTGCCCCATCCCGCCACAGGCCCCCCTTCCTCAGGCCCGACCCGTCGACGAGCCACAGATGCCGCCGCCGGAGATGCTGGGACCGCTGGCCCGGCCCGTCATCCGCGAGCAACCGGTGATCGGTCCCACGACGCTGCCTGTCCAAGCCTTCGGCTTAGGGCGACCCTTCCGCATCGCGGTCTGGGGCGACAGCCACGTCGCCGCCGGCGCCTTCATGCCGACGGTGGTGGAGCGGCTGCGCGACCGCGGCTTCACGGTCGGGACCCGTTTCCTGCCCCCCTCCATGGGCCGGGCCAATGTCCGTCTGAGAGGGCTGCGCGCCTACTGCATCGGAACCGGCTGGTCGACACAGCTGGCCTATTCGTCGCCCGGACGGCTGCAGGTCGGTCCAGCGCTGATGAACCGCGTCGTTGACGCGGGCCCGGACAGCTATCTCTGGCTCGACCTGCGCGGCGCGGACCTGCAGCCGACCGTGCGCCAGCTGCGGATCGTCCTGCGCGCACCGGATGGAGCCGCCCTGAACGTCTCTGTCGATGACGGCCCTGAACAACAGGCCGTGCTCGACCGGGGTTCAGGGAGCCAGACCCTGGCCATCGCGACCGATGGACGGATCGCCACGCTGAAGCTCCGCGTCAGCCGCGGCCGGGTGGTGCTGCACGGCTTCATCCTCGACGAGGCCGATCCGCCGGGGATCACCTTCGACGTCTTTGGCACGCCCTCTTCGACGATGCGCGGCTGGGAGACCCTGGACCCGGCCTATCTGGCCCAGTCGCTGCACGGCGAGGACTATGACGCCGTCGTCCTGCAGTATGGGACCAACGAGGGCAGCGATCCGCGTTTCGAGCGCGACCGGTACGCAGGCGACCTGAGGGCGGCGCTCGAGACCCTGCGCCAGGTATTTCCCCATGCGTCCTGTGTACTGGTCGGACCGCCTGATCGCGGTGTGCTGATCCGGCACGACGAACAGCCCGACCTGCTGCGCTACTCCCGTACCATGCAGGACATCGAGGCCATCCAGGCCGAGGTCGGCGCCCGGTTCGGCTGCGCGCATTGGGACTGGCAGGCGCTGATGGGCGGCGCCGGCGGCAGCTATGGCTGGGCCCTCAGCGGCCCGCCCCTGATGGGCCGAGACCTGACCCACCTGACCGCTGCCGGCTATAGGCTGACCGGCGAAGCCCTGGCCCGAAGCCTGGGTTTTTGAGACCTACTCGCGCGCGAACTTGGCGATGTGGCTGGCGGTGTCGCGGCTGATGTCCGGGCAGCAAATGGCGAAGATCTCCGTGCCGTGGATGGTGCCCATCACCTGCCGGGCCCGCGCCGGCACGCCCGCGCGCATCAGCAGGCGGTAGAACCCCAGGCCCTCGTCGCGCAGCGGATCGCACTCGTTGACGCTGATCACCGTCGGCGGCAGGCCGGCGACGTCCGCCTCGGTGGCGAAGCCCGGCCAGGCCAGCGGATCGCGGGCCTCGAACGCCTCGATCCCATAGGCCATGGCCCCGCGGTTGTCGTGCAGATGGAGCAACAGGCCGTTGTTCTCGGTCGAGGACGGGTTCTGCGGCAAAGGCCACTGGCCGGCGATATAGGGGCAGAGGGCGTAGAGGCCTTTGACCAGGCCGACGTCGCCGTCGCGCTTCAGCTTCATCACCGTGGCGATGGCCAGGTTGCCGCCGCCGCTCTCGCCGGCGGCGACGATCCGGGCCGGGTCGATGCCCAGCGCGTCGGCGTGGGCGACCACCCACTTCAGGCCCGAGACGCAGTCGTTCAGGCCCGCGGGATAGGGCGCCACCTCCGGTGCGGACGAGGCGCGCAGGCAGTTGCGGAAGTCCACCATGGCCACGGCCACGCCCTGGGCGGCGATGATCCGGCCCCACGACCTGTACAGGCCGTCGAAGCACGACATGAACGCCATGCCGCCGCCGTGGATGTAGTAGATGCACGGCAGGCGCTCGCCGCCCTCCGGCCGGATGAACTGGAGCTTGATGGTGTTGCCGTCGGGGGCCGAGACGAAGGTCTCGGTGCGCACGGTGAGGCCGGCGGACGGGGCGACCTGGTCGTTGTCCAAGGCCGAGAACATCGCCATCTGGGCCGCGACCCGCGCCTTGTTTTCTTCGCTGTTCTCCTCGTCCAGCTGCACCTGGCGGCTGGCGACGTCGCCGGGCGAGGGCGCATCCGGCATGGCGCCGAATATCGCCTTGATGCGCGGGTCGATCCGAGGGTCTTCAGCGATCTTCGAAGCCATGGTGTGTTTCCTGGACGCCGGTGTCGATCCCGGCCGTTGGTCGACCATAGCCCGACCGGGAGGGTGCGAGCCAGAGCCGCGCGAGGATCGGCGGCCCGCTAGTCGACGGCCTTCTGGTCCCGCGTGCCGAACCAGGCGAAGACGATGAACACCGCCTGCATCGGCACGCGCAGCCACAGATAGTAGGGCGCGTTGACGTAGCTCGGCGTGTTGCCCGGGATGGTCCAGCCGTAGATGTTGAACGGCAGGACCAGCACCAGATAGACGATGATCACCCAGCCGGCGGCGCGCGCCCAGCGGGTCCAGAGCAGCACGGCGAAGGCCAACTCCAGCACGCCCGAGGCGTAGCTCGACAGCGTCCGCAGCGGGAAGAATGGCGGGATCAGCTCCACCACGCCCCTCGGGTGCAACAGGTGGCCGTACAGCCCGAAGAACCCGAACAGCAGCGTCAGATAGAGCTTGAAGACATTGGCCCAGCGGAACGGCGCGGACCGCACGACGGCGCCCAGGCCCGCGACCAGCAGGATCGGGACGCCGACGACGGCGATCAGCATCAACAATCCAGGCATGGCGCCCCCGCCGCGGCGTTTCCCGCAGCAGGACGGTAGGGGTCGGCGTCATCAGACGCAATCACCGTTGCGCCGGCCGACCCGCGAGACTCAAAGCGATCAGGCGCGCCGGCTGAGCGTGTAGTCGGCCATGATCGACCAGTCCTTGTCACCGAGGCCCGCGTCGACGGCTTCGCTCATCCGGCCCTTGACCGCCGCCAGCATCGGCAGCGTCCGGCCCGCCGCCTCGGCGGCCGACGCCGCAAGCCGCAGGTCCTTCAGCCCGAGCGTCGCCCGGAAACCTGGTTCATAGGCGCTGTTGGCGATGTTGGCGCTGTAGGTCTCGTAGGCCCGACCGCCGAACAGGGTGTTGAGCATGACGTCGAAGAAGGCGTCCCGCCCGACACCGTTGCTTTCGGTCAGCACCACGGCTTCAGCCATGGCCTCGATGGCCATGGTGATCATCATGTTGACGGCGATCTTGGCGGCGTTAGCCTGCTTGGGCGCATCGCCCATCCGCCAGGTCTTCCTGCCGATGGCGTCCAGGATCGGCGCCGCCTTCTGGATCGCATCGGGCGCACCGGCGACCAGGACGTTGAGCTCGCCCCGGGCGGCCACATCCGGCCGCCCCAGCACCGGCGCCGAGACGTAGCGGACGCCTTCACCGGCGTGCCGCGCCGTCAGCGCCTCAGCGAACCCGATCGAGATCGTCGAACACACCACGTGCACGCCGCCCTTGCGCATCCGGCCGAGCAGTCCGGCGTCCAGAATGACCTGCTGGATAGCGGCGTCATCCGGCAGCATGGTCATCACCAGATCCGCATCGAAAGCCTCGCCCGGCGAGGAGACCCGCTGGACGCCCTCGATGGGATCATGCGCCGAGCGGTTCCACGCCCGGACCGCATGGCCGGCTTTAGCGATGTTCGTCGCCATGGCCGACCCCATGGCCCCCAATCCGATGAAGCCGACGTCCATCACATCCTCGCAGATCGACTATCCAGACCGGGATAATGCGCGAAACGGCCGGTCGCCGCGCACGCATCGCCGGAAAGGGCGTGCCCCCCACGGCCGAACTTCGATCCGCCGACAGGCTGGCCTCAGCCCAGCAGCCTCAGCGGCGCCCCATCGGCGGCCAGGGTCGCCGCCGGCGCATCCCGGACCTCGGCAGGCAGCCGGTCTTCGACGATCTGCGGTTCGGCGAACACCTCGCCGGTCTGGATGTTCGACACGCAAATCTCGCCAAAGCCCTTGCGCCTGTAGCTCATCGCCAGGTCGAACGCCTCTCGGGCGGTCTTCCGGACGAGGCTGATGGGGCCGTACTTGTTCGATGCGGTGATGGAGAAGGACATGATCGATGATCCTCGAAGCCGAGGCTTTCATTCTGAGACAAGACTGGCGGACGCTGTTGGGGAGCGTCGATAGCGGTCCGCACGGTGGAGGCGCTCGGCTGGAAAGGGCCAAGCGGACTGGCGGTGCATCATGGCACGGCCGAGCGTCGGAGCCTAGATGCGCCCCAAGGCTTCCCCTCAGCGAAATCGCGATTTCGGGATGTGGGTGATCCGGCAGGCCAGGTCGGCTTCCCCCGACGCGACGACATAGTGGTCGCCGCCGTCGGCGATGCCCGTGGTGAACACCACGTCGCGGATATAGAGCTGGTGCTCGATCGGCCTGGTCAGCTCTGCGCTGGCTTCCAGCAGGGGCTCGTCCTGGGTGCGGATCACCCTGGAGGGGTCGTCCTTGTCGAGGATCGACCAGTAGGTGCGATAGACGCCGACGATCTCCTTGGGCTCGACCCCGTGCCACAGGGTCAGCCAGCCGTCCGGCGTCAGGATCGGCGGCGCCCCGCCGCCCATGCGCGCCGTGGCGACGGTCGCGGCGTGCGGCCGGAGTCCGGGCTTGCGGTAGGGTTTCCAGTGCAAGGCGTCGGGCGAACTGGCCAGGTTGATCGACGGGCCGGCGCGCCATTCGCTGCTGGGCGGATAGGCGAAATAGAGATCGCCGAGCGGCCGGGTCTGGGCCCAGTACCGGCCGTCGATCAGCCCCTCGAAGATCAGCATGTCCTTGTTCTGGTGATCGACCACGATGTCCTCGAACCGCCAGTCCAGCCCGTTGTCGGAACTGTAGAGGCAGGTTGCGTGGCGCTCCGGGCTGACTGAACAGCTGGTCATCAGATAGCGGTCGCCGACCCTGCTGATCCGCGCATCCTCCACACCGTAGCATTGGAAGCTGCCGATCGGCGCGATCGCCCGGTCATAGTGGATCGCAACCCGCTCGGTCCCGTCCGGGGAGAGCTCGACCGGCAACAGCCAGGACAGCGAGGTCAGCGCCATGATCCGCCAGGCCCCGCCGCGGATCATGATCTTGCGCGGATCGGCGGTGTCGACGAACTCCAGCGGCCAGGCGTCCAGCCCATAGCGGCCGTCGTCCCAGCGGATGGCGTGCACATGCTTGTCCACGATCGGCGTCTTCAGCGCCTCCGCGACCCGGACCATCATCAGGAGGTTGCCGTTGGCGAGCCGGGTCAGGCCCGGGTTGAAGGCGCCCAGCACATAGGTCTCGGCCGGCAGATGGCCGGCCAGCGGCGAGCGCGACAGGTCGATGTCGTCGGGGACCAGGACGAGCTTGTCGAACGGGTAGGTCATTGTTCGGCCGTCTCCCGCGGCGCCATCATCAACTGCTCCGTCCGAACGACCGGAGCGGCAAAATCGTTGCCCGGGACCGAGCCGGTGCGGACCGCCCCCTACCCGGCCGCGCCATTTTTCACTTCTAAGCTTGGCCCCGCGCCTCTAGCGTCATCGTTCATCTACCCACCAGGGACGACCATGCGCTCAACCTTCCTCACGCTCGCCTTCGGCACGCTCGCGCTCACTGCGCCGATGGCTGCCCGCGCGCAGACAGCCGCGACCGACGCGGCCGACCCCTACATCTGGCTGGAGGACGCCAACGGGGCCAGGGCGATGGACTGGGTGAACGCCCACAACGCCAAGGCCGTCTCGGTGCTGGAGACCGACGCGCGCTATCCGACCCTGTACAAGGAGGCGCTGGCCATCGCCGAGGCCAAGGACCGCATCCCGGTCGGCAGCTTCACCCACGGCCAGATCTACAACTTCTGGCAGGACAGCGATCACCTGCGCGGGATCTGGCGCAAGACTTCGCTGGCCAGCTACCGGACCGACAGCCCGCAATGGACCACGGTGCTGGACATCACGGCGCTGGGCAAGGCGGAGGGCAAGAGCTGGGTGTTCCGCGGCGCGCCCTGCGCCCGTCCCGCCGAGAGGCGATGCCTGGTCCAGCTGTCCGACGGCGGCGAGGACGCGGCGACCATCCGCGAATTCGATCTCGGCACCGGCAAATTCGTCGACGGCGGCTTCGTGATCCCGAAATCCAAGGCCCGGGTGGCCTGGGAGGATGAGAACACCCTCTTGATCTCCAACGCCTGGGCCCCGGGCGAGCTGACCGCCTCGGGCTATCCCTACATCGTCAAGCGGCTGAAGCGCGGCCAGTCGCCGGATCAGGCCGTGGAGGTCTATCGCGGCCAGAAATCAGACGGCGGCTACGGCGTCTCGCCGGAGGTGCTGCGCGACAGCGCCGGGCGCACGCTGGCGGTGATCACCCGCCCGCTCGATACCTTCAGCCACGAGACCTATGTGCTGACGCCCAAGGGCGCCCAGCGCCTGGCCATCCCGATGAAGGCCAGCGTCGACGAATTGATCGGCGGCCGCGTGGTGATCAAGACCGAGCAGGACTGGACCGCCGGCGGCAGGAGCTTCCCGGCCGGCAGCCTGGCCTGGACCCCACTGGCCGCGCTGAAGGCCGACCCCGGCCGTCTGAAGCCGACCCTGCTCTACAGCCCCGGCCCCCGCGAGGCGCTGGAGGGGGCCAGCGCCACCCACGGCAAGCTGCTGGTGACCGTGCTCGATAACGTGAAGAGCCGCGCCTACGTCTACACCCCGACCGCGGCAGGCTTCTCCCGCACCAAGCTCGACCTGCCGGACAACGCCTCGATCCGCATCGCCGACACCGACGAGCACAGCGACAAGGCCTTCGTCAGCGTCACCAGCTTCCTGACCCCGACCAGCCTGTGGTTGGCCGACGCCGCCACCGGCGCCTTGAAGCAGATCAAGACCAC
>FTAG01000482.1_pt1 | contig 13091 bp, 14 predicted proteins | sample 1638911 | NCBI WGS metagenome assembly FTAG01 (sample SAMEA3914813, study PRJEB12502) | metagenome | biome: forest; material: soil | place: Canada | collected 2011-07-07 | depth 0.3 m
CGGTATCCACGCAGCTGGCGTTGCTCGAGCCGGAGCCGAAAGTGGACCCATGATCCGGAACGATGAGTTCGCCGTCGAAGTGGACGCGACCGCCAATGCTGGCATCAAAATTGCCATCGCTGGACTTGATCTTGATGCCGCCCGTGGTGGTGGCTTCATCGGCGTGCGCGACACCCATACCTGTGCCGACGAACACGGCCAGAGCGCTATAACGAAGCAGTTTGTTCACTTGCATCTCCCATCCCAGTAGTTAAATGACTTGCAGGACAGCCGGCGATTCGCCTGCCACCTTAGTTGCCGCTTTCTAGTGCTGCAAAACGAGCGTCTCCCGAGCTTTCGCCATGGGTACAACGAAAAGACGCCAACGCCGCCAGCCTTATCAATGTCGACTGGAAGCGTCTGGATGTTACCCCGCGTCATGCCCGAAAACGCCGGTCCAGAGCCGCTCTACAACTAAGGTCTTACTTAGTTCCGGATGCTTCTTTGGATGTTCTGCGCAACGCGTGATAAGTGTAGGAAGCGCTGATGAAGCTTTTGTGACAAACGCTTCCGGCCAGAGGATTTTTACACAGCCGATCACGAGCTTACACGCGTTTTGGGGTTCGGCCAAAGCCTCCCCCGACAGGGCGTTTTAGCAAATATGACAGCCTGAAAGCACCCGCCGAAACAGCCGGCGGCGATCAATGGGCCTGGATGCGCAGTTCGCCGCGAACGGCACCGCGGTGGGCCCGGTGCGGCGGGAAGTGGCAGCTGAAGGTGCTGCCGACGCCCAGTTCGCTCTCGACCGTCAGCCGACCCTCATGGTGCTCCAGCGCGTGCTTGACGATCGACAGCCCCAAACCGGTGCCGCCGCTTGCCCTGGAACGGCCCACGTCGACCCGGTAGAAGCGCTCGGTGATGCGCGGAATGTCCTTGTCGGCGATGCCGATGCCGGTGTCCGCTACCGAGAAATGCGCGCCCTTGTCGTCGCCCCACCAGCGCACCCGGATGATGCCGCCCTGCGGGGTGTACTGGATGGCGTTGCCGATCAGGTTGGTGAAGATGCTTTGCACCTCGGTGTCGCGGCCGAACAGGCGCAGGTCGGATTGCACGTCGAACTCGAAGCGGTGCGTGTTCTTCGACACCGCCCGCGCTTCCTCCAGCGACTGGTTGAGCATGCGCGGCACGTCGAGCAGGTCCTGCCGACTCAGCACCACCTCGGACTCCAGCCGCGCCAGCTTGAGCATGTCGGCGATCAGCGATTCCATGCGCGCCGCCTGGCTGCGCATCTCCGCCAACGGCGTGCGCCAGGACGCCAGTGCGCCCTCGCCGCGCGTCTCCGGCTCCATCACGTCGAGGTAGCCGCGCAGCACCGTCAGCGGCGTGCGCAATTCGTGCGAAGCGTTGGCGACGAAATCGCGGCGCGCCATTTCCAGGCGCTTCAGTTCCGAGATGTCGCGCACGATCATCAGGCGCTGGCCATTGCCGTAGGGAATGATGCGGAACGACAGGATGATCTGGGTGTTGAGCGCCGAGGGCGCTTCGACGTCGGACGAATAATCGCCCTTGCCGAAGTATTCGGTGAAGGCCGGCGCACGTACCAGGTTGGGCACGCGCAGGCCCAGGTCTTGCGGCAGGCGCAGGCCCAGCAGCGCCTGGGCGGCGGCGTTGAACCAGACAATCTCGCCATTCGGCCCCAGCACCACGGCGCCATCCGGCAGGGCCTCGGTCGAAGCCTGGAACTCGGACAGGATCGCGGCCAGCTTCTTCTTGCGCTTGCGGTTGCGCTTCTGCAGGTTGAGCAGACCGTCGAACACTTCGCCCCAGGTGCCGCCGACGATAGGCAGGGCCACCTGCTTGGGACGGTCGAGCCACTCGCGCAGCACCGAGACCTGGCGCAGGTGCAGGAACAGGCGTAGCCCCAGGGCCACCGCAACACCAGCCCAGCCCAGTTCGAAACGGCTGCCGATCAGGCCGCCGATCAGCGCCCACAACACCGCCCGGATCAGTTCCCTGCCCAGGGCGGAGTTGTATTGCACTTAGCGCCTCATACCTTTTCCGAGAAGCGGTAGCCGGTGCCGCGCACCGTCTGGATCATGGCGTCGTAGCCATGCGGCGCCAGGGCCTTGCGCAGGCGGCGGATATGCACATCCACCGTGCGTTCCTCGACGTAGACGTTCTGGCCCCAGACGCGGTCCAGCACCTGCTCGCGGGTATAGACCCGCTCGGGGTGGCTGACGAAGAAATGCAGCAGGCGGTATTCGGTGGGTCCGAGGCGCACCGGCTCGCCCTTGGCCGTCACCCGCTGGCTGGCGGCATCGACCTGCAGGCCGGCCACGGCGAGCTGCTCTTCTTCGCCGCCCGGCAGGGTGCGGCGCAGCACCGCCTGGATGCGGGCGGTCAACTCGGGGAAGGAGAAAGGCTTGGAGACATAATCGTCGCAGCCAACGTTGAGGCCGCGCACCGTGTCTTCCTCTTCGGCGCGGGCCGTGACCATGATGATCGGGATGTCCTTGGTCATGGCCGCCGACTTCAGTTCACGGGTGAACTCGATGCCGGACACCCCGGGCATCATCCAGTCGAGCAGGATCAGGTCCGGCCGCGATTCGGCGATGCGCAGCCTTGCCTCCGGCACGTCCCCCGCGAGGCTGATGCGGAACTCCGCGCGCTCCAGGGCGAAGCGCAGCATGTCACGGATCGGAGCCTCGTCTTCAACTACCAGTATTCTCTTGTTTTGCATGCCCATAGCCGATTAAACGCCACAAAACAGGCTATAAGCAAGACGTTACAAGTATTTGACAAAGCGGTGCTTTAATTTCGGCGCTGCGGTCACAAATCCGTCACAAAACAGATTACAACCGGCGCATCACCACGCTGCCGGCGGAATAGCCGGCGCCGAAGGCGCACAGCACCCCGACATCCCCGGCCTTCAGGTCTTCATGGTATTTGTGGAAGGCGATGACCGAACCGGCCGAGCTGGTGTTGGCGTATTCGTCCAGGATCACCGGCGCTTCGTCCGGTGCGGGCTCGTGGCCCAGCACCCGCTTGGCGATAAGCTGGTTCATGCCCAGGTTGGCCTGGTGCAGCCAGAAACGCCGCACCGTGTGCGGGTCGATGGCCAGGCTGCCGAGATGGGCGGTGAGCATCTCCGACACCATCGGCACCACTTCCTTGAACACCTTGCGGCCTTCCTGGTGGAACAGCACGTCGTCCCAGGGCCGAGGCGGCTGCTCGGAGGCGTTGAGGAAGCCGAAATTGTTGCGGATATTGTTGGAGAATTGGGTCGACAGGCGCGTGCCCAGCACCTCGAAGCGGTCCTTGCCGACCGACTCCTCCAGCGGCTCGACCAGCAGCGCGGTGGCGGCGTCGCCGAAGATGAAATGGCAGTCGCGGTTGCGGAAATTGAGGTGGCCGGTGCAGATCTCCGGGCTCACCACCAGCACGGCGCGGGCCGAGCCGCGCATCACCGCATCCACCGCCGCCTGTACGCCGAACGCGGCGGAGGCGCAGGCCACGTTCATGTCGTAGCCGAAACCGCGGGCACCGAGATAGTGCTGCAGTTCCACCGCGATCGCCGGATACGGACGTTGCAGGTTGGAGCAGGCCACCAGCACCGCGTCGACGTCGGCGGCGGTGCGCCCTGCCCGTTCCAGCGCCTGCTTCGCGGCGGCGAGGCCCATCTCCGCCAGCAGGGAGGGTTCGTCGTCGCCGCGGTTGCGGATCCGCGGACGCATCACCTTGGGATCGAGCACGCCGGCCTTGTCGACGCAGTAGCGCGCCTTGATGCCGGAAGCCTTGACGATGAACTCGCTGCTGGAGGGCGCCAGGGGTTGCACCGCGCCGGCGGCGATCGCCGTGGCGTTTTCAGCGTTGAAGTGCTCGACGTACTGGTTGAAGGTGGCGACCAGCTCGTCGTTGGAGATGGACTCAGCCGGCGTGAACAGGCCACTGCCGCTGATGCAGACTCGTTTCATGATCCCTACCGTCATCATATGTTTTGAGCGACAGTTTAAACCTAAAGCGAAAAGCGATCTCACGCAAAGACGCAAAGAAGCGCCAAGAGCGCAAAGAACATCAAAAGCTTTTGAAGCTCTTCTTTAAAGCCTTTCTTTGCGGCCTTCGCGCTTCTTTGCGTCTTTGCGTGAGGGCTTTTGACCTTGCTTTTTTCAGGCCAAGCCTCTCAGGGCCTGACCCATCCTGCTGTAGCGATGGCCCCCTCGATGCAGCGCTCCACCCCCGGCTCGCCGCGGAACGTCAGGTGTCCGCCCTGATACCACTCGATCGGCCGGTTCCAGTGCCGCGACAGACGCAGCGGTTGGTCCGGCGGCACCACGCGGTCGGCGGTGCCGGCGAACAGGTGCAGCCGTTCCGCCGGCAGCTGCGGCGCCCGCGCCAGCGGCGAGACCACGTGCAGCAGCCGGCGCAGGCGTTCGTCGTCGAGACCGTGTGCGGCGAAATAGCGCCGGTGCGGCAGCGGCAGGTGCCCCCACAGCAGCGGTACGAAATCGGCCACGGGGATGCCGGCGATGACGAAATCCAGGTTCGGCTCGTGCGCGGCGAGCAGGCTGGCGTTGTAGCCGCCGAGGCTGTAGCCGAGCACGCCGATCCGCGCGGATGGATCCTGGCTGCGGATCCAGGCGATATGGCGGCGCAGGTCCCACAGCGCCTGCGTCTCGGCGTGCAGCAGGTCGAGCAGGTCGCCGTCGAGGAAATAGTCGCCGCTCTGCCAGCCCAGGCGCCGCGGCCCGTGCAGCGGCAGGATCGGCATCAGCAGGTTGAGGCCGAGCCGGTGATGCAGCTGCTTCGGATCGAACAGGCGGAAGTCGGCGAGCGGCCAGCCCATGCGGTAGCCGTGAATGCATAGCAGCCAGTTCCGCCCCGGCTGGTCGTGGCGCAGCATCCAGGCGGCGCAGTCGCGGTTGCGCTCATGGCTGGCCCAGCGGTCCGCTCCCGGCAGCGAGGGCTCCGGAATGAAGCCGCTAGGAAAGCGCAGCCGCTGGTAGTCGACGCCGACCGCGCGGGCAGCCTTCTGCCGCACCGTTTCCGGCGCCGTGGGCAGCTTGTGGAAGCTGGCCGGATCGTCGAGCCAGCCGCGGTTGCGCAGCACCTCTTCCAGCTTCGCCGCCTCGTCGCACATGCGCTCCGCCAGATCCCCGGCTGGCGACTTGGCCATGGCCACGAAGTAGCCGGTGAGCGCCTCGTCGAGCGCGGCCTTGGCGAACACCCGCCCTTCCATCGGCGGCGGCGGCGCCTCCGTGGCGCGCTCGGCGTAATACAAGGCGCTGCGGCCGGCGACGAAGTACGAGGCCACGGACAAGGCCAGGGCAACCACGGCGCCGCCGAAGCTGCCGGTCCAGGCGGCGGGGATGCAGAACAGCGCGCCGACCACCGCGCCCATGGCCATGTACTGGGTCTGCTTGCCCGGCTCATGCCACAGCAGCATCGAGACGCCGCTGGGCAGCAACAGCAGCCCCGGCAGCAGGCCCCATAGCAGCCAGCCTGCGCCGTGGGCGGCAAGCAGCCACCACAGGCCCGCCGCGATCGGCACCAGGCTCCGCAGGTCATAGTGCCGGGGAGGACGGGACTCCATGCTCATGGTCGTTGGACACCGGTGCTGTGGTTGAAATCCGGCCCGCGAGACGGGCGCGGCGCAAGGCTTGTTCTTCTACTGGCCCTGCAACCTGGAGTAGACGATCAGGAACAGGCAGGGCAAAGCGACGGCGAGCACTCCTTGGGCAGCCCAGTTCCAGCGCCGTCGCTTCAGCAGACCATACGTGGCCAGTCCGGCGATCACCGCCAGCGCCAGGAAGCACGCCGACACCGTCAGCAATCCGGGAAAGCCGCGCTGGATTGCCGGCTCGCTGCTGCGATAGAGCGCAAACACCAGGCAGACATAGCTCACCGCCACCGTCATGGCCGCACCGAGGGCCGCCAGGGCGGCGTCCAGATAAAGCAGGTATCTCACTTGGGGTTCACTTCTTGGGAGATTTACTTCTTGCGGCGGCCACCGGGCAGGAGCTTGAGCAGGGGGAACAGTTCCTTGGCCACCTTGGGCTGGGTCATGCCGGCGCGCACCAGCAGGGTGGCGAAGCCGCGCAGGATGCGGTCGCGGCTGTCGAACACGCTGCCGACCATGGGGATGCGGCGATCGTTCATCACCGTCACCACTTCCTCCGGGGTGTCGCCGAAATTGAAACAGACGGTCATGCGCACCTCGAGCGGTTCCTGCGCGCGGCGGCGGCGCTCGCGGGCTTTGGCTAAGATGTCTTGCGGCTTCTTCTCCTTCACTCGCCCAGCTCCATGACCATACCCGATGCCCTAGTCTGCTTTGCGCACGGCAAAGAAAGCGGTCCCTGGGGGACCAAGATCACGCACCTCGCCGAAACGGCCAGACGCCGCGGCTGCGAGGTGCTTAGTCCGGATTATAGCCACACGCATGACCCCCACGCCCGGGTGGCGCAGTTGCTGGAGTTGGCGCCCAGGGCCCGCGCCCTGGTGCTGGTGGGCTCGAGCATGGGCGGCTACGTCTCGGCCATGGCCTGCGCCGCGCTCCGGCCGCGCGCCCTGCTGCTGCTGGCGCCGGCGCTGTATTTCCCGGGTTTTGACGAGGAGCCCGCCGGCATCCCTACACTGTGCAGCGTGGTCCACGGCTGGCACGACGACATCGTGCCGGTGGACCGTGCCATCCGCTTCTCGCGCACCCACCACGCGGCCCTGCACGTGCTCAATAGCGGCCACACCCTGAACGACCAGCTGCCGGCGTTGGAGCTGCTGCTCGACGATCTGCTGAAACGCGCTCTGGCCCGTGATCCCGGCTGAAACACTCGCCGCCTGGGACGCCGCCTACCGTCGGGCCGAATACCGGGTGGAGTTGCCGCAAGGCGAGCTGGTGCTGAAGGTGGACCGGCACGATGCGGCCGATGAGCAGCGCCTGCGGGACGAAGCCGCGGTACAAGGCCGCTGGGCCATCGTCACCCCCTGCAATCCGGATTCGCAGCTTCTGTCCACGGAAGAAAACGCCGGCCTGCTGGCGCAGCTGGCCGAGATCGTGGAAGGTTTGAGCCTGGCCTGCATCAGCAGCGTCAACCGCGATCCTTCCGGGCAATGGCCGGACGAGCCCGGCATCCTGCTGTGCGATCCTCCACCCGGCTTCGCCGAGGAGCTGGGACGACATTTCCGGCAGAACGCGATCCTCGCCGGCAAGCTTGGCGAAGCGCCGCAACTGGTATGGCTGGTCGACCAAGAGCTTATCCGCGGATAAGCTCTAAGCCCTAGCGCCGCGCCGCCGCCGCGCGCTGGTATTGCCGCACCTGCTCGAAGCTGACGCTGCCATTGCCCGCGGCATCGATGCGGTCGAAGTGCTTGACCAGGTAGCCCCACCCCGCCTGCCGCGCCTGTTCCAGCGTCACCACGCCGGTGTGTCCGGTATCGGCCGCGTCGAACTGCCGCCGCAGCTTGGCGTCGACCTGCCGCCGCAGCGCTTCGCCAGAGGTGGGGGCTTCAGGCGAAGGAATGCGCGAGGCCGGCGGAACATACGGATCGCCCATTTCGCCGAGATGCGCGCGGTCCGCGGGCGCCGGATCGGCGAGCGCCGATCCGGCGGAGAGCGCCATGACCAGGCCGAGGCAAATACCGGCGGCAATCGAGTCCCTGTTCATCAACACCTCCGGTCTGGTTCTCATTGCGACAGCGCCGCGGTGTAAAAGCTCGCCAGGTCCGCTTTTTCCTGTGGCCGCGAAGTATCGTCCAGGTAAGTCATATGCCCACCGGCGTAGAAGCCGAAATGCAGCCTGGGCTGGGTGCCGAGCCGGCTCAGGTCGAGCTGGGTCTGGTAGAACGGGGTAACGAGGTCGTGGTAACCGTTCACGGAAAGTATGGACAGCGTGGGGTTCTGCTGCAGCGCCGCGGCAAGGTCCGGAATCACGTCGGGCAGGCTCTTGCCGTCGTGGCTGAAGTTCCAGTCGTTGATCGCGTCGTTGCTGCCGACGATGTATCGCGAGGTGCTGAAGTAATGCAGGAACTGCGGCAGATAGTCGTTCAGCGCATTGGTGAAGGGCGCGGTGATGACCACCGAGGACGGATCGCCCTGCTGCGCGATGCTGCTATTGCTGGCGACATGGACACGGGCGTCGTAGCCGCCCAGCACGTCGCCGCTGACCAGCTGGGTTTCGATGGGGCCCGGGTCCATGTTGGGGTGCGCCTGCCAGAGAGAGGCCGCGGCGCCGGTGTAACCCACCAGCTGCGTCACCACGTTCGAGGGCAGCGGCGTGTGGGACTGAATCCAGGCGTTCACCGCGGGCGCATAGGTGTTGCCGGCGTAGTCCCGCATCTGCTGCGCGTAAGCCGGCAGATCGGTCGGATTCGGCTGGTCCAGCAGGTAGTAAGCACCGACCATGGCATAGCTCGGCATGTAGCCGGCGCAATTGACCTTATTGACGTCGGGCACGGCGGCGCAATTGCTGTTGTAGTCGAGGATCGAGGACTGCAGCACCACGCCCTTGAGCTCGACGCCGGCGGTCTCCAGCACGTTGGCCAGGGCCGCGCTGCGGGTGGTGCCGTAGGATTCGCCGAACAGGAACTTGGGCGAGGCCGTGCGCTGGTTCGCGGTGACGTAGCGCATGACGAAATCACGGAACGCCGCGGCATCCGCGTCCACGCCCCAGAAGCCCTGGTTGGAATTCGGCGCGATCGCTTCCGAATAGCCGGTGCCGATGGCGTCGACGAACACCAGGTCGCTGCGGTCGAGCAGGCTGTCCGCATTGTCGACCATGGGGAACGGCACGGTCGGCGTGCCGCTGGGATCGCCTGAAACCAGGCGCCGCGGGCCGAAGGAGCCCAGGTGCAGCCAGATGGTGGAGGAGCCGGGCCCGCCGTTGTAGAAAAACGTCACAGGGCGCTGCGCCGCAGCCGCTCCGTCCTCGGTGTAGGCGACGTAGAAGAAGCTTGCCTCGGGCTGCTGGTTGGCCGGGTTCAAGGCATTGAGGTGACCAGCCGTGGCGGTGTAGTTGATCAGCGTTCCGCCGAGCGTGAAGCTGTGCTGGGTCGCCACCGAAGTCTCTTGCGGATTCGCCAGGGATGCGCCGGGCGACCCGGAGTAGCCCACCGGATCGATGAACGTGCCGGGCGGCAGGGGGTTGCCCGTAGCCCCTGAACCACTCCCGCCGCCTCCGCCACCGCAAGCCGCGAGCGCCGTCATGCTGATCGTAAAGAGCGGCAGTATCGCGAATCTAGAAGCTGGCATCGAGGCTGGGTTCCGGACCGCCGGAGTGGCTGCCTTGATGCTACCCCTTTGACGCGGGCCGCGACATATCCCGCCGGCACCGCTCAGGCTGCTGGACTGTCCCCGGCCTTGCGCTCGCTGTGTCCGAGGTCGCGCTGCGGTGCGATGCGGTCGCGGATCTTCTGCTTCAGCGCCGGCAGATCCGGGAATCCCTGGTCGGCCGCGCGATCGGCCAGTACCTCGCCGTTGAGCCGGACGACGAATATCCCGCCGCGGCCGGGACGCAGCGCCACCTCCTGCAACTCCTCGCTGAAGGTGGTGAGCAGTTCCTGCGCCATCCAGCCGGCGCGCAGCAGCCAGCGGCACTGGGTGCAGTATTCGATCTCGACCCGGTTCATACCGCGGGGACGGCCGGGCGGTAGGCCTGCACGAACTCCGGCGGTTGCCGCCGCGGCTTGCCGGTCTTCATGTCCACGCAGACCCATTGCGTGCGGGCGCGCAGCACGGTCTTGCCATCGGCGGCGCGGATGATCTGATAGCCGCGCCACATGGTGAGGCGGCCGTCGTTCTCGTGGATGAAGGTGGCGAGCAGCAGTTCGTCGCCGGCGAAAGTCGGCGCCAGGTAGTCCAGCTCGTGCCGCCGCGCGACGCAGCCGCAGCCGAAGCGCTCGTAGTCGGCAAAGCCCAGCCCCAGGGTCTGGGAATGCGACCAGGCCACCTGCTCCAGCCAGGCCAGGTAGACCACGTTGTTGGTATGGCCGAACTGGTCGATGTGCTCGGGCTGCACGGTGACGCGCTCGATGAAGGGCTCGCGGACGTCCCAAGCGTATTCAGTAGGCATTGCGAAATACTAGCGTGTTTGAACCGCTTTGCTTGTTTCAGCAGTCCGGGCAGGGATGCCCGGTGGCTTGAACAGGGATGTTCACTGAGCGTCGAAGCTGTGGGCGGAGGCCAGCGGCCAGTACATCTCATACACAGCGTGTGCCGAAGGATTGGCCAGCAGCTCGCCCGGCTTGAGGAACTTGTACAGGTTCGACATCAGTCGGATCTCGTTGCCGGTCACGCGCCGCACGATATGCCGGGGCCGCAGCTCGTTCGGATGCGACAGGCCGGCGGCGCCAACCAGCTCGCCCAGTGCGTGCAGGGTGTTGTGGTGAAAATGGAATACGCGCTGTGACTTGTCCCCGACCACCAGGGCGCGCTGGCGGCGCGGGTCCTGGGTAGCGACGCCGGTGGGGCAATGGTCGGTATGGCAGGACTGCGACTGCACGCAGCCCAGGGCGAACATGAAGCCGCGCGCCGCGTTGCACCAGTCGGCGCCCATCGCCAGGGTGCGCGCCAGGTCGAAGGCGGAGATCACCTTGCCGCTGGCGCCGAGGCGGATGTGTTCACGCAGGTTGAGGCCGACCAGGGTGTTGTGCACCAGCAGCAGCGCTTCCTGCAGAGGCGTGCCGATGTGGTCGGTGAATTCCAGCGGTGCGGCGCCGGTGCCACCCTCGCCGCCGTCGACGACGATGAAGTCCGGCAGGATGCCGCTCTCCAGCATCGCCTTGCAGATGCCGAAGAACTCCCAGGGATGGCCCAGCGCGAACTTGAAGCCCGCCGGCTTGCCGCCGGACAGTTCGCGCATGCGGGCGATGAACTGCAGCATCTCCAGCGGCGTGTTGAACGCCGAGTGGCGCGCCGGCGAGATGCAGTCGCGCCCCAGCGGCACGCCGCGCGCCTCGGCGATCTCCGGGGTCACCTTGGCGCCCGGCAGCACGCCGCCGTGGCCTGGCTTGGCGCCCTGCGACAGCTTGAGCTCGACCATCTTCACTTGCGGCGAGCGTGCCTGGACGGCGAACTTCTCGGCGTCGAAATGGCCGTCGTCGGTGCGGCAGCCGAAATAGCCGCTGCCCAGTTCCCAGATCAGGTCGCCGCCGTTCTCGCGGTGGTAGCGGCTGATCGAGCCCTCGCCGGTGTCGTGGGCAAAGCCACCGAGCTTGGCGCCGGTATTGAGGGCACGAATGGCATTGGCCGACAACGCGCCGAAGCTCATCGCCGAGATGTTGAGCAGCGAGGAGGCGTAGGGCTGGGTGCAGTCCTTGCCACCGATGCTGGTGCGGAAATCGGTGTTGGCGATCTTGTTCGGTCGCATCGAGTGGTTGATCCACTCGTAGCCGTTGATGTAGACGTCCAGCTCGGTGCCGAAGGGGCGCTTGTCCTCGACGTTTTTCGAGCGCTGGTACACCAGCGAACGCTGCGCCCGCGAGAACGGCACCGCCTCGTTGTCCGCCTCCAGCAGGTACTGCCGGATCTCCGGCCGGATCATCTCGAAGAAGAAGCGGAAATTGGCCAGGATCGGGTAGTTGCGCTTGAGCGAGTGATGCTTCTGGCTCAGGTCGTAAATGCCGAGCAGGGTCAAGGCCCCGGTGATGCCGGCCACGATCAGCCAATAGGGTTGGACCAGGCTGGCGGCGCCCGCCACCACGGTGATCAGGACGGCGGCAACGAAGGCGTAGAGGCGCGACGGCAACATCATGGCGATCCTTGCATGAGGGGTGTGGGCAGGCGGCAACGGTCTGCGCAGCCTTATACCGCGATCAAGGTGACGGCTCCAAGTCCATGAGTCTCCAGCCGAAGCGGACGCCGAGGCTTTGATGAGCGCCCTTGATCGGGTACAATCCGTACCGATTTAGTCTTGTATACAGGCGACTCTCTCCGGACGACCATGTTCAAGCTCGGCAAGCTCACCGATTACGGCACCGTGGTGATGACGGCGCTGGCCGTCCGGCCGGACGCGCTGCGCAATGCCCATGACCTGGCCGACGAAACCCACGTCGCTGCCCCAACCGTCTCCAAGCTGTTGAAACAGCTGGCGAAAAATGGCCTGGTTGAATCCATCCGCGGCGCCCATGGCGGCTACCGCCTGGCCCGCCCCCCGTCGCAGATCACGGTGGCGGACGTGGTCTGCGCCCTGGAGGGTCCCATCGCCCTGACCCAGTGCGCGGTGCACGAGGGCGGCTGCAGCATCGAATCCCATTGCGGGGTGCGCGGCAACTGGCGCCTGATCAATACCGCGATTCGGCAAGCCCTGGAGTCAGTGACCCTGGCACAGATGGCCGAGCCGATGCGCCGCCGGCCAGCCGACGGCGACACCCCGATGAACTTCCTGCGCAAGCTCGGGCAGTCCCTGCCCCAGGCGCGGGAATAAGGCGTTCAGGAACAGGAAATGGCAACCCAACCCCAGGATATCCATGAAATGATGCGGCGGCGCGAGTACAGCGCCGGCTTCATCACCTCGATCGAGTCGGACACGGTCCCCCCGGGCCTGTCCGAAGACGTGATCCGCATGATCTCGGCCAAGAAGCGCGAGCCGGAATGGATGCTCGAGTTCCGCCTCAAGGCCTACCGCCGCTGGCTGAAGATGGAGCAGCCGACCTGGGCGCACGTCAACTACCCGCCCATCGACTATCAGGCGATCTCCTACTATTCGCAGCCGAAGTCGTACAAGGAAGGCCCGAAGTCCCTGGACGAGGTCGATCCCAAACTGCTCGAGACCTACAAGAAACTCGGCATCCCGCTGAAGGAACAGGAGATGCTGGCCGGCGTGGCGGTGGACGTGGTGTTCGACAGTGTTTCCGTCGCCACCACCTTCAAGAAGAAGCTGGCCGAGGCCGGCGTGATTTTCTGCCCTATTTCCGAGGCGGTGCACGAGCACCCGGAACTGGTGAAGAAATACCTGGGCAGCGTCGTGCCCTTCGGCGACAACTTCTACGCCGCGCTCAACTCGGCGGTGTTCACCGACGGCTCTTTCGTCTTCATTCCCAAGGGCGTGCGCTGCCCGATGGAGCTGTCGACCTACTTCCGCATCAACGAGCGCAACACCGGCCAGTTCGAGCGCACCCTGATC
>FTAG01000317.1_pt1 | contig 13087 bp, 11 predicted proteins | sample 1638911 | NCBI WGS metagenome assembly FTAG01 (sample SAMEA3914813, study PRJEB12502) | metagenome | biome: forest; material: soil | place: Canada | collected 2011-07-07 | depth 0.3 m
ATCCGCAGTGAGCATCAACGTCTATTACGACAAGGACGCCGACCTTTCGATCATCCAGTCGAAGAAGGTCGTCATCCTCGGTTACGGTTCGCAGGGCCATGCCCATGCGCAAAACCTCAAGGACAGTGGAGTCGATGTCACCGTTGGCCTGCGCAAGGGCTCCAAGTCCTGGGCCAAGGCCGAGGGCGCCGGGCTCAAGGTCAAGGAAGTCGCCGAGGCGGTGAAGGGCGCCGACCTGGTGATGATCCTGGCGCCTGACCAGGACCAGAAGAAGATCTACGAGGACAGCGTCGCCGCCAATCTCAAGCAGGGCGGCGTGCTGGCTTTCGCGCACGGCTTCAACATCCACTTCCAGCTGATCGAGCCGCGCGCCGACCTCGACGTGATCATGGTCGCGCCGAAAGGCCCGGGCCACCTGGTGCGCAGCACCTACACCCAGGGCGGCGGCGTACCGAGCCTGATCTGCGTCCACCAGGATGCCTCCGGCCAGGCCAAACAGATCGCCCTGTCCTACGCCTCCGCCAACGGCGGCGGCCGCGCCGGCATCATCGAGACCAGCTTCAAGGAAGAGACCGAGACCGACCTGTTCGGCGAGCAGGCCGTGCTCTGCGGTGGCGCCACCGCCCTGGTGCAGGCCGGCTTCGAGACTCTGGTCGAGGCCGGCTACGCCCCCGAGATGGCCTACTTCGAGTGCCTGCACGAGCTCAAGCTGATCGTCGACCTGATGTACGAGGGCGGCATGGCCACCATGCGCTACTCGATTTCCAACACCGCCGAGTACGGCGACTACACGCGCGGGCCGCGCATCGTCACCGAGCAGACCAAGGCGGAGATGAAGCGCATCCTGACCGAGATCCAGACCGGCCAGTTCGCGCGCGAGTTCGTGCTGGAGAACCAGGCCGGTGCCCCGACCCTGAAGGCCCGCCGCCGCATCGGTGCCGAGCACCAGATCGAAAAGGTCGGCGCCAAGCTGCGCTCGATGATGCCGTGGATCGCCAAGAACAAGCTGGTCGACAAGACCAGGAATTGAGGTTGCTGGAAGCCTAGGGAAGGGCGTCCGCAGGGGCGCCCTTCTTTTTTTGCTGCCGTTGTTGCTTCTAAGATACAAACACCACACCGAGGTCCGTGCGCCATGAACGCATCCCCGCCGCCGCGCAACCAGCGCAAGCACATCTACCTGTGGCCCAACCTGTTCACCACCGGCACCCTGCTGGGAGCCTTCTACGCCATCGTCTCGGCCATGGCCGGACGCTACGACCATGCCGCCCTGGGCATCCTGTTCGCCATGATCGCGGACTCGCTCGACGGGCGGGTGGCGCGCCTGACCAATACCGCCAGCGACTTCGGTAAGGAATACGACTCGCTGTGCGACATGGCCGCCTTCGGCATCGCCTCGGGCATCGTCATGTACGCGTTCAGCCTGCGTTATATCGATTTCCACTGGTTCGGCATCCGCCTCGGCGGGGTTTTTGCGTTCTTCTACGCCGCCTGCGCCGCGCTGCGCCTGGCGCGCTTCAACGTGCTCTCCGCCATCTCCGGCAGCAACAAGGACTTCTTCGGCCTGCCCAGCCCGGCCGCCGCCGCGGTGGTGGTGTTCTTCGTCTGGAGCGCCTATGACCTGGGCCTGGACGGCGAGGACGTGCTGGTGCCGGCGTCCATCCTCACCATCGGCATGGCGGTGCTGATGGTGAGCAACGTCCGCTACAACAGCTTCAAGAAGATCAGCCTGACCCAGCGTATCCGTTTCCTGCCCTTCGTCGGCGTGCTCGGCCTGCTGTGGCTGGTGGTGCTGGCGGCGGGACGCAAGCCGCCGCAGATCCTGTTCCTGAGCTTCTTCATTTACGCCATGTCCGGGCCGGTGACGACGCTGTGGCGCCGGGCCAGGAGCGGGCGCCGGACGAAACAGCCGGCGGTGCCGCCGCCGGCTTGATTGGCAGGGGCGGATCGATCCGTTATAGTGCTCGAATCATGCAGTCGACCAGCAGCCATTGCGGTACCTCCAGCGCGGCGCCCTTCCGCCGCTCGCTGCTGCTTGCGCTTCGACTTCTGCCGTAAGGCAGACCAGAACTTACGCCCGCACGGGGGTTTGGAAATACCGTGTAAATAAGCAGTTCCCACGCACCTCGGACCCGACAGGGCCTGAAGTCGCATGCCGGACTCCACCGGCGCAATCCAACACGAGTTCTTGCGAGATCGTTCCATGTCCAAGCAACAGCTGATCATTTTCGACACCACCTTGCGCGACGGCGAGCAGTCGCCCGGCGCGGCGATGACCCAGGAAGAGAAGCTGCGCATCGCGCTCGCGCTCGAGCGCCTGCGGGTGGACGTGATCGAGGCCGGCTTCGCCGCCGCCAGTCCCGGCGACTTCGCCGCAGTGCAGGCCATTGCCCGCGAAGTCAGCGACTGCACCGTATGTTCCCTGGCCCGCGCCAACGCCGGCGACATCACCAAGGCCGGCGAGGCGCTCAAGCTCGGCCGCCGCAAGCGCATCCACACCTTCATCGCTACCAGCCCGATCCACATGGAGAAGAAGCTGCGCATGGCGCCGGAGCAGGTGCTGGAGAGCGCGATCGGCGCGGTCAAGCTGGCGCGCCAGTTCACCGACGACGTCGAGTTCTCCGCCGAGGATGCGGTGCGTTCCGACCTGGATTTCCTGTGCCGCGTGTTCGAGGCGGTGATCAAGGCCGGCGCCACCACCATCAACGTGCCGGATACGGTGGGCTATTCCATTCCGGAACTGTGGGGCGAACGCATGCGCCAGCTGATCGAGCGCGTGCCCAACTCCGACAAGGTGGTCTGGTCCACCCACTGCCACAACGACCTGGGCCTGGCGGTGGCCAACTCGCTGGCGGCGGTGCAGGCCGGCGCGCGGCAAGTGGAGTGCACCATCAATGGCCTGGGCGAGCGCGCCGGCAACGCCTCGCTGGAAGAGGTGGTGATGGCGGTGAAGACCCGCTCCGACGTGTTCAGCGTCGAAACGCGCATCGATGCCACCCAGATCGTGCCCTGCTCGCGCCTGGTCTCGGGCATCACCGGCTACCCGGTGCAGCCGAACAAGGCCATCGTCGGCGCCAATGCCTTCGCCCACGAGTCCGGCATCCACCAGGACGGCGTGCTCAAGCATCGCGAGACCTACGAGATCATGCGTGCCGAGGACGTGGGCTGGGCCTCGAACAAGCTGACCCTGGGCAAGCTGTCCGGCCGCAGCGCCTTCCGCGCCCGCCTGGAGGAGCTGGGCTACAAGTTCCGCTCCGAGGGCGAGCTGGCCGAGGCCTTCGCCCGCTTCAAGGACCTCGCTGACAAGAAGCACGAGATCTTCGACGAGGACCTGCAGATGCTGGTGACGCAGGCCGACGCCGCCCGTTCCGAGGACCGCGTGCAACTGGTGTGGATGGAGGCGACCTCCAAGACCGGCACCCGCCCCATCGCCAAGGTGGCGCTCAACCTGGGCGGCGAGATCCGCGAGGAGCAGGCCCAGGGCGACGGCCCGGTGGATGCGGTGTTCGCCGCGATCGAAAAGCTGGTGCAGAGCAAGGCCAAACTGCTGCTCTACTCGGTGAACAACATCACCACTGGCACCGATTCGCAGGGCGAGGTCACGGTGCGCCTGACCAGGGACGGACGCGTGGTCAACGGCCTCGGCGCCGATACCGACATCGTCATCGCCTCGGCCAAGGCCTACGTCAACGCCATCAACCGCCTCGACGTGCCGATCGCGGCGCATCCGCAGAGGTCGTTTGAACCGACCCCGTAAGGGTTTGGTTCACACGGCATGTCGTCCTGACAAGCACCGGGCCGTCCTGGCCCGGACTTTTCAAACAAGCGGGAGGCTCTTCCTATCTATTAATTTCCGCCGTTGTGGTGGAGATCCTCGCGGCCGGTGTTGTCGGTGATCAGCAGGGTGATCAGGGAGCCGTAGCTGCTGGCCTGCGCGGTGGTGGCGTCGAGGGCGCCGATCTGGACCACGTTGGAGCCCGAGCTGGGCAGGGTGATGCCGCCGGTGGCGCCGCTGTCATAGATCGGGGTGGTCCCCGAGGTGACGACGATCTCGTAGGTTCCCGCCGGAATCTCGGTGGCGTTGGATCCCGCTCCGGCGGCGGTGGTGGCGATCGCCGTGGCGCCGCCGATGCCGGCGCCGACGTGCACCAGGTAAATGCTCAGGTTTGCGGTGGCGCCATGGGTGGTGTCGTTGACGAACTGGACCCTGAAATTGCTGGACGACGGCACTCCGATGTTCTCTTCCACCGAGAAGCCGCTGCCGGAACTGGCGTTGATCGAGCCGCGGGTGTAGATCGTGGTCAGGTTGTTGTGGTCGACGGCGACGTTGTTCGCCGTGGCGAACATGTTGTTGTTGTTGGACAGCTGCACGTTGTAGCCGCCTTCCGGCACGTTCACGGTGGAACTGGCGGTGTCGAAGCCGGTGCCGGGGGTATTGGAAAAGCCGCTGGTGGCGCTGGCGGTGATGCTGCCGGAATCGCTGATGCCGTTGACCAGGCGGACCTTGCCGGTAAAGGGCGCGGTGCTGTTGTTGCCGTTGCAGGCCGCCAGCGTGAGCAGCGACGCTGCGCCGAGTATGGGGACCAGGTAGCGATGTTTCATTGCGTCTTCTCCATGACTTAAAATTGAGCCAACAAGCTCAGTCTGGGCACTTCATGTGCCCTTCATCCGTGCGCCAGCGTACGCTGCGCCCGTATTCCGCCATCCGGCCTGCCGAAAGATCGGCTACAGTTCCATCATGGATTCCGCGCGCCGCAAGCAGTACCTCGATACCCTGGGCATTGAGTCCTGGCTGCCGCGCAGCCAGGCGCCAGCCCCGTCCGCGCAAACGGACGCATCGGCGTCCGAATCCACGACCATTAAGGAAGCTGTCAGGGAAGCAAAGCCGGTCTCTCTTCAGAATGTTCCCATGCCCGAGAAGTTCCCCAGCCCGCCCGCCGCTCCCCGCAAGGTGCCGACCGACTGGGAGGGCCTGAAGCCCGCCGTGGCCGGCTGCATGGAATGCAAGCTGTGCAAGACCCGCACGAATACGGTGTTCGGCGTGGGCCTGCAGGCCTCGCCGCTGATGGTGGTGGGCGAGGGGCCCGGCGCCGACGAGGATGCGCAGGGCGAGCCCTTCGTCGGCCGCGCCGGCAAGCTGCTCGACGAGATGCTCAAGGCCATCGGCCGCTCGCGCAAGGAGCAGGCGCCGGAGCGGGCGGTGTACATCGCCAACGTGGTGAAGTGCCGCCCGCCCGGCAACCGCGACCCGGAAGCGGACGAGGTCGAAGCCTGCCGTCCCTACCTCGACCAGCAGATCCGCCTGGTCAAGCCCAGGCTGATCGTTGCGCTGGGGCGCATCGCCGCGCAGCGCCTGCTCAGCACCGACGCGCCGCTGTCCAAGCTGCGCGGGCCGCTGTACGAATACGGCTCCGAGCACACACCGCTGCTCATCACCTATCACCCGGCCTATCTGCTGCGCAGCCCGGGCGAGAAGGCCAAGAGCTGGGCCGACCTCAAGCGCGTGCATCAGCTGCTCGCCGGCAATAACTGAAGTTCTGACACCCGCCCCCGTGGAGGCGGCATGAGCGCACAACCAAAACCCGGCTGGCGGATCCTGCCGATGCACCTGTCGCAGCTGCCGCAGGTGCTGGAGATCGAGCGGCGCGCCTATCCCTTTCCCTGGTCCGACGGGATTTTCCGCGATTGCCTCAAGGCCGGCTACAGCGGCTGGATCCTCGGCGACGAGCACGGCGCCATCGGCGGCTATGCCCTGATGAGCATGGCGGTGGACGAAGCCCATGTGCTCAACCTCTGTGTGGATACTCCGGCCCAGCGCCAGGGACTGGGGCGCATGATGCTGGAGCACATGATCAAGCTGGCACGGGCGGCCAACGCTACCATTGTCCTGCTCGAAGTGCGCAAGTCGAACAAGGCGGCGATCCAGCTCTACGAATCGCACGGCTTCCAGCGGCTCGGCCAGCGCAAGGGTTACTACCCGGCGGAGGGCGGCCGCGAGGACGCACTGGTGCTGGGTTTCGACATCATCTGATCGTCAACGCCATGAGCGCCAAGCGCCGCAGCCAGATTGCCTGGGCCCTCAATGCCTGGGGCAACCATGCCTTTTCCACCACCATCCTGGTGGGCTTCTTCCCGATCTTCTTCGACCGCTACTGGGCCAAGGACCTGGCCGGGCCGGAGCAGACCTCCTGGTTGGGCATGACCAACTCCGCCGCCAGCTTCATCGTCATGCTGATCGTGCCCTGGCTCGGCGCCCTGGCCGACCGGCGTGGGCAGAAGAAGCGCTATCTGGGCATTTTCACCGTGCTGGGCGTGGCGGCGAGCGCGGCCCTGGCGCTGATCGGGCCGGGCGGCTGGCTTGCCGCCCTGGCGGTGTTCATCGCCGGACAGGTCGGCTTCTTCGTCAGCTATTCGTTCAACGACGCCCTGCTGGTGCAGGTGGCGGATGCGCGGGAGTCGGACCGTGTTTCGTCCTTCGGCTTCGCCATGGGCTATCTCGGCGGTGGCATCCTGTTCCTGCTCAACGTGTTGATGGCCCTGCACCCGCCGTGGTTCGGCCTGGCCGACGCCACGGCGGCGACGCGCGCGGCGTTCGTCAGCGTGGCGCTGTGGTGGGGCCTGTTCTGCCTGCCGCTGTTCCGCTACGTGCCGGAAGCGCCCGCGGTGGCCGAGGCCACCGGCTGGCGCGAACTGTGGCGGACCATGAAGGCGGTGGTGCGCAACCGGCCGGTGCTGAAGTTCCTCGTCGCCTACTGGCTCTACATCGACGCCATCGGCACCTTGCAGCAGATGGCGGTGGATTTCGGCGTCAAGCTGGGCTTTGCCACCAATACCCTGATCTCGGCCCTGCTGCTGGTGCAGTTCATCAGCTTTCCCGCGGCCCTGGGCTTTGGCTGGCTGGCGCGCTGGACCGGCACCAAGCGCGCGATTTATCTGGGCTTGAGCGGCTTCGTGCTGATCACCTTGTGGGCTTACTTCATGCGCAGCGAGCGTCAGTTCTACGAGATGGCGGTCGCGGTGGCGCTGGTGCAGGGCGGGGTACAGGCCCTGTCGCGCTCGTACTTCTCGCGCCTGATTCCACAGGAGCGTTCCGGCGAATACTTCGGTTTTTACAACATGCTGGGCAAGTTCGCCGCGGTGCTCGGCCCCCTGGTGGTCGGCCTGGTCGCGCGCAGCACCGGCAGCCCGCAGCTTTCAATCCTGGTGCTGTCGGTGTTCTTCGTGGTCGGCGCGGTGCTGCTGTCGCGGGTGGACGAGCCGCGCGGGGAGGCGCGCCGGGCGGAAGGCCTGGACAGTGCCTAAAATGCCGCATGACCCATGAAAAATCCCTGACTTATTCCGAATATCTCCGCCTCGACGGCCTGCTGGCGCAGCAGCAGCCGCTGTCGGCGGAGCACGACGAGCTGCTGTTCATCGTCATCCACCAGGTATACGAGCTGTGGTTCAAGCAGTGCCTGCACGAGCTGCGCTTCCTGCGCGAAGCCTTCGCCGCCGGCGATACGCCACGGGTGCTCGCCACCTTCAAGCGCATCCTCACCATCCTCAAGACCCTGGTCAGCCAGGTCGACGTGCTGGAGACGATGACGCCGCTGTCGTTCAACGCCTTCCGTTCGCGCCTGCAAGCCTCCAGCGGCTTCCAGTCGTTCCAGTTCCGCGCGGTGGAGTTCCTGCTCGGGCACAAGCGCGAATCCGCGCTGGAAAACTATCCGCCGGACAGCCGCGAGCATGCTGGGCTGAAGCAGCTGCTGGGCGAGCCCTCGGTCTACGATGCCTTCCTGCGCTATCTGCACGCCAGCGGCGTGGCGATGCCGGCGCAGGCGCTGGCGCGCGACCCGGCGCAGGCCACCGTCGCCGATCCGCAGGTGCAGGAAGCCCTGCTGGCGGTATACCGCACCCAGCCGTTCCAGGCCCAGGTGTGCGAGCGCCTGGTCGACCTCGACGAGGGTCTGCAGGAATGGCGTTACCGCCATGTCAAGATGGTCGAGCGCACCATCGGCGCCAAGACCGGCAGCGGCGGCTCCTCCGGCGTGTCCTACCTGCGCGAGACTCTGTTCAAGCCGCTGTTTCCGGACCTGTGGGCGATCCGGGCTCAGCTCTGAAAAGCCAAAAGCGATCTCGCGCAAAGGCGCAAAGCCGCAAAGAAAGCGCGCAAAGAAAAGATTAAAGAATCTTTTGCTGTTCTTTGCGGCTGTTTTGCGCTTTTGCGTCTTTGCGCGCGGCTGTTGCTTTTGGAGGTTGAAGCAGGCGGTCTCAGGCGCGCAGCGCGGCCACCGCCTGGTTCAGTTCGCGCAGCGCCGCGGGGTCGGCGCCGTGCAGGTAGCGCAGGCGCAGGTACAGGGCGCAGGCCCTTTGCATGGCTGCGGCCAGGTCCGGACGTTCGCGCGAGACCCGCCCGCTGAAGTCCAGCGGGCCTTCGCCGGGTGCCTGCTCCAGGCCTCTGCGGCGCAGCCGCTTGCGCAGCCGCAGCCACTGCTCCTGCACCGGGTCGGATTCGCGCCGCGGCAGGAACTGGCGCATCAGGCCGAAACTGAGCAGGCCCAGCACGACGCTGATGCCGCCGGTGAGGGCCAGGATCATGTTGCTCCAGTCGTCCAGCCCGAAGCGGCCGAGGAACTGCTGCTGGATGTCCGGGCCGTAGCCCAGCACCCAGTGGTTCCACTGGTCGTTGGCCCAGTCCCAGCGCGAGCGCAGCACCGCCATCAGCTGGAAGCCGCGCCGCGAAGGGTCGAGGTACGCCGGCAGGCTGCCGCTGCCTTCCAGGGCGGCGCTGATGCCTTTCTGCACCCGCTCCGGCGCCACCGCGGCGGTGGGGTCGATGCGGGTCCAGCCGCGGCCGGCAAGCCAGACCTCGCTCCAGGCGTGCGCGTCGGACTGCTGCACCACGTAGTAGCCGCCGACATCGTTGCGGGTGGCGCCCTGATAGCCGGTCACGACCCGCGCCGGGATGCCGGCCGCACGCATCAGCACGGTGAAGCTGCTGGAGTAGTGTTCGCAGAAGCCGCGGTGCGTATCGAACAGGAATTCGTCGACACTGTTGCGTCCCAGGCGCGGCGGCCTGAGGGTGTAGTAGAACTCCTTGCCGCGGAACATGTCGATCGCGGCGCGAATCACCTGCTCGTCGTCCTTGGCCTGTTCGCGCCAGCCCCGCGCCAGGCTGATGGCACGGGGATTGAAGCCCGCCGGAAGCTGCAGGTAGGCATGCTGTTCGCGTTCGCTCAGCGCGGCGGTCTGCATGCGGTAGTGCGGATGCGAAACCACCCGATACAGCCGTCGCTCGCGCACGTCGTTGTGCGCCACCAGCTGGTAGCTGCCGGTGAGTTCGGCGTCCGGCGGCAGGGTGGTGGGGTCCGGCAGGTCCAGCGCCAGCAGCCAGCGGCGGCGCTGCGGTTCCAGCGTGATCTCGTAGCTGTAGGCCTCGCCGCTGACTTCCGCCGGCGCCGCCGTCCCTTCCGGCAGGTAGCCGGCGTCCCATTTGCGGCCGTCGAAATGCGACAGCACTGGCCCGCGCCAATACTGCAGTTCCGGCGGCGGCGCCGGGCCGGTGAAATGCACGCGGAAGGCGACTGCTTCGTTCTCGATCAGGTTCTGGATGTCGCCCGGCATCATGTCGTCGGGCAGGCCGCTCTGCGCCGCGCCGGAGTCCGAGGGCAGGCCCCACAAGGGGCCGGGTACGCGCGGAAACAGCAGGAACAGCACCACCATCAGGGGCAGGGCGTGCAGGATCAGGCGACCGCCGGCGCGCAGCGAAACGCGCAGCGGCAGCGCGGCATTCGGGTGGTTGGCCTCGACCAGCAGGCTGGTGATTAGCACGGCGCAGGCCAGCAGATAGAACGCGGTCCAGATCTCCTGCGAAAACAGGAAGTGGGTGATGAGCAGGAAGTACAGCAGCAGCACCATCACCAGCACGTCGCGCCGCGCGTTCAGCTCGGTCAGCTTGAGGCAGGCCATCGCCGCCAGCAGGGCGGTGCCGGCGGTCTGCCCGGCGACATTGCCGAAGCTGGCATAGACCGCGCCGAACGTGATCAGGGTCAGCGCCACCCGGGCCCAGCGGTTCAGCGGCCGCCATTGCCGCAGGGTCGCCAGCAAGCGCCACAGCATGACGGCCGCGAGCAGCAGGGACTCCCAGATCGGGAAGCGCTGCAGGTGCGGCACCAGCACGATGGCCAGCACCGCCACCAAGCGCAACAGCACCGCGCGCGGCAGGAAGTCGGTCATGGAACCCCCTCGATCCGCGACTGGTACAAGGCCAGCAGGTCGGCGCTGAAGCAGGCGAAAACAACCTCGTTCACCGAGGGTGCTTCGGCCAGCCCGCTGCGCACCGCGTCCACGGCGATTGCCGTGGCGGCTGCGGGCGGATAGGCGTAGACGCCGCAGCTGATGGCCGGAAAGGCGAGGCTGCGCAGGGCGTGCTGCCGCGCCAGCGCCAGCACCTTGCGGTAGCAGGCTGCGAGCAGGCCGGCTTCGTCGTGGCCGCCGCCGCGCCAGACCGGACCGACGGTGTGGATCACCCACGGCGCCTTGAGCCGGTGTCCCGAAGTGAGGCGCGCCTCGCCGGTGGGGCAGCGCACGCCGGGCCGCAGCTGCGGCAGGGCCCGGCATTCCTGCAGCAGGCCGGGTCCGGCGGCACGGTGGATGGCGCCGTCCACGCCGCCGCCACCCAGCAGGGTCTCGTTGGCGGCGTTGATGATGGCATCCACGTCGAGGGTGGTGATGTCCGCCAGCACGGCCCGCATGCGGCTCACTGCGGCGCCTCGAACAGGGCCAGCGCCTTGAGGCACTCGTGGCGGTGCAACTCGCCGCGGCCGGGCGACTGCGAGAACTCGGGCAGGCGCATGCCATAGCTGCGGCCCTCGCCTTCGGCGTCCAGCACCCAGCGCGCCAGTTGCGACAGGCGGCGCTCCACGTCCCAGCCCGGCGGCAGGGAATCCCAGTCCAGCCACAGTTCCTTTTCCAGGGTTTCGGCGAACAGCTTGACCTGGGGCGTCTGCAGCTTGGGCAGGCTCTTCCAGTGGATCGAGCGCATGGCGTCGCCGCGCTGGTAGCTGCGCAGGCCGGCGAATTCCTCCTGGCCGGGGCGCATGCCGGCGCGCGGCCCGGCGCCGCCGCTGGTGGCCGGCGGACGTTCGCCGGGCGGCGCCGGCCTGGGATACACCAGGCAGGCCATGTCCAGCTCGATCCAGGTCCAGGCGTGGAACAGCCCCAGCGGAAATTCGGTGACGATGGAGAAGCGCGGCGCCTCCAGCCAGCCGCGTCGCGGCGCCGGCAGCTTGAGCACCAGGCTGGCGGAATCCTGCGCCGGCAGATCGGTGCTGTCCTGCGGCGCATGGTCGGTCCAGCCGCCGGCGAGGGCGAAGCGCGCCGCCGGGGCGACGTTGTCCAGTTCCAGCACGAAACGCGCGGCATCGCCGACGAACGTCGGTTGCATGCGGCCGGTGCGCACCTGCACGTCGACCAGGTTGGCGTGGGTGTGGTTCATCGCCACCAGGCCCAGCCCGGCCAGCAGGAAGGTCAGGCAGAAGGCCATGCTGTTGCTGTAGTTCATCGAACCCAGCAGCATCGCCAGCAGCAGCAGGCCGAAAACGTAGCCGTAGCGGGTCGGCAGGATGTAGACGCGGCGGCGCGACACCAGCACCGGCCCGGGCACGCGCTTGAGGCGGGTGAAGATCCAGGCGTCGATGCGCCGGCGCATGGTCTTGAACGGCTGCGTCAGGATCAGCGCGAAGCGCTCTCCCGATTGCAGCAGACGCGCACCGACGCCCATGATCGGCGTCTCAGGGGATCGCAACCGCGGCCAGGATCTCGGCCACGACCGGCGCCGGGCTTTCCCGCTCGATCGCGTTGAGGCGATGGCCGGCGACGGCGGCGAACACCGCCTGCACGTCCTCGGGGATCACGCCGCCGCGGCCGTCCAGCAGCGCCCAGGCCTGGGCGCAGCGGCGCAGCGCCAGCCCGGCGCGGGGCGACAGGCCGGTGCGCAGCGCCTTGTGCTCGCGGGTGGCCTGGATCAGGGACATCAGGTAGTCGATCAGGGCTGGCGCAGTGCGCACTTCCTGCACCTGCTTCTGCAGGGCCAGCAGCTGTTCCGGCTCCAGCGCCGGCGCCTGCTCGGCCAGCAGGTCGCGGCGCTCGCGCTCGGTCAGCAGGGCGCGCTCGGCCTGCGCCGGCGGATAGCCCAGCGAGATGCGCATGAGGAAGCGGTCGAGCTGCGATTCGGGCAGCGGGAAGGTGCCGACCTGCTCGCTCGGATTCTGCGTGGCGACGACGAAGAACGGTTCGGGCAGGGCGCGGGTGGCGCCTTCCGAGGTGACCTGGCGCTCTTCCATCGCCTCGAGCAGGGCGCTCTGCGTTTTCGGGCTGGCGCGGTTGACCTCGTCGGCCAGCACCACCTGGGCGAAGATCGGCCCGGGATGGAAACGGAACGCGCTGGTCGCCGGTTCGTAGATCGACACGCCCAGGATATCGCCGGGCAGCAGGTCGCTGGTGAACTGCACGCGCTGGAAATGCAGACCGAACACGCGCGCCAGGGCCAGAGCCAGGGTGGTCTTGCCGACGCCGGGAATGTCCTCGATCAGCAGATGGCCGCGCGCCAGCAGGCAGGCCGTGGCCAGCCGCAGCTGACGTTCCTTGCCGAGGATGATGTGGGACAGCGCGGCGAGCGCACCCTGCAGGTTCGTCATGCGAATACTTCACCCTTTTTTACTATCGTAGCGAGGCTTTCGCCGAGGCGCACTTCGCGGCCCGCTGACAGATTCGTGTTCCAGTTCAGCGCCCCCTGCGGCGCCAGCACGATCACGGTGGAGCCGAGGTGGAAACGGCCCAGCTCGTCGCCGCGTTCCAGCACCACCGGGTGCATTGGCTCGTAGTAGGTGGGCCGCACCTTGCGCAGGTGCGGCGGCGTCAGCCGGCCGTTCCAGACGGTCTCGATGCCGCCGACGATGACGGCGCCGACCATCACCAGGGCCATCGGGCCGAAGGCGGTGTCGAACACCGCCACCATGCGCTCGTTGCGGGCGAACAGGCCCGGCACGCTGCGCGCGGTGCCGGGGTTGACGCTGAACAGCCGCCCCGGCACATAGGCCCAGTTGCGCAG
>FTAG01000593.1_pt1 | contig 13063 bp, 10 predicted proteins | sample 1638911 | NCBI WGS metagenome assembly FTAG01 (sample SAMEA3914813, study PRJEB12502) | metagenome | biome: forest; material: soil | place: Canada | collected 2011-07-07 | depth 0.3 m
CCTGCGACGGAGGTCATTTTTGCGCAGTGCAAGTCGGACGGGGCGCGCATGGTGATCCCATGTAAGCTCCGGCCGGCGCAGCAATGCGCAAAAATGGCCACGTCCCTTCGGGTTGCGCCCAAAATCGCGCCAGGCCGCGTTGCTCGTCGCTCATTTGGATTGACCAAACTTCGCTCCTCGCGCCTTGCCTGGCGCGATTTTGGGCGGCAACGCAGGTGCGATTTATCCACGGATAAGCTCTATCTATTGCAAGAACCATGACGACCGAGACCCGAGAATTCCAGACCGAAACCCGCCAGGTGCTGCGCCTGGTGATCCACTCCCTCTACTCGCACAAGGAAATCTTCCTGCGCGAGCTGATCTCCAACGCCTCCGACGCCTGCGAGAAGCTGCGCTTCGAGGCCCTGGCCCGGCCCGAGCTGCTGGGCGGCGATACCCCGGGGGTGGAGCTGATCCCCGATGCCGGCGCCGGCACCCTGACCATCAAGGACAACGGCATCGGCATGAGCCGCGAGGAGGTGATCGACAATCTCGGCACCATCGCCCGCTCCGGCACCAAGAAATTCCTCGAGGCCCTGAGCGGCAACGAGGCCAAGGACTCGCAGCTGATCGGCCAGTTCGGCGTGGGCTTCTACTCGGCCTTCATCGTCGCCGAGCGGGTCAGCGTGATTACGAAGAAGAGCGACGCGGAAGGCGTGCGCTGGGATTCCGACGGCGAAGGCGCCTACGAGATCCAGCCGCACCACAAGGCGGAGCGCGGCACCGAGGTGATCCTGCATCTGCGCGCCGAGGACAAGGAATTCCTCCAGACGGAGCGCCTGCGCGAGCTGGTGCGCAAGTACTCCGATCACCTGAGCGTGCCCATCGCCCTGGTCCACGACGGCAAGAGCGAGACCCTGAACCAGGCCAAGGCGTTCTGGACCCGGCCCAAGTCCGAGCTGAAAGACGAGGACTACCAGGCCTTCTACAAGCACCTCAGCCACGACTGGGAAGACGCCCGCGCCTGGGCCCACCACAAGGTGGAAGGCAATCTCGAATACACCTCCCTGCTGTACCTGCCCAAGCGCGCGCCGCTGGACCTGTTCGACCGCGAGCAGTCGCGCGGGGTGCAGCTGTACGTGCGCCGCGTGTTCATCATGGACAAGGCGGCGGAGCTGCTGCCGCCCTGGCTGCGCTTCATGCGTGGCTTGGTGGACTCGGCCGACCTGCCGCTCAACGTCTCGCGCGAGCTGTTGCAGAACAACCGCACCGTCGACAAGATCCGCGCCGCCCTGGTCAAGCGCTCGCTCGACCTGCTGGAGGACCTGGCGGCGAACCGGCCGGAGGACTACGCCGAGTTCTGGAAGACTTTCGGCACGGTGCTCAAGGAAGGCGTGATCGACGACGAGGGCCAGAAGGAGCGCATCGCCAAGCTGCTGCGTTTCAGCTCGACCGCGACCGAGAGCGGCGCACTCACCTCCTTGATGGACTACGTCGGCCGCATGAAGCCGGAGCAGAAGACCCTCTACTTCCTCACCGCCGACACGCTCTCCGCCGCGCGCAACAGTCCGCACCTGGAAGGCTTCCGCGCCAAGGGCTACGAGGTGCTGCTGCTGACCGACCGCGTCGACGAGTGGGTCACCAGCCACCTGCATGAGTTCGAGGGCAAGAAACTGGAGAGCGTGGCGCGCGCCGCCGCCGACGTGGAGTCGGTGATCGAGACCGCCGACAAGGCGGCCGCCGAGTCGGCCTACAAGGACACGCTCGAGCGCGTGCAGAAAGTCCTGGCCGGCAAGATCGCCTCCGCCAAGATCTCCGGCCGCCTGACCGAGTCGCCCGCCTGCCTCGTCGCCGGCGAGCACGGCATCTCGCTGCGCATGGCGCGCATTCTCAAGCAGGCCGGCCAGGCCGACCCCTTCTCCACCCTGCCGATCCTGGAACTCAACCCGCAGCATCCGCTGGTGGAGCGGCTCAAGGAGGCCGGCGACGAATCGGCGTTCTCCGACCTCGCCCACCTGCTGCACGACCAGGCGGTGCTGGCCGAAGGCGGCCAGCTCGAAGACCCGGCCGCCTTCGTCAGGCAGATCAACAAGCTGATGCTGGAGGGGCTGGCGCCGAAGTCGAAGATCCTGCTGGGTTGAGGCCGGCTCAACGCGCTTGCGCACGTCGCGAGGGCCGGGATTTCCGGTGCCGGTGTTCACCCGGGCTGTGGCCGGCGCGGGCGCGGAAGGCGCGCGCGAAATTCGAGGTATCGCTGAAGCCGAGTGAATAGGCCACTTCGGTCACGCTCATGCTGCCGCTGGCCAGGCGTTCGCAGGCCAGCTCGTGCTGGATGCGGCCGGACAGCTCGCGGAAGCTGGTGCCTTCGCGCTCCAGATAGCGGTTGAGGGTGCGCCGGGACAGGTTGAGCATGGCGGCGAGTTCCTCGAGCGACGGCAGGCCTTCGCTGACCTCGCGCAGGGTCATGGCCACCCAGTCGGCGAAGCGGCGCACGCCGGCCACCTGCTGCACCAGGCGGCGGCAGCGTTCCTCGGCCACGCGGCGCGCATTGGCGTCGGCCATCGCCACCGGATACTGACGGGGGTTGCCGAGCAGGCGCAGGCGCACGCCGGGCGTGACGTCCGCGTCGAAGCGCACCCGCACATCGCGCAGTTCGCCGTAGCGCTTGAGGTGGAGCGGCTCGGCAATCGACAGGTCCAGCCGGCAGGGCGGGCGTCGTCCGCCGGTGAGGTCGCTGACCTCGCGCAGCGCCGCCATGCCGATGGCTTCCAGGTGGAACGACAGGCACAGGTGGCTCATCGCCACCAGCGGGGTGAACAGCATCTCGCCGAAATCGGGCCCGCTGCTGTAGCGCATGCGGAAGCTGGGCATCACCAGCCGGAAATACTGCGCCTCGAAGCGCAGCGCCTGGTCCAGGGTATCGCTATTGAGCATGCCGAAGCCGACCAGGCTGTGCGCGCTGGCGCTGAGCAGCTTGCCGAGCTCGAACGCCAGGTCGCTGCGGCCGCTGGCCGCGGCCACCCGCTGCACCAGGCGGTCGGCCTGGGAGAAGCGGATGGTGGCGTCCGGTTCGGCGAACAGCCGCGGCGACAGCCGCAGCGCGCGGAGCATGCCGGCGAGGTCCACCTGGTCGCGCACCAGCACCTCGGCGAGGCGGGCGTAGTAGCGGGCGGGGACCAGCAGATCGGGTTGAGCCATGGTCGGACGTCTCGGCAGGACTGGCGCATTATGACTATAACATGGCGCAATATGACCGGTATCGGAAAGCGGGCCGCCGCATCCTGTCCGCACTTCTGGAGGAGGTGCGTGACATGACTATGCTGCAAAACACGGTGAACACGGGTGTCGATGGCCGGGCCTGGACGGACGGCAAGCGCTGGCTCTGGCTGCTGAGTCCGGCGCTGCCCCTGATCGGGCTGGTCTCGCTGCTGCTGGTGATGAACGGCGCCAGCGGCGCCTGGCTGTTTGCGCTGCCGGTGATCTTCTATGTGCTGGCGCCGCTGCTGGACTGGCTGCTGGGCGAGGACCGGGTCAACGCTCCGGAATCCGCGGTGCCGGCGCTGGACGCGGACCGCTACTACCTGCGCATCGTCTATGCCTACATCCCGAGCCAGTACGCGGTGACGATCCTCGGCGCCTGGCTCGCGGTGAACGGCCACCTGGCCTGGTGGGAGATGCTGGGCCTGGTGTTCACCGCCGGCATGGCCAATGGCGTGGGCATCAACACCGCCCATGAGCTGGGCCACAAGACCAACAGTCTCGAGCGCTGGCTGGCCAAGATCACGCTGGCGCCGGTGGCCTACGGGCACTTCTTCATCGAGCACAACAAGGGCCATCACAAGAACGTGGCGACGCCGGAGGACCCGGCCAGCTCGAAGATGGGCGAGACCTTCTACGCCTTCCTGCCGCGCTCGGTGATCGGCAGCGTCAGGTCGGCCTGGGGCATCGAGCGCGAGCGCCTGGCGCGCCAGGGCAAGCGGGTGTGGAGCCTCGACAACGAGAACCTGCAGGCCTGGAGCATGACGGTGCTGATGTTCGGCGGCCTCACCTTGTGGCTGGGGCCGTGGGCGCTGCTGTTCCTGGTGGTGCAGGCGGTGCTGGGCTTCAGCCTGCTGGAGGTGGTGAACTACCTCGAGCACTACGGCCTGCTGCGCCAGAAGCTCGCCGACGGGCGCTTCGAGCGCTGCCAGCCGCGCCACTCCTGGAACAGCAACCATGTCGTCACCAACCTGTTCCTGTACCAGCTGCAGCGTCACTCGGACCATCACGCCAACCCGACGCGCCGCTACCAGGCCCTGCGCCATTTCGAGGACAGCCCGCAGCTGCCCTCCGGCTACGGCGCGATGATCCTGCTGGCCTACCTGCCGCCGCTGTGGTTCCGGGTGATGGACCCGCGCGTGGTGGCGCACCACGGCGGCGACCTGAACAAGGCGAACCTGTATGCGCCGCGGCGCGAGGCGCTGCTGCGCCGCTGGGCCGCTCCGCGCACTGTCGAAGCGCAGCCTGCGGTTCGCGCCACGGCGGCCGTACCGTCACCCCAGGCCAAGGCCGATACGGCCAGCCGCCACCAGTGCCCGAACTGCGCCTACATCTACGACGAGTCCCTGGGTTGCGTACACGAGGGCTTTGCGCCGGGCCATGCCTGGGCGCGGATTCCCGACGACTGGGCCTGCCCGCAGTGCGCGGTGCGCGAGAAGGTCGATTTCCTGCCGGTGACGGAGGCTGCGACCGCCGCTTGAGAAAACCCGGTCCGCGGCTTGCGACAGGCGACGCGCTCCCCGGGGAGCGCGTCGCCATTTCATCCGATCATCCGGCGAGCGCGGCAGAAACCGGCGTGATCACGCTCAGGCAGGCTTGCACCGCTTCCTGATAGGAAAGGACGGTCAGATCGACGCCGGTGAGGTCCCGGCCAAGCGGTTCGCACTCCCGGTACGGGCCGGCCAGGATCAGGGCCAGAATCTTCGCTTCCGGCATGCAGCGGCGCACCTGGGCGGCCATGGCCTCGAGGCGCTCGGCTTCCTTGCACGGCTCCAGGCTGATCAGGCAGACCGCCGCCACCTGCTGCGGCGTGGCGCCGCGCGTGGATGGGTCGCGCAGGTCCTCCGGCAGCAGGTGGCGGCTGTCGATATTGCCCTGCGTCAGCACGCGCACCAGGACTTCCGCACCCAGTTCGTTGAAGGTCGAGCCCACGCCCACGCACAGCACCAGCGATGCGGCGGGCATGGCGGAGGCGCCCGGAGTGATGGACTGCCGGCCGCTGAGCAGCTCGCGGCGGTCGCGCAGCTGGCGGCCGAGATTGACGTCGGCCAGCAGGGAGATCGGCTCGCGCCGCGCCCACCATTTGCGCGGTCCGCTGAGCGCCTCGATGACCTCGGCCACGGCGCCGCGAAAGCGGGTCTGCTCGGCCCGGCTGATCGAACCCGCGGTGAAGTCCAGGCGCGCCAGGTGCATCGCGGGCATCAGCACCGAGTCGCAGTAAGCGGCGAAGGAGTTGGCCTTGAGGAAGGTGCGGGCGCGCTCGATCACCGGGTCGGCGTTACCGGAGAGGACGCGCTGGTAGAAGTTCTGCGGCAGGGTCAGCGCCGGCACCTCGCCGAACAGGATCTCGAGCGTGTTGAGCGCCTTGACGTAGCGGCCCGCCACCACCAGGCACAGGGTCAGGGGCGTCGACACCACCAGGCCCACCGGACCCCAGATCCAGCTCCAGAAAATCGCCGCGATCACCACCGACAGCGGCGACAGGCCGGTGGTGTGGCCGTACAGGAAGGGCTCCACCAGCTGCGCCACGATCAGCTCCACCACCACGAACAGGCTCAGGGTCATGACGGCGAGCGACCAGCCCGGCTCGACCGCCGCGGCGAACAGCGTGGCGCAGGCGGCCGCGATCCACACGCCGACATAGGGCACGAAGCGCAGCAGCCCCGCCACCGCCGCCCACAGCAGCGCCTGGGAATGCCCCAGCAGCACCAAGCCGAGCCAGATGATCGCGCCGACCGAGAAGTTGACTGCGAACTGGTACAGGAAGAAATGCGAGAGGCGCTCGCCGGCATCGTTGACGGCGACGGTGGTGGCGCGCAGGTCGCTGCCGCCGGCGAGGCGGATGAAACGGTCGCGCAGGGCCTCCTGTTCGAGCAGCACGAAGATCAGCACGACGATGACGATGCCGGCGGAGGCCAGCGGCCCCCACACCGAGGCGAGGATGCGGCTGAGCATCTGCAAAGGCCGCGGTGGCGGCTCATGCAGCTCGACCTGGAGCGGCCGCTGCGCTGGCGCGGACTGCGCGGCCGCGTGAGGGTCCGGAGGGTTGTCGCTCTCCTCGGACACCCGGTCGACCACCCGCCGCACCGGCCCGGTGAGAACGCTGAGCTTGCCCAGGGTCATCTGGTCCAGGGTCGCCAGCTTGCCGCGCATGGTCTCCTCGTACTGCGGCAGGCTGGCGCCCATGCGGATCAGCTGCGAACCGATGACCGCGCCGATCGCCGACAGGACCAGCACCACGGCCAGCACGGCGGCCCACACCGAGGCGGTATGTCCGAGGCCAAAACGCCGCAGGCCGTGGATCAGGGGCGCGACCAGCAGGCTCAGCATCAGGGCCAGGGTGATCGGGATCAGCACCTCGCGGCCGAAGTACAGCAGCGCCAGCACCGCGGCGGTGCCGAGAATGCCGATCACACGGGTCTGTACCGACCGCTCCTGCGTCTGGCGGGGGACCGGGAACCGGGCATCGGGTGTTGCGGACATGGGGCCACTCCGAAGGCGCGCGCTGGCTTCAGCTTAGGCGATTCGCGAACGCGCGGCTTGGCCGGTCCCGCGGGGGAGCACTGGAGGATTCAGGCCGGTCGCAGGTCCTGCAGCACCCTGGGCAGCAAGCGCAAGGCGGGCTAAGACCGACGGTCGTGCCCACTGCGGAAAAGCCGCACGGCGCGCGGGGCGGGCCGTGCGGCTATTTGCTTTCAGATGATGCGCCGCACCGGGGAGTCCGATGGTTCGCGCTCAACTCCAGGCCCGGGGCGACAGGTATCGCGGTGCGGCCTCGCTCTTCGGCGGTGCAGTGTGTCGCTTGGCTGCGACGATCCATGAGCGCTTCAAAACTTCCCGTTCCTTCAGCAGACTCAGCACCTGCGGCGTATTTCCCCTGCTCATCGAGCTTCTCCCCGGGTTTGAACTTGTGTCGGTCACCCACTTGAGCATGGTTGCGGCTGGGCTCGCGGCATCATTGGCTTCGACATGAAAACGACCGGGGCACGAAAATATTGCACTAAGGGGTCGCGGCGGGAGCGATGACGGGGGCGTCGCCCTTCTTCTCCGCCGGGGCATCGTCGGGCAGCGTCAGCTGCCGCGGATCCCAGCCGCCGCCGAGCGCCTGGTACAGGCCGACCAGGCTGTCGAGCTGGGCGCGGTAGCTGTGGAGGGCGGCGAGGTCCACGTCCAGGGCTTGCTCCTGGGCCGCGATCAGTTCGAGCCGGCTGGAGCGGCCGGCGGCCAGGGACTGGTCGAGGCGCTGGTTCTGCGCCTGCTGCTGCTGCTGCGCGCCGGACCAGCGCGCGCCGTCGGACACCGCCAGCTGATAACCGAGCAGGGACTTCTCCACATCGGCCAGGCCGGCGTGGATGCTCTTGCGGTACTCGGCCAGCAGCAGGTCGTACTTGCGCTTGCTGGCGTCGGACTGGGCGGCGAGGCGGCCGCCATCGAAGATCGAGTAGCTGAACGCGGGACCGGCGCCGATGACGCTGCTGCCTTCGAACACCAGACCGCGCACCGCCTCGGCGACAAATCCGTACTTCGCCGTCAGCGCTACCTGCGGGAACATCTCGGCGCGCGCCACTTCGATCTCGGCATGCGCCGCCATCAGCTGCGCTTCGGCGGCGCGGATGTCGGGGCGGCGCTCGAGGATGGTCGACGGCAGGCCTTCCGGCGGCACCGGCGCGCTCACCGTGGCGCGCAGCGGCGCGGCGGCAAGATCCATGGACTCGGGCGTGACGCCGACCAGCACGGCCAGTGCATTCACTGTCTCGCGCCGCGCCGCCTGCAGGGCCTCCACCCTGCCTTGCGCATTGCGTTCGGCCTGCCCGGCTTCCATCACTGGCGCGGCGCCGATGCGTCCTGCGGACTGGCGCAGGCGGATCAGGCGCAGGCGCTCCGCCGACAGCGCGGCGCGCTGCTGCGTCAGCGCCAGCTCCTCGTCCAGCGCGCGCACGTCGAAGTAGGCGCGAGCCACTTCGCTGCGCAGGCCGATGGCGGCGGCGCCGGCGTCGAATACCGTGGCCTGGTAGCCGAATTGCGCCGCCTTGACCGAGTTGCTGACCCGGCCCCAGAAATCAAATTCGTAGCTGGCATCGAGCGACAAGGCGTAAAAGCTGGGATCGACGTCGAGGCGGCGGCCGTTGTTGATCGACAGGGCCTGCGAATAAACCGGGTCCGGCGGCACGCCGTTGATCGACAGCGAGGGATACTCATGGGAGCGGGCGCCCTTGAGCGTGTCGCGCGCGATCAGCAGGCGGTCGACCGCCATTTGCAGATCGGGGTTGCCGGCAGCGGCCTGGTCGAGCAGGCGCCGCAGCTGCGGATCATGGAAGCCGTCCCACCAGTCGCCACCCGCCGGCGCTGCGGCGGACTGCGCGGCGCTCCAGGCCTGCGGCAGGGCCAGCTCGGGCCTCTGATAAGCGGGATGGTCGAGGCAGCCGGCCAGCAGCGCGACGGCGACAGCGGCCGGCAGGATGCGGCTGCGGCTCAAGGCTTGCTCCGCACGCGCACCAGCACGCGCTGGCCGATGAGCAGGTCGGCGGAGCCGAGGTCGAGCACGCATTCGACCACGCGGTCGTCCCTGGCGGCGGCGCGCACTTCCGGCAGCTCGTGCACCGGGCCGACCGAGCGCGCCACGCGCAGCACGCGCGCAGTGTAGACCTTGCTGCTGTCGTATTCCGGCGCGACCTCGGCGCTCATGCCGGGCAACACCTGGCCGAACAGGCGCTCGTCCAGCTCGGCGCGCACGATCAGCGGGCCGTCGCCGGCGAACCAGACCAGGGGCATGCCGCTGCTGACGCCCTCGCCGGCGTGCACGAACACGCGCAGCACCTGGCCGTGCACCGGCGCGCGCAACTCCAGACGCTTGAGCCGGTCCTGCGCCTGCTGCAGCTGCAGCCCGGCGGCCCTGGCGGCGAGCCCGGCGAGCCCGGACTGCGCCTGCAGGCCGGCGAGTTTCTGGCGCGCCTGGCGCAGCTCATCCTCCGGCTCGGCCTGCTGCTCGACCAGGGGCGCCAGCCGGGCCACTTCTTCCTGCGCATGACCGATCTGCGCCGCCAGCGCGGCCTGCTCCTGGCGGCGGCGCTGCTGCTCGACTTCGGCAAGATGTTCTTCGATCTGCGTCTGGCGCCCGTCCAGGCTCAGCAGCAGGTCGCCGGCGGCGACGGTATCGCCCTCCTTGACCGCGATGCTCTCGACGATGCCGTCGATGCGCGCGCCGAGGCGCTGCGTACCGCCCTGCACGTCGACCCAGCCCGGCGCGGTGGCGACGATATCGCTGGGCGGCGCCGCGGCAGTGCCGCCGCCGGCATCGCCGTGGGAGCAGGCGCTGAGCATGACGGCCAGGGCCGCGGCCAGCGCGAGGTTTCGATCGGAGCGTTTCAAGGATGGATCCCTGTGGAATAGTTGAGCGGCGGCGCGGTCGAGGCAGGCTCCTGTTCCAGCGAGTCCTCGATCACCACGCCGTCCTGCAGGCGGATGATGCGCTCGGCGTGGACCATCAGCCGGGGGTCGTGGGTCACCGTGATCACGGTGGCGCCGTGGGTGCGGGCGATCTTCTGCAGCAGCGCGATGACGATCTCGCTGTTGGCGCTGTCGAGCGCGCTGGTCGGCTCGTCGGCGAACAGGATCTGCGGCGAGCCGATCAGGGCGCGGGCGATGGCGACGCGCTGCTTCTCGCCGCCGGAGAGCTGCGCCGGACGCAGGTTCATGCGCGTGGCCAGCCCCACTTCCTCCAGGGCGGCGACGGCGCGCTGGCGCGCAGCCGCTTCACGCACGCCGTTGAAGCGCAGCGGCAGCGCCACCTGCTCGATCGCGGTGAGCGCCGGGAACAGGTTGAAGTTCTGGAACACGTAGCCGCAGTGCTGGAAACGGAAGCGCTCCAGCTCGCGCGGGACCAGGTTCCACAGCCCGGTGCCGAGCGCGTGCACGCTGCCCGACTCCGGATGCAGCAGGCCGCTGAGGATCGCCAGCAGGGTCGACTTGCCGGAGCCGGACGCGCCCATCATCAGGGTCAGCTCGCCCGGCCAGAATTGCAGCGACAGCTGGTGCAGCACGGGCGTGCGCGCGGCGCCCTTGCCGTAGCCGTGCACCAGGCCGGCGGCGACGATGCTGGCGGCGGAGGGATCGCGGCTCATCGCAGCAGCTCCGCCGGCTGCAGCCGGTACAGCTCGCGCAAGGCCAGCAGGCCGGAGACGATGGCGGTGATCAGGCCGATCAGCACCGCCGCCAGCATCGCCCACCAGGTCAGCACCAACGGCACGTACAGCGCCCGTGCCAGGGCGTTGGCCAGCACCGAGACCAGCACCGTCAGCACCGCGCCGAACAGGCCGATCCAGATGGATTGCTCCAGCACCACCGCGCTGAGCTTGGCCGCCGGCACGCCGATGGCGCGGAAGGTGGCGTACTCGCGCAGGGTGGAGAGGATCACGCCGCGCAGGGTCTGGCTGGTGATGACGATGCCGATGACCAGGCCGAGCAGGGAGGAAAACAGGAAGCCGGCGCCGACGCCGGACTCGGTCAGCCACCACTGCTGCGAGTGCAGGGAGAACTCGCGCCCGGTCCAGATGCGGTAGGACGGCCGCCGCAGCATGGTCTGCAGGTCGTTGCGTACCGTCTCGGGCGCGTCGCTGCGCGCCTTGGCCAGGATGAAGGTGGCGAGGTCCTCGCCGATGGCGGAGGGCTCGGATAGCGTGCGCGCGGTCTGCGCCGAGGCGAAGACGTAGGTATTGCCGATGCTGCGCAGGCCGCTGCTCAGGCCGACCACGCGCACGCGGTGGCCGTTGACCTCGGCCAGGCGGCCCACCGCGGTGTGCAGCTTGCCGGCCTCGCCGCGGTCGATGACCACGGCGGCGGATTCCGCCAGCCGCGCGCACAGCCCGGCGCGCATCGGCCGCGGGCAGGCCAGCGCGTCGGCCGAGGGCTGCAGGCCGACCAGGGTGACGGCGACGCGGGTGTCGTCGCCGGAACGCCAGTCGGCGTCGTGGACCTGCAGGGTCTCGCTGCGCAGCACCGCCGGATGCAGGCGCAGCAGCTCGGCGAGGCTGGCGGGAACGTCGCGCGACTGGTCGAAGCTCTCGGTCTCCGGCGAGGTGACCCAGAGGTTGGCATCGGACTGGTCGATCAACACCGTGACCGTGCCGAACATGCCCAGCAGCAGGCCCAGCTGCACCAGCATCAGCACGCCGGCGAAGGCCACCGAGAGCAGTCCGGGCAGGAAACGGCGCCATTCGTAGAGCAGGGTGGCGCGGGCTAGGGACATTAAGGAATGAGGGATCAAAACGCGATTATGAAGTGTTCCCGAGTGCAGCGGCCAGCCGGGAAATTTCCCTGAATCCGCCGCCGCAGGCCGGGCTGGCGGCAAGACCTGGAAAACGCCGGGCTACAAATTTTGTAGCTGCCTCCGCAATACGGAGCCAGGAGCCCTTGGGACCCCCGCAAAAATCTCGACTTTTTTTGCTTATTCTGTTGTTTTATAACGATTATTTTATTTGGCACCATCCTTGCTCTCATAGTCGTTCGGAGTGTGATCCGAACCGGCATTCTCGTGCATTTTTGCGCCCGCCCATTATCAAACAAAGCGAACCGATGGCTGATTCCATGATGTCGTTTGCACGCTCCGCGCCGGCCAGTGACTGGCTGGTGGTCTGCGACTTCGACGGCACCATCGCCGAGGTCGATGTGACCGACGGCGTGCTGAACCGCTTCGCCCTGCCGCAGTGGGAGGAGATCGAGGCCGACTGGAAGGCCGGCCACTTCGGCTCACGCGAGTGCATGTCGCGCCAGGTGGACCTGGTGCGCGCGCCGCGCGAGGCGCTGGACGCCTACCTCGATACAGTGCGCATCGACCCGCAGTTCCCCGCCTTCGTCGCCGACTGCCGCCGCATGGGTCTGGAAGTGGTGGTGATCAGCGACGGCATCGACTACTCGATCCGCCGCATCCTGGCGCGCTACGATCTCGACGACCTGCCGCTGGCCAGCAACCGCCTGGAGATGCTCGGCGGCGACCGCTACCGCCTCGGCTTCCCCGATGCCAACCCCAAGTGCAGCGCCGGCAGCGGCACCTGCAAGTGCGCCGTCAGCCGCCGCCGCGCCAGCGGCCGCTCGCGCCTGCTGATCGGCGACGGCAGCTCGGACTTCTGCCTGGCCGCCGAGGCCGACCTGGTGTACGCCAAGGACAAGCTGCTGGCGCGCTGCATCGAGCGCGGCCTGCCGCATCGCGCCTGCCCCGATTTCGCCACGGCGCGGCAGCTGCTGCCGCGCCTGTCGCCCCGCCATGTCCACAGCGCGGACATGGACACCCACGCCCCCGTCATTTCGCTAGAGACCCTTGTCAATGGATAACGCTGTCACGCTGCGCAAACCCGCCCCTTCCGATGTGCTTGCCGATGAAGCGGCGCTGCTGCGTGACGAAGCCCAGTACTGCTCGTTCGGCGACACCGTCCATTACCTGAACCCGCCGCCGATCTTCGAGCGCTGCGAGGGCAGCTACATCTACAACGCCGCCGGCACGCCGTTCCTCGACCTGCAGATGTGGTATTCCGCGGTCAACTTCGGCTACGCCAACCAGCGCCTCAACAACGTCGTCAAGAAGCAGCTCGACACCCTGCCCCAGGTGGCCAGCCAGTATCTGCACCCGACCAAGATCCAGCTCGCCACCATGGTGGCGCAGGACGCCGAGCGCAAGTTCGGCCACAAGGGCCGCGTCCACTTCAACGTCGGCGGCTCGCAGTCGGTGGAGGACTCGCTCAAGCTGGTGCGCAACGCCAGCAACGGCAAGAGCCTGATGTTCGCCTTCGAGGGCGGCTACCACGGCCGTACCCTCGGCGCCTCGGCCATCACC
>FTAG01001062.1_pt1 | contig 13055 bp, 10 predicted proteins | sample 1638911 | NCBI WGS metagenome assembly FTAG01 (sample SAMEA3914813, study PRJEB12502) | metagenome | biome: forest; material: soil | place: Canada | collected 2011-07-07 | depth 0.3 m
CCGTCAGCGACTTTGGTCAGACCGGCGCCCACGATGTGATCGACATCTCGGCCTACCTCCACGCCGGCTACACGGCTTCGGTCGCCAACGTCGGGTCCAATGCGATGATCACCATCTCGAACGGCGAGACCATCACCCTGCTGGGGATCCAGGCGAGCAGCCTCGTCCACACCTCGACCGGCTATTCCCACTAGGTAGTGCTGGTGACTCTATCGGCGCGCCGCCGCGTTGGTGGCGGCGCGCGCCACGGTGACCGGTACGGGCGTGTAGCCGGCGGCCTTCACCACACACTGGCCGGTCTCCATCATCGCATGCTGGCCGAGGCAGAAGATGTCCTCATAGTGCGGGCGCGCGACCGACAGGCACTGGAACAGGTTGAGTTTGGCCATCTTCAGGCAGTCCGCGCTCTTGGGCTCCTGCAGCAGCGCCGCAAGATGGGCGTCGTCATCGCCCTGGAGCTGGCCCAGCGCCGCCAGGGCGGCGATGGCGAGGGCGCGGGTCACCACCGGCGAGGTCGGCGCCTGACCGTCTCCAGCCGTTTCGGCCAGCACCGCCTTGGTCAGTTCCGGCGCTTCGTCGCCCTTCAGCTCGGCGCGTCGGGCCGACGAGGCCTTGGCCGCGGCCAGCCGGCCGTCCGGGTCCGTCACCTGGCTCTTGGACCAGTCGGCATGCTGGACCGTGTAGGCGGCCTGCTTCACGTCGGCGCCGGCGTTGACCAGGTTGGCGCCATGGCGACGCAGGGCTGTGGCGGCCCGGGCGGCGGCCAGGTCGGCGCCCCGGATGTTCAGCGCCGCGTCCGGATAGGTCGCGAGCTGGGCGGCGAAGTCGGCGCCGCGGTCGCTCTCGCGCAGAAGCTGGCGGGCGCCCTGGACGAAGTCCGGCTCCTGCAGGGCGGTCAGCGCCGCATAGGCGATCGCGCCTTCCTGGAACTGATGCGCCTCATAGCCGGATCCGGTCTTCACGGCTTCGGCGACCGAAAGGCCCGACTGGAAGCGGGCGTCGATGGCCGCGGTCCTCTTCAGGAAGTCTGCATAGGCCTGGGCGGCCTCGATCAGCCGGTGCGGCAAGTGAGGCGGGGGCAGGGGCGCCTCCGCAGCAGCCGATATCGGGGCCGGCGGTGTCTGGATCGGGAGCGTCTGGGCCGGGAGCGTCTGGGCTTGGAAGGTCTGGGCCGGACCCGGTGACGATGCGACCGCCGGCATGGCGGGCGGCGCGGGAGGGGGCGGAGGATAGGCGCGAGCCGCCGGCGGGTAGGCGGGCTGGCCGTAGGCCTGTCCATAACCCGGCGCATAGCGCTGGTCATAACCTTGGCCATAGTATTGGCGGTAGTAGCGGTTCAGCCAGGCGCGATAGCGCGGGTCGGCGTATCGGGGGTCCTGATAGCGGGGATCCGGTTGCTGATAGGCTTGGTAGGCCGGATCGGCATAGCGCGGATCCTCGTATCGGCCGCCGTATCGGCCATCGTCACCGGGTTGTGCCGCGGGGGGCTGAGCGGCCGGCGCATAGCCATAGCTGGGCGGATACGGCGGCGGATAGTTCGGTCCCGGGTAATAGCCCTGGGCCGCCGCTGCGCCCGCCGCCAGCAAGGCGACGCTCGCCACCCCGGCGCAGAGCCCCATCACGCGGGCCTGGCCCGCCGTCCCCCCCGCTCGCATAGCCGACCCCGCACAGATTAGATGTGGACGTATGCTTGCAAGGTACGGCTATTTATCCCGAATAGCAGCAGTGTGGGCGCCCCTGCGACGGGAGGACGCATCGGAGACTGAATCCGGCGTTCAGGTTAAACGAAATGAACCATCGTCATAGGGTTCTACGGCCAAGCTTTGCTTCATATGTTGCCGCTTTCCGCCGTTCATTTTCCATTCATCTGGCGTTCATCTTGGCCGCCGGACCCTTGTCAGACATAGGATTCCGTCATGGCGGCGTAGACCAGGGTGCGGAGTTCGCGCCGGATCGGATAGGCCGACGACGGCAGCAACTGGGTCATGAAGATGACGGTCAGCTCTTCCCTGGGATCGATCCAGAACGCCGTGGAGGCGGCGCCGCCCCAGAAATATTCGCCCTTGGTCGAGGGCGAGAGGGCCTTGGCGGGATCCATCACCGTCGCGAACCCCAGGCCGAACCCCGTGCCGGCGTTGGTCGCTTCGCTGAACAGCGACACCGACATCTCGGTCAGGTCCTTGCCGCCCGGCAGGTGGTTCGAGGTCATCAGGGCCAGGGTCTTGGGACTGAGGAAGCGCTTGCCGTTCAGCTCCCCCCGGTTCAGCAGCATGGTGCAGAACTTCAGATAGTCGGCGGTGGTCGAGACCAGGCCGCCGCCGCCCGACACGAACAGCGGGGGCCTCAGGTACGAACTTCGGGCAGGGTCGTCCTGAAGCACGGGCGCCTTGCCCGGCATGTATTGATAACAGGCCGCCAGCCGATCGGCCTTGGTCCCCGGCACGAAGAAGTCGGTGTCGACCATGCCCAGCGGATCGATCAGGCGCTCCTTCAACACCGTCTCGAACGGCTTGCCCTCGATCTTCTGGATCAGATAGCCGAGGATGTCGGTGGATACCGAATAGTTCCAGCGCTCGCCGGGAGAGAACTCGAGCGGCAGGCTGGCCAACTGGCCGATGGTCTCCTCGAGACTCGACGGCTTGACGCCAAAGGTCCCGATCCCCTGCTTGCGGTAGGCGGCGTCGACATTGGTCCGCTCCTGGAAACCATAGGTCAGGCCTGAGGTGTGGCGCAGCAGGTCGACCATCTGCATCGGCCGCACCGGCGGCCTGGTGCGGGTGGTCTCCAGGTAGCCGCCGTCGTAGACGCCCAGGTCCTTCCATTCCGGGATCAACCGGTGCACCGGATCGTCCAGCGCCACCTTGCCCTCTTCGACCAGCATCATGAACAGGACTGAGGTCAGCGGCTTGGTCATGGAATAGATGCGGTAGAGGGTGTTTTCGCGCGCACGCTTGTCGCGCTCCAGGTCCGCCTTGCCGAGGACGCTGTTGAACACGGTCTTCCCGCTCCGCGAGACCAGCACCGCCGCCGACGGCAGGCGGCCGGGGCCGATGTAACGCTCCTCCAGGTACTCTTCGATCCGGCGCAGACGGGCGATCGACATGCCGGCGGTGTCGGAGGAGCGAGTGCGGGGAGCGGCGGCCATTTGACTTCCTCTTGGACGAACCTATCGCCCGACTGTGCGCGAGGACGCGGATCGGCGGCAAGGCTTTGTTGACTGTCTTCGGCAACCGCTTCTCAACCGCCCCCGCTTACCTTGTCCCGTACGGCCCAGTGGCGGAGCGGCGACGCGCCGGACTGCAAATCCGGTAACCCTGGTTCGACTCCAGGCAAGGGCCTCCATCTTCTCCGGACAGCCGGGGCGTTCCCAAGCCCTCGCTACGGCTTGCGGTACGCGTCGTGCATCGGCGCTGCGGCCTGTCCTGAGGAGGGACGCCATGCTCACCGCCGAAACCGTCCGACCGTCGGACCTCACCGCGCGGGACCTCGGCGCGTGGACGGCGCTTCGTGAAACGGCCGAGGTCTTCCAGTCCCCCCTGCTCAGCCCTGATTTCGCCGCGGCCGTCGGTCATGTGCGCCCGGACGCCGCGGTGGCCGTGATCCGCCGCGATGGCCGCGCGATCGGCTTCCTGCCCCATCATCGCCGTCCCGGCGGTCTCGCCCGGCCGATCGGGGCGCCCCTGTCGGACTATCATGCCCTGATCGCCGAGCCGGGCCTCAGCGGAATGGAGGCGATGCGGCTATGCGGCCTACGCGAATACCGCTTTTCGGGCCTGATCGATCCGCACCGGGCCTTCAACCTCGCCGCCGAGCCGATCGCCGCCCACGCCGTCGCCATCGGAGCGGGTCCGGACGCCGGCGCCGAGCATCTCGAACGCCTGCGCTCGGCCAGCCCCAAACGGTTCAAGAACCTCCGCCGGCTGGATCACAAGCTCGAGCGCGAAGTGGGTCCGATCGCCCTGGTCGCGCCCGACCGCGATCCGGCGGTGTTCGCCGCCATGCTGAGCTGGAAGCGGGCCCAGTTCCGCCGCACCGGCCTGACCGATGTGTTCGCCGCCGCCTGGATCCACCGGCTGGTGCATCGGCTGTTCGACGACGGCGAGGGGCGGCTTCGGGGGTTGATGATCACCCTGCAGGTCGCCGGCAAGCCGGCTGTCGCACACTTCGGCATCCGCGAGGGCGAGCGGTTCCACCCGTGGATCGCGTCACACGACGAGACGCTCGCGGTCTACTCGCCCGGTCAGGTGTTCCTCTGGCGCGCCATCGAGGCCATGCCTGCGCTCGGCCTGCGCTGGTACGACCTGGCCGCCGGCCACGATCACTACAAGATCCCCTACGCCTCGCGGACGCTGCAATTGGCCGAGGGACGGGTGCGGACGACCCCGGGGCTCGAGGCCGAGGCCTGGCGACTGGCCGAGGCGGCGATCGGCGTCGCCGGGGCTTCGCGGGTCCGCCGGCGGCTCGACCAGATCGCGTCGGTGGAGCTGACCCTGGAAGGCCGGCTGCGCGGCGTCGTCGAGGCGGTGGCGATGCATGGCCGTCGCGAGGCGGCGCGGCCGATTGGGAGCTGACGGCCTTGTCCGCCCCCGTCGTCTCCATCGTCATCCCCACGCTCCGGCGGCCGGGTCCCCTGGCCGCCGCCGCCGCGTCGGCGCTGGCCCAGGCGTCCGATATGGACCAAGACCTGCGCGCCGAACTGCTGGTGGTCGACAACGATCCCGGCCGGTCCGCCGAGGCTCAGGTCCAGGCGCTGGCCGAGGGCGCGCCCATGCCGGTCCGCTATGTCCATGCCGCCGAGCCCGGCGTCGCCAATGCGCGCAACGCCGGTGTCGCGGCGGCGCGCGGCGCCTTCATCGCCTTCCTCGACGACGACGAGATCGCCCCGCCGGGCTGGCTACGCGCCCTGATCGATACACAACGGCGGTTCGCCGCCGACGCGGTGTTCGGTCCGGTGCGGGCCAGGCTTCCCGACGGCCCGCTGGAGCATCGCGACTATCTCGCCGGCTTCTTCTCGCGCAACGGCCCGGCCGGGGCGCAGCTGATCGCCGACGGCCCCGGCTGCGGCGACAGTCTGGTCCGCAAGGCCGCCCTGCCGCATCCGACCGAACCGTTCTCGTCCACGCGCAACGCCATCGGCGGTGAGGACGACCTGCTGTTCGCCGCCATGAAGACGGGCGGCGCACGCTTCGCCTGGGCGCCCGAGGCCTGGGTCTGGGAGGTCCCTGAACCCTCGCGCCTGACCCTGACCTACACCCTCCGCCGCGCCTTCACCTTCGGCCAGGGGCCGTGCTCGCAGGCGGCGGCCCGGGGCGGTGTGCATTGGGCGATGGTCCCACCCTGGATGCTGGTGGGCCTGGCCCAGGTCCTGATCCATGGCGTCCGGGGGCTGGCCGGCTTGGCGGTCCGCTCGCCGCGCCGCGCCGTCGCGCTCGACCGGGCGGCTCAGGGCCTTGGCAAGATCCTCTGGTTCCCCCCGTTCAAGATCGGCTTCTACGGCCGGGTCGCGCTCGCCGCGTCCCAGCCGCAAGCGTCGACCGGAAGCCTCGACCGGAAGCCTCGAGAGGAGCGCCGCATGGGCGTCATCAGCCGCTGGACCCCGGCGCAGGCGAAGCGCTTCGGCCAGGCCAACCTGAGCTTCCGGCACGCGCTTCACGAACGGCCGCAGTTCTCAGACGAAGGCCTGGCGGCCATCCTCGATCGCTATCCGCGGAGCCGTCTCGGCGTCTTCACCATGGGCGACGACCCGGTCGCTTGGCGCACCTGGCGGCGCGGCGTCGCGGAGGGGCTGAGCGGGGCGGAGCTGTTGGAGGCGGTCCGGCAGGGCCGCATCTGGCTGAACCTGCGCGCCGTGAACGACCATGACGACGGCTATCGCGCCCTGTCGGACGAGATCTTCGCCGACGTCGAGCAGGCCACGGGCCAGCGCACCTTCCGCCGCGACGTGGGTCTGCTGATCTCCTCGCCGGCCGTGCAGGTGTTCTACCATCTCGACGTGCCGCTGGTGATGCTGTGGCAGCTGCGCGGGACCAAGACCGTCTGGCTCTATTCGCCGCGCACGCCCTATGTGGACGACGCCCAGCTCGAACGGATCGTGCTGAAGGAGACCGCCGAGCAGTTCGACTACAACCCGGCCTGGGACGCGGGCGCCGAAAGGGTCGTGCTTGAGCCCGGTGCCATGGTGACCTGGCCGCAGAACGCGCCGCACCGGATCGAGAACGGGCCGATGATCAACGTCTCGCTGTCGATCGAATTCATGACGCCCGCGGCCCTGCTCCGCGCCAATGTGCTCTACGCCAACGGCATGCTGCGCAAGACCTTCGGCGCCCGGCCCGCGGTGCAGGCGGCGCCCGACCCACGGGCCTTCGCCAAACTCGGCGCCGCCAGGGCCTGGAAAGCGCTGCGCCCTGGCGAGCGCAGTCGCGATCCCCTACCGGCGACCTTCAGCCTGGTGCGCGGCCAGCCCGGTGCGATCGCCGCACTCTGATCGCCCTTCAGCCGATCCAGCGTTTCAGCCAAGCCTGGACGGTGTCGTGCCACATCAGCGAGTTGGCCGGCTTCAGCACCCAGTGGTTCTCGTCCGGGAAGGTCAGGAACTCGCTCTCGATCCCCTTGCGCTGCAGGGCGGTGAAGGCCCCCAGGCCCTGGTCGAGCGGGATGCGGTAATCCTTCTCCGAGTGGATCACCAGCATGGGCTTGGTCCAGTCGGCTACGTGGTCGATCGGGTTGAAGCGTTCGTAGTTGGCCGGGTTCTGCCAGACGGTGGTCCCGCCGTTGTCCCACTCCGAGAACCACAGCTCCTCGGTGGCGTAGCCCATGATCCGGTTGTCGAACACGCCGTCGTGGTCGATCTGGCACTTCCAGGGCTGGCTCCAGACGCCCGCCATCCAGTAGGTCATGAAGCCGCCATAGCTGGCCCCGGCCTCGCAGGCGCGGGAGGCGTCGATCCACGGCGCCTTGTCCTGAGCCGCCGCCCAGCCCTTCTGCAGGTCCTCCAGCGGCCGGTCGCCCCAGTGGCCGGAGATGGCGTCGGTGAAGGCCTGGCCGTAGCCGGTCGAGCCGTGGAAATCGACCATCACCACCCCATAGCCCCAGCCGGCCCAGACCTCGGGATTCCAGCGGGTTGACCAGCTGTCTTCCCACGACCCCTGAGGACCGCCATGGACCAGGAAGACGGTGGGGAATTTGGCTCCGGGCTTCCAGCCATAGGGCTTTACGATCCAGCCGTGCACCGTCTCGCCGTTCCAGCCGGCGAAGCTGAAGCTTTCATAGGTCGACATCTCCACGCCCTGCAGCGCGGCCTCGCCGACGTGGGTCAGTTGCACCGGCTCGCCGCCCGGCTTCAGCACATAGACCTGCGGCGGCCCGGCCATGGTGTCGCGGGTGAAGGTCAGCACATCGCCGCCCGGCGCGTGCGCCAGGTCGAAGGCGCCGACATGGCCCTTGCCGGTCAGCGGCGTCACCGCCCCCGTCGCCACGTCCATGCGGAAGATGCGGACATTCTGCACGTCGCCGGCCTCCACATAGAGGCTCCTGGCGTCGGCCGCGAAGGCGATCTGGTCGGCGGAGCGGTCCCAGGCGGGGTCGATCTCGTGGCTGGTCCTGGTGGCGTCCGAATAGAGGATCACGCCGAACCGGTCGGCCTCGAAACCTGGCCGCTTCATGGCCCGGTGGGCGGCCAGGGCGCCGTCCGGCGAAAAAGCCGGCGCCGCGTCCCAGGCCTTGTTGTCGGCGGTGAAGTCGCGCGGCGGCGCGGCGCCGGTCAGGGGCGTGCTCCACAGGTCGAAATTGGTCGACCAGGGCTCGGTCTTGCCCGCCAGCCGGGCGGAGAACACCAGCGCCTTGGAATCCGGCGTGATCACATAGTCGCCTTCGTCGCCGAACGGCTTTGAGGGGACGTCGCCGTCGAAGCCGCGGGTCAGCGCCACGGGCTCTCCCGCCGCCTTTCCGTCCGCGCCGAGCGTCAGGGCGAACAGATGGTTGCGGGTATGATCGCTCCAGGTGTCCCAGTGGCGCACGAACAGATGGTCGTACAGCGTGCCCGAGGAGGTCTTGGCCGCCTTCTCCGCCAAGGCCTGCCGAATCTCGGCGACGCTCTCACGGCCGGGGATCACCGCCATCGACACCACCAGCGTTCGGCCGTCGGGCGACAGGCGGAACGAGCCGACGTCGACCGGCAGGTCGGTCACCTGCTGGGGCGGCCGCTCCGGATGGGCCCGGCTGACACTCCACACCTGATCAGCGGCGCCGGCCGGGGCGATGTAGAAGATGTGCTCGCCGTCGGGGGCCCAGCGCGCGCCGGCGCCCTTGGCCAGCTTCACCGGCGTTCCGGTCCCGCTGGTCGCCAGCAGCATGATCGCGTGCTCGCGCCCGGTCCCCTTGGCGTTCAGCGTGGCCAGGTCGTAGACCACCCACTTGCCGTCGGGCGAGATATGCGGATCGGCGACCCGGTCGAGCGCCACCAGGTCCCGCTGGGTGAACGGACGGGCGACGGCGGACGGCGGCGCCAGACCGAACAGGGCGAGCGCCGCGGCGGACGCGGCGAGAAGGCGGATCATGCTGAGGCTCCCGAACCCGGCGCGTGGGCCCGACGCGTGGGCCTGCCGCATGGGTAAGCCATGGCGAAGACCCGCTCAAGCGATCGGTCTTGCCGTCTCCAGCGTCGGGTGCTATTTTGGTGTTTAGCGAAATAAGGAGCGTCCGCACGGTGTCGATGGTGTTCAAGGCCCTGTCCGACCCGACCCGCCGGCGCATCCTCGAGTTGCTCCGCGAGCGCGAGATGTCGGCCGGCGACTTGGCCGGCCACTTCGACCTGGCCAAACCCACCCTCTCCGGCCACTTCGCGGTCCTGCGCGAGGCGGGGTTGGTCGATGTCCAGAGGCAGGGCACCAGCCTGATCTATCGGCTGAACGTCTCGGTGCTCGAAGAAGCGCTGATGGCGCTGATGCAGGGCCTGCGCATCGGCGCGGCGCGGCCTGAAGGCGAGCTCTCCGCGCCCGCGAAGGAGGCCCGGTCATGAAATTGGCCAAACCCCTGATCGGATCGGCGATCCTGATCGGCCTGATGCTGGCGGCCTCCGCCTATGCCTGGGGCCATCTCGGCGAAGGGCCGATCGCGACCCATTTCGGCGTCGACGGACGCCCGAACGGGTTCATGCCCAAGCTGCCCGGGGTTTTGCTGATGCCGGCCATCAGCGCCGCAGTCGCCGCTCTGCTGTCTGGACTCCCGGCGATCATGCCGAGCAACGCCCGCCTCGAGCGATCGTGGGCCCCCTATGTGGTCGTCTGGCTGGGCGTTCTGACCCTGCTGTTGGCCGCCCACCTCGCCATGCTCGCCTATGCGTCGGGGGTGCAGGTCGACATGACCCGTGGGATCGTCGTCGCCGTCGGCGCGCTGATCGCATTGATCGGCAATCTGCTGGGCAAGGTCCGCTACAACTATGTGTTCGGCATCCGCACGCCGTGGACCTTGTCGAACGAGCGGGTGTGGGACCGCACGCATCGGTTCGGCGGCTGGGCCATGACCCTCGGCGGCCTGTTCGTTCTGGCCGTCGGGCTTGCGGCGCCGGCGGCCCTCGAGAACGACCTGCACTGGGTCCTGCTCGTCGGCGTCCTGACGCCCGTCCTGGCCAGCGTGGTCTATTCCTTCCTGGAGAGCCGTCGGATCGAGAGGACCAGCGCGATCTAGAGGGCGGCGTCGAGCAGCGCCTCGCGCACCAGATCGGGGCGCTCCATCGGCAGGAAGTGGGTGCTGCCCTGCACCACGCTGACCTTGACCTGCCGGTTGGTGCGCTTCAGCGCTTCGGGTGAGGCCCGGCAGGTCGAGCCGCGCTCGGCCTTGAACACCATCACCGGCGATCTGACGCGGGACAGGGCGCGCCAGGGGTCGTGGGCGTGACCGGCGAAGCTCGCCGCCTCCCAGGACGGCGCACAGGTCAGTTCGACCCCGCCCTCGGGACGGGACCGGAACCCCGACGCGACATAGTCGGCGAGCTGGACATCGGTCCAGGTCTTGAAGGCGCCCCGGCCCTTGTAGGCGGCGAAGGCGGCCTCATGGCTGTCGAAGACCGCGCGGCGGCGCTGGGCCGACTCGGCCATGGGCATGCGGCGGCCGATCTTCCTGGCCGCCCAGGGCAGCTGGGCCCCGAGCGCCGCCAGGCGTGGGATGACCACCGGATCGAACAGCACCAGGCCGCGCGCCGCCTCCGGCCGTTTGCCCGCGGCGAGCAGGGAGACCGTGCCGCCCATGGAGTGTCCGGCCAGGATAGGCGGCGGCCCGTCGAGGGTCGACAGCAGGGCGAGCAGGTCGTCGCGATAGAGCTTCCAGGAGCTCAGCCGCGCGGGGTCGGCGGGCAGTCGGCTGGCGCCGTGCCCGCGCTGGTCCACCGCCAGTATGCGCAGGGTCGCCGACAGCGGGGCCAGGATGGAACGGTAGGTGAGGGCGTTGAAGCCGTTGGCGTGCAGGAAGACAACGTCCACCGGCCGCGCCTCGACGCCGAAGTCGAGCGCCGCCATTTCACCGTCGGGCAGGCGGATCATCCGCCGCCGCGGTTCACCGAACACCGCCGCGTCCATGGCCTGCTCCCGCACTTCAGCCTGCAAGGTATGCCTCTCGCCCTTGCGAGGGAAGGGCGTCAGGCGACGGTCGCGAACGATCCGGCGACCACGCCCCAGATCACCGCCATCCAGCCCAGGATCATGAGCAGGCCGCCGATCGGCGTGATCGCGCCGAGCAGCCGCATGCCCGTGAACGCCATCAGATAGAGCGATCCGCCGAACACCAGGCCGCCGATCCCGAACAGCCAACCCGCCCAACTGGCCGGAACGACCGCCATCCGCATGAAACCAAAGCAGGCCAGGCCGCCCACGGCATGGACCAGCTGGTACTGGGCGCCGGTGCGCAGCCAGTCCTTGACCTGCGGATCGGTGGCGCCGTGCGCGCCGAACGCCCCGGCCGCCACCGCCATCAGCCCGTTGACGCCTGCCAGCAGCAGCCAGAACCGTGTCGTCTCCATGGGCGTCGTCCTCGTGTCGTGGTCGCGGGCCAGAGCCGATCCACCGGCTTCCGGTCCGATCCGATGCAGCGTAAGCGTGCCGGTGTGCCTCTTCGCGCGACACCCTTCAAGCTCGGCCTGTTCTATGTCGCCCTCTGCCTGAGCTCGGGGGTCGCGACGCCCTACATCGCGATCTGGCTGCACGCCCACGGCCTGTCGGGCGGCGAGATCGGCCTGATCCTGGCCGCGCCGATGCTGGCGCGGGTGGCGACCGGTCCGGCGCTGGCGGTGTGGGCCGACGGGTTCCAGCTGCGCCGCACCGCCATCCTGATCATGACCGCCCTGTCCGCGCTCGGTTACGGCGCCCTGATGGCGACCTCGGGGTTCTGGCCGTGGCTGCTGGTCTGGTTCGTCGGGGCGACCGCCTATCAGATCTGCCCGCCCCTGGTGGACGTGATCACCCTGCGGCGGGCGCCGCTGGATGGCTTCGCCTATGCGGTCCCGCGCGGCATGGGCTCGGCCGCCTATATCGTCGCCAACGTCGTCGCCGGCCTGTTGATCCCGCAACTCGGTCCTGAGGTGGTGGTCTGGTGGCTTCTGGGCGCCGGCCTGGTCCTGGTGATCGGCGCGGTCGCGCTTCTGCCCAGGGATCGGGTGGTCGAGATCGGCGAGCGCACCGATGGGCGCAGCCGGCTCGCCGGCGCGGGCGAGCTGATCCGCGATCCGGTGTTCATGTTGATGCTGGTGTCGGTGAGCCTGGTGCAGGCCGCGCACGGCTTCTACTACGCCTTCTCCACCTTGATCTGGCGCGCCCAGGGGATCGGCCCGGCCTGGAGCGGGGCGCTGTGGGGCGTGGGCGTCGCGGTCGAGGTGGTGTTCCTGTGGTTCTGCGAACCGCTGCGGCGGCGTCTCGGGCCCGAGCGCCTGCTGATCGCCGGCGCGGCGGGGGCAGCGATCCGCTGGACCGCCTTCGCCTTTTCACCGCCGCTCTGGCTGTTGTTCCCGCTGCAGGGCCTGCACGCCCTGAGCTTCACGGCCACCTTCATCGCCTCGCTGGAGCTGACCGAACGGCTGTCGCCGCGGGTCCACGCCTCCGCCGCCCAGTCGCTGAACGCCGGCCTGTCCCTCGGCCTGATGACCGGCCTCGCCACCCTGGTGTCAGGCCCGCTCTACGATCACGCCGGCGCCTGGGGCTATCTGGCGATGAGCGCCTCGGCCCTGCTCGGCCTCGCCGGGGCCGTCCGGCTCTATCAGACCCTGACTGCGTCCGCAGCTCAGCCCCAAAGCTCGGGCCCATAGGGCTCGATCATCGAGCCGATGAAGCTCAGGCCGGGCTGGCGATCCCTGGCCAGTAGCAGGGGGCCATCGAGATCGACGAAGGCCGCGCCCTGGGCGATCAGCATCGCCGGCGCCATGGCGAGCGAGGTCGCGACCATGCAGCCGGCCATGATCTCCAATCCCAGCTGGGCCGCCTCGACCTTCAGCGCCAGGGCCTCCGTCAGGCCGCCGGTCTTGTCGAGCTTGATGTTGATACAGCCATAGCGCCGCGCGCAGGCCGCAAGCTCGGCCCGCGAGTGGATCGACTCGTCGGCGCACAGCAGGACCGGGCTGTCATAGCCCTCCAGCGCCTCGTCCTCGCCCGCGGGCAGGGGCTGTTCGATGGCCTTGACGTCGAGGCGCGCGAAGTCGGGCGCCAGGCGGATCAGACTGTCGAGGGTCAGGCCCTCGTTGGCGTCGACGATCAGCCGGGCCTTGGGCGCCGCGCGACGGACGGCCTCGACCCGGTCGAGATCGTCCGGCCCGCCGATCTTCAGCTTCAGCAGCGGGCGGCCTGCGGCGGCGCGCGCCGCCTCGCCCATGGCCTCGGCCGCCGCAAAGCTCAGGGTATAGGCGGTCTTGACCGGATCGAGCCGGGCAAATCCGGCCATCGCCCAGGCGCGCCGGCCGCTGCGCTTGGCCTCAAGGTCCCACAGGGCGCAGTCGACGGCGTTGCGCGCAGCCCCGGGCGGCAGCAGCGACTGCAGTCTCGCCCGATCCGCGCCGGCTTCGATCGCCGCGCGCGCCG
>FTAG01002027.1_pt1 | contig 12988 bp, 7 predicted proteins | sample 1638911 | NCBI WGS metagenome assembly FTAG01 (sample SAMEA3914813, study PRJEB12502) | metagenome | biome: forest; material: soil | place: Canada | collected 2011-07-07 | depth 0.3 m
ATCGGTCCAGTACTTGATGATGAACTTGATCGGATAGAAGCAGCAGGCGGCGAAGGCGATGATGCCGTGCGGCGCGATCATCGCCAGATCGCCGCTGGTGGTGTAGATGCCGGTGACCAGATCGCCCCACTTGGCGCCGGGGGCCGCGCCCATCTGGTTGACCATCTGGAACGCTTCGGACAGCGCGGCATTGATCAGGCCGCGGATGTGATGCACCTGGTGGGCGTCCAGGCCCTTCTTCAGGACGCGATCCTCTTCCGCGGTGCGCGGCTCCAGCGCGTGATTGCGCATGATCTCCGGGTCGGGACCGAGGAACAGGCGGTTGTCCGCCAGAAAGCGGTCCAGCACCGCCTGCTCTTCTTTCGGCAGCGCCTTTTTGTTCAGGGGTTCGTTCATGTCACAGCTCCGAAAAAGCTGCCTCGCGCAAAGACGCAAAGCCGCAAAGAACAGCAAAACAAGAAGCAATCAAAAAGCGTTTCTTCGCGTCTTTACGTCTTTGCGCGAGATGCTTTTGATTTCTGGTGATCATGGCGCTGCAATCTCTCAATGTCCGCCCCGGCTGAACCACACGGCGCCTTGTGCGGCGGCGTAGTAGCGCCAGTTCGGCTCGACCAGATAGGTGGTGGCGCGCGTGGTAACCAGGGCCGGGCCCTGAATGCGGGTGCCCTCCGCCAGCGCGCGCTCGTCGTAGAGGCGGGTTTCCAGCGGCTTGTCGTGGCCGACGAAATGGCACTGGCGCGTGCCGACCGGTTCGACCGTCTTGCCGGCGCCGCCCGGGTCCTGGATGCCGGAGAACTGCACCGTGCTCTGCTCGACGTAGGAGCAGACGCGCAGGGTATTGATGCGCACCCCGGCCTCCGGCGACTGGCTGCCCTCGCCGAAGCGCTCGCCGTAGCGGCTGTGGAACTGGTTGATCAGGCGCAGCACATCGCCCTGCCCGTTGAGGCGGCTGATATCGGTCACCACCGCGGTCTGCACGCGCTGGTTGCCGTAGCGCATGTCGATCTCCAGGCGGTAGCGGATGCTGTCGGCGGTGAAGCCCTGGCGCAGCAGGTCGTCGCGGCCGCGCCGCTCCAGTTCCTCGACGTTCTTGTTGAACGCGGCGTAGTCGGAGAAGAAGGTCTTGGTGTTGGCGTCGAACAGCACGGTCCAGGTGCTGATCTCGTGAATGTGCATCTGGTTCATGTTGCCGGCGCCGACCGCCGAGAACACCGAGGAGAAGGGCGGCGCCAGCACCCGGTCCACGCCCAGCACCTCGGCGATGCCGCAGGCATGCAGCGGCCCGTTGCCGCCGTAGGCCAGAATGGTGAAGTCCTTGGGCTCGTAGCCGCGGGTGCGCAGCTCGGTGGCGATACCATTGGCCATGTTGGCGTCGACGGTGCGCTTGATCAGCTTGGCGGTCTCGACCAGGTCCAGGTCCAAGTCGTCGCACAGATGATCCTCGAACGCCTGCTTCGCCCGACGCGGATTGAGCTTGATGTGGCCGGAAGCGTAGTTCGCCGGATCGAGGTAGCCAAGCAGCAGGTCGGCGTCGGTCACGGTGGGCTTGAGGCCGCCGCGGTCGTAGCAGGCCGGGCCCGGATCGGAGCCGGCGCTTTCCGGCCCGACCTTGATGGTCTTGAACATGCGCTCGTAGGAGCAGACCGAGCCGCCGCCGGCGCCGAGCGTGACCAGGTGCACCATCGGGATCGACACCATCCAGCGGTCGATCACCGGGTTGAAGTCGTAGTACTTCACTCCGCCCTGCACCACGATGCCGATGTCGAAGCTGGTGCCGCCCATGTCGGTGGCGACGACGTTGCCCAGGCCGGTCTGGTGCATCAGGTGCTCGCTGGCGGCGATGCCCGATACCGGGCCGGAATGCACCGTCTGCAGCGCGTCGGTGGAATTGAGCTGGGCCATGCCGCCGGAGTTATGGTTGACCAGCATCGGCTTGTCATAGCCCTGGCTGCGCAGGTTCAGCTCCAAGGTGCCGAGGCCGTGATACATGGTGGCGTGCAGGAAGGCATCCATGATGGTGGACGTGCCGCGGGCGTATTCGCCTTTGCGGCCGGCCACCTGGTGCGACAGCAGCATCGGCACCGCGCCGAGCAGGTGGCCCGGATACTCCTCCAGGAAGATCTCGCGCACCCGCAGCTCGTTCTCGGGGTTGACCACGCTGTTGGTGAACATCACCACCAGGGCCTCGGCGCCGGCGTCGACCAGCTGGCGGATGCGCAGGCGCACATCATCCTCGTCCAGGCTCATGAAGATGCGGCCGAGGTAGTCCACCCGCTCGCGCACCTCGCGGATCATCGGGATCGGCACGATCGGCTCGGGGCGGCGCGCATTGGGGATGTCCATCTGCCGCTCTTCCGACAGGCCCTCGCCATAGCCGCGCGCGCGCGACAGCGGGATGGTACTCTTGAAGCCGGCCGTGACCAGCAGGCCGATGCGCGGGCCCTTGCGCTCGATCAGGGCATTGGTGCCCAGGGTCGTTGCATAACGCACCGAATCGACCTGGGACAACAGACCGTCGACCTCGACGCCGAGCTGGTTGCAGGCATCGGCCAGAGCCTCGTTGAAGCCCAGGGCAAGATTGTGATGGGTGGTGAGGGCCTTGCCGCCGATGCTGCGCTCGTCCCAGACCACGAAGCAGTCGGTGAAGGTGCCGCCAATGTCTACCGAAACTCGTTTCATGCTCTTTTCGTCCTGTAGGTCGGCCTTCAGGCCGACTGTGCGTCCGTCGGCCTGAAGGCCGACCTACATGTGTTCAATGGTTGTGGCCATGATGCTGGTGGGCGCGGCGTGGCGGCACCGGTCCGACCGGCGGCTCCTTGACCTCCTCGCGGTCCTTCCACTGCGCCTTCAGCGCATCGATGTCCAGTTCGATGTCGTGCAGCGGCGGATGGCCAGGCGGCACGTATTCCACTTCCATCATGGTGCCGCACTGCGGGCAGTAGTACTCGAGGATGCGGCACCACTCCGGGTTCGGTGAATAGGTGCGGTCGTAGAGTTTGGTGTCGAGCAGCGGCTGGTGGATCTCGCGCGGATCGCGGTCGTAGACCAGCAGGCCGCGCTTGTAGTTTTCGCGGGCCGAGACCAGCACCTTGCCGCAGCGGCGGCATTCGTAGTTCTCGGTGTCGAGGTTGATGCGCAGGTATTCGGTGATCAGCACGTTCATGGGGGTACTCGTTGGTGATCGCGCTCAGCCGCGGCTGAGCAGGATGTCGCCGGCAGCGTTGATTTCGAAGCGCCAGCCGGATTCGATGCGGCAGGTGAAGAAGGCCTCTTCCAGCACCGCGGGTCCGGCCGCGCTGGCGCCGGCCGCCTGCTCTTCCACCTTGTACAGCGGCAGCTCGCCGGCCAGGGTGCGACGCCTGACCTTGCTCACGGCCGGTTTCACATCCTTGCCGAAGCTGCCGGAAAGCCGGGCGTGGCTGATCGGCTTGAGCGCCTGCAGGGCCAGGGTGACGCGGCCCTGGGTCGGAACATCGGCCTTGCCGTCCTTCAGCGCTACCGCGTGTTCGCCCCGATCGTTGACCACCTGCAAGGATTCGGTGATGTCGCACTCGTCGAGCTCCGCGCCCTCGCCGAACATGGCGCGGCGCGCGCGCTCCAGCAGCTCCTTGCGGCAGGCTTCGAGGCCCGCTGCATCGTTAGTGCGCAGCGGCGCCTCGAAGCGGTGGGCGATGTCGGAGAAGCCTATGCCGAAGGCGGAGAACACCGCCGCCAGGCCCGGGATGATGACGCTCTTCACGCCGATGGCGTCCGCCACCTTGCACACCACGAAGGGGCCGGCGCCGCCGAATGCCGCCAGAGTGGTGTCGGCGCTGATCGGCGCGTAGTCCTTGAGGCTGGCGGCGATCTTTGCCACCCAGGCGTCTTCCATCGCCTGCGCCGCTTTTTCCTCCGAAAGTCCGAGCGGCCTGGCCACCTTCTCGCCGATGGCGGCGCGGGCGCGGTCCACGTCGATCTTCAGCTCGCCTCCGAAGTAAGAAGCCGGATCGAGCAGGCCCATCAGCAGGAAGGCGTCGGTCATCGTCGCTTCCTTGCCGCCGAGGCCGAAGCAGGCCGGGCCCGGTGCGCCGCCGACGCTCTCCGGGCCGACCTTGAGCACTGATTGTCCGGGCTTGCCCTCGACCTTGATGATCGAACTGCCGCCGACACCGGCGCTGACCACGTCGCACAGCGGGAAGGAGGTCTCGACCCCTTCCACCTTGCCGCGCTGGTTGGCGCGGACCACGCCGTTCTCGACCAGGCCGATATCGGTGGTGGTGCCACCCACGTCCATCGACAGCAGGCGCTTGAAGCCGTAGTGCTCGGCCAGCGCCCTCGCCCCCTCGGCGCCGCCGCGCGGGCCGGAGCTGTAGGTCTTGATGGCGATGGTGCGGGCGACGCGGGCCGAGTGCCCGTCGTTGCGGAAGATCAGCAGCGGATTGCGCGCGCGGTATTCGCGCAGCTTGTGCTCGGCGTTGTAGAGGAAGCCCTCCATCGCCGGATGCAGGAAGGCGTTGAACAGCGCGGTCCAGGCGCGGCGCGTGTCGTTGGCGTCGTCGACGATCTCGTGCGAGTACAGGATCGGGATGGCGCCGAGCAGCTGCGGCGGGAACTTGCGCAGCAGCAGCTTCTTCAGCTTGACCTCGCCGCCGTCTCGCGCCGTGCCGCCGTAGGCGACGACGATACGGTTGGCGCCGCCGGAGGACAGGGTGGTGACGGCGCGCACCGCGGCCGCCTCCAGCGCCTCGCCTTCAAGCGCGTCGTCGAGCTTCTCGACACGTGCGCCGACCAGGCCGGCGAACAGCCCGCTCTGCCGCGCATCGGCCTGAAGATCCTTGGCGTCGAGCCCGCCGCCGAGGATCAGGCCCAGGCGCGGTCCCTTGCGCTCGACCAGGGCATTGGTGCCCTGGGTGGTGGAATAGCGGATGTACTCGGTGGACAGCAGCAGGGCCAGCGGGTCGTCGTGGCCGTAGATCAGCCTGGAGGCCTTGACCAGGCCGTCGAACAGGCATTTGGACAGATCGTAGGGCGTGGTGACGGTCTTGGTGCGGTAGACGCGCTCGCCGTCGATGATGCAGATGTCGGTGAGCGTGCCGCCGTTGTCGATATTGATCAGCTTGCCGCCGGTGCCGGCCGGCGCGGCGACGTTGGCAGCGGCTTGGTGTTGGACCTTGGCCGGTGCTTCGGCCAGGATCGCATCTTCACGAGCAAGGCTCATGAGCGGGTCTCCATTGTTCGGGTACGGCGCGGGGGTGGATCCAGCGCGCAGCCCATGACAGGCCGCGATCTGCCTAAGCTCGGCATGATGGTCTCCTCCATCGGTGCCACTCGTTGTCCGTCGCGTTCGCCAGGACTTGCGCGCCGCGCTTTTAAAGAGACTAAGCGCCGTAGACCCTGAAACCGCTACCCGCTCGGGTAGTTTTTCCGCCCTCCTCCGAAGCTCAGGTGCTACCCAGGTGCATCAGGGCCGCATTGGTCAGGTACTTCTCGTAAATCGCGGGGTTGTTGACCTGGGTGGCGTGACCGCCGGAAATGCCGCGCACCTGCTCCAGCCGGGTCATGGTGCCGGTCTGGATGTCGAAGGCATGCACGTGACCCCAGGACCAGTAGGGGTGCTTGCCGTCCATGAAGGCCTTGCCGTCGGCCTCGTACAGGCCGTAGGCGCCGTCGAAGGAGCGATACGGCTCGCCGCGCCGGTCGTACGACACCATCGAGATCGGCAGCTGGGTGCGGGCGTCGAACCAGACCCGCTTCTTGCTCACCGGCGCGCGCGGAAACTTCACCGGCTCGGCCTCGACCACGATGGCCTCGGGCACCAGCTCCACCGTCGTGTCCCAGAAGGTCTTGTTCTTGGGACCACCATGCACGCCGTGTTCCCAGTTCGGATGGCCGCTGTTCCAGCCGCCGGAAACACCGGCCAGCAAGGGGCCGCGCCCGACGATGCGGTAATTGCCCCAGGTGTAGAGCGGATCGCCGGCGCACCAGGCATCGGACAGGTACAGGGTCGAACCCGGGATCAACGGCTCGAAACGCTGGTCGGTAGGGAACTGGCGGATGCGCTTGAACGCCGGCACGTAGCCGTACAGTTCCGGAAAAGTGCTCTGGTCGTAGGCCCAGACGTTGAGGAAGGACGTGCCCTTGGCGCTGTCCGGGGTCTGGAAGAAGATTGACTGGTAGCGCAGCTTGTCCTCGTGGCCCGGCCAGTATGGCCGCGGCTCGATACTGACCCGCGCGATCGGCGACAGCTCCGCCCAGCCGGCCTCGTAGTTGAAACGCTGTTCACCTTCCACCGACAGGTCGTATTCCTTGATGGCGTAGAACGAAGCGTCGTGCCGCCCCCAGCTCAGGGTCAGGCCAGCGAACAGCTCCACCGCCGTCTGCGGATTTGGAAAAGGATTGCCGCCGATCCAGGGCTTGCCGTCGGCGGTGACCACGTTGCCGCGCTCGTCGAATTTCGCCTTGCCCTGGTTGCGCAAGGTCGCCTCGAGATATTCCCAGGGGCTGAGCCGCATCAGCTCGGTGGTGGTCTTCGCCACCCTGAGGCGCCGCCCCAGCTTGGCCACCTGCTGGTACTTGATCGGTTCCAGCAGATCCTTCACCAGCTCGACATTGGCCGCGGTGATCTCGTCGCCGGTCTTGATCCTGCCCTTGGTATAGCCCTCGATCGACAGCAGTTCTTCCGGGTAGGCCTTGGTCGCCTCGCCGGTGTCGGCCAGGGCCTGCCACAAGGGCATCAACACTCCGGCAGACGCCACTCCCCTCGCCGCCTGTTGCAGGAAGTGGCGGCGGCTGAAGCCGGAGTCGTAACGTTTTATCCGCATGGATTCACCACAACAAAAAAAGCCGGCGACTGAGGTCGCCGGCTATAAATGACACGTGCTGATTGAGAGGGAGGGAGTGGGCAGCACGTGTACAGTGCGGCTCTACTCTAGAACTGATAGGTCACACGTACTGTGAACTCGTTGGCAAAACCCAGCCCGCCGAGCAGATTGTTGTTGGGATTGCCGTTCAGGTGGTCGTTGATGTAGGTATAGAAGCCGTCGAAGGCCCAGTGACCGCTGGGCTTGTACTGCAGGCCGGGCTGCACCAGGATGCCGCCGCGCGGATCGCCCAGCAAGGCGAAACCGACGCGGTAGATGTCCTGCGGAAACGGCTGCTGGAAGGCGAACACCACGTAGTTGGCATTGGTGATGCCCTTGACGCCGGTAGTGGCGTTGGGGTCGTAGGTGTCGGTACCGCCGTAACCCTTGAGCGAGCGGCCGAACAGGTCGTCGCGGGTGCGATGCATGTACTGGAATACGAAGTAGGTCGCCGGGAAGTCTTGCGAGAAGCGGTAGTACTTTTCCAGCACCAGGGCGCCGACCCAGGCGTTCTGGTGCAGGAAGTCCTTGCCCAGGGTGGTCGAGGTGAAAACGCGGGCCGGCGTGTAGCTGCCCTCGAGGTTGATGATCAACTGGTCGAGGATCGAGCCCGGCGCGCCATCGACGACATAGCTGGCGCCCAGGCCCAGCACCGTTTCCTGGAAATACTGGCGCTCGATATGACCGCGCAGGTCGCCGCCGGCGGCGATGAAGAAGGTATTCAGCTCGTTGTAGGCTTCGGCATAGTTCGAAACCGGCGAAGCGAATACCTTGGTGGTGGACGGCGTGAAGTCGTTGATCGAAGCGTTGAGGCCCTGGATGCCGTCGAGGCGCACCATCGCCGCGTAGTGGAACCACTCCGCCGCCGAGTACACGCCGCCTGGCGAGGCTTCGAACGGCGTGCCGGCCAGCGCCGGTCCGGCGCCGCCGGCCGAGGCGTTGGCCAGGTTCACCGCGCTGCCGAGCAGGTTGGGCGCACCGCCGCTGGTGGTGCTGGGCAGGTTCTTGTTCACGCCCGAGGCGGTCCAGCGGAACACGCCATCCGGGTTGTAACGGCGCACGCCGATGGCCTGGAAGCCCCATTGGCCGAAGTTGGCTTTCAGGCGCATGCCGTAGTTGATCCGCTTGAATTTGTCGTAGTCGCCCTGCGAGTAGCGGTCATGCACCGTGAACTGCACCGGGATGACGTTGTACTGCGTGTTCGGGTTGCCGTAGACCGTGGGCTGGAACTTCTGCACATAGCCATCGGCCAGGATGTCGTCGGTGATCTGGTAGCCGATGCGGGCGCCCAGGGATGGCACGCGCTTGTCGGAGTATTCCTCCTGCGCATAGTCCAGCACCGAGTGGCGGCGCAGGTCGAGACCGTCGACCACATCGAGGACGCGGAAGAAGATCGCCTGGCCCCATGCAATGGACTGGTTGCCGACGCGTACGTTCAGGGGGCCGTGGTTGTAGTCGAAGATCATGGTCGGGAAATAGACCATGTAGTTCGCGCCGGACCATTCCAGCAGGTTGGGATGCTGACGGCCATCCACCCGGTACTGGAAGTAGTTCGGCGCGCCGCCGTAGAGGGCCGGGTCGCCGCCGTCAATACAGCCGCTGATGGGATTGCACGCCGAGGGAGCGCGGAAATCGCTGTAGTGGCCGAAATCGCCGAGGGCGCGGACGCGGGCGATGAACTTCAGGTCGTTGGTGAGCTTGACGCCCAGCTCGCCTTCGGCGCGCAGCACATGCCAGTTGAAGACATTGTTAGAGGAATTGAACGGACGCGTCACCACGTCCGACCCGGTGGCGACCAGCGGCACGTTGGGCACGGCGAGCGAGGTCCAGGTCAGCGGCGTCGGCGTGGTGATCGGAAGACCGAGAGCGCTGAACAGGGCGTTGCCCGAATTCGGTGGGAGATAGGCCTGGCGCGGCACAGCAATGTTGTTGTACGGATTGCCGCGCTCGTTGTTGGGATTTTCCCTGTCGCCGGTCTTGATCGCGGCTTCCGGCCGGATGAAACCGCCGAAGCTCACATCCATGTCCTGAAACCAGCCTCCGCCTGCGGAGCCGCTGTCTGAAGACTGGGCCGGCGCGCCGCCCGTATCGTCCTGCGCGTTCGCCGCTCCGGTCGCCAGCAACAGGCTCAAGGCCATCAGCTCAAGCTTTCTTCCTTTGCCCACGGCAATCTCCCCCTTGAACAGTTTTTACGTGTCGAAAACCGCTTCCAAACGCTTGTTCCGCGCTTCAGTCCGCGATCCTGATGATCTGCCCGGCATGGCCGACCGCCAGCAATGGCTGCCCGCCGTCGCCGCCGGCCGTGCCCTGATACCAGGTGGTATTGATCTCCTCGTTGCTCAGATGTATCCACGACTGCCCGGCATCGCGGCTGTACAGCATGTCGTGCATGCCGCTGATCACCACCTTGCCGTCCGCGGTCGAATGCACGCCCAGCAGGATGGCGCCGGTGCCGGCCTTGACATCGCTCCAGCTGGCACCGTGATCGGTGCTGCGCAGCACCGCGCCGTTCTGCCCAACCGCGTAGCCGGCGCCGTTTGCCGACAATTCCATGGCAAACAGGGAGGCGTCGCCCTTGTGCAGGGTCTTCCAGCTCTTGCCGCCATCGGCGCTGCGCAGGATCAGGCCGAACTCGCCGCACAGGGTGATCACGCCCTTGTCGTCGATGTCGACGTCGTACAGGTGCGGTTGTTCGCCGTTTTCGGCGTAGCCGTTCCAGTCCGGCGCGATCGAGGCCCAGGTCTTGCCGCCGTCGGCGGAATGCAGCACGGTGCCGAAGGCGCCGACCGCAACGGCTTCGCCGCCGGCGTTGATGCTGACCCCGAACAGGCGGTTGGTGGTCCCGGCATCGGCCTTGACCCATTTGCCGGAGTCGTCCATCACCAGGATGGTGCCTACCTGCCCTACCGCCACGGCGTGGCCCTGCCGCACCGAGACACCAAGCAGGGACAACGGCGTCGGCGCCGGCGCCACCGCCTTCCAGGTCTTGCCGGCATCGCCGCTTTCCAGGATGGCGCCGGCGGCACCGACCGCGACTCCGGCATTGCCAAAGGTCGAGATCGCGAACAGCGCCTGGTGCGCGGTGCCCGTCACCAGCGGCGTGGCCGTGGTTGCGGCATCGGCTGCGCCGCCGGCCAGCAGCAGACCGGCGCCCAGCAGGGCGCCGGTCCACAACGTGCGCCTGAGGCTCACGCCTGGCCCAGGCGCGTGATGGCCTGGTTGGTCAGGTACTTGTTGTACACATCCACGCCGTTGTCCGACAGCAGCGACTTGTAACCGCCGGTGGTGGACTGGGTATGCATGATGCGGCTCATGCGGTTGGCCTGGATGTCGTGGGACAGCACGTAGGTCCAACTCCACTCGGAGTTGCCCTTGGGGTCCTTGACGATGGCCGCGCCGTCCTGGTAGCGGGACCAGCCCGGCTCGAAGGACTTCCACATCTCGCCGCGGCGGTCGAAGGTGATGTAGGCGACGAATTGCTGGTTGCGCACGTCGATCCAGACGCGCTTCTTGCCGACCGGGGCGCGGGGATAGCCGGTAGGCTCCGCTTCCAGCACGATGCACTCCGGGCACATCGAGAAGTTGGCATCGAGGAAGGTCTGCCCCTTGGGGCCGCCATGGACGCCCATTTCCCAGTTGTTCTTGGAGCCATGCCAGTTTTCGCTGACGGCGCCGAGCATGGGCTGCCTGCCCACGATCTTGTAGTTGCCCCAGGTAAGCATGGGGTCGCCGGCGGCCCAGGCGTCGGTGAGGAACCAGGTGATGCCGGGCAGCAGGGGCTCGAAGCGCTGGTTGGTGGGGAACTGGCGTACGCGTTTGAACGCCGGCAGGTAGCCGTAGAGGTCGGGGAACTTCCTTTGGTCGTAGTACCAGGTGCTGAGGAAGGAACTGCCGGCGATGTCCTGCGGCGCGGTAAACCAGACGGACTGCAGGCGCAGCAGATCCTTCTTGTTCTGGAAGGTGGTGCCGTCGACCCTGGCCTGGGCCTGGAGCTCGGCCCAGACGAAGTCATATTGGTAGGCTTGGCCGCCGTCGGGGGCGATGTCCCACTGGCGGATGGCGTACTGGCAGTAGTCGTGCCGGCCCCAGGACAGGGTCAGGTTGGCGATGGCTTCTTCGGGGGTCTTGGGCTCTGCAAAGGGCAGGCCGCCGATCCAGGGGTTGCCGCTGGAGGCCTCGACGATGTTGCCGTCGGCGGCGAGTTTGGCCTTGCCTTTGTTCTTGACGGTGGTTTCGAGGAAGGCCATGGGGTACAGGACGGTGGGGTCCTTGACCGTGGCGACGATGTTGATCTTGCGGCCCATCTCCTTGACCTGCTTGAAGGTGATGGGGTCGAGCAGATCCTTGACGGCGTCGACGTTGGCGGCGGTGAGCACGTCACCGGTCTTGACCTTGCCCTTGGTGTACATCTCCACCGAGGTCAGTTCGTCGGGGTAGGCCTTGCTCATGTCGCCATTGGCGATCATCGGCCATAGCGGCGCCAGTACACCGGCTCCCGCGCCCAGCGCGGCTTTCTGCAGCAGGGCGCGGCGCCCGTAGTCCACATCGTATTTACGGATATGCATCGGTTTACTCCTCCTCGGCACAAGCAGGGACGACAACCGGCATCAGCCGCGGGGCTGGGGACGGCATATCGGACATATGGAATTTCACTTGGCGCCCGCCAGCGGCGAGCCGCCGAAATCTTCGCCTGACGTGAACTGCGACAGGTCGACACCCTCGCCCACGAACAGATCCTTGCGGGCGACGAATTGCGGCTTCACCAGCCACACCAGCAATGGCAGCGCCACCAGGGCCAGCACCATGTTGATCAGCATGGTCAGCACCAGCAGCAGCCCCATGTCGGCCATGAACTTGAGGCCCGACATGAAGTACCAGGGCAGGATGCCGATCAGCATGATGGTGGCGGTGAACATGATCGCCTTGCCGGTGGTGGTGAGCGAGGCGACGATGGTGCGGCCCCAGTCGTGATCGTGCGCGTGGTATTCCTCGCAGATGCGCGACAGCAGGTAGATACCGTAGTCGATGCCGACGCCGACGCCGATCGCCGCCACCAGCAGCGAGTTGATATCCAGGCCGATGTGCATCAGGTGCATCGAGGCCTGGATGATGAAGTTGGCCAGATTCACCGGGATCAGCAGGATCAGGCCGGCCACGAAGGAGCGGTAGGCCAGGCTGCAGCCAAGCAGGATGACGAGATTCAGGAAACCGATGATGACCCAGTGGAAGCGCTCGACCACGTTGTTCATCGCCTGTTGCAGGGCGATGGTGCCGGTGCCCAGGCGCACGCGGAACTTGTCGTGGTCCAGGCCCACGGCGTCGACCGCGGCCTTGGCGGACTTCAGCGCGGCGTCCACGGTCTCCTGCCTGTTGTCCTTGTACCAGAGCGAGACGGTGGAGTTCTCCTGGTCGAAGTCGATGACGTGGGAGAAGGCCTTGGAACTGGTGCCCATGGTCACGGCGGTGGCCGCGGCATTGGTTGAGGTGTTGTCGGGGTCCAGCGGCAGCCACTTTGGATTGCCGCCGGCGAACAAACGGTTGCCTTCCATCAGGTAGTCGGCGAAGGACAGCGTCGCGCGCGGCGGAGCGCTGCCCTCCTCCATCAGGCTCTGCAGGCGCAGCATGGTGACGACGGTATCGGCCTGGCGCGCGACGCGCTGCGGATCCTGCTGGTCCTTGGCCTCGAGCACTACCTCGAGCGTGTTGACGCCGGGGAAGTGGCTGTTGATCTCGCGCACCGCCTGGTTGAACTCCGAGTACGGCCACAGCAGGTTGCTGCCTTCCACCGGGTTGCCGATCTTGATCTGCAAGGCGGTGTAGACGGCGAACACGGTGATCACGGCGACGACCACGGTGGTCACGTTGGCGACCTTGCCGTAGGACAGCCGGGCGATGCCGCGCAGCAGCCCGCCGAAGGCGTTGTGGAAGCCGCTGGTGGCGCCCTTGCCGATCAGGCGATCGACGTTCTTCGGCGCCGGCAGCGAGGCCAGCAGCAGCGAGATCAGGATCACGCCGGTGGGGATCAGCCAGATCGCCCAGAAGCCGCAGAACAGGGCGAAACGCTGCATCGCCGGGATCGGCGCGATGGCGATGAGGAAGATGCCGACGATGTCGGTGAAGATGCCCAGCACCGAGGGCGCCATCATCAC
>FTAG01000300.1_pt1 | contig 12964 bp, 11 predicted proteins | sample 1638911 | NCBI WGS metagenome assembly FTAG01 (sample SAMEA3914813, study PRJEB12502) | metagenome | biome: forest; material: soil | place: Canada | collected 2011-07-07 | depth 0.3 m
CAAGAGTTCTAAGTTGATCAACGAAACCCAGAAGCGCCGCCTGATCGGCCTGATCGTCCTGCTGGTCATCGTCTTCGCCCTGAGCGAGTTGCTGCCGCATAACCTGCCGGAGTCCGGCGAGGCCGGGGTGCCCAGCACCACCGTGCCGCTGGCCACCAACCAGCCGGACGGTAGTGCCGCGAACCCGGCACCGGCCGACGATGCGGCGCAGGCGGCCGCGTCTTCGCCACGGGCGCAGGAGCCGCAGATCGCGCAAGCGCCCGAAACCGCGCCGTCGCGCTCGGTGGATGCATCCGCCCCGCCACTACCACCGAACGCGGCGCCTGCACGTTCCAACGGCCGGGTGGCGCTACCGGCCGAGGTTTCGTCGATGCCTTCGTCCGTGGCCGCGGTGGAGCCCGAAGCGGCCACGCCTAAGTCCATTCCGGCCAAGCCCGCGGACAGCAAGCTGCAGGAACCCGCGAAGCCCAGCCCTGCAAAGCCGGCGACGCAGCAGCAAGCACCGGTGCTGAAGCTGTCGCAGAGCCTGCCGTCGCCTTTGGACAAGGCACCGGCAGTTGCGGCCAAGCCCGCCGCCAAGCCCGCGCCGCCGCCGGTGCCGCCGGTGCCCAGGCTCGCCACCTCGGTGCAGGCGCCACCGCCGCCGGTCGCAGCCGGCCAGGCCAAGCTCTGGTACGTGCAGATCGGCAGCTTCGCCGACCAGGGCAATGCGCAGACCACCCTGAACCTGCTGCAGAACATCGGTTTCCGCGGCGAGTCGAGCAAGATCACCAGCAATGCCGGCAGCGCGCTGTACCGCGTGCGCCTGGGGCCGTTCCCGAGCGAGGCGGTGGCACAGCAGGCTTTCGCCAAGGTGTCGCACCAGGGTTATCCGCAGGCGCGGGTGCTGTCGGAAGCGGCTTCCGCGCGCTGAAGCGCCGCGCTTCAGTACTTGCGCGGTTCGAAGCGGCCCACCAGGCGGTGCTGCTCCCCCGGATGCCATAAGCGCGCGAAGGTAACGGGAACTTCGCCATCCCAGGTGTGCCGCTCCACCACCAGGCAGGCGGAGCCGGGGCGAAGCTGCAGCAGCTTTGCGGTCCTGCCGCGGGCCTCGCGCGCCAGGATGACGTGTTCCGCCTCGGTCCACGGCAGGTGCTTGAGCAGCCATTCGCTCGGCGGCGTTTTGCCGAACAGTTCCTTCGATGCCTTCGGCGCGGCGTTGAGGTTGATCAGGCGCTCTTCCAGCTGCACCGGATGATCGTTGGAGAAATGCTCCACCAGCAGCCACAGCAGCCGGGGTTGCGCTTCCAGGCCGGCGAGCCGCCCGCGCTCGCTGTCGCCGCCGATGACTTCCCGCTCGTGGATGCTGTAGCGGTAAGTTGCTCGGGTACGGCGCACCTCGGCCGCCACGTCCCAGATCTCGAACACCGGATGCTCCTGCGCGCGCTCCGCCACCACCGTGCCGCGCTTGCGGCGGCGCTCCACCAGGCCGTCGTGCGCCAGGCTGTGCAGGGCCTTGTTGACCGTCATGCGCGAGGCGCCGTAGCGCAGCGTCAACTCGGTCTCGGCCGGGATCTTGGCGCCGGACGGCCAGCTTCCATCGAGGATCGGCCCCGCCAGGGCGCGGCGGATCTGCAGCCACAGCGGGCCCTCGCCATCCAGGGCGGGGGGCGGTTGCAGGGCCGGTTGAACGAGGTTTGCAGCCATGGCTTGGGTACCATAATATGTATATACATATCCCGGCAATACCCGGTGGACCGATCATGACTGGCAATCCTCCCTCCGGCGCGATCCGCGCCTCCCGCGGCAAGGCCCTCCAGGCGAAGTCCTGGCTCACCGAGGCGCCGCTGCGCATGCTGATGAACAACCTCGACCCGGAAGTGGCCGAGAAGCCGGAGGACCTCATCGTCTACGGCGGCATCGGCAAGGCTGCCCGCAACTGGGACTGCTACCACCGCATCGTCGAGACGCTGAAGCAGCTCGAGGCTGACGAGACCCTGCTGATCCAGTCCGGCAAGCCGGTCGGCGTGTTCCGCACCCATGCCGACGCGCCGCGCGTGCTGATCGCCAATTCCAACCTGGTGCCGCACTGGGCGACGTGGGAGCACTTCCACGAGCTCGACGCCAAGGGCCTGATGATGTTCGGCCAGATGACGGCCGGCTCCTGGATCTACATCGGCAGCCAAGGCATCGTGCAGGGAACTTACGAGACCTTCGTCGAAGCCGGCCGCCAGCATTTCGGCGGCATCCTGCAGGGCAAGTGGATTCTCACCGGCGGCCTCGGTGGCATGGGCGGCGCGCAGCCGCTGGCCGCGACCATGGCCGGCGCCTCGATGCTGGCGGTGGAGTGCGAGCCGCGCCGCATCCAGATGCGTCTGGACACGCGTTACCTCGACCGCCAGGCGGCGAGCCTGGACGAAGCGCTGGCGATCATCGCCGAAGCGCACGCGCAGGGGAGGGCGGTGTCGGTGGGCCTGCTCGGCAATACCGCCGAGGTGTTCCCTGAACTGCTCCGGCGCGCTCAGGCCGGCGATGCGCGTGCACGTCCGGACCTGGTCACCGACCAGACCAGCGCCCACGATCCGCTCAACGGCTACCTGCCGGCGGGCTGGAGCCTGGAGCAGGCGGCGCAGCGGCGCAGCGGTGACCCGGCCGGCGTGATTGCCGCGGCCAAGGCCTCGATGGCGGTGCAGGTGCGCGCCATGCTCGGCTTCCACGCGCTGGGCATTCCCACGGTGGACTACGGCAACAACATCCGCCAGATGGCGCTGGAGCAGGGCGTCAAGAATGCCTTCGATTTTCCCGGCTTCGTGCCGGCCTACATCCGGCCGCTGTTTTGCCGCGGCATCGGGCCGTTCCGCTGGGCCGCGCTGTCGGGCGATCCCGAGGACATCCGCCGCACCGATGCCAAGGTCAAGGAACTGCTGCCGGACAACAAGCACCTGCACCACTGGCTGGACATGGCGCAGCAGCGCATCCAGTTCCAGGGCCTGCCGGCGCGCATCTGCTGGATCGGCCTGGGCGACCGCGCGCGCATCGGCCTGGCCTTCAACGAGATGGTGGCGAAGGGCGAGCTGAAGGCGCCGCTGGTGATCGGCCGCGATCACCTGGACTCCGGCTCCGTCGCCAGCCCCAACCGCGAGACCGAGGCAATGAAGGACGGCTCCGACGCGGTGTCGGACTGGCCCCTGCTCAACGCCCTGCTCAACTGCGCCAGCGGCGCCACCTGGGTTTCGCTGCACCACGGCGGCGGCGTCGGCATGGGCTTCTCGCAGCATGCCGGCATGGTGGTGGTCTGTGACGGCACGCCCGAGGCGGCCCGGCGCATCGGGCGGGTGCTGACCAACGACCCCGGCAGCGGCGTGATGCGCCATGCCGATGCCGGCTACGATATCGCCGTGGAATGCGCCGCACAGAACGGCCTCAAACTGCCCATGATCAATGTCTGACCAGGAACTGCTTATCATCAAGCCCGGCCTGCTGCGGCTGGCCGAAATCCGCCGCATCGGCGGGGGCGGCCTGCGCCTGGCGATCGATCCGTCCGCCGACAAGGCGGTGCATGCCTCGGCCGAAGCGGTGGCGGAGGCCGTGGCGCGCGGCGCGCCGGCTTACGGCATCAACACCGGCTTCGGCAAGCTGGCCAAGACCCATATTCCGGACGCGCAGCTCGAACTGCTGCAGGCCAACCTGGTGCGCTCGCATGCGGTCGGCACCGGTGCGCTGCTCGACGCGGCGACGGTGCGCCTGATCCTGGCGCTGAAGGCGGCCAGCCTGGCGCGCGGCTTCTCCGGCGTGCGGCCGCTGGTGATCGAGGGCCTGCTGGCGCTGTACAACAGCGGCGTGCTGCCCTGCATTCCGTCCAAGGGCTCGGTCGGCGCTTCCGGCGATCTGGCGCCGCTGGCGCACATGACCCTGGCCCTGACCGGCGAGGGCGAGGTCAGCGTCGAAGGCCGCATCGTCACCGCCGCCGAGGGGCTGGCGCGCGCCGGCCTCAAGCCGCTGGTGTTGGCGGCGAAGGAGGGCCTGGCCCTGCTCAACGGCACCCAGGTGTCCACCGCGCTGGCGCTGCGCGCCCTGTTCGAGACCGAGGACCTGTTCGCGGCGGCCCTGGTCACCGGCGCGCTGTCGGTGGACGCCGCGCGCGGCAGCGACGCGCCCTTCGATGCGCGTATCCACGAGGTACGCGGCCAGCCGGGACAGATCGACGTGGCGGCGAAGTACCGCAAGCTGCTCGCCGGCAGCGAAATCCGCCGCTCGCACCTGGTCAATGACGACCGCGTGCAGGACCCCTACAGCCTGCGCTGCCAGCCGCAGGTGATGGGCGCCTGCCTCGACCTGATCCGCAACGTCGCACGGACCCTGATGATCGAGGCCAATGCGGTCACCGACAATCCCCTGGTGTTCAGCAGCGACAACGAGGAAGGTAGCGAAGTACTGTCCGGCGGCAATTTCCACGCCGAGCCGGTGGCGCTGGCGGCCGATACCCTGGCCCTGGCCATCGCCGAGGTCGGCGCCCTGTCGGAGCGCCGCATCGCCCTGCTGATCGACGCCACCCTGTCCGGCCTGCCGCCGTTCCTGGTGCGCGAGCCGGGCCTGAACTCGGGCTTCATGATGGCCCACGTCACCGCTGCGGCCCTGGCCTCGGAGAACAAGTCGCTGGCGCATCCGGCCAGCGTCGACAGCCTGCCGACCTCGGCCAACCAGGAGGACCATGTCAGCATGGCCACCTTCGCCGCGCGGCGCCTGCTGGAGATGGCGGCCAACACCCGCGGCATCGTCGGCATCGAACTGCTGGCGGCGGCGCAGGGCATCGATTTCCATGCGCCGCTGGAGACTTCGCCGGTGCTGCAGGACGTGCAGTCCCTGGTGCGGCGCCGCGTGCCGTTCTATGCCGTGGACCGCTATTTCGCACCGGATATCGCCGCCATCACGCAATTCCTCGAACAGGGTGCGCTGACGGCAATCGTGGGGAGCATACTGCCCTCGTTCGCCTGAGCGCGGCACGACAAAATATGCAACGCCCGCGCGGGGCGGGCTGGAGGAAAGGATCACAAGAATGACAAAGAGCTACTTCGCCGAATCCGCCTTGCTGCCGACGGGCTGGGCGTCCAACGTGCTGTTCGAGGTGGGCGCCGATGGCCTTATTGCCAAGGCCGCGCCGCGCGCCGAGGCGGGCGAGGCCGAGCGCCTGCACGGTGCGGTGATTCCAGGCATGCCGAACCTGCACTCGCACGCCTTCCAGCGCGCCATGGCCGGTCTCACCGAGAAGGGCGGCCCGCAGGGCGACAGCTTCTGGTCCTGGCGCAAGCTGATGTACAGCTTCCTCGAGAACCTGACGCCCGACGACATCGAGGTCATCGCCAGCCAGCTCTACATCGAGATGCTGCGCGCCGGCTACACCTCGGTGTCGGAGTTCCACTATCTGCACCATGATCCGCAGGGGCGGCCCTACGCCAACCCGGCCGAGACCGGCGAGCGCATCGCCGCCGCCGCGGAGCATGCCGGCATCGGTCTGACCCTGATGCCGGTGTTCTACGCCCACGGCAACTTCGGCGGCCTCGAGCCCAGCACCGGGCAGCGCCGCTTCATCAATTCCACGGGCGCCTTCGGCCGCATTCTCGAATCCCTGGCCAGGACCGCCAAGGCCGGCGCCAACCAGCGCATCGGCGTGGCGCCGCACTCGCTGCGCGCCGTCACGCCGGAGGAACTCAAGGCGGTGGTCGCGGCGATGGACGCGATCGACCGCCAGGCGCCGATCCACATCCACGCCGCCGAGCAGCAGAAGGAAGTGGACGACTGCCTCGCCTGGGGCGGCACGCGCCCGGTCGCCTGGCTGCTCGACCAGGTCAAGCTCGATGCGCGCTGGTGCGTGGTGCACGCCACCCATATGGACGCGGTCGAGACCAAGGCCCTGGCGCGCTCCGGCGCCGTGGCCGGGCTGTGCCCGACCACCGAGGGCGATCTCGGCGACGGTTTCTTTAACGCCGCGGCCTACCTGCGCGCTTCAGGCAAGATCGGCATCGGCGGCGACAGCCATGCCGCGGTCGATCCCTTCCTGGAACTGCGCCTGTTCGAATACGGCCAGCGCCTCAAGCTGGAGCGGCGCAATGTGCTGGCGCTGGCCATTGGCGACTCGCTCGGCGGCCAGCTGTACCGCACCGCCTGCGCCGGCGGCGCCCAGGCCCTCGGCCAGAACATCGGCCAGCTGGCCGCCGGCTTCCGCGCCGACTGGGTGGTGCTCAACGGCGATGATCCGGCCCTGGCCGAGCAGCGCGGCGACGGCCTGCTCGACGCCGCGATCTTCGGCCCGGTGCGCGCAGCGGTGCGCGACGTGATGGTGGCCGGACAGTGGCGCGTACGTGATGGACAGCATGCGCAGGGCGAAGCAAGCTTGAAGCGCTATCGCGCGGTGATGAAGCGGCTGCTCCACTGAGCCGATGACTTGCTGGGACGCGATCTGGCTCAACATCCGCGCGGCGACGTTCGACACGGCGGGCGAGGGCGACTATGGCGTGATCGAGGATGCCGCGGTGGCCAGTTCCGGCGGCCGCATCGTCTGGGTGGGGCCGCGCTCGGCGCTGCCCACGGGCTGGAGCGCAAGGCTTGAGTATGACGGCCGCGGCGGCTGGCTCACGCCGGGGCTGATCGACTGCCACACCCACATTGTCTACGCCGGCAGCCGTGCCGGCGAATTCGAGCAGCGCCTGCAGGGCGCCAGCTACGAGCAGATCGCCAAGGCTGGCGGCGGCATCGTCTCCACCGTGCGCGCCACCCGCGCGGCGAGCGAGCTGGAACTGCTGCGCCAGAGCAGCCGGCGCGTCGCGGCCCTGCTGGCCGAGGGTGTGACCACGCTGGAGATCAAGTCGGGCTATGGTCTCGACAGCGCCACGGAGAGCCGTATCCTGAAAGTCGCGCGGCTGCTGGGCGAGAGTTGCGCCATCGGCGTGAAGACCACGTTCCTCGGCGCGCACGCGCTGCCGCCGGAGTTCGCCGGACGCTCCGACGACTACATCGACCTGGTCTGCGAGGAGATGCTGCCGGCGATCCATGCCGCCGGCCTGGCGGACGCGGTAGACGCGTTCTGCGAGAGCATCGGCTTTACGCCCGCGCAGACCGCGCGGGTGTTCGACAAGGCGCACAGCCTCGGCCTGCCGGTGAAGCTGCATGCCGACCAGTTGTCCGACCTCGGCGGTGCGGGACTTGCGGCCAGCCACCAGGCCCTGTCCGCCGATCATCTCGAATACACTTCGGAGGACTCGGTGCGGCGCATGCGGCAGGCCGGCACCGTGGCCGTGCTGCTGCCCGGGGCGTTCTACTATCTTCGCGAAACGCGCCTGCCGCCGATCGCCGCGCTGCGCGCCCGCGGTGTGCCGATGGCCCTGGCCACCGACTGCAATCCCGGCACCTCGCCCTGCACCTCGCTACTGCTGATGCTCAACATGGCCTGCACGCTGTTCCGGCTGACGCCGGCCGAGACCCTGGCGGGCGTGACGCGCCATGCGGCGCAAGCTCTCGGCATGGGCGGGGAAGCGGGGCGCATAGCGCCTGGCCTGCGCGCCGACTTCGCGCTGTGGGAGATCGAGCGGCCGGCGGAACTGGCCTATGTCTTCGGCGCAAACCCTTGCGTGGGCCGCTACTATGCCGGCAGCCCCGCACCGGTACAGTCATGAAAACCGACGATCGCTTGTACAGCTTCGTGCCGGGCAGCACGCCGCTGCTGATCAATGTGCCGCACGCCGGCACCTACGTGCCGGCCGAGCTGCGCGCAAGCATGACGCCGGTGGCGCAGACGGTGCCGGATACCGACTGGCATGTGCACCTGCTGTACCAGTTCGCGCTCGAGCTCGGCGCCGGCCTGATGGCGGCGACGCACTCGCGCTACGTGGTGGACCTGAACCGCGACCCTGGCGACGCCGCGCTCTATCCCGGCGCCGACAACACCGAGCTATGTCCGACGCGCAGCTTCGCCAACGAGGACATCTATCTGCCGGGCCGGACACCGGACGCCGGGCAGATCGCGAGGCGCCGCACGCGCTGGTGGGCGCCGTATCACCAGGCCCTTGCCGCCGAGCTGGAGCGGATCCGCGCCCGTCACGGCTACGCCATCCTGCTCGACGGCCATTCGATCCGCTCGCAGGTGCCGCGCTTCTTCGACGGCCGCTTGCCGGACCTGAATCTCGGCACCGCCTCCGGCGTCAGTTGCTCCACCGCGCTGCAGGATGCGGCGATGGGCGTGCTGCAAGCCGCGCCGGCGTTGAGTGCGGTATGCAACGGCCGTTTCAAGGGCGGCTACATCACGCGTCACTACGGCCAGCCCGGCGCTGGCGTCCATGCCCTGCAGCTGGAGATGGCGCAGGCCGCGTACATGGAGGAGTTGCCGCCGTATGCCTGGGAACCGCGCCGCGCTGAAGCGCTGACCGCGGTGCTGCGCCGGCTGGTCGGCGCGCTGCTGCACTGGAGACCGTGATGGCCGCATTGCCTGCCGTGTCCCTGCGTCTGCTGTTGCTCGCCGCCGTCCTGCTGTGCCCGAGCGCGGCCTGGTGCCAGCCCAAGCGCCCGGTGGCGCCGCCGGACGAGCGCCGCGTCGTCGAGGTGCATGGTTCGACGCGCAGCTACTACCTGCATTTCCCCGCCGGCAGCCGCGCCGCGCCCTGGCCGCTGGTGCTGCTGCTGCATCCGGCCGGCAGCGACGCCAAGGACGCGATGTCGGTCCTGCGCTGGAGCGAGGCCGCGGACGAGAACGGCTTCATCCTGGTGGGGCTGGAAGCGCGCACCCCCAGCGCCTGGCTGCCCGCGGCCTTCAGCCTCAATCCGCGCGTGTGGAACAGCGGCGATCCGGGCGTGCAGCAGGAGAACATCCTGGCCAGCGACGACGTCGCCTATGCCGCCGCCGTGCTCAAGCAGCTGATGAGCACTTACACCCTGGATACTGCGCGCATCTATGCCGTGGGGTTTTCCAGCGGCGGCGGCATGACGCAGCGCCTGGCGCTGGAGCTGCCGGGGCGTTTCGCCGCCATCGCCGCGGTGGGCAGCCTGCGCACCCAGCCGGCGCCGCTGCGCAAGCCGCTGTCGGTGATGCTGATCTATGGCAAGCTCGATCCGGTGACACCTTACGACGGCGGCACGCGCTACACCCCCTGGGGCGATACGCCGAACATGCCGCCGGTGGCGGACACCATCGCGTCCTGGGTGCGCGACCTGCATTGCCCGCCCTCGGTGCAATCGCAGCAGCCCAATGCCCAGGTCCTGCGTGAAACCTGGAGCGGCTGCGACGAGGGTGCCGAGGTGCAGGCCGTGACCATCGCCGACGAAGGCCACCACTGGGCCGGCGGCTTGCCGGACAAGTTCAAGACATCCGTCGCCGGGCCGGTGAGCCATTCCTTCGACGACACCGCCGAGATCTGGGCCTTCTTCGCCGCGCATCCGCGCGGCGTGCCCCATGTTCAGGTGCCCTGAAGCCTAGTCGGCGAACTTCGCCTCGCGCTTCTGCATCTGCGCGGCGAGCGCTTCCCTGAGATCGTCCGAGACCAGCATCGCCGCGTTCCAGTTCGCCACCATCTCCAGGCCCTCGCGCACCGAGTGGTCGCGCGAATAGAGCAGGTTGTACTTGATGCCGCGCACGGTCAGCGGCGACTTGGCGGCGATGCGCCGCGCCAGCTGCTCCACCTCACTCAGCAGCAGTTCGCGGCTGGCGTACGCATCGCCGACCAGGCCGATCTCCTGCGCCTTGCGGCCGTCGAAGGTCTCGCCGGTATAGGCCAGTTCCGTCAGGCGCGGCAGGCCGATGATGTGGCGCAGGCGCTGCAGGGTGCCGACGTCGGCGGTCACCGCAAGGTCCACCTCCTTGATCGAGAAGCGCGCGTCGACGGTGCAGTAGCGCAGGTCGCAGGCACCGATCATGTCGATGCCGCCGCCGATGCAGGCGCCGTGGATCGCCGCGATCACCGGCATGCGCATCCGCTCCAGGCTGCTCAAGCTGTTCTGTGCGTGCAGGATGAACTTGCGCACGCCTTCACGCGCCCGCGCCGGGCAGTTCCTGTCGTTCGCCGCCACGCCGAGGTGGGCGAGGGCGTCGAGGTCGATGCCGGCGGTGAAGTGCTTGCCTTCGCCGCACAGGATCACTACCCGCACCTGCGACTGCTCGTCCAGCCAGGCGGCCGCCTTGGGCAGCTCATCCCACATGGTCAGGGACATGGCGTTGGCCTTGTCCGGGCGATTGAGGCGCAGCCAGGCGAGATGGTCCTGGATGTCGATCTTGAGCGTTTCAAAGTTCATGGGGTGTGGACGCGGCTGGCGCGCCGGCTCCTCGGTGCAGGTGGTCGTTGCAATGGGCCCATCTTGAGGGCTTTGCCGTCATACCGGAAGAGGCGGCGCCGCTGGTTGCAAAATCACTTCTTCGCCAGGCCACCTGTGCCTGGCGCCTGTGATCCATCCGATGGTCAGCCGGAGAATCCGCTCGCCAGCTGAGCCATGCGCGTATGCAGGAAACGGCGTTCCGCCGGTTGCTGCGTCAACTCGAGTGCACGCTGGTACGAAGCCTGCGCGGCGTTGGTAAGACCCAACCGGCGTTGCATGTCGGCGCGCGCGGCGTGAGCAAGGTAGTAGGCATCGAGGTGGCCTGGTTCCATCACGGCTTCGATTGCGGCAAGCCCGTCCACGGGTCCGTCGCGCATACCCACGGCAACCGCCCGGTTGAGTGCCACCACGGGAGAGGGATCGGCGCGGCGCAGCAGGTCGTAGAGCGCGACGATCCGCGCCCAGTCGGTCGCGGCGAAGTCCGGCGACTCGGCATGGACCGCGGCAATCGCCGCTTGCAGCAGGTAGCTGCCGACACGGCGTGAGGCCATCGCCTGTTCGATCAGCTGGCGCGCCTCGGCAATCCGTCCACGATCCCAGCGCGTGCGGTCCTGGTGTTCCAGCAGCACCAGTTCGCCGGCGGCGTCGACGCGCGCAGTGCGCCGCGCCTCATGCAGCAGCATCAGGGCGAGCAGGCCCTGGGCCTCGGGCTCGTCCAGCAGTGCCACCACCAGGCGACCAAGGCGGATCGCCTCGCCGCACAGGTCGGCGCGTACCAGCCCGGGGCCTTCGCTCGCCACGAAGCCCTCGTTGAACACCAGGTAGATCACCTGCAGCGCGCTTTCCAGCCGCGCGGGCAGTTCGGCGCGATCCGGCACCTCGTAGGGAATGGCCTCGTCGCGGATCTTCGCCTTGGCGCGGACGATGCGCTGGGCGATGGTCGGCGCCGGCGCCAGGTAGGCGCGGGCGATCTCCTCGGTGGTCAGCCCGGCCACCTCGCGCAGGGTCAGCGCGATGCGCGCGTCCGGCGCCAGGGCCGGGTGGCAGCAGGTGAAGATCAGCCGCAGCTCGTCGTCTTCGATGGATTCGGGCATGGCTGGCTCCTGCGCCTCTTCCGCCAGCGATACGAGGTCAGGCAGGGCCTCGCTCAACCGCGCCTGGCGGCGCCAGCGGTCGATGATCCTGAAACGGCCGGTGGAAACCAGCCAGGAGTAGGGATTGGCCGGCACGCCTTCGCGCGGCCACTGCTCCGCCGCGGCGGCGAAAGCCTCATGCAGGGCCTCCTCCGCTGCATCGAAACCGCCGAGCAGCCGGATCAGGGTGGCCAGCACGTGCCGCGCCTCGCTGCGATAGGCCGCCTCGAGCGCGATGCGTGCTTCGGCCCCGCTCACAACTTGGGGCGCGGCTTGCTGAAGTCCACCACCGGCCGCACTTCGACGAAACCCAGTTGCGCGAAAGGCATGCCCCCGGCGAGCTGCACCGCCTCGTTGAGATCGCGTGCCTCGATCAGCACGAAGCCGGCCAGCATCTCCTTGGTTTCCATGAAAGGGCCGTCGGTCGCCGCCATCCTGCCGTCGCGCACATGCACGGTCATCGCCTCCTTGGGCAGGGTCAGCGGCTGCGCCATCACCAGGTGGCCGCTGGCCTTGAGACTTTCATCGTGCGGCCCCACCGCCGCCAGCACGGCGTTCGATTCCGGGCTCTGGTTGAAAACCTTCTGCGGGTCGAAATAGATCAGGCATACGTAACGCATGGCGCGGCTCCTTGTGCTGCGTGGTGTATGCGACTTGTCGCCGGGCGATCCCCGGATTCGACAAGACTACGAAATTCTTTTCATCTTTTTCATGATTTTTTTGGGGCAGGATGTCGAATCGGCCCGGTGGCTGACGACCAGGGGTGTCATCCCCACCAACCAGGAGTCAGCGTCATGACCCAAGATACCTCGTTTGTTCCCCTTACCGGCGGCTGCCGCTGCGGCCAGGCGCGCTTCCGCCTGGAGGCCGCCCCGATCATCACCCACAGCTGCCATTGCCATCTTTGCCAGCGAACCAGCGGCGCGATCTTCAACACGGTCGTGATGATCGAGACCAGGCACCTGAGCCTGGTCGAGGGCCGGACCCTGGTCTTCCAGGGTCTCCGGAGCCATAAGCAGTTCCGGTGCGCCGACTGCGGTTGCGTCCTGTGGAGCCATCGCCCCGACCTCGGTGAGGTGATCGCCTTCGTCGGCGTGGGCACGCTGGATCAGGGTGATCGCTTGCAACCCGAGGCCCATTTTTTCATCGGGTCCAAACACCCCTGGGTCACTCTGCCGGCCGGAGTGCCGGCCTTCGAGGAGGGTGGTGATCCGGGCAAGGCCGGAGCCAGGGAACGCATCATGGCCGCACTGGCCGAAGGTGGTGCGGGGCATTCGGCCAGGGAGATTTCGGTGCCCCAGTCACCGCGTTGAGGGGCGCCGCAAATAAAAAAGGCTTGCGTCGTTTTTGCGACGCAAGCCTTTGATTTTACTGGTGGGCTGTCCGGGACTCGAACCTGGAACCTACTGATTAAGAGTCAGCTGCTCTACCATTGAGCTAACAGCCCAGCAAACACTAACTTTGGGGTGGACGATGGGACTCGAACCCACGACCTCCGGAATCACAATCCGGAGCTCTAACCAACTGAGCTACGCCCACCAAAGACGACCATTTTA
>FTAG01001980.1_pt1 | contig 12936 bp, 14 predicted proteins | sample 1638911 | NCBI WGS metagenome assembly FTAG01 (sample SAMEA3914813, study PRJEB12502) | metagenome | biome: forest; material: soil | place: Canada | collected 2011-07-07 | depth 0.3 m
CGCCGGCGGCGACTTCCGCCATGAAGCGGTGGTCTACGAGGAAACCCAGCGCCGCGGCCTCAGCGGTTTCGGCCAGGGCGTACACAGCATCTGCGCCCACTACATCCTCAATCACGGCACCGAGGAACAGAAGCAGCGCTTTCTGCCGCGCATGGCGCGCGGTGAGTTGGTCGGCGCCATCGCCATGACCGAGCCCGGCGCCGGCTCCGACCTGCAGGGCATCCGCACCAAGGCGGTGAAAGACGGCGACGACTACCTCATCAACGGCTCCAAGATCTTCATCACCAACGGCTACCTGGCCGAGATCATGATCGTGGTGACCAAGACCGACCCGAGCCAGGGCGCGCGCGGCACCTCGATCTTCCTGGTGGAGACGCCGGGGCTGAAGGGCTACCGCGTCGGCCGCATCCTCGACAAGATGGGCATGAAGGCGCAGGACACCTCGGAGCTGTTCTTCGAGGACGTGCGCGTGTCCGCCGACAACCTGCTCGGGGGCCGCGAAGGCCAGGGTTTCTACCAGCTGATGTCCGACCTGCCCTACGAGCGCCTGATCGTCGCGCTCGGCGGCGTCGCCGCGATGGAAGGCGGGCTGGAAGCGACCAAGCAGTACGTGCGCGAGCGCAAGGCCTTCGGCAAGAGCATCGCCGAATTCCAGAACACCAAGTTCAAGCTGGCGGAGATCGCCACGCAGACCCGCGTCGCCCGCGTCTTCATCGACCGCTGCATCCAGGACCACCTGGAAGGCAAGCTCGACACCGCCACCGCCTCGATGGCCAAGTACTGGATCACCGACACGCAGCAGCAGGTGCTGGACGAATGCGTGCAGCTCCACGGCGGCTACGGCTATATGAACGAGTACCTGGTCACCCGCATGTTCGCCGACTCGCGCGTGCAGCGCATCTACGGCGGCACCAACGAGATCATGAAGGAAGTGATTGCACGGTCGCTGAGCTAGCACAGGCGGCAATCAGGCAAGCATCAGCCATGGCGGATCGAGTTTCGATCCGCCTTTTTTTTGGCTTGCACATGACGCCCGAGTCACCGGCCCAACGGTAGCAGTTGCATCCTTGACCGGTACCGCTCCTACCCGTTCGGGTCGGGTCTGAAACCACACCGCCACCCTAATCTGGCCTCGCGAGGAGAACGAGGAATCGGCGACGCGAGGCACCACCCAATGCAGGTGGCCGCAGCCATCGCGGCAAACGCCGCTTCAAGCAACATCGCCCGCCATAAAAAAGCATTGCTGGCTCGGGGACCGCGTCAAGCGAAGCCAGGCAATCGACATAAGGGTGAACCATGAAACAAGCGAAAGCAGCATGTTGGCGGATCGGCCTGTGCGGCTGCCTGATCCTGGGCGCAGCCGCGCGAGCGGACGATGCGCCCGCACCGGCCGCGCCGAACTGGAGTATTCCGGACTGGCTGTCCCTCAGCGGCTATGTTCGGCCCGAGGTGGCACTGAGAGCGTCGGACCGCGAGAATCCATTCAACCAGCGTGGCAACCTCTACAACGGCGTGCCGGTGGCGCGTCACAGCTTCGCCGCCGACGATGTGGCGACACGCAACGGCCAGCCGGCTGACAACTACCTCAACCTGGCCATGCTGCGCACCGAGCTCGACGCCTCGCTGCGCTTTTCCTCGGAACTGAGCCTGACGGCGAAGCTGCGCGGCGTATTCGATCCTGTCGTCTACGATGAATTCGATCCTGGGGCCGTCAACAGCCAGGCGGTAGGCAGCCTCTACGGCCGACCCAACTATTTCAAGTACGAGGTGGAGGGCAGCGCCCATCCGCAGCCGTTGGAGTGGGCCGGCCGCAACTACCAGCTCTACTTCCCGGCGCTGTTCCTCGAATACAGCAAAGGTCCACTGGACGTGCGCCTGGGCAACCAGCAGATCGCCTGGGGCCAGGCCATCTTCTTCCGCGTGCTCGATGTGCCGGACGGCCTGGACCTGCGGCGCCACTCGGCGCTCGACTACGCCTCGGAAGAATTCTCGGACAAGCGCGTGCCGGCGCCTGCGGTGCGGGTGCTGTACCAGATCGCCGATCACTGGCTGGCGGACGGCTTCGTGCAGAAATTCCAGCCCACTGTCTACGGCAATCCGAATACGCCGTACAACGCCATTCCTTCGCAGTTCACGGTACACGACAGCTACGGGCACTACGACAGCAAGCTGGACTACGGCCTGCGCTTCAAGGCCGACTTCGGCGACATCGGCCTGCAGGCCATCGCCGCGCGCCGCTACAACCCGGACGGCGTTTATCGGTGGACCGCATCAGGCGTCAATCGCGACCTGCCCGGCGCTGCCGGATCGGGTGCGGTGCTGGCGCAGACCCCATTCGAAGTCGACCCGACCGGCGTATGGAGTTCGGCCGAGTGGTTCACTTATGCCGGCATGGCGCGGCTCAACGGCCTGGAGGGCCTCAACGCCGCAGTGCGCGACTTCCCCGCCGCCGCCCTGCTGGGCGCAGCGCAGGTCCCGACTTACGACCTGGCCCGGCAGGAACTGGATACCTTCTTCCAGGCGTCCGGCAGCGGCCTGCGCGGGCACATCCAGCGCTCGTATCGCGCCGAGACCAACCTGGGCGGCGGCGCCAGCTACGTCATCTCCGCCGCGCCCGGCTCGCTGCTGGACCAGCTCATCATCAACGTCGAAGCGCTGTACGTGCCGGACCGCACCTTCACCGATCCCTCGCTCGGCGCTGGTTTCCTGCACAAGCACGAGTGGACCACGGCGCTGGTGCTGGAAAAATATCAACGCTTCTCGGTCAGGCTACCGGCGACCTATATGGTGTTCCAGTGGCTGCACAAGAGCGAAAGCGACCTGTTCGGCCGCTACCTCGGCGGCATGGGCGGCGATGTGAGCAAGCCGCCGCCCGGCTATGGCGGTGGCTACAACGCTCTCGCCTTCGCCCTGCAGCAGCCCTTCACCAACCTGATCTGGCGTGCCGACTTCGCCGCGCTGTACGATCCCAAGGGCGGCCTGCTGCTGCAACCAGCCGTGCGCTGGAAGCCGAACGGCAGCTTCACCGTGGAAGCGTTCTACAACTACATCAACGGCCATCTCGGCACACCGAACGACAATGCCCTATCGACCTTCGACTACGCCAGCGAGGTAACCCTGCGCGTCGGTTACCAGTTCTGAGGCAAGGCTGCGGATGGGTCGCGCCGCGCGTCGGCCGGCCCGTCCCGCAACCGTGCGGGATTTAATCCAGGAAGCGGCAGAACTGGTCCAGCGGCGCCCGCTCCGTGCGCAGCCGGTTGGCTGCAGCCGTGGTGTTCTCGTAGCCGATGGCCATGCCGCAGAACAGCATCAGCTCCTCGGGCGCGTCGAGAAAGGTCCGCACGGTCTGGTGAAAAATGGACCAGCATTCCTGCGGACAGGAATCGACGCCGGCTTCGCGCAGCAGCAGCATCAGACTCTGCAGGTACATGCCCAGGTCCGACCACTGCGGCGGCCCCATCTGGCGGTCGACCAGGCAGAACAGTCCCAGCGGCGCACCGAAGAACTGGAAGTTGTTGGCGAACCAGTTGAGCCGGGCAAACTTGTTCTCGCGCGGGATGCCGAGTGCGCCGTAGAGGTCTTCGCCGACCTTGAACCGGTAGTCGCGGTACGGCGGCTTGAGCGACTTGGGATAGACCTCGTACTCCAGCGGCGGCTCGCCCATCGGGGTCTGCCTGATTCGCTGCGCCATCAGCGTCTTGAACTGCGCCAGCGACTCGCCCGACACCACGTAGATCTGCCAGGGCTGCACATTGCCGCCGGAAGGGGCGCGTGCCGCCTTGGTAAGCGCTTCCTCGATCAGCGCCCGCGGCACCGGCGTATCCAGAAACGCCCGTACCGAACGGCGGCCCAGCATGGCTTCGCTGACGTTCATTGCTGATTTGTCCTGTCGTGGCTCGTGTGTTCGGCGTCGGACCGAAGCTGCCGCCACCTGTCCCGGCCATGATACAGAGCCGGCTCCGATTCATTCGCAACTGGTGCTTGAAGCAGGCCGGACAATCCGTCCTAATAGCGCCTCCGCAACCAGCCACAATCGGGCAATGACTCAGCAAACCAATGCACTCGGCCAGCCTCTGGATCAACTGCTGCCGGACTGGCGTGTGCCTGCAATGCCGCAGCGCGAAACCATGCAGGGCCGTTGGTGCCGGCTCGAGCCGCTGCAGGTGGAGCGCCATGCGCGGCAGCTATACGAGGCCAACGCGCTCGATGCGGAAGGCCGTAACTGGACTTACCTGCCGTATGGCCCTTACGACTCCTACGACAGCTATCGCGCCTGGGTGGAATCGGTCAACCATGGAGCGGACCCGGTGTTCTTCGCCATCGTCGACCTGGACTCGGCACAGGCCGTCGGGGTGGCCAGCTTCATGCGCATCGACCCGCGCAGCGGCTCGATCGAGGTAGGCGGCCTCAATTTCTCGCCGCTGCTGCAGCGGCGGCCAGCCGCCACCGAGGCGATGTTCCTGATGATGCAGCGCGCATTCGATCTGGGCTATCGCCGCTATGAGTGGAAGTGCAATGCCCTCAATACGCCCTCGCGCGCGGCGGCACTGCGCCTGGGTTTCAGCTTCGAGGGTGTGTTCCGCCAGGCCACGGTGGTGAAGGGGCGCAACCGCGATACCGCCTGGTATTCGGTGATCGACGGCGAATGGCCCGCCCTGAGGCAAGCCTACGGGCGCTGGCTGGCTGCGGAAAACTTCGACGCACAGGGCAAGCAGAAGCTGCGCCTGGCCGACCTTACCGCCACCACGCCCCGCATCGGCAGCACCGATTGAGCGGCGCGCCGGCCCCGGCTTCAGGCCGGATTCATCTATATTAGGCCTCTATAAAAACGATTCCAGGGGAGCCCATGATCGGATATCTGTTTGTCACCGGCCTGATTTTCGCGTTGGTCGGGCTGTACAGCCTGATCGATCCGAATGCCGCCCTGGCGCCGCTGGACCTCCACTTCCAGACGGTCAACAGCCTCAGCCAGGAACGCGGCACCGCGGGGGGCGTAACGCTGGCAGCGGGCATCCTCATGATCGCCAGCGCCCACTACCGCAGGCTGGTGCTGCCGGCCCTGTGGATGGTGACCATGGTCCTTGGCGGCCTCGAAGCCGGCCGCCTGGTGAGCCTGTTCGTCGACGGCGTGCCCGGCAAGGTGGTGTGGATCTACTCGGCCTTCGAGATTCTGGGCCTGGTGCAGGGGCTGTTCTGGCTGCGGCGGGAGCTGGCAGCGCAGCCCTAGGGCCGGTTCACCGAGAAAACTGTCTCAGGCCGCGCTGCTGGTGAGCGCGCCGCGGCCGGCATCGGTGAGCTGATCGTGATGGTCGATCAACCCGGCACGCCGCAGCGCAGCCAGGGTCAGCATGCATTTGCCGTAGTCGCCACGCACGTGGCACTCGCCGAAGGGATCGCGCCCCGAGGCGATATTGTGCAAAGCTGACAACTCCATCTCGCTCAGTCCCAGGTTCATGGCCTCTCCTTTGCGCCATTGCAGATTAACCGCAGTGCCTCGTGCTTTGGAGTGGGTATAACAGACTAATACTGAATCGCGGCTGAAGAGCGGTAGCGGCCCGGGTGGCAAACGGTTGCGGATGCCGCCTGTTCGGAGAACAAGGCCCGGACTTTTCCGTACAGGCCGTTACTTCTTCAGCGCAGCTTGCTTGCTGAACCGCCCGCGCATCAGGCCGAGACCAGCTTCAACACCCTGAACCCCACCAGGCGACCTGCGATGAAGGTGCCCGTCACCGTGACCATGACGTTGAAGGTGCCGCGCGCCAGCAGCTCCGGCGAGTCCTTGAACAGACCCCGGTCGCCGGCCGTCATCTTCTGCTCGCTCTCGTACAGGCGCTGTCCGGAATCCCCCTCCCAGCGTACCGGGTCGCCGAGCAGGGCAACGAACTCGGCCTTGCTCATTCCCAGCCGCAGGCCGCCCAGCTGTTTCGCCTGGTCGGCATAGCGGCCGTGCAGCTCGCGGCAGCCCTGCGCCGTCCCTGTCACCGCTTCCCGTACCTCGAACGCGGACAGTTCCAGCTGTGGCACCGGGGAGACGAAACTGATCACCCCGTCCGAGCCCAGGTAGCAGACCCGCGCCTCGTAGTCCTCGCTGTCGCTGGATTCGATCAGCCGGGTCTTGCCCAGCCGCGCCTGGACATCGTTGAGCGTGCCGACATTCAGACGCAGTCCGAGAAACGAAGTAAAGCGCCCGCCGTCATCGTCGGCCATCGCCGGCAATGCCATCGCCACCAGAACCACCGCCAAGCCGCGCAAAATCACGTCCCCACCCCTCTTTGGGCTACCATTCAAGCATAACCAAGCCGTCCGCCGCCTGCCTGTTCCCTGAACTTCCCGGCCGCCTGCCTGGTCAAAATTCCGACAGTCAATAAAGCGGAGCACCGCAATGAAGCTCAGGAAACGCACCATTTGGGCCGTGGCCCTTGCCATTACCGCCTGTACCGGAGCCGCGAACGCCGACAAGCTGCACAGGCCGCACAAGCCGGTGGCGCCGAAAGCCGCCGCTCCGGTCGTTCCGCTGCCGGCGGATGCTCCTCGTGCCATTCCCACCCCGCTGGGCGGCCCCAGCGTGACGCTGCCGGTTCGCGAGGGAATCGATGTGGCCAGCACCCCGCCGGCCACACCGGTAGCGATGTCGACGACACCGGCACCGGCGATGGCGCCGACACCGCGGCCGACACCCACAACGGCACCGAAAGTGACCTTGCCCGTGGACAGCAATGTCTCCCCCGTGCGTACCAAGGAAGCCGGCCCGGTGGTCCCGCTGCCGCAGTAACCAGCGGCTTGTTGAGAACGACGGCCGCCGCCTTCAGAATGACCCGGCGATGATCCACCCCACCTCGGCCAGCGCGGCGTTGCGCTCGGCGGCGGGCGCGGCGGACTCGGTCAGATAGGCGGCCACCAGAATCGGCGCACGGCCGGGCGGCCACAGGATCGCGATGTCGTTGGTGGTGCCATGCTCGCCGCTGCCGGTCTTGTCGCCCACCCGCCAGCTGGCCGGCACGCCCGCACGCAGCTTGTTCGCGCCGGTGGTATTGGCGACCAGCCAGGCCTCGATGATCTGACGGGAAGCCGGAGACAGGGCCTGGCCCAGCAGGATTGCCTGCATGTCGCCGAGCATTGCGGCGGGGCTGGAGGTATCCCGCTCATCCCCCGGCAGGGCTTCGCCCAGGTTCGGCTCGATCCGGTCCAGCCGCGTCACCCCGTCGCCCAGCGTTGCCGCGTACCTGCCGATGGCGGCCGGACCGCCGAGGGTTTGCAGCAGCAGGTTTGCAGCGGTGTTGTCGCTGTAAGTGATCGCAGCGGCGCATAGATCGGACAGGCTCATGCCGCCCTCCCCGACGCGCTGCCGGGTGATCGGGGCATAGTCGAGCAGATCGGACTGGCCGTAGGCAATGCGGCGCTCAAGCTTCTCCTGCTTCTCATCCACCCGTTTCAACACCGCCGCCACGGCAAGAAACTTGAAGGTGCTGCACAGGGGGAAACGCTCGACGGCACGATGCTCGATGCGCCGGCCGTTGGCCGTATCGATCGCAGCCACCCCGAGCCGGCCCGCTACGCGCTTTTCGATCGCCGTGAAGCGATCGCCTTCGGCCTGGACCGGTCCCGCCAAGGCCTGAGCGGCGATGGCGCGGGCGGCGGAAATCAGCAACGCGGCGCCGATCAGAAAGGCGCGGCGCCCGGGATGGAAGTTTTTCATGGTCGGCAGGGACTCCGCATATTCATCGGGGACTTGCGGCAACAGACGGGCGTTCCGTCCTGTCGCGGCAGGGACATGCGAGGCACTGTGGTCCGGTGCCTTGCCGAATCGGTGCGCGATTGGTGCAGATTCCGTGCAAAATCGCCCCCTGCCGACCCCGACCATGCACTTTCCCACCAGGTGTGCCCGCATCGCCGGATCGACGAAATATCCCCGGCCGGGCGCGCCTGACGTTGAATCGACACCGGGCGCGGAGCATGATGACTGCGAGAGCCACAAGGATGAAAGTGACTCGCCACAGTCCAGAGCCTATCGAGGGGAGCCGTCCATGAGAAACACACTGCATCTCGTTTTGGGAACCGTCCTGCTTGCCGCCGCCGCCGTGGTGACGGCGCCGGTTTACGCCGATACCGCGGCCACCACCGTCACCTGCAAGGATGGCGCGAGTTCCAAGGGCGGCAAAGGTGCCTGCCGTGGTCATGGCGGTGTCGACAAGAGCGCCAGCGCGGCCGGCACCAGCGCCGCGGCCGCGCCTGCAGCAGCGGCCCCTTCGGCCGGTGCCGATGCCGCGGCACCCACCGTCACCTGCAAGGATGGCGCAAGCTCCAAGGGCGGCAAGGGTGCCTGCCGCGGTCATGGCGGCGTCGACAAGAGTGGTGGCACTGCGAGTGCCAGCGCAGCAGCGCCGGCTACCGCAGCAGCCGCGCCCGCAGCCAGTGCAGATGCTGCGGTTCCTACCGTCACCTGTAAGGACGGCGCCAGTTCCAAGGGCGGCAAAGGTGCCTGCCGTGGTCATGGCGGTGTCGACAAGAGCGGCGGCGCATCAGCTCCTGCAGCAGCCGCAACCCCCGCTCCCGCAGCGACCCCTGCGACTCCCGCACCTGCGACTCCTGCACCTGCTGCTGCCGCGCCTGCTGCGGCACCTGCCCCTGCGCCCGTAGCGCCGAAGGCAGCGGCCGCCAAGAAGTCCGCGCCTGCCGCGTCGGCGGGTGCCAATGCGGCGAATACGGATGCCGCGGGGGCCACCGCCAAGTGCAAGGACGGCACTTATTCACACTCCAAGACCCATTCCGGCTCCTGCTCCCGTCACGGCGGCGTGGCGGAGTTCCTGACGCAGTAATCGAAGCACGGCGTATCCCGCCTCCTGCGGCGGGATACGCCGCTGCCAGTGATTTCCAGCAGTCGCCATTTGCGGCCCCCGATAGCGGCCCCGTTGCTATGGCTAGGCCTGCTGCATCTTTCCCAGCAGCCACTGCAAGCCCGACAGATGCTGCTGGTCGTGGCTGCACAGGTAATGCACCAGCCCGGTCAGCGTCACCGGTCCGTAGTCCTCGAAGGTCCCCTGCCGCAGCAGCTGCTCCTCGCTCAGCCCGCGCAGCAGCTGCAGCGTCGCCAGGCGGGCCGCGCGGAATGTCGCCAGGGCCTCGCCCGCGTCCGCCTGCGCATAGCGGCGTTGCCGCACCAGGGCATAGCCGTCGATCGCGGGCAGCAGCGGATTGACCTCGTTCAACAGGCGCCGGAAGCGCAGCTGATAGCCGTCGATCTCGATGTCCCGCACATGGCACAGCTGTTCCAGCACGGTCAGCGATTCGCTCGGCACGCCGTCCCAGGAATCGGGCGCCCAGCGGAGCCGGTGCGCCGGCACCGCCTCGAAAAACTCTTCCAGGCGATCCGGAAATGCCGCCATCGCGGCCACAGTCCCTGTATGCAGCATTGCCCACTCCCGCAAAGACGGATTCAGCGCATCCTAGCGGAGGCCGGGGCCGGATAAGGCGCCGCGGGACGCTGGCACACAACATCCGTACTCCCGATCATGGGACAGCTGGCAGACGGGCGCTGGACGACAGCATCGCCCGTTGGATCGGTCATCACGCCGGTCGCCAGCAGGGCCGCGGAGGCCAGCACGTTTAATAGCATTTTCTTGGGCAGTGTTTTCCCGGATTTCACTTTCCCGGGCACCGCCTGTTTCGGATTCATGGCGCTTTCCTGTCAGACTGCGACCGGGCCATTTTCCGACTGCCCGGTGCGTATCCGGCGTCCCTGCGGTGCAGAGTCCGTGCAATCCGCGGGGTATCCGCACCGACGTAGAATGGCCAGGTTGTTCAGCCGGCAGTCAGCCGCCGTAGCGCCGAATAAGCGGCGGGCCTTGCTCCGATGCCCGCCGCTACCAGATCAGGAAAGCTCGCCATGACCCGCAACACAGTGATCCGCTCGCTTTGCCTCTTCGGCGCCGCCTGGTTTGCCGTCGCCGCGGGCTCCGCCCAGGCTGCCCTGCAGCAGCAGCTCAGCCTCAACACCGCCGGCGGCACGCGCGAGTACATCATCGCCGCGCCCCCCGGCAGTGTCGGCGGCCCACGCCCACTGGTATTGATCCTGCACGGCCATATCGGCACTGCCGCCAATGCCCTGGGCCAGGGCAAGACGCCCTCGCCGCTGTCCGCCTGGCTCAATATCGCCGATCGCGAAAAGCTGCTGGTGGTGGCCCTGCAGGGCCTCAAGGGCAGCGACAACCACACCGGCTGGCATGACTGCCGCCTCGACGCCACCGAGGACACCACTGCCGACGACGTCGGCTTCGTCGAGGGCGTGGTCAACAACCTGGTGCAGAGCGGCCGCGCCGATCCGCACCGCATCTACATCATGGGCATGTCCAACGGCGGCATGATGGCCTATCGCCTGGCTCTGGAAATGCACCCGACGCCCGCCGCCATCGCCGCCGTCTCTTCCAGCATGGCCAGCCAGACCGCCTGCGGCGAAACCCCGCCAAAGGTCTCGGTGCTGCTGATCAACGGCACCGACGATCCCATCGTTCCCTACGGCGGCGGCAAGGTCGGCCTGCGCGGCTACAAGACCGGCACCGTGATCGGCGCCGAAGCCACCCGCGACTTCTGGCTGCATACCGACGGCCTCGCCAATGTCCCCGGCGTCGGCTACAGCTTCCCCCATCTCTCCTCCTCGGATTCCACCCGCGCCAGCAAGGCCACTTACGGACCCAACAGCGGGCCGCAGGTCGAAATGCTCACCATCCAGAACGGCGGCCACATCGAGCCCAGCCTGATCTACCACTACGGCTGGCTCTACCACCAGCTGGTCGGCACGCAGAACAGCGACTTTGAAAGCGCCGAGGAAGCCTGGTCCTTCTTCAAGGACAAGAGCAGCAAGTAGTTCGACTGCCCACCCTGATCGCCCTGCACCGGCCATGGATGCCGCCGCACAGTACGCCCTGGCCTATGCGCTCAGCACCAGCGCCGGCCTGCGCGGCATCCTGACCCTGGCCATCGTCTCGATCGTCGTGCACCTGGGCTTACTGCATCCGCCGGCCGCTTTCGCCTGGCTCGGTTCCAACCCGGTGACGCTGGCGCTGTGCGCCGTCGCCCTGGTGGAAATCCTCGGCGACAAGATCCCCGTGGTCGATCATGCCTTCCACGCGCTGCAGACCATCCTCAAGCCTGCCGCCGCCGCAATCCTCGTCGGCGGCATCGTCCACACCCAGAATTCTCCCGAACTCTATGCCCTGATGGCGCTCGGCGCGCTCAATGCCCTGGGGGTACACGCCGCCTCCGCCGCCACGCGCGGCGCTTCCACCGCGCTCACCGCGGGCATCGCCAACCCGGCCATCAGCCTGCTCGAAGACGGCGTTGCGGCGCTGATGATCGGATTGGCTTTCCTGGCGCCGCTGCTGGCCGCCGTGCTCGCCATCCTGCTCACGCTGTTCATCTTGCGCACCGCGCGCAGGATCTGGCTGCGCCGCAACAGCGTCTCGACGAAAGCGGTGCCGCAAGGCGGACCCCCGCCGTAAACCGATTGCGGGGACAATGCATCCAAGGAAGATGCAAGCCTGTGTTCATCCCGATGTCGGTGACACGACAGCCCAAGCTTGCTCCTTACCCCTTGCCGAGAACCGAGCGCCCGATATGAGCACCCCCTGCACCCGCCGCAACTTCCTCGGTCTTTCCGGAGGCGCGCTGCTTGCTTCCACCCTGGCGCCGCTGCCGAGCGTGGCAGCGGAAGCCCTACGCCAGCCCCGCGGCGAGGCGCTGTATCGCAAGGCCTTCGTGCTCGATTGCAATAGCCTGGCCTCTATCGGCGGCTTTTCCGAAAGCGAGATGCCGGAGATCAGGCAGATCCTGCGCGACTCGGGCGTCAGCGCCGTCAAGAGTACTCTGGGCGGCGGCAACGCGGACTTCGAAAGCACGGTGGCCGATATCGCCTCGGCCCAGGGGCTGATGGAGCGTCACCCCGAACTGTTCATCAAGGTCACCGGCATCGACGATCTGGATCGCGCCCGGCGCGAACACAAGCTGGCGGTGATCTTTTCCTTTGAAGCAGCCAGCATGCTGGAAGACAAGCTCGACCGCATCGAACTGTTCCGCAACCTGGGCGTGCGGGTAATGCAGCTGTCCTACAACCACAAATCGCCGTTCGGTTACGGCTGCCTCGATGGCGATACCGAGGGCGTGACCGACCTCGGACGGCAGGCCATCGCCAAAATGAACACGCTCGGCGTCGCGCTCGATCTCAGCCATGCCAACACCCGTACCACCGCCGATGGCATCGCCCTGTCGAAGCGGCCGCCGCTCATCACTCACGCCGGTTGCCGGAGCATCTATGCCCATCCGCGCAACAAGGAAGACCGGGAAATGAAGGCGCTGGCCGACAAGGGCGGCGTCATGGGCATCTACATGCTGCCGTTCCTGACCGAAGACACCCGGCAGCCGATGCTGCAGGACTACATGCAACACCTGCTGCATGCGCTGCAGGTGTGCGGCGAGGATCATGTCGGCATCGGCACCGATGTGCCGTTCTTCACCGTCAGCGCCAGCGACCTCGAGGACATGAAAAAAGACGAGGCGGAACGCCAGGCCAAGGGCATCGCTGCGCCCGGCGAGAACCGGCCGCCCTACATTCCGGATCTCAACACACCGCGCAAGCTGGAAAAAGTGGCCGATGCCCTGCTCGGGCAGGGCTACGGCAGCGGCACAGTAGACAAGGTGCTGGGCCTGAATTTCAGGCGTGCCTTCAAGGAAATATGGGCGGTGTAGCGAAGCAGCCGCAGGGCTTGGATCTGGCGGCGGCAGGTCTGCAGGCGCACCAGGCATCAGTCCAATTTGCACCACTTTGGTTCATGCGTAATTTCCTGCATCCATCGCCCGGCAGCGGCCGTAGAATAAGTGACGGCCCAACGACGCGCCGCTCAGGAAGGTCCGGATCATTCCCGACCCATACGCCCGATCCATACG
>FTAG01000435.1_pt1 | contig 12929 bp, 7 predicted proteins | sample 1638911 | NCBI WGS metagenome assembly FTAG01 (sample SAMEA3914813, study PRJEB12502) | metagenome | biome: forest; material: soil | place: Canada | collected 2011-07-07 | depth 0.3 m
CTGGCGCGAGCAGGCCTACATCTCCTGGGTCGGCCTGCGCGGCTCGGTGCCGATGGTGCTGGCCACCTTCCCGATGATGGCCGGCGTCGCCGACGCGCAGCTGTTCTTCGACGTCGCCTTCTTCATCGTGCTGGTGTCGCTGGTGGTGCAGGGCTGGAGCGTCGCTTCCGCCGCGCGCCTGCTGCAATTGCAGATGCCCAAGACCAGCGCGCGCGTGCGCCGCTTCGACCTCGACCTGCCCGGCAGCAGCGGCTACGAAGTGGTCAGCTACCGCCTCGGCCACGCCAGCGCCCTGCTCGGCACCCGCCCCAAGGACATCCCCATCCGCGACGTCTCGCGCATCGTCAGCGTCTCCCGCGAAGGCCGCCTGCTGGCCTACCGCGACTGGGGCGCACTGCGCCACGGCGACTACGTCTCCCTGCTCGCCGCCCAGGGCGACCTGCCCCTGCTCGACGAAATCTTCAGCGCCCGTCACGACAGCGGCGGCGTCGACGAGCAGCACTACTTCGGCGAATTCTTCCTCGAGCCGGAAGCCCACGTCGCCGACCTCGTCGCCGCCTACGGCATCCAGGTACCACCCAACTCCGAAGGCAAGACCCTGGCCGAATTCCTCGCCGGCTATCTCGATCGGCCGGTGGTCGGCGATCGTTTACGGCTGGGCGGCATGGAGCTGACGGTGCGGCGGATGGAAGGCGAGCGCATCGTCGAGCTGGGATTGAGGCTGCCGCACGAGGCGCATTAGTCGCGCAGCGGCATTCCGTGATCGGATTGCTCAAGCTCACGCTCCTTGAATGCCGCAGCCCCCGGCGGTTGCTGCGGGGCGTTCTCAGCCAGCTCCCACACGCATCGCCGATTCCGGAAAAAACAGTGTGAACCTGGTGGTTCCTCCCAAAGCGCTTTCAACAGAGGCCTTTCCGCCGTGCAGCTCCATGATCGAGCGCACGATTGCCAGACCGAGCCCGGTCGAGTCAGCCGAGTTGCTGCGCGCCTCGTCGAGGCGATAGAAGCGCTCGAACACCTTGTCGAGATGTTCGGGAGCGATGCCGGGCCCCGGATTGCTGACCGACACCTGCATCCCGCCGGCAGCCGGCGCAGCGGCCAGTTCGATGGTTCCGCCGCCCGGCGTAAAGCGCAAGGCATTGGCCAGCAGGTTGCCGAGGGCGCGCCGGAACAACACAGCGTCAGCCCGCAGCATGCCGGCAGCCTTCACCTTCAAGCCAACACCGCTTTCTTCAGCAAGACCCTCGAAATAGTCCGCCACCTGCTGCAGCTGCTCGCCCACATCAAATTCGGTCTTGCGCAAGGCGATCTGCGCGTTTCCCGCGCGCGCCAGGAACAGGATGTTCTCGATCATGCGCGTCAGGCGCTCGTATTCCTCGAGATTGGAGGCCAGCAGCGCCTGGTAGTCCGCAACGCTGCGCGGGCGCGACAGCAACACCTCGGTCTGGCCGCGAAGATTGCCGACCGGCGTGCGCAGATCGTGGGCCAGATTCTCGGTGTATTGCGACAACAGATGGAAACCGCTTTCCAGACGCGCCAGCATGCCGTTGAGAGAAGCGCCCAGCTCGCGCAGTTCCGGCGGGGCATTGGGCTCCTCGATCCGGGTGTCCAGCTCATCCATGGTGATGCGGCCAGCCTGGCGGGTGATGCGGCGCAGGGGCTGCAGCGTCTTGTGCACCAGCAGGTAGCTCAACAGCAGCGCCGCCAGCGCCCCGCCTGCCACGGCACGAACCAGGACCCTGCGATAACGCAACAGCGTCTTCGACACATCGTCCAGGCTGCGCGCGATGGCGATGCTGATCAGCTCGCCGTCCAGCAGCCGCGCCTGCACCGCGATGCCGTGAATGGTCGTGCCGGCCGCAGGCGACCAGCGCCGCAGCTGCATCTCCTGCGCCGGCTGGTCGACCGCAACCGCGGGCATGGTGAGCAGAGGCAGGCGCGAGGGATTGAACTCCATCAACACCTGGTCGTCGCCGGCGCGCAGCTGCACCGCGTAGAGATCGTTGCCGACCACCTGGCTGGCCACGCGCGAGGCATGGCGGCTCAGGCTCGCCACCGACTCCTCCTCCGACACCAGGCTGCGCAGATGCTGGGCCTTGAGCAGCACCTCCTCGTCATTGTCCCTGATCAGCTGGGTGGACAGGTTGTCGAACAGGTAGCTGCCGACGAAATAGAAGGTGGCGAGGGTGATCAGGGTAAACACGCCGGCCAGGGTGGCGGTAAGGGACAAGCGTCGCATCAGTGCTCCCCGGTATCGAGCACATAGCCCATGCCGCGTACCGTATGAATCAGCTTGAGCGCGAATGGATCGTCGACCTTGGCGCGCAGGCGGCGGATGGCCACGTCCACGACATTGGTGTCGCTGTCGAAATTCATGTCCCAGACGTAGGAAGCGATCTGCGCGCGGCTCAGCACCTCCCCCTGTCGGCGCGCCAGCAGCTGCAGCAGTGAAAACTCCCGCGGCGTCAGGTCGATGCGCGTTCCTGCGCGGCGGACGCGGCGTCTGACCACGTCGATCTCGAGATCCTCGATCGCCATTCGCTCGATTTCCCGCACCGGACCGCGACGCAGCAGGCTGCGCACCCGGGCCAGCAATTCCACGAACGCGAACGGCTTCACCAGGTAGTCGTCGCCGCCGAGCTCGAGTCCGCGCACGCGATCTTCCAGGTCGTCCCGCGCCGTCAGGAACAGCACCGGCGTGCTCTTGCGCGCCCGCAGCTGCTCGACCACACCCCAGCCGTTGAGGCCGGGAAGCATCACATCGAGCACCAGCAGATCGTAGTCGCCGGTCAACGCCAGGTGCAGGCCATCGGTACCCGAGCGGGCCGTGTCCACCACGAAGCCGGATTCTTCCAGGCCCTTCTTCAGGTAGTCGACAGTCTTCGGCTCGTCTTCAATGACCAGTATTCGCATCGGGCTGCCTTGCAGGTGACTTCGCAAAATCATACTCCCGGCGCACCCGGCCTTCGATTACAAGCTTGTAATCGCAATGACAGTCTCGGGCAAAGACCCGCTGGCTAGACTCGCCTCCGAAATCCGGCTACCGGCCATTTGCCCCATCAGCTCGGTTCATTCACCGAGGGAGGCTTCATGAAAAAGCCATTACGCAACGCTGCAGCCGTCGTGCTGGCCTGCAGCATGTGCTGGGCCGCGGCGCAGGCCCAGGGCATCGACGTGGATCGGCAGGTCGATGCCGCCACGGCCGCCGCGCCTGCCGTATCCGGCCGCTCTTTCGATGCGATCGTGATCACGGGGCAGATCAATCCGCTGCGACGCTCCGATCGGCGGCTGTCGATCCTGATGGCCTCGCTGCCGCTGACCATCGGATCGGAGCCGGCAAGGACCGGCGCATGGCAGCGACTGGAAGCGCGGCTCGGATTCCCTGCAGAACCCAACGCAGCCGAAGGTGAACCGAGGCGAATGATGGAGCGCACCCTGGCTCCGCCGACCGGACCGGATCCCGATGCAGGAGCCGCGGCAGGCGCGCCCTGAGCGGTGGCCGGCCCGCAACCTGGAGGAAATGCCCGATGTGGATTGTCAGACTCGCTTTAAGCCGCCCCTACACCTTTGTGGTCCTGGCCTTGCTGGTTCTGGTCACCGGGCCGCTGGTGCTGCTGCGCACGCCGACGGACATTTTCCCAAACATCGACATCCCGGTGCTGAGCATCGTCTGGAGTTATAACGGCCTGTCGGCCGAGGAGATGGGACAGCGCATCACCACCCCCTACGAACGCGCCATTTCCTCCGATGTCGACAACATCGAGCATATCGAGTCGCAGTCGCTCAACGGCGTCGCGGTGATCAAGGTGTACTTCCATGCCGGCGCCGACATCAATCGCGCCATGGCGGAGGCCTCGGCCAACTCGCAATCGATCCTGCGTCTGCTGCCGCCGGGCACGCTGCCGCCGACCATCATCACCTACAGCGCTTCGACCGTGCCGATCCTGCAACTGGCCCTGTCCAGCCAGCAGCTGCCGGAGCAGCAGCTCTACGATCTCGGCAACAGCTTCATCCGCACCCAGCTCGCCACGGTGCAGGGCTCCGCGGTGCCGCTGCCGTTCGGCGGCAAGGTGCGGCAGGTGATGGTCGACATCAATCCGCAGGCGCTGCAGGCCAAGGGCCTGTCGCCGCTCGATGTGGTCAACGCGGTCAACGCGCAGAGCCTGATCCTGCCCGGCGGCACCGCCAAGATCGGCGCGCTCGAATACAACGTCGAGATGAACGGCAGCCCCAAGACCATCGACGCGATCAACGACCTGCCGGTGAAGAGCGGCCCAGGCGAAACCATTTACCTGCGCGATGTTGCCCACGTCCGCGACGGCTATGCGCCGCAGACCAATATCGTGCGTCACAACGGCCAGCGCGCCGCCCTGCTGGAAGTGGAGAAGAGCGGCAGCGCCTCGACCCTGGCGATCATCGGCGAGGTCAAGCAACTGTTGCCGCAGATCCGCGCCTCGATGCCGAAATCCCTGGATATCGAGACGGCCTCGGACCAGTCCGTATTCGTCCTGTCCGCGGTCAGCGGCGTGATCCGCGAAGGCCTCATCGCCGCGGGCCTGAACGGCGTGATGATCCTGCTGTTCCTGGGCAGCTGGCGTTCCACCCTGATCATCGCCGTCTCCATTCCGCTTTCCATCCTGGCCTCGCTGCTGGCGCTGTCCGCCCTCGGCCAGACCATCAACATCATGACCCTGGGCGGCCTGGCGCTGGCGGTGGGCATCCTGGTCGACGACGCAACGGTGGCGATCGAGAACGTCACCCACCATCTGGAATCGGGCAAGCCGCTGCATCAGGCGATCCTCGACGGCTCGGCCGAGATCGCGCTGCCGACGCTGGTGTCGACCCTTTCCATCTGCATCGTGTTCCTGCCGATGTTTCTGCTGTCGGGGGTGGCGCGCTACCTGTTCGTGCCGCTGGCGGAAGCGGTGGTGTTTGCGATGATCGCCTCCTACTTCCTGTCGCGCACGCTGGTACCGACCCTGGCGATGTACCTGCTGCGGAGCAAAGACAGCGGAGCGACGGCTGCGGGCGGCCGCTTCCATCGCTTCCAGCAGGGCTTCGAGGCGGCCTTCGAACGCCTGCGCGAGCGCTACAGGACCATCCTGCAAGGAGCGCTCGAGCGCTCGCGCACGGTCAGCGCCGGCGTGTTGCTGGGCTCGCTGGCCTGCCTGCTGCTGATCCCACTGCTGGGGCAGGACTTCTTCCCCTCGGTCGATGCCGGCGAAATCCGCCTGCACATCCGTGCCAGGACCGGAACCCGCATCGAGCAGACCGCCCGCATCGTCGACCAGATCGAACAGCGCATCCGCGCCGAGATTCCGCCGGCGGAACTGGGCAGCGTGCTCGACAACATCGGCCTGCCGGTCAGCGGCATCAACATCACTTACGACTCGGCCGATCCCATCGGCACCGCCGACGCCGACATCATGGTGTCGCTGCGGCCGGGGCATCATCCGACCGCCGGCTACGTCAAGCAGCTGCGCCTGGTGCTGGGGCAGGATTTTCCGGGCGTGAGCTTCGCTTTCCTGCCGGCCGACATGGTCAGCCAGATCCTCAACTTCGGCCTGCCGGCGCCCATCGACCTGCAGGTGGTCGGCAACGACCTGCAGCAGAACCGGCTGTTCGCCGGCAAGCTCATGGCCAGCCTGCACCGGGTGCCCGGCCTGGTCGACCTGCGTATCCAGCAGCCGGCCGACGAGCCCGACATCCATGTCGAGGTGGACCGCACCAAGGCGCAGCAGGCCGGATTCCAGCAGCATGAAGTGGCGCAGGACCTGCTGATTTCACTCTCGGGCAGCTCGCAGACCACGCCCAATTTCTGGCTCAATCCCAACAACGGCGTCAGCTACCCGCTGGTGACGGAAATGCCGCAGTACGACGTCGACTCGCTGCAGGCGCTGGAGAACATTCCCGTCGCGCATCAGGGCGCCGCCACCGGCAGCGGCGCCAGCTCCGCTTCGAACATCCTCGGCTCGCTGGGCAGCCTGTCCCGCACCACCCAGCAGGCGGTGGTGTCGCACTACGACGTGCAGCCGGTCATCGACATCTTCGGCTCGGTGCAGGGCCGCGACCTCGGCGGCGTGGCGCACGATGTCGGCAAGGTCGTCGCCGAAATGCAGAAGGACAAGCCGCAAGGCGCGCAGCTGGTGCTGCGCGGACAGGTGCAGACCATGCGCTCGTCGTTCTCCGGCCTTTTCGCCGGCTTGGGATTCGCCATTTTCCTGGTCTACCTGCTGATGGTAGTCAACTTCCAGTCCTGGCTGGACCCCCTGATCGCCATAAGCGGCCTCCCGGCGGCGCTTGCCGGCGTCAGCTGGATGCTGTTCCTGACCCAGACCACCATCAGCGTTCCGGCGCTGACCGGCTCGATCATGTGCATCGGCATCGCCACGGCGAACAGCATCCTGGTGGTCACCTTCGCCCGCGAAAAACTGGCTGCCGGATTCACCCCCTTGCAGGCTGCGCTGGAGGCAGGCTTCGGCCGCTTCCGCCCGGTCCTGATGACGGCCCTGGCGATGCTGATCGGCATGCTGCCGATGGCGATCGGCATGGGCGAAGGCGGGGAACAGAACGCACCGCTGGGGCGGGCCGTGATCGGCGGACTGCTGTTCGGAACCGTCGCGACACTGCTGCTGGTGCCGACGGTGTTTGCCCTGATCCATACCTGGCTGCGCCGGCGCGGCAGCGCACCCGCGCTCAGCTTCTCCGCTCAATCCGCTCACTAAGGGACGGTTTTCAGATGAACCAGCTCAGCAACTCCGCAACACCGGCCGCAGCTGCCCCGGTCACGGCAGCGCCATCGGGCCGGCGGCGCCGGACTGCATTTCTGGCAGTTGCCGGCGCGGTGGGGATCGCCCTGTTGACTGGAGCGATTCCCCGGGTTCTGTCGCAGCGGGCGCAGCAGCAGCAGACTGCTGCACTGGCGCTGCCGACGGTATCCGTGATCAAGCCGGCGCCAGCCTCGCCCGACATGGAACTGGTGCTGCCCGGCGACGTGCAGGCCTTCCAGCAGACGCCGATCTTCGCGCGCACCAACGGCTATCTGAAGCAGTGGTACGCCGACATCGGCACCCGAGTCAAGCAGGGCCAGCTTCTTGCCGAGATCGAGGCGCCTGAGCTGGACGACCAGCTGCGGCAGGCGCGCGCCGAGCTGAAGCAGGCACAGGCCGACCATCAGCTGGCCCAGGTCACCGCCCGGCGTTGGCAGGAACTGCTGGCCAGCAACTCGGTATCGCGCCAGGAAACCGACATGAAGGCCAGCGACGAGCGGGTCAAGCAGGCGCTGCTGGAATCGGCCCGCTCCAATGTATCCCGGCTCGAACAACTGGAGTCCTACACCAGTCTTTATGCGCCGTTCAACGGCGTCATCACCGCGCGCAATGTCGACATCGGCGCCCTGATCGATGCCGGCAGCGCCGGCGGACCCGCGAGGGAGTTGTTCGATCTGGCCAGGACCGACAGGTTACGCACCTACGTCGAGGTGCCGCAGGACTATTCCCGCCAGGCGACATCGGCAGCGCAGGCGTACTTGACCCTGAGCCAGTATCCGGACCGGAAATTTCCCGGCGACATCGTCCGCAACGCCGAGTCCATCAACCCGGTGACGCGCACGCTGCGCGTCGAAATCGACCTCGACAACGCCGACGCAGCATTGCTGCCCGGTGCGTACGCACAGGTGCACCTGGTATTGCACAGCGACAAGCCCGGGTTCTCCCTGCCGGTCAATACCCTGTTGTTCCGTCCGGAAGGCGTGCAGGTGGCGGTGGTGGATGCGCAGGGTCGCGTAACGCTCAAGACCATCACCATCGGCCGCGATTTCGGCAGCCGGATCGAAGTGGCCACCGGCCTGAGCGGCGATGAATCGGTGATTCTCAATCCCACTGACGCCATCGCCGCCGGCAGCAGCGTGCGCATCGCGGATGCCAGGTCATGAGCGCCGTTTCGCCGCGGTCCTGCACCACCCTGCTCGGGACCTTCATCGCCACTGTGGTGCTCTCGGGCTGCGCGGTAGGCCCCGCCTACCGGCCGCCGGCGGTCGACATGCCGGTGAGCTACAAGGGCGCCGGCAGCGAGCCGGCTACGGCGGTCGCGACCCGGCCGCAGCCGGCGGCGGAAGCCGCCGCAGCGGGATGGGACAAGGCACGGCCCGACGATGCCGCGCCGCGCGGCGCCTGGTGGGAACGGTTCGGCGACGCCGGGCTGAACCAGCTGGAGCCGCGCGTCGATAGCTCCAACCAGAACGTGCAGGCCGCGCTGGCGCAGCTGCGCCAGGCCCGCGCCATCGTCGATGCCGCGCATGCCGCGTTCTTTCCGACCGTCACCGCCGGCGCGTCCGCCCAGCAATCCCTGACCTCGGACACCGTGCTCGGCCGCTCGCTGGCTGGCCGCACCGTGCCGGACTACGCCATTCCGGTTTCCGCGACCTGGGAGCCGGACTTGTGGAACCGCATCGGCAATTCCGAGCAGGCGGCCCGCGCCGGTGCCGAGGCCAGCGCAGCCGATCTCGAAGGCGTGCGCCTGGGCATGCAGGCGGAGCTGGCCATGGACTATTTCAACCTGCGCGGGCTCGACGCCGAAAAGCGGCTGCTCGACGCGGCCATCGTCGCCTATCAGCAGGCTTTCGAGATGACCAGCAACCGCTTCAACGTCGGTATTGCTTCCGGCTCCGACGTGGCGCAGGCCGGGCTGCAGCTGGAAACGACGCAGGCGCAGGACATCGACCTGGGCGTGGCCCGGGCGCAGCTGGAACACGCCATCGCCACGCTGATCGGTCAGCCGGCGTCCGCCTTCTCGCTGGCTCCCGACAATACCGCGCTGGTGCCTCCCCCGATTCCGCCCGGCCTGCCGTCGCAGTTGCTGCAGCGCCGGCCGGACATCGCTGCCGCCGAGCGCAGGATGGCCGCGGCCAATGCGCAGGTCGGCGTGGCGCAGGCCGCGTTCTATCCCGACCTGATGATCGCCGCCAGCGGCGGACTGGAGAGCTCCAGGCTTGCCACCTTGTTCACGGCACCCAGCCTGTTCTGGGCGCTCGGTCCGCAGCTGGTGGGCACGCTGTTCGACGGCGGCCGCCGCAGTGCCGGAGTGCGGCAGGCACGGGCTCAATATGACGCCACCGTCGCCGGCTATCGCCAGACCGTGTTGAGCGGCATCCAGGAAGTCGAGGACGACCTGTCCTCGGTGCACCTGTTGGAGCAGGAAGCGCTGAAACAGGACCAGGCGGCCCAGGCCGCGGAACAGGCAGAGCAGCTGGCGCTCAACCGCTACCGGACCGGTACCGCGGCCTACCTGGAAGTGGTCATCGAGCAAACCGCTGCCCTCGGCAGCGAGCGCAGCCAGATCGAGATCCGGAGGCGACAGCTGCAAGCCAGCGTGGGCCTGGTGCGGGCGCTGGGCGGGAACTGGAGCCAGACCTGATCCGGTATTTGCCCGGCATGCGTCTGACGCGGCCGACCCGCGCCGGCACTCAGTCCTCGGTACGGCCGATTCGCTCCAGCCACCACTGCCATTTACTCCAGGCCCTTTTCTCCATCAATAGTCGAAGCGCACCCCGAGCTGGTAGGTCTGACCGTAGAACTCCCGCTGGATGGTCCTTTCGCTGGTGCCCTGATAGAACTTGTGCGGCGTATCCAGCAGGTTCTTGGCATTGAAGTACATGGTCCAGTGCTTGACGAAAGTATAGGAGCTGCCGAAATCCATGGAGGTGCGCTGTGCGTTGAATACATCGCCGGTGCGGTCGCCGCCGACCGCGAACAGGTCCTTAGACACGGAATACGCCGCGAGCCGCATGTTGAGGCCGTATTTCTCGTAGAACACCGTGGCATTCCAGGTGTTGCGCGAGGTTGAGGGCAGCGGCGAGTTCTCGCCCGGGCGGATTTCAAATTTTGAATCGACGTAGGTGTAGTTGAGTCCCGCACCGAGGCCGCCCCAGATGCCGGGCAGTTGGCGGAAGCGCTTTTCCCAATTAAGCTCGACGCCGCGTGCATGGGAATGTCCGGCGTTGCTGAACGTGATGAATTTCAGCAGCTGACCGGGGAAGTCCGGCAAGGTCTGGCCGGAAATCTCGTTGGCCACGATGTAGTTGGAGATTTCCTTGTCGAATACGCCGGCGGAGATGATGCCGCCGGTCTTGAGATATTTCTCCAGGCTCAGGTCGAAGCTGTTCGCAGTGGCGGGTTTGAGCCTGGGATTGCCCGTAGTGACGGTGCCCGAGCCCAGGTCCACGTTGAGCGAGGCATTGGCCTGATTGAAGCCGGGCCGCGCCAGCGTCGACGAGTAGGTGGCGCGCGCGATCAGGTCCGGCTGGATTTCGAACCGCCCCTGCAGGCTCGGGAAGAAATTGGTGTACCCGTGCGAGGCGTGGACGGGAGTCACCGTGGTGGTGACGATCGGCGGCTGGGTGGGATCGGGATTCGGCGTGGTAGTCGTGGTGCTTTGGAACGCATTGGCGCTGTCCTGGGTCCCTTCGACGCGTACGCCGCCGAGAACCCCGACCCGGCCCCGCGTCACCTGGTACTGGATATAGCCGGCATAGACATTTTCCTTGGCATCGAGAAATTGCTGCTGGCTGGCGATCTGGTCCGACGCACTGGCAGAACCCGGTCCGAGAATCGACTGCAGATATCCCGGCGGGATATCGGCGGTATTGTGATAAAGGCCGTTGTAGTAGGCCTCGCTGGGTGAGGAAGTGATGTCGGACAGCAGCAGGTTCGGAAGCGTGTCGTAGGAGTAAGGCTGCGCTGTGGTGCGCTTCTTTCTGAGGCGGGCGCTGGTGCCGAATTTGAGGCTCTCGCTATCCGATCCGGTCCAGTTGAGCGGAATTTCCAGGTTCTCGGCAACGGAGAATTCCTTGTCGAAATTGTGCGCCGTGCTGTTGGAGAAGCCGGACAGCTGGTACCGCGTCGAATCCGTGTAGTTGGCGCCGGAAATGGTGTAAACCGGAACGTGGCCGGGCCCCGACAGATCGTAAGTGATGGTCGGCGCTTCTCCGGCGGCGGGCAGGTAGTTGAAGGAGGAGTTGTAGTCGAAGGGCTTCTTGTAGGAGCCCTGCGTAAAGCCGACGCGGTAGTCGAGAATGATGTTGTCGTCGAAAATATTCTTGCCGCCCGCCACGTAGATGCGGTCCCTCGAGGTTTCCACCTCGTCGCGCAGCGCGGTCTGGATCGCCGAGGTGCCGATGCCGCCCGAGTCCGGGGCGCTCAGCGTATCCGTGAACTTGCCGTTTGCCAGCGCGGCAGTAGTAGTGCCGTCCGGCGTCAGATTGAGGAACTGCCGGTAGTATCTTTCGGTGTAGCCGGCATCGAAGGCACGGACGTACCAGTTGTCGTCGGCATCCGGCTGGTAGCCGAAATCGACGCCATAGCCGTGGCGCCGGCGGTGCAATTCGTAGTCCCGCTGCTGGATGTTGTTGATCGCGTCGTAAGGGTGCGCAGGGGCATCGTTGAAATAGGCCGGCTCGACGTCGCTGATGCCGCGCTTGTCGTCGTAGTACGAAGCCGTCAGCACTACCGAGAACGGGCGCCGGCTGTAGGGCCCGCCGCCGCCGCCGAAGCGTCCGCCAGCGGTCACTGCCGCGTCGATGATGCCGGTGCCTTGCAGGGACTCGTATCCCGAACCTATATTGCCCTGGATGAAAGGCTCGCCGTTTCCCGGCGCGGTTTTCGGCGTGATTTCGATGGTGCCGCCGAGCGCTTCGGCATCCATGCTCGGCGTGTTCGACTTGGTGACGGTGATGGCGCCGACCAGGCCGATGGGAATCGAATCCAGGGTCACCGCGCGATAGCCGCCGAACGGCGAGGCGTTGTTGGTCGGCGGCAGACGCAGGCCGCCGAAGGTGGTGCTGTTCAGATCCGCGTCGAAGCCGCGGATGTTGACGTAGCGTCCCTCGCCCTCGTCCGTCTCCAGCGAGATGCCCGGAACGCGGCGCACCGCTTCCGCGGTGCTGATGTCCGGCAATTTTCGGATCTCTTCGTAAGTGGCGATGTTGATGAGGTTCGGCGCCTCCTTCTGAGCTTCGCGGGCCGTTGCCGCGGGCGTGCGCTGCGCCAGCACCACTACGCTTTCCAGCGCGGTAATCTTCTTCGCGTCCACCGCCACATCCCGTTGTGTGGTCTGGCCGGCGACGACGCCCACGCTGCTCTCGACCGGCTTGCCGCCGGGCGGAGTGACCACCAGCGTATAAGTGCCGGGAGCAATGTCGGTGAACGAGTACGAGCCGTCCTCCGCGGTGGTCGCCCGCAGTCCGGTTTCGCGGACTTCCACGGTCGCGCCCGCCAGCGACTGGTGATTGCGTCCGCCGGCCACATGCCCGGCGATCGCGCCGGTATCCGCCGCAAGTGCCTGATTTGAAATTCCGGCGGCGAGCAGCAACGCAGGGACGGTGACATAACTGGAATAGCGGCCCATTGCAACGAATCTCCCTGGCAGCAACGACAACATTCCACTCGGCCAACGACATCGGCGATGGAGGAGTGTGGCGGCAGTACTTGCTCGCGGAGTCTTGGCGCGGCGTATTACAGAATTGAGACCAAAGCTGGAATTCGCACGTAGCGCTGTAAGGTGTTCCTAAGTCTGCGATGTGCGGGACGTAAGGTGCTCCTAAGTCCACCAAGCGTGAAACGATGACGCAGAGGCAAGGCGCCCAACGCACGCCTGTCTTTTTCACACTGCCGTCGTTCCGCCGCGAGTTGATTTTTTCTCTTTGCCCCGACGGGGCGTCACTTTATCGGATGCTAAAACCCCGCCGAGCGGCGATTGAAATGCGCAACGCATTTGAACGACAATCCGCCGATCCGGTGTGGATGCCAGGAGAAAGTTCTCCTGGAGGATCGCTTCACTCTCCATCCCATACGCCGTCACGACGAAACATAATCAGGAGTATCGGGTGATCAACAAGGCGCTGCTGGCGGTTGCCGCATTGACGGTGTTCGGAC
>FTAG01001700.1_pt1 | contig 12887 bp, 9 predicted proteins | sample 1638911 | NCBI WGS metagenome assembly FTAG01 (sample SAMEA3914813, study PRJEB12502) | metagenome | biome: forest; material: soil | place: Canada | collected 2011-07-07 | depth 0.3 m
GCCCAGAAGCGGGTCGGGCTACCGCCATTCCCGTACTTGCTGGCGATACTCCTGCCGGGCATCTTCGGCGCTTCGCTGCCGACGACGTTGAGCGACTGCATCGCGCCTGGGCGGTGCATCGGCGACGATTGCGCGGCCGATCGTGCCGGCTGCTCCACTACGACATAGGCGCTGCCGAGCAGGAGCCCGCCCAGCACGGCCAGTGCATAGTTCTTCATGGTGCCGCCCCAGAGTTGATTCATGATGTTGCCCCGTCTGCCTGGCACATACCGCCTGCCTGATGCGGCAAGACTCTGCCAATGACCGGGGAATTACGGTGCGGTAACGCACTCAGGTGGTGTCGACGGCTACGAGATGGGGTAACGCACTGATCTTGCTGGGCGGGAATTGACGCCGGGAACAGGGCAATATCGCGCAGCGCCAGACCCGGGCCGGCAAAGTAAGCCGAAGACCTGCGCAGAGCAGCTACGGATCGGGGATGGGTCCAGCGACAGGCGGGCGACGGACTAGCGCCGCCCGGCAGAGCAGGGCTCAGCCGATTTCGATGCTGCCGCGTCCGTGCGCGAGGTGCGCGCGCGTCTGTTCGCGCAATGCCTCGGGCACGCTGGCCCGCAGCTGCGGCGTCTGCAGCAGCCCGTAGATCTGCCGCACGATCGCATGAGCGCCGCCATCGGTCAGGGTCATGCGCTCCCCGGCGGTGGCGATGCTGTCGCCGCGGGCGATGAGCCGCAGCAGCTGGTTCTGTGCCCTGGAGAAGCAGTCCTGCAGCGGCGGCTGCGAGCCGCCGGAAGACTCCCGCGGCCACAGCGAATCGCCTGCCAGTTGCAGCAGGCTGACGGCCAGCTTGCGGCCCAGCGGCGGCTGATCCTGGTCGAGGGCGCGAAGCTCGGCCGAGGCGGCTCCGGGGTTGAAGCATTTGACGATGTAGCCGTCGGCCCCGGCACAGATGGCGCCGATCAGGGTGTGCGACTCCTCGACGCCCACCGTCGCCCAGATCTTCAATCCGGGATGCAGTGCCCGCATCTGCGCAATGGTGGAGTTGCCGTTGAGATCGGGCAGGCCCAGAGTGATCAGGGCGGCGTCCCAGGGCGCGGAGCCGGATACCGCACGGGCTGCCCTGGCCTCCGCCAGCAGAGGCGCAGCGGCCATGTACGGGATCAGGCGGAGTCCGCCGCGGGCGCGCTGGATGACGCGCAGGAATTCATGGTCGGCGTCCGCCACCGCCAAGGTCTTGTGCAGATGCCGTCCGGTGCGGGCCTGCGGCTTGGCCTCGTCGCGATTGGCCAGACCCAGGCGATCGGCCAGCCGGCCGATGAGGTCGCCGGCAAAATCCGGGGTAGCGATGGCGCTCTGCGCCCGCCCGGCTCGTGTCCGCTCCGGCAGTCTTTCCCACGGCGCCGTAGCGGTGTACGCCTGCAGGCGCCGGATCAGCCCATCGATCCAGCGCTCGAAGGATTCCCGCCTGGCCGCGCGGAGGCTGGCCGCGGACGGCGTACAGGTTTGCGGTGTGGAACGGCTGCTCATGTGTTGCACCCTGGCTCGATGCGATCGACGGTCTTTGCGGCCGCCGGATGGCGCCATCTGACTTGTATGTCGTGGAACGGCGGCCAAAACCGCCAAACCGGATCGAGCCGGCTTTGTAAATATTGCTTAACACTGCGCCGAACGCGCCCGGCCGGCCGACGCGGAAAGCAGACGGCGCCGCCGCGGCGGGCGGAACTCAGCTGCCCTTGAGCCCGCGCAGCAGCAGCTGCGCCCGGGCCAGGGAAGCGGGGTCGCGGATCACCTGCTGCTGCAGCTTTTGCAGCGCATCCTCGACGTCGAGCGCCGCCGCGCTGCGCTGGCCCTCGCCGGTCTCCAGTTCGGCGCGCAGCAGCAGGCTTTGGCCGGCGCGGTCCATCGGCGTGGACTTGTTGCGGTAATCCGCGGCGGCCTGGTCGAGCAGGGCATGTGCCTGCGTTCTTTCCGCCGTGCCGCCCTGCGCCAGCAGGGCCCGCGCCAGGGCGGTGGCGCGTTCGGCCCACAGCGGGCCGGTCTTCGGATATTTCTTTTCGGTCAGTTCCAGCGCATGCCGGCGCAGCGCCAGCACCTCGTCCGCGGATTTGCCCCGGCGCTCCAGCGTATCGGCCAGGGCATCGTCGATCAGGCAGTTCTGGTAAGCGTCCTGCCCCATCTGCTGCGCCAGCTTCTGCGAGGCCTGACGCTGGATCGATTCGGCCTGCGCCAGCTTGCCCTGCATCGCCAGCGCCCGGCCCCATTCGCTGCCGGTGTACCAGGTGATGCCCTTGTCCTCGCCGAGGATCTTGCGGCTCAGGGCAAACGACTCGCCCAGCTCGCGTTCGGCATCGTCGGCCCGGCCCATCGCCAAGTGCAGGCGGCCGGTTTCCTTGAGCAGCTCGATGCGCATATGGTCGTCGCCGGGCGTCATCGAGTCCTGGCTGTCGCGGAAGGCTTTTTCAGCATCGGCGAAGCGGCCCAGTTTTTCGGCGTACAGCACGCCCAGGCTCTTGAAGTTGTTGGACAGGATGTAGTGCTTCGGTCCCAGTACCGGCAGCTGGATGGCGAGGGAGCGGCGGTACAGCGCCTCCGCTTCCTCGGGCTGATCGTTGCGCGCCAGGATGCGGGCGAGGGTGGCGAGCGGCCGGCCGAGCCATACCGAGTCGCGGCTATAGAGGCGCTCGTAGCGGCTGATCGCGTCCCGCAGCAGCGCCTCGCCTTCGACGTCGTGGCGTGCCTGCTCGTCGCTCATCGCCAGTTCCCACAGAGCCTGGATGGTTTCCGGATCGTCCGGCCCAAGCTGCTTCTCGAAGATGCGGTTGGCCCGAGCCTGCAGCGCCAGGGTTTCCTCCGGCGCGCCGTTGCCCCAGGCCAGGGCCAGGGCTTCGCGCACTTCGACGCGCGCCGCCTCGACCGACTCGCCCAGGCCCAGCCGGTTGAGGATGCGCAGCGCGCGCTCGGCCGCCGCGCGTTCCTCCTTGTTGCGCGCCACCGCATCCAGCGGCTGCGTCAGCTTGCGCAGCGTCACCGCCACCTCGCGGCTGTCGGGGCCGTAATAGGCCTCGCGTTCCCGCACCGCGCGCTGCAAGGTGGCGACCGAGCCTTCGGCGTCGCCCAGGTTGAACTGGATCTCGCCCAGGTTGTCGAGCAGGTCGGCATGCAGGTCCGGCTCGTCGCGCAGCTCCTCGTCGGCACGGCTGAGCGAGGCGGCGACCATGCGCGCCGGCGTCAGGGTGTGTTCGCTCTCCGGCGCCAGTGGGTCCTGCTGGCGGAACACCGCGATGACCAGGTCCTTGACGTGCTCGGCACGCAGGGCCTGCGCCTGCGCGCGGCGGGCTTCCCGCGCAAAACCGGCGATGCCGGCAACCAGCACCAGCAGGATGGCCGCGGCGGCGCCGACCGCAAGGCGGTTGCGGCGCACGAAGCTGCGCATGCGATAACCCAGCGAATCCGGCCGCGCCACGATCGGCCGCTGCTCGAGAAAGTGACGCAGGTCGTCGCCCAGCTCGGCCGCGGAACGATAGCGGCGCTCCGGATCGTCGTTGAGGCACTTGAGCACGATCAGGTCGAGGTCGCCTTCCACTTCACGCGCGCGGCTGCGCAGCGCTGCGCCGTCCGCATCGCGCCCCGCCCTGGCGCGCAACGCGGTACTCGGCCTGGCCAGTGGCTCGTGGCCGCGGTTCAGCGCCAGTGCCGCGGCGATCAGGCTGGTGTGGTTGCGCGGCAGGCGTCCGGTCAGCATCTGGTACAGCAATATGCCCAGGGCATAAACGTCGGCGGCGGTGGTGACGGGCTGGCCGAGAATCTGCTCCGGGGCGGCGTACTGCGGCGTCACCGGCGTGTTGCCCGGTCCGTTCAAAGTGGCCTCGCCGTCGGGCTCGCCGAGCAGCTTGGCGATGCCGAAATCCAGCAGCTTGGGCGTACCGTCCGCGGTCACCAGTACGTTGGAGGGCTTGAGATCGCGGTGCACCACCAGTCGCCGGTGGGCGGCATGCACCGCGTCGCACACCTCGCACATCAGCGCCAGCATGCGCGGCAGCGGCACGCGCCGCTCCACGCACCAGTCGGTGATCGGACGCCCCTCGATGTACTCCATCACCAGGTAAGGCCGTCCGTCCGGGGTGGCGCCGGCGTCGATCAGATGCGCGATATTGGGATGGGTCAGCTGCGCCAGAATGCGCCGCTCGCGCAGGAAGCGCTGCAGCAGGCTGTCGGTGTCGAGCCCGCGCTTGAGGATTTTCAGGGCCACCTGCTGCTGGTAGGCGCCGTCGGCGCGCTCCGCCCGGTACACCTCGCCCATGCCGCCGCGGCCCAGCGGCCCGAGGATGCGCCAGGCGCCGTAGCGTGTACCGGCCGGCACCGATTCGACCACCGCTTCGATGGAATTGACCTGCACCGGCTGCAGCAGGAAGTCCCCGGCGGTATCCATCGCTGCCGCCATCTCCGTCACTTCGCGCTGCACCGCGGGATCGTCCGCGGCCTGGCGCAGCAGCGCGGCGCGGCTGGATTGCGGCAGATCCAGCAGCTGCGCGAACAAGGCTTCGGCGCGCTGCCATTGTTGCGGTGTCAGTTTCATGCGGCAATTCCCCAGCGTCCCGCCCGGCTTGCCTACCCCCTGTTCCGGGGGCGCCCCCATTTTCGCCGTCCGTATAATAATGGCAGGCGGGGATGGCAGGCGGGAAAGGGTGCTGTCACGTGGCAATCGAAATCCAGGAAGCGCCGTCGGGGATGGCGGACGACATCAGCGGCACGGTCGAGCAGGTTCTGCCCATCGTGTACGAAGAGTTGCGCGCCGTCGCGCGCCGCGAGCGCCGCCGTCTCGCCGGTGGTGAAACCCTCGCCACCACCGCCCTGATCAACGAAACCTACCTCAAGCTGGCCAACAATCCGGCCTTCGCCTCGCGCGGAAGTTTCCTGCGCATCGCCTCCGTCGCCATGCGCCGCATCCTGGTCGACCGCGTGCGCGCCCAGTTCGCTCTCAAGCGCGGCAGCGGCGAGAGCGCCGTGACCATCGAGGAGATCCACGACTTCGTGGTGGACGACGAGCAGCACGTAATGAATGTGCACGAAGCCCTGCAAGCCCTGTCCGCGCTCAATCCGCGCCTGGTCGAAATCGTCGAGTGCCGCTTCTTCGCCGGCTACAGCGAAAGCCAGACCGCCGAAGCGCTGGGCGTTTCCGAGCGCACGGTGCAACGCGACTGGGCCATCGCCCGCGCCTGGCTGAAGAAGGAGCTGGGCGCTTAGGTTGGCCCCGCCGCAGGTTTCTTTTCACGCGGCCTCCGCGGTCCGGCGCGCGACGATCGAGGCGGCCAGCCGGGAACCGCAGGCAATCGTTACGATGTAACATTGCGCCATGCCAACCCCAGCTCCGCCGCCGCTCAAGCGCAAGCCCGCCGCCCGCCCCAAACGGGCGCAGCTCACGGTCCTGGCCGCCGCCGAGGCGCGCCTGGAAGCGCGCTGCAGCGAGCGGCGGCAGCGCCTGTCGCCGATGCGGCGCGCGGTGTTCCGCCAGATGTACGCGCAGGCCGCGCCGCAAACCGCCTACCAGGTGCTCGATGGCGTGCGCGCCACACTGCGCCAGAAGGTCGCCCCGCTGTCGGTGTACCGCGCGCTGGACTTCCTCGCCGCCGAAGGCTGGCTGCACCGGCTCGAATCGCTGCGCGCCTTCAGGGTCTGCGAGCACCCGGGGCACCGCCATGCCGGCGTGCTGTTCCTGTGCAGCGACTGCGGCGCCGCGGAGGAGGGCGAGGACCAGGCGCTGGAAACCCTGCTCGAGCGCGGTGCCGCGCGCCGCGGCTTCCAGGCCCAGCGCCAGGTGGTGGAAGTGCTCGGCCTGTGCCGCAACTGCGCCCGCTAGGCGCCCCGATAGGCGCTGTCTACCCTGCTGCGTAGATTCCGCTGCGCTTCACCCCGGCTCGTTCGATGCGGCTGTATGGTCCATCCGATGATGCAGCTGCCGGTGCAGGCGCAGATTGATGAAATGCGCCGTCGCCAGCAGCAGGCCTCCCGCAATGGTGAGGATGCTTTCCCCCAGCGGCGACAGTCCCACCATGGCATTGCCGTAGGCGGCGAAGACCAGCAGCGTCACCGCCGCCGCTCCGCACAGCAGCACGCGCAGGCTGCGATGGCGGCGGCAGGCCGAGACCAGGGCCAGTGCGCTGACCGGCACGATGGCCAGCAGCAGCCAGCGGTGGAAATGCTCGTCGGCGACGAAGCTCGCCGCAGCCAGGGGCAGCAGCGCCAGCAACAGCGGCAGCGCCAGGCAGTGCACCAGGCACAGGCCCGAGATCAGCATGGCGCCGGCATCCATCACGGAGGTCGCCGCATGGGCCGGGCTGGAGGCGGTTGGGTGACGGTGGTTCATGGGCGAGGGTGGTGGACAGCCGGGCATATGTTATAACATAACGATGTTACAATATAACAGTACAGCGTTTGCCGAATGGTGCGCTGGAACGAAGGCTGCAACCATCGTTTGAGGGTTTGATCAGGATCATGCCGAAGAAAGGATCATGAGAACCGGGCATTTACACCTTTCCGGCTCCGCACTCATCTAACATCATTTCATCAGCCGGCCGGCATCTCCGGCCTCACCACGGCCTTGCGGCCTTTCCATAATCTACAAGAAGAGAACCTGGATGAAACAAGCAAAATTGTTCGCGGCAGCGCTGCTGCTGTCCTCGCTTGCCCTGCCTGCCGTGGCCGACGACGCCCCGGCCAAGGACAAGGACAAGGACAAGCCCGACGCGACCAAGCCCGAATCGTTCAAGCCGGAGTCCAAGACCAGCGAGGGCAGCGTCACCGTCGGCGGCCGCCACATCGATTACCAGGCCGTGGCGGGCACTATCGTGGTCCACGCCAAGGGCTGGGACGACGTGCCGCAGAATGCCGATAAGGACGCCAAGGAAGGCCCGGCCGAAGCCTCCATGTTCTACGTCGCCTACTTCAAGAAGGGCGCCAAGGCCAGCGAACGCCCGGTCACCTTCATCTTCAACGGCGGTCCCGGCTCTTCCTCGGTCTGGCTGCACATGGGCGCCTTCGGCCCGCGCCGCGTCGTCACCGCCGACGACAGCCACAGCGAGGCCGCACCGTATCCGCTGATCAACAACGACTACAGCCTGCTCGACGCCAGCGACCTGGTCTTCATCGACGCCCCCGGCACCGGTTTCAGCCGCATCGCCGGCAAGGATCATGAGAAGGCCTTCTGGGGTGTCGATCCCGATGCCCACGCCTTCGCCAGCTTCATCACCGGATTCCTCGGCCAATACGGCCGCTGGAACTCGCCCAAGTACCTGTTCGGTGAAAGCTACGGCACCACCCGCTCGGCCAACGTCGCCAACCTGCTGGAGACCGACCGCAGCGTCGATCTCAACGGCGTGATCCTGCTGTCGCAGATCCTCGCCTTCGACGCCAGCGCCGACGCTCCGCAGTTCAACCCCGGCGTCGACCTGCCGTACCAGCTGGCCCTGCCGACCTACGCCGCTACCGCCTGGTACCACCACAAGCTGCCGAGCCAGCCGGCCGCGCTGGCGCCGTTCCTGGCCGAGGTCGAACACTTCGCCATGAGCGACTATGCCGTCGCCCTGGCGGCCGGCTCCACGCTGGACCCGGCGCAGAAGAAGGCCACTGCCGAGAAGCTGCACCAGTACACCGGCCTGCCGGTCGATTACATCGAGAAAGCCGACCTGCGCATCAACGGCGGCAAGTTCGAGCAGAACCTGCAGGGCGACAGCGGCACCGTCACCGGCCGGCTCGACACCCGCTTCTCCGGTCCCGCCATCGACCCGCTGAGCGAGGAGTCCGAATACGATCCGCAGTCCGCCGCCATCAGCTCGGCCTACGTCTCGGCCTTCAACGACTACGTGCGCAAGGACCTCAAGTACGGCGAGGGCAAGGAGTTCAAGCCGGAGATCGACATCTGGAAGACCTGGAACTTCCTGCACCAGGCTCCCGGTGCGCCGATCGCGCTGCCGCAGTCCGCCAACGTCATGCCTGACCTGGCCATGGCGATGAAGTACAACCCCAAGCTCAAGGTGCTGCTCAACGCCGGCTACTACGACCTGGCCACGCCGTTCTACGAAGGCGTCTACGAGATGCAGCACCTGCCGATCCCGCAGAAGCTGCAGGACAACATCGAGTTCCGCTTCTACGAATCCGGCCACATGGTCTATGCCCATGAGGCCGCGCTGAAGCAGCTGCACGACAACGTCGCCGGCTTCATCCGCAGCACCAACAACGTCAAGGACAGCGGCAAGGCGGATTGATCCGCCCGCCGGCCCAGGCCCGCGGGCATTGACCCGCGGGCCTGCTTGCCCAACAGTGGGCTACCCAAAACGAATGCGACAAAGGGATCATTCATGAAAGCAGGTCCATTGAGCCTGATTTGCATCGTCGCCCTGAGCACCCTCGGCGCCTGCTCCAAGCAGGCCCAGGCGCCAGCGCCGCAGCCGGCCGCTGCACCCGCGGCCCCCGCCGCCGCGCCCCTGGTGTCGGGCATCGACACCGCCAATTTCGATCCGGCCGTGCGCCCGCAGGACGATTTCTACAAGTACGTCAACGGCAAGTGGCTGCAGGCCACCGAGATTCCCGCCGACAAGTCCGAAGTCGGCACCTTCTCTGTGCTCGACGACGCCGAGCAGGAGCAGTTGCGCAGCCTGGTGGAGGGCGCCGAAAAGGCCGCCGCCAGTTCCGACGATGCCAACCTGCACAAGATCGCCGACCTGCACGCCAGCTTCATGGACGAGGCCCATCTGGAGCAGCTCGGCATCCATCCGCTCGACGCCGAATTCGACCGCATCGATGCGATCAAGGACAAGTCCGAGCTGCCGGCGCTGATCGCCCACTACAGCCAGGTCGGCGTGGGCGCCCCCTACGATATCGGCGTGGGGCAGGATGCGCGCGACTCCACCAAGTATGTGGTCGGCATCGACCAGGGCGGCCTGAGCCTGCCGGATCGCGACTATTACCTGCAGAAAGACGCCCGCATGGAAAAGACCCGCGGGCAATACCTCGCCCACGTGGCCAAGATGCTGAGCCTGGCGGGCGACAAGAACGGCGTCGCCGACGCCAAGGCCATCATGGCCCTGGAGACCGCCCTGGCCAGGGTGCAGTGGAGCAAGGTCGAAAACCGCGACCCGATCAAGACCTACAACAAGGTCGAGATCGTCAAGCTCGATACCCTGATCCCGCACTACGACTGGAAGGCCTACCTTACCGAAGCCGGCCTCGACGGCCGCATCGACTACCTCATCGCCAGCCAGCCCAGCTACCTCCAAGGTTTCGGCAAAGTGCTGGAGCAGACGCCGCTGCCGGTATGGAAGGCCTACTTCCGCTGGCATGTGCTGCACAGCTACACGCGCTACCTGAGCAAGCCCTTCGTCGACGAGAACTTCGCCTTCTACGGCACCGCCCTCAGCGGCATCCCGGAGAACCGCCCGCGCTGGAAGCGCGGCGTGGCCCTGGTCGACGGCTCGCTCGGCGAAGTGGTGGGCCAGCTCTACGTCAAGCAGTACTTCCCGGCCGAGAGCAAGGCACGCATGCAGGCCCTGGTTTCCAACCTGCTCGCCGCCTACAAGCAGAGCATCGACACACTGGACTGGATGGGCCCTGAGGCCAAGCAGGCGGCCCAGGCCAAGCTGGCCAAGCTGGCGACCAAGATCGGCTATCCGGACAAGTGGCGCGACTACAGCGATCTGAAGATCGACGGCGCCGACCTGGTCGGCAACGTGCAGCGCGCCACCGCCTTCGAATACCGCTACGAGCTGGGCAAGCTGGGCAAGCCGATCGACCGCGGCGAGTGGGAGATGACGCCGCAGACCATCAACGCCTACTACGAGCCGCAGAAGAACGAGATCGTGTTCCCGGCGGCGATCCTGCAGCCGCCGTTCTTCGATCCCAAGGCGGATGACGCCGCCAACTACGGCAGCATCGGCGCCATCATCGGCCACGAGATCAGCCATGGCTTCGACGACGAAGGCAGCCAGTTCGACGCCGACGGCAACCTGCACGACTGGCTCAGCAAGGACGACCACGCCAGGTTCGCCGCCAAGACCGCCGCCCTGGTGGCGCAGTACAGCGCCTACGAGCCGGTGCCGGGTTATCCCCTCAACGGCAAGCTGAGCCTGGGCGAGAACATCGCCGACAACTCCGGTCTGTCCATCGCCTACAAGGCCTACCGCATCTCGCTCGGCGGCAAGGAAGCGCCGGTGATCGACGGCCTCAGCGGCGACCAGCGCTTCTACATGGGCTGGGCCCAGGCCTGGCGCGCCAAGGTGCGCGACAACGCCGCCATCGTGCAGATCAAGTCCGATCCGCATTCGCTGCCGGAATTCCGCGTCAAGGGCGCTCTGGTCAACCAGCCCGGCTACTACAAGGCCTTCGACCTCAAGGAAGGCGACAAGATGTACCTGGCGCCGGAGAAGCGCGTCAGCATCTGGTAAATCCGAACGGGTGCGGTCCCTCGCAAGAGATGACGCGAGAAGCCGCACCCGCGGCCATGCATGCGACAATCCGCTCATGGCCCGGATGCGGGCGGCCGGTGGAGACCTGCCCTGTTCAGCGTGGAAGGCATCAGCAAGCGCTATGGCTCGGGCCATGCCCTGAAGGACGTCAGCCTGCGTTTCGAGCCGGGCACGGTCACCGCCCTGATCGGCAGCAGCGGCGCCGGCAAGTCGACCCTGCTGCGCATGCTGATCGGACTGGACTGGCCGGACGCCGGACAGATCACCGTCGACGGCCAGCCGCTGCTGCCGGATGACCGCATGGCCCTGCGCCGCCGCGTCGGCTACGTCACCCAGGACGGCGGCCTGTTTCCGCACCTGACGGCGCGCGACAATCTCGCCCTGCTGCCGCGCCATCTCGGCTGGAGCGCCGCGCAGATCGACGCGCGCGCGCAGGAACTGGCCGGGCGCATGCAGCTGCCGCAGGAGCTGCTGCGCCGCTTCCCGGCCGAACTCTCCGGCGGCCAGCGCCAGCGCGTCGCCGTGATGCGCGCCCTGATGACCGACCCCGCGGCCCTGCTGCTCGACGAGCCCCTCGGCGCGCTCGATCCCATCGTGCGCTTCGACCTGCAGGAACAGCTGCGCCAGGTCTTCGCCGATGTCGCCAGCACCGTGATCCTGGTCACCCATGACCTGCCGGAAGCCGCCTTCCTGGCCAGCCGGTTGGTGCTGCTGCATCAAGGAGCCGTGATACAGGATGGCGCGCCGGAAGATTTCTTCGCCCGCCCCGCGAACGACTTCGTGCGGCGCTTCGTCAACGCCCATCGCGATCTGCCGCGGGTGCAGCCATGATGCGGCGGCTGGTTCTCGCAGCACTGCTGCTGTGCAGCGCGGCCTTCGGCGCCGAAGGCACGCTGCACATCGGCTCGAAGAATTTCACCGAGTCCATCGTCCTGGCCGAGATGCTGCGGCTCGATGCGCAGCGCCAGGGCCTGCAATTCGAACACCGCCGCGCTATGGGCGGCAGCGCCATCCTGTGGAAGGCCCTGCTCGAAGGCAGCATCGACGCCTATCCCGAATACACCGGCACCATCATCCGCGAGCTGCTGCACGACGTGCCCGCCGATGCCGGCATCGCCGAACTGGGCGATGCTTTACGCAAGCAGGGCATCGGCATCGGTCCGCCGCTGGGCTTCGACGACAGCTATGCCCTCGGCGTCGGCGAAGAGCTGGCCGCGCGCCTCAAGCTGCAAACCCTGTCCGATCTGCGTGCCCACCCGGAGCTGCGCTTCGGCCTGTCCAACGAATTCATGAGCCGCGGCGACGGCTGGCCCGGCCTGGTCAAGGTTTACGCTTTCGCGCCGCAGTCGATCAAGGCCCTGGATCACGGCCTGGCTTACCGGGCACTGGCCGGCGGCGCCGCCGACGTCATCGATCTCTACACCACCGACGCCGAAATCCGCAGTTACAAGATCCGCGTGCTGGACGACGACCGGCACTATTTTCCCTCGTACCAGGCCGTGTGGCTGTACCGCCTCGATGCAGCGCAGCGCGTGCCGCTGCTCGAAGCCAGCCTGCGCGGGCTGGGCGGTCGCGTTTCGATCCAGGCCATGCGCGACATGAACGCTGCGGTGATGCTCGACCGGCGCGGCGAGACCGACGTCGCCGCGGAGTTCCTCGGCATCCAGGGCGCGGCACAGCAGGACCGCGGGATGTGGGGCCGCCTGTGGCAGCACACCTTGGAGCATCTGCGCCTGGTCGGGCTGTCGCTCGGCGCGGCGATCCTGTTCGGTCTGCCCATCGGCATCCTGGCGGCGCGGGTACGGCGTCTGGGCCAGGCCATCCTCGGCGTCACCGCAGTGCTGCAGACCATCCCCTCGCTGGCGATGTTCGTGTTCCTGATCCCGCTGCTCGGCATCGGCGCCAGGCCGGCCATCGCCGCCCTGTTCCTGTACAGCCTGCTGCCGATCGTGCGCAACACCCTGAGCGGCCTGGCTTCGATTCCCGCGCCCTTGCAGGAAGCCGCCGCCTCGCTGGGCCTGCCCGGTCCTGTGCGCCTGCTGCGCGTCGAACTGCCGCTGGCAGCGCGCACCATCGTCGCCGGCATCGGCACCGCCGCCGTGATCGACGTCGGCACCGCCACGCTCGGCGCACTGATCGGCGCCGGCGGCTACGGCGAACCCATCCTCACCGGCATCCGCCTCGGCAATATCCCCCTGATCCTCGAAGGCGCGGTGCCCGCCGCCGCGCTGGCCCTGCTGGCCCTGGCCCTGTTCCAGGGCATCGAGCGCCTGCTGACGCCACGCGGCCTGCGCCTGCCCGCGCGGGAGTAGCCGCTTCGCTTTATCCCAGGAAGCCCAGGTTGGTGGTCGTGAAGCCGCTCCGGACCTGAATTGAGCCTTCTACAAGTCTTGTCGTGATTGGCGGGGAAAAACCGCCATGGCTGCCGTGAAA
>FTAG01001982.1_pt1 | contig 12881 bp, 10 predicted proteins | sample 1638911 | NCBI WGS metagenome assembly FTAG01 (sample SAMEA3914813, study PRJEB12502) | metagenome | biome: forest; material: soil | place: Canada | collected 2011-07-07 | depth 0.3 m
CGCGCCTTCGCGGTCGGCCTCGCGCCATATGGGATCCGCGTCAACGCGATCGGTCCGGGCTCCATCGAAACGCCGATGGTCGCCAAGGGCCCCGTGCCGCCCCAGGTGCTGGCCGCCATCCAGGCGCGCACGCCGCTGGGACGCCTCGGCAAGCCGGAAGAGATCGCCGCCATCGCCGCCTTCCTGGCCAGCGACCAGGCCTCCTACATCACCGGTCAGACGCTCTACGCCGACGGCGGGCGACTGGCCCTGAACTACACCATGCCCGTTCCCGAGTTCGGGCCGCGCCCTGACGCAAGGTAAGCCGGCCTGCTTGACAATGTGGTGATCATCATGATGATTATGCGCAACAACAAAAGCGAGGACTCGGGGGAGGCCTAGGCGGGAAGCATCGGGCGGTCGTCTTTCCGCCCGTCGGCGCACACCCATCCGGCCTTTGTTTCTCCGGCCCTCCAAGATCCGCCACAGGCGGAAAAGGGGAAACGTCGATGGATTTCAAGCTCAAGTCACGCCTGTTCGAACGCACGGCGGTGCGGGCCCTGGTCGCCGGCGGCGCCCTGTGCCTCATGGCCGGCGCCGCACAGGCGCAAAGCGCGCCTTCGGCTCCGGCCGGAACCGGCGACGCGGCCCAGGCGCCGGTCGGCGACATCGTGGTGACCGCGACCCGCCGCACGGAGGCCTTGCGCAATGTGCCGATCGCGGTCACGGCCATCGGCTCCAGGCAGGTGCTGGAGGCTCACATAGAGAACTTCGCCGACCTGCCCTCCATCGTGCCCGGCACGAACTTCATCAGCACCAAGGGCCAGAGCACCGCCGACGTCGAGATCCGCGGCCAGGTCACCACCAACGACGCGCCGGCGCTGGAAGTGCCGGTGGCGATCTTCCAGGACGACATCTACTACGGCACCCTCGCCTCGTTCGACGCCGACTTCTACGACATCAACCAGATCGCCATCCTGCGCGGTCCGCAGGGCACCACCTTTGGGCGCAATGTGGTGGGCGGGGCGCTGCAGATCACCTCCAACAAGCCGCAGCTCGGCGTGAACGACGGCGCCATCAGCGCCACGGTGGAGAGCTACGAGGGCGGCGGCGCACCCTCCTCGCCCGGCTTCGAGGCCCAGGGCTATTTCAACACCTCGCTCGGCGCCGACGCCGCCGCCCGCCTCGCCTACAGCGTCAAGGACGTGGGCGGCTACATGCACAATTACACCACCGGAACCAACCTCAGCGACCAGAAGTCGTTCTCGCTGCGGCCGTCGGTGCTGTGGGAGCCGACCAACGACCTGAAGATTTCGGCCTTCCTGTCATGGACGCACGAAGACGAATACGCCTCCGGCTACAACGCCTTTGGCCAGGGCTCGGTGATCGCCGCCGACCGGGCCATCTCGACCAGCCCCTGGGCCAGCTTCGAGAACGTCGATGGGGCGAACAAGCGCGACATCTACGCCGGCCAGATCCGCGCCGACCTGGTGAAGCCGTTCGGGACCACCTCGGCGATCACCAGCTACCGCACCCTGAACGCCGACTACGTCGACGACGGGGACTCCGGGCCGCTCCCGGCCAACACCAATAGCATCAACGCCAGCAAGGAATTCGCCTTCAGCGAAGAGCTCCGATTCACCTCGCCCACAGGCCAGAAGCTCGAGTATGTGGCGGGCCTCTACTACAGCTTCGAGAACCTCAAGAAGGCCATCAGCTTCGGGTTCAACGGGACCAACCCGACCTACTTCCTGAGCGCGCTGACCGGCGGCGCCCTGGCCAGCCAGACCGTCGTCGGCGACGCCCATGTGCAGAACATCGCCCCCTACGCCGAGGCCAAGTACCACTTCACCGACCAGATCGCCCTGACCGTCGGCGGGCGCTACTCCGTCGAGGATAAGAACGGCTATACCGACCACATCGGCTCCTCGCCGTTCTACGGCGCCGCGTTCGACGCCCAATTCAACCACGAGTGGACGTCGTTCACTCCCCGCGCCATCCTCGAATACAAGCCGCATGACGGGCTTCTGTTCTACGCCAGCGTCTCGACCGGATTCAAAGGCGGCGGCTGGTCGCTGACCAGCACCAGCGCGGCGGCGGCCGTGAAGCCCCTGCAGCCGGAAACCAGCACCAGCTACGAAGTCGGGACCAAGCTGCGCCTGTTCGAGAACCGGCTGTCGCTGAACGTCTCGGCCTACCAGGCCGACACCAAGAACCTGCAGGTCCGCTCGCTGGTGGGGCCGGTCCTCACCGACACCAACGCCGGCGAGGAGCGGACACGGGGCGTGGAGGTCGAGTCCGACTTCCATCCGTTCCGCAACGCCGACATCGGCGTCAACTACGCCTACACCGACGCGATCTACCAATCCTTCAGCGGCTGCGCGGCGGGCGGGGTGAACTGCTCCGGCAACGAGGTCCCCTATGTGCCCAAGAACGACGTCAAGATCTTCGGCGAGTACCACTGGAACCTCGGCGCCGCGGGCGTCCTGACTATCCACGCCGACGACGAGTGGGCCGATTCGACCGCGGTGAATCCGCTCCCCAGCGGCGAGCCCCTGGGGACCCAGTACACGCGCAAGAACGGCCTCCTCAACGCCTACCTGATCTATGCACCGCAGGGTAAGTCGTGGACGGTGCAGCTCTGGGCCAAGAACCTGACCAACCAGGCGGTCATGGCGGCCCCGTCCAACTACTACTTCTACTTCCTGACCAAGGCCGAGTACGCCGCCGGCCTGCGCGATGTGGAGCGCGGCGTGGTCAGCCCGCCCCGCGAAGTCGGCGCGACGTTGAGCTATAAGTTCTGAGTGCGTAACCGCGGCGGCCCTCACCGGCCGCCGCGCCATCCCGCGGGCCGGACCGGCTCCAGACAGGGTTCAGTATGGGCGGCAAATCGGCGGGCGGGCTTTCGATACGGTACGGTTGGTTCGCCCTGGCGGTGCTGTTCGTCGTCGCCCTGTTCAACTACATCGACCGCACCATCCTCTCGATCATGCAGGTGGCGATCAAGAAGGACCTCGGCCTCAGCGACACCCAGTTGGGGATGCTGACCGGCCTGGCCTTCGCCCTGTTCTATTCGACCCTGGCCCTGCCGGTCGCGCGCCTCGCCGACCGGGTCAGCCGCAAATGGGTGCTGACCGGCGCGCTGGCGATCTGGACCTCGATGACCGCCCTCAGCAGCCTGGCCGGGAATTTCGCCGTCCTGCTCGTCTGCCGCATGGGCGTCGCCGTCGGCGAGGCCGGGTGCGTGCCCTCGACCCACTCCCTGCTGTCGGACTATTTCCCGCGCAACAGGCGGGCGCTGGCGATGGGGCTGTGGGGCGCGTCCCTGCCGCTCGGCTCCATGCTCGGCGTGGCGCTGGGCGGCCAGCTGACCGCCATGGTCGGCTGGCGGCGCACCTTCCTGCTGGTCGGCCTCAGCGGCCTGCTGCTCGTCCCGGTCATGCTGCTGTTGAAGGAGCCGGCGCGGGGCCGGTTCGACGGCGCGGAGACGGACGGCGCCGGCGGCGAACGGCGCTCGGTCGGCGCGGCCCTGCGCCATCTGTGGTCGCTGCGCGCCTTCCGTTACCTGGCGATCGGCGAGGCGATCCAGGCCTATGTGCAGAACGCGCAAATCTCGTGGAATGGCCCTTTCTACGCCCGCTCCCACCATTTGTCGCTGGCGGTGATCGGCGGAACCCTGTCGCTGATCATCGGCTTCGGCGGCGCGTTCGGGGCCTTCGCCGGGGGCGCGGCGGCGACCCGGCTAGCGCGGCGCGACCTGCGCTGGCTGATGCTGGTCCCGGCCATCGCCGCCTTCCTGACCGCGCCCTTCACCCTCCTGCAGTACCTTTGGCCGACGCCGGCCCTGTCGTTCGCCTACGCCATCGTGCCGGCGGTGATGGTCAACGTCTATCTGGCGCCCGGCAATGCGGTGGCCCAGAGCATCGTCCCGGCCAGCATGCGGGCCTTCACCGCCTCGGTCTTCCTCCTGGGGGCCAGCATCGGCGGCTCGGCCCTGGGCCCCACCATCACCGGCGTGCTCAGCGACCTGTTCACCGCGAAATTCGGCCTGGGCGTGGAGGGCCTGCGCTACGCCCTGCTGACCACGGCCCTGCCGGCGGTGGTCGCCTCGGCGTTCTTCTTCCGCTCGTCGGTCCACCTGGCCAGCGAGATGGCGCCGCTGCGTGTCAGGGAGGAGACCGAGGCCCTGGAGCAGGCCGAAACGGCGGCCGCGCTCTGAAGCCGGCTACCAGGACTTGATCTTCTCATCCATGCGCTTGGGCCAATAGGCGCGGAAGTCGCGGACGATGTGCTGCAGGTGCTCGCCCATCAGCCGCGCCGCCAGATCGCCGTCCCCCGCCACGATGGCGTCGGCGAGCAGGGTGTGGTCATGGACAATCTGCTCCTCCAGCTCGGCCCGGTGGCCGATGGTCAGCACCCGCTCGGTGACGATGAAGCTGATCGCCCGCAGCACCAGGGACAGCACCGGCTGGTTGGCGAGATCGGCCACCTGGTCGTGGAAATCGAGCCCTTCGACGATTTCCCAGTGGCCGTGTTCGTGGCCCGCGGCATTGGTGACGAAGGGCGCCATCGCCGCCCGCACGCGGTTGCGATCCGGGTTCTCGGCCGCCAGCCGGGCCAGCAGCGGCTCCGACAGCGTCCAGGCGCCCAATATGTCGTCATAGTTGGTGCCCTGCATGTGCAGGTAGAGCGTCAGGGTACGCGCCAGATTGCCGGGCGCCACATTGCCGACCACCGTGCCCGCCCCCGGCCCCGGCCGGATGGTGATCAGGCCCTGGACTTCCAGAAGCCGAAGCGCCTCACGCAAGGACGAGCGACTCACCCGGTACTGAACCAGCATCTCGCTTTCGAGCGGCAGGCGATCGCCAGGCTTGAGGCTCTGGCTGACGATGTTGCGCACGATCTCGAGGGCGACCGATTCGGAGGTCTTCAGAGTCCGCCGGGCGAGGTCGAAGGAACTGGACTTCCTGTTCACGGCGTCCACCGGTGGAGCCTCGACAGGCTTCGATTTCGCTCTCCGCTCAGGCGGCATAGTCTATCCCCTAGGGTGCTCCCTGCGCACTCTATAGACGAACGATCGTCAGCCATCATCGCAAATTCAAAAGTGGGCGCCCGCGCTCGCAGGCGATTGACAGCCCGCGACCAATTTGTGGTAATGATTATAATAGACATACGAGCCCTGCATAGCCCCCTCGGGGCTTGGACAGCGGACGAGCGTGCGATCAGGGCGTGGAAGCAGGACGTTTGGCGATGAATCAGCAGGCGCTCATCGGGCGCGATCGCGGCGACGAGGCGGCGGCGCCCACCCGCACGCCCGGCCCGCGCAAGGGCCCCCTCGCCGGCGTTCGGGTGACCGACTTCTGCTGGATGGGCGTCGGCGCCTGCGCCACCCGCCTGCTCGCCGACTTCGGCGCCGAGGTGATCCGGATCGAGGACCGCAATCGGCTGGACATGCCGCGCCGGCTGCCGATCTACAAGGGCGAGGCGCGGACCTATGGAGAGGAAGACGCCAACCCCGATCCCAACAAGGGCGGCCTGTTCAACAACTACAACCGCAACAAGCTGGGCGTGACCATCAACATGCGCTCGCCCAAGGGGCGGGCCCTGACCGACCGGCTGATCGCCGCCTCGAGCGTGGTGACCGAGAACTTCGCCCCGGGGGTGATGGAGCGCTGGGGCCTGACCTACGACCGGCTGGAGCAGCTGTCGCCGAACGTGATCTTCGCGCGGATGAGCGGCTTCGGCCACACCGGGCCGCACGCCGAATACAAGAGCTATGGCCCGGTGGTGCAGGCGGTGAGCGGCCTGTCGTATATCAGCGGCCTGCCGGGCGAGGAGCCGTCGGGCTGGGGGCTGTCCTACATGGACAACGAAGCCGCCTTCTTCAACGCAGCCGCCCTGTTGATGGCCATCTACAACCGCAATCTCACCGGCAGGGGCAGCGAGATCGACGTCTCGGCGGTCGAAGCGGGCGTCAACCTGTTGGGCCCGATCCTGCTGGAGGTGGCGGTCAACGGCCGCTCGACGCGCGACGGCCGCTATCCCACCGGCAATCGGCTGGAGCATCCGGACGCCGCGCCCCACGGCGTCTATCCGTGCCTGGGCGAGGACCGCTGGATCGCCATCGCCGTGTTCGACGATGCGGAATGGCGCGGCCTGGTCACCGCCATGGGCGACCCGGACTGGGCGAAGGCGCCGGCGTTCGCGACCCAGGCCGGCCGGTTCGCCCACCAGGACGCGCTGGACGCGCACTTGGCGGCCTGGACCCTCGGCTTCGACCGGCACGCGCTGATGCACCGGCTGCAGGCCCTGGGCGTCCCGGCCGGGGCGGTGCAGACCGCCGAGGACACCAACGATCACGATCCGCAGATCGCCTCGCGCGGCGTGTTCTTCGACCTCGACCATCCGGTGATCGGCGAGGCGCGCTTCGAGGGCACGCCGATCCACTTCAGCCGGACCGTGCAGGAGAACTGGCGTTCGGCCCCCCTGCTCGGCGAGGACAACGATCACGTGTTCACCACCATCCTCGGCATGGACCAGGGCGAGATCGACGAGTTGCGCGAAGAAGGGGTGATCTGATGCAGGCCGCCTCCCCCACTCCGCCCCCGTTTACCGGGCTAAAGGTCGTCGAGCTGGCCGATGACATCGCCGGCGAATACGAGGGCCGGCTGCTGGCCGAAATGGGCGCCGAAGTCGTCAAGATCGAACCGCCCGGCGGCGCCAGAAGCCGGCGTATCGGTCCGTTCGCGGCCCCTAAGTCCGGTGAAGGGGGGCGCGCCGACCCCGACGCCAGCCTGGCCTTCTGGTACTACAACTCGAACAAGGCGAGCGTGGTCCTGGACCTGGCCTCAGGGCCCGGCCGGTCGTCGTTCGACGCCCTGGTGGCCGCGGCGGACATCCTGGTGATCGCCCTGCAGCCCAGGACCCTGGCGGCGCTGGGCCTGGACCTGAAGGCGCTGGCGGAGCGGCACGAATGGCTGATCGTGGTATCGGTGACGCCGTTCGGGCTGACCGGCCCCTGGGCCGACTACAAGTCCTCGGACCTGGTCGGCCTGGCGCTCGGCGGGCCGCTGAACAGCTGCGGCTATGACGATCATTCGATCCCGCCGATCCGGCCGGGCGGCGATCAGGCCTATCACACCGCCGCCAGCTTCGCGCACATCGGGGTCATGCTGGCCCTGCTCGAACGGCAGCAGACCGGCCGCGGACAACTGGTCGACGTCTCCATGCACGACGCCTGCGCGGTCAATGTGGAGCTGGCCAACCCTTATTGGTTCTACCCCCGGGTCCACGTGCACCGGCAGACCTGCCGTCACGCCCAGCCTTCCCCCACCCAGTCCGCGCTGTTCCGCACCGCCGACGACCGCTACGTCTATTTCACCCTGATCCTGTCGGACGGGAAGCTGTGGCAGGCCCTGGTGCAGTGGATGGACGCCAAGGGCATGGCCGCCCAGCTGGTCGAGCCCGAATTCTCGGACCTGGCCTACCGGCAGGAGCGGTTCCACGAGATCCAGGAGCTGGCCGAATGCTTCTTCCAGGTCATGGACGCCGACACCGCCTATCGCGAAGGCCAGGCGGCCGGCCTGCCGATCGGGGTGCTGAACGCGCCCGAGGACCTGTTCCATGACGAGCACCTGAAGGCGCGGAACTTCTTCGTCGAGGTCGAGCACGAGGGCCGCGGCCCGGTGCTCTATCCCAGCGCCAGCTACCGGTTCTCGGCCTTCGCCGAGACGCCGCGCACGGCGGCCCCCCGGCTCGGCGAGCAGACGCAGGCAGTGCTGGCCCGCCTCGACGCGGCGCATCGCAGCAAGGAGACGGCGGGATGATCGACGACGATCTGGCCTTCCTGGGCCGGGACAAGTGCGCGGTGGCCGGGGTCGGCCAGACCGAGTTCAGCCGCGATTCCGGACGCAGCGTGCTGTCGCTGGCGACGGAGGCCTCGCTGAAGGCCATCGCCGACGCCGGCCTGACGGTGGAGGACATCGACGGCATCGTCCGCTGCGGCGACGACGTGACCACGCCCTATACCCTGGCCGCGGCTCTCGGCGCCCGCAACCTGGCCTATTGGGCCGACACCGGGCCGGGCGGCGTGGCCCCCTGCATGATGATGGGCCTGGCCATGGGCGCGGTGATGTCGGGCCAGGCCAAGGCGGTGCTGTGCTTCCGCTCGCTGAACGGACGGTCGGAGACCCGGCTCGGCAGCGGCGGCCAGCGGGCCGGCGCGGAGATCGTCGGCGGCTTCGGCGCCTACGACGAATTCTACCTGCCTTACGGGCTGATGACCGCAGGCCAGACCTTCGCCCTGATGACCCGCCGGCACATGCTGGACTATGGCACGACCGAAGCGCAGCTTGGCGCGGTGGCGCTCACCTGCCGCGAGAACGCCCAGTCGACGCCGCACGCGGTCATGCACGGCAAGCCGATGAGCATGGACGACTATCTGGCCTCGCGGATGATCTCCACGCCCCTGCGCCTGTTCGACTTCTGCCTCGAGACCGACGGCGCCTGCGCGGTGGTGGTCACCAGCACCGAGCGCGCCAGGGACCTGCCGCGGCCGCCGGTGCTGATCCGCGCCGTGGCCGGCGGCGCGCCGCGCGACCTCCGCGCCGGGATGATGTTCCCGGTGGTCAGCCGCGACATGACCGAGCTCGGCGGACGCCAGGCCGGCGCCGAGCTGTGGCGCCGCGCCGGGGTGGGCCCGCACGAGATGGACATCGCCCAGATCTACGACTGCTTCACCATCAGCGTGATCCTGCAGCTCGAGGCCTACGGCTTCTGCGGCAAGGGCGAAGGCGGGCCCTTTGCGGCCAGCGGGGCCATCCGCAAGGGCGGCGCGCTGCCGATCAACAACGGCGGCGGCCACATGTCGGAGGGCTATGTCCACGGCATGAACCACATCGTCCAGGCGGTGCGGCAGCTGCGCGGCGAGGCCGACAACCAGATCGAGGGCGCCGAGCTCAGCCTGTGCACGGGCGGCCCGCTGCCGGTCGGCTCCAGCGTCGTCTTCCGCAAGGCCGCGTGATGTCCGAACACCCGCTCCTGCCGTTCACCCGCGACCGCGACACCGGTCCCTTCTTCGAGGCCGCCGCCGAGGGCAGGCTGGTCTATCTGCACTGCGACGACTGCGATCACGCCGTGCACCCGCCCACCCGCCACTGCCCGCATTGCGGCGGCTGGAACACCGCCTGGCGTCAGGCCTCGGGCGAAGGGGTCGTGCGCTCGTGGACCACGGTGGTGCAGACCATGCACCCGGGATTCCCCGCTCCCTACACCCTGGCCGTGGTCGAGCTGGCCGATGCACCCGAGGTGAGGCTGATGGCCCATCTGGCCGGCGACGCGGCCCTGCACGACGGGCAGGCCATGGCCGTCTGGTTCGAGCCCCTGGAAGGGGGCGGGGCCCTGCCTCAGTGGAAAACAAAACAGGACGGACCGCGCGCATGACCGCCTTCGGCATCAGCACCTACGACTACGCGCCCGAGGACATGATGGCGTTCGCGACCCACGCCGAGCGCGTGGGGTTCGACAGCCTGTGGTTCGGCGAGCACTACGTCGTCCCCGAGCACTTCGCGGGCCATCACCCGTCGCGCAAGGAAACGCCGAAGGACCAGAACGACACCCGCGACAAGGCGATCCTGTCGCCCGACATCCGCATCTACGATCCGTTCTCGCTGCTCTCGACCATCGTCGGCGCCACCACGCGGCTCAAGGTCGGCACCGCCATCTGCATCGTGCCGATGAACCATCCGCTGCTGCTCGCCCGCCAGCTGGCCACCATCCAGGCCTTCTCCGGCGGCCGCTTCCTGTTCGGCACCGGCGCGGGCTGGCTGAAGGAGGAGTTCGACGCGGTGAGCGTGCCGTTCAAGGAGCGGGGCGCGCGGATGGACGAGATGTTCGAGATCATCCGCAAGGCGCTGGCCGGCGGCTTCTTCAGCCACCAGGGCAAGTACTTCCAGTTCGACTCCGTGCAGATCACTCGGGACCCGGTGACGGTGCCGCTGGTGTGCGGCGGCAATACCGGGCCCGCCCTGCGCCGCGTCGCCGAGATCGCCGACGCCTGGATCAACTCGGCGATGGTGACCATCGACGAGGCGGTGTCCCTGCGCGCCACCATCCAGGCGGAGCGCGAGGCGCGCGGTACGGCGGAGCGGCCGTTCGCCTACTATGTCCGGCCGCACACGGTGACGCCGGAGGAGATCGACAGCTTCAAGAAACAGGGCTTCGACAACATCGTCCTCTGGGGCCAGAACCTGTGGCCCAACACCACCGAACTGACGCTGCAGGAAAAGATCGCCGGCCTGGAGCGGGTGGCCAGGGCGCTGCGCATCGGCGAGGGAGGCTGAGATGGAGCTGAAGCCCGGATCCCGGTGGAGAAGCGCCGTCTGCGACACCGAGGCGGTGCTGGTGCGCCCGCCCTCGGCCCCCGCGACCTTGGAATGCGGAGGGGTGGCGATGATCCCGCACGCCCAGGCGCGCGACCCGGCCGCCTCGCCTCATGATGGGTTCGCCGAGGGCAGCCTGCTCGGCAAGCGCTACGCCGACGCCGAGACCGGGGCCGAAGTGCTGTGCAGCAAGGGCGGCGCCGGGACCCTGTCGATCGACGGCCGGGCGCTGGCCATGAAGGAAGCCAAGAAGCTTCCCTCGTCCGACTGAGCGCGGCCCATGAACACCAGCCTCCTGCTCGACATGGCCTGCGACGCGATGGGCGACCGCCTGGCGGTCGGCCTGGCGGCCGAGGGGATCACCTTCGCCGGCCTGCGCGACCGCGCGGCGCGGGCCGCCGGCCTGCTCGCCGGACATGAGGCCGAGCACGTCGTCTTCATCGGGCTGAACGGGCCGGCCCTGACGGTCGCGGTGTTCGCCGGCGGCTGGCTCGGCAAGCCGTTCGCGCCGCTGAACTACCGCCTGCCGGACGCCGACCTGAACCGGCTGCTGGCCCGCACCGCGCCCTCGGTCGCCATCGTCGACGACGACATGCTGGCCCGGCTGCAGCCCACGCCCGGCGTGACCCTGATTCCGCGCAGCGCCTTCGAGGCCGCGAGCGTCGATCCGGCCCGCCACGCGCCGGAGGCCGCCCCCGAGCCGGACGTGGCCATCCTCTTGTTCACCAGCGGCACCACCGGCGAGCCGAAGGCCGCGGTGCTGCGCCATCGTCACCTGGCCGCCTATGTGATCGCCACGGTCGAGTTCGCCGGCGCCGAGGAGGGCGAGGCGGCGCTGGTCAGCGTGCCGCCCTATCACATCGCCGGCGTGTCGGCCGCGCTCAGCAGCGTCTTCGCCGGCCGGCGGGTGGTGCACCTGGCCGCCTTCACCCCCGAGGCCTGGGTCGACACCGTTGCCGAGCAGGCCATCACCCACGCCATGGTGGTGCCGACCATGCTGGCGCGCATCCTCGACGTGATGGAGGCGCGGGGCGAGACCCTGCCGTCGCTGCGCAGCCTGTCATACGGCGGCGGCCGGATGCCGGTCTCGGTGATCGAACGCGCCATGCGCCGGATGCCGCACGTGGATTTCGCCAACGCCTACGGGCTGACCGAGACCAGCTCGACCATCGCCCTGCTGGGCCCCGAGGAGCACCGCGCCGCCTTCGCCGCCACGACCGAGGTGGGCCGCCGCCGCCTGGCGTCGGTGGGCCGGCCGCTGCCGTCGGTCGAGATCGAGATCCACCACCCGGACGGCTCGCGCGCCGCGCCCGGCGAGACCGGCGAGGTCTGGGTGCGCGGCGACCAGGTGGCCGGCGAATACATGGCCAGGAGCCTGCTGCGCGACGGCGGCTGGTTCCCCACCAACGACGCGGGCTGGCTGGACGAGGAAGGCTATCTGTTCGTCGACGGGCGGCTGGACGACGTGATCGTCCGCGGCGGCGAGAACATCTCTCCCGGCGAGGTCGAGGACGTGCTGCGCACCCACCCGGCGGTGGCCGACGTGGCCGTGCTGGGCGCGCCGGACGAGCAGTGGGGCGAGCGTATCGCCGCGGTGGTGGTGGTGCGCGAACCGGTCGGACGCGAGGCGCTGCGCGCCTGGGTCAAGGATCGCCTGCGCTCGACCAAGGCGCCGGAGGAGATCCATTTCCGCGACGTCCTGCCCTATAACGAGACCGGCAAGCTGCTGCGCCGGGTGCTGAGGGCCGAACTCGCCAAGGCGGCGCCGGTTGTCGCCGGGGCCTGACCCCGCATCCGCCGCCCGGACCATGGCGCGGGCGGCTGAGGATGTGCTGGCGCGCCTGGACGAACGCCGCATGATCATCGTCGAGCACCTCGCCGCCGCGCGCGCGCCGCTGGGTCCCGGCGATCCGATCACGCTGGGACTCGATCGGCGCGGCCATACGCCGGCGCTCGACGCCGCGGCCTTTGACCTGCTTTTGACCACCGCCCCGGACGCTCCGGCGCCGTGGATATCCTCTCCCGACCTGGACCTGGACGCATCGGCGCTGTCGGAGGCCGTGGCGCTGAACCCGATCGCTGCGGCGATCCTGATCGATACCCTGAGGCTCGGCGCGGGGCTCGGCTTCGACGCCGCGCTGTGGGTGGAGTCGCTGGCCTATTCCACCCTCCTCGGCGGCGCGGCGTTCCGGCGCTGGCGGGCAGGTCACAGGGGCCAGGGACGCGTCCCGGTCCGCGATCCGGTCCGGCTGGAGCGACAGGACGACCGGTTGGAGATCGTCCTCGACGATCCGGCCAGCCGCAACGCCCTCTCCGCCGGCATGCGCGACGCCCTGGTCGAGGCCCTGACCCTGCCTCTGCTCGATCCCGGCATCCGCACCGTGACGCTCCAGGGCGCCGGCCCTGCCTTTTCGTCCGGTGGCCACCTCGACGAGTTCGGCAGCGCCGGCGACCTCGCCGCGGCGCACCAGGTCCGTACCGGCCAATCCGTCGCCCGGCTGATGCACGCCCTGGGTCCGCGGC
>FTAG01000557.1_pt1 | contig 12867 bp, 12 predicted proteins | sample 1638911 | NCBI WGS metagenome assembly FTAG01 (sample SAMEA3914813, study PRJEB12502) | metagenome | biome: forest; material: soil | place: Canada | collected 2011-07-07 | depth 0.3 m
CCTGTTCCTGCAGAACATCACCGGCTTCATGGTCGGCAAGGAATACGAGCAGCGCGGCATCACCAAGGACGGCGCCAAGATGATCATGGCGGTGTCCAACTGCGAGGTGCCGAAGTTCACCGTGATGTGCCACGGCTCCTTCGGCGCCGGCAACTACGGCATGTCCGGCCGCGCCTTCGACTCGCGCTTCGTCTTCTCCTGGCCGCAGTCGCAGATCTCGGTGATGGGCGCCGAGCAGGCGGCCAATACCCTGGCCGAAGTCAAGGTGCGCCAGCTGGCGCGTCACGGCAAGCAGCTCGGCGCCGGGGACATTGCCGCGATCCGCGATCCGGTGGTGGCCGAGTTCAAGCGCAAGTCCAGCGCCTACTATTCCACCTCGGAGATCTGGGATGACGGCATACTGGACCCGGTGGACACGCGCAATGCCTTAGGGATCGCCATCTCCGCCGCCCTCCATACGCCGATCGGCGATCCGCGCTACGGCATTTTCCGCATGTAGGCTGCCATGACGAACAATCCACCGGCTTCACCCCCCGTCGCGAATCTTCCCGCCACGGAAGAGACGGAGATCAGGCTCAAGCCGGTGCACATCGGCCTGCGCAGCCGCTTCATCGTCTGGCTGCTGCGCGTATTCCTGCGGCCGATGCTGGTGCGCATGATCCGCGCCACGCCGGAGAAGATGGCCAAAACCCAGCTGTTCCTGGCCGGCCAGGTCTGCCGCAACAGCTACGGCCTGCCGCTGGACTACCGGGTCATTGGCCGCGTTCCCGGCCACTTCGTCGGCACGCACGATCCGTCGCGGCGGGCGCTGCTGTACCTGCACGGCGGCGCCTTCATCCTGCCGGCCGTGCCGGACGTGCACGTACGCATGGTGGCGCGCATGTGCCGTGAGTTGGACGCGGTGGGCTTCGTCGCCGACTACCGTCTGGCGCCGTTCAACAAGTTCCCGGCGGCCCTGGACGACTGCGAGCGCGCCTACCGCGGCCTGCTCGAGCTGGGCTATGCGCCGGAGCGCATTGCCATCGCCGGTGAATCCGCCGGCGGCAACCTGCTGCTGGGCGTGCTGCAGCGCATCCGCAAGGCCGGGCTGCCGATGCCATCCTGCGCCGTGCCGATCTCGCCGGGCACCGAGATGGGCCGCATCCACGGCCCGCCCTCGCGCATCCTGCGCATGCGCCAGGACCCGATCCTGCCGGTGGCGGCGCTGTCGCGCGTCGGCGAGCTGTACGCCGGCGGCATGGACACCTCGGACCCGGAGCTGTCGCCGCTGTACGCCGACTGCACCGGCTTCCCGCCCTTGTACCTGCTGGCCAGCGACAACGAGGTCCTGCTCGACGACACGGTGCTGTTCGCCCGCAACGCCAAGGGCTACGGCGTGGACGTCAGCTTCGAAGTCTGGCCGGCGCTGCCACACGCTTTTCCGCTGTTCGCCGCCTGGTTCCCGGAGGTGAAGCAGGCGCAGGACGACATCATCGCGTTCATGCAGAAGCATTTGAAATGACGCTGTCATCCTGAGCGCAGCGAAGGATCTGGTCGCGCAAGCAGATCCTTCGCTGCGCTCAGGATGACAAATAGAAGCTGGAGGAGAGCCGATGAAATACGCCGATGTGTATAAGCGCTCGCTTGCCGAACCGGAAGCCTTCTGGGCCGAGCAGGCCAAAGCCCTGCACTGGGACAAGCCCTGGGAAAAGGTGCTGGACGCCTCCGCCGCACCGATGTACCGCTGGTTCGCCGGCGGCCGGCTCAACACCTGCTATAACGCCCTGGACCGCCACGTCGAGGCCGGCCGCGGCGAGCAGGCGGCGCTGATCTACGACAGCCCGGTCGCCGATACCATCGCCAGGTACAGCTACCGCGAGCTGCGCGACCAGGTCGCCCTGTTCGCCGGCGCCTTGCTCAGGCAGGGCGTGAAGCAGGGCGAGCGCGTCATCATCTACATGCCGATGGTGCCGGAGGCGGCGATCGCCATGCTGGCCTGCGCCCGCATCGGCGCGGTGCACTCGGTGGTGTTCGGCGGCTTTGCCGCGCCGGAGCTGGCCAAGCGCATCGACGACGCGCAGCCGGTGCTGATCGTCTCCGCCTCCTGCGGTATCGAGCCGGGCCGGGTGGTGGAGTACAAGCCGCTGCTCGACCAGGCGATCCAGCTCGCCGCGCACAAGGTGGCGCGCACCATCATCCTGCAACGCCCGCAATGCCCGGCGGCGCTGACGGCGGGGCGCGATCTGGAGTGGAACGAGGCACAGGCCGGCGTTGCGCCTGCCGCCTGCGTGCCGCTGGCCGCCACCGATCCGCTCTACGTGCTCTACACCTCCGGCACCACCGGCAAGCCCAAGGGCGTGGTGCGCGACCACGGCGGCCATGCGGTGGCGCTGCACTACTCGATGCAGGCGGTGTTCGACGCCAATCCCGGCGACGTCTACTGGGCCGCCTCGGACGTGGGCTGGGTGGTGGGACATTCCTACATCGTCTACGCGCCGCTACTGCGCGGTTGCACCACGGTGCTGTACGAGGGCAAGCCGGTCGGCACGCCGGACGCCGGCGCGTTCTGGCGCGTCATCGCCCAGCACGGCGTCAAGACCTTCTTCACCGCGCCCACCGCGTTCCGCGCCATCAAGAAGGAAGACCCGCAGGGTGCGCTGATCGGAAAATACGACCTGTCGAAGTTCGAGGCCCTGTACCTGGCCGGCGAGCGCTGCGACCCGGACACCATTCACTGGGCGCGGGAGAAGCTGCGCGTGCCGGTGGTGGACCACTGGTGGCAGACCGAGCTGGGCTGGCCGGCGGCGGCGAACTGCCGCGGCATCGAGCCGATGACGGTGAAGCCGGGCTCGTCCACCGTGCCGGTGCCGGGTTACGACATCCAGGTGCTGGACAGCGAGGGCCAGCCGCTGGCCGCGGACAGCATCGGCAACATCGTGATCAGGCTGCCGCTGCCGCCGGGCACGCTGTCCACCATGTGGAACAACGAGCAGGGCTATCGCGACAACTACCTGAGCCGCTATCCCGGCTGGTATCTCACCGGCGACGCCGGCTACCTCGACGGCGACGGCTACCTGTGGATCATGTCGCGCATCGACGACATCATCAACGTCGCCGGGCACCGCCTCTCCACCGGTGCGATGGAGGAAGTTCTTGCCGGCCACCAGGACGTGGCGGAGTGCGCAGTGATCGGCGTGGCCGACGCCATGAAGGGGCAGCTGCCGGTCGGCCTGGTGGTGCTCAAGGCCGGCGTACAGCGGCCGCAGGAGCAGATCGCGGCGGAACTGGTGGCACGGGTGCGCGAGCACATCGGCGCGGTGGCGGCGTTCAAGCAGGTGGCGGTGGTGGCACGCCTGCCCAAGACCCGCTCCGGCAAGGTGCTGCGCTCGACCATGCGCGCCATTGCCGACAGCCAGGCCTACAACGTGCCGGCGACGATCGACGATCCGAAGACGCTGGAGGAAGTCGGAATGGCCTTGCAGGGGCTGGGATATGCCAAGCCGAAGTAGCCCGCCCGCGACACGGTGCCCGGAACGGTGGGTGCGGGAGCGGGCGGAAGGGCCCCGACTCACCGTATCCTACGCGGGCGTCTGCGGCCCCTCCCGCACCCATTGCTTCGCAAGCGCCGTGTCGGGGCCGCCCTACATCTGCAAGGCCTTGCGCAGCAGGGCCAATCCCTGGCCAATCTCCGGCAGGTCGACCGCCCCATAGCCGAACACCAGGCCCGCGCGCGTCTGGGTGCCGAGGTAGTAGCGACTTAAGCTGTGCAGCTTGACGTTGTGCCGCAGCAGCGACTCGGCCACGCGATCGAGGTCGAGCGGAATGCGCGCGGCGGCGGCGGCGTGCATGCCGTACAGCGAGGGGATCGGCTCGAGCCAGTCGCCGAACTCACGCTGCAGTGAGTCGAGCAGCAGCTTGCGGCGCTGTTTGTAGACATTGCGCATCTTGCGGACGTGGCGCGACAGGTGCCCCTCGGCGATGAAGGCGGCGACGCCGAGCTGGACCGGGGTGGGGCAGTGCCAGTCCAGGCAGTTCTTCGCCGCCACCAGGGTTGGCATCGCCCACGGCGGGACGACGATGAAGCCCAGGCGCAGCGCCGGCAGCATGCACTTGGAAAACGTGCCGACGTAGAACACCACGTCGGCCGCCTGGGCGGTGCGCAGCGCCTCAAGCGGACTGCCGTCGTAGCGGAATTCGCCATCGTAGTCGTCCTCGACGATCACCGCGCCGCGGCGGCGCGCGAACTCGATCAGCGCCTTGCGGCGGCGGTCGGACATGGCCACGCCGAGCGGGAACTGGTGCGAGGGGCAGACGCAGATCACCCCGGTATCGGGCGGCAGCCGCTCGACCATCAGCCCCTCGGCGTCGACGCCCACCGGCACCAGGCGCGCGCCGGCAGCGGCGAAGGCCACCCGCATCGGCGGATAGCCGGGGTCCTCGATCGCCACCACCGTCTGGCCCGGCGTCACCAGCGTCCGCGCCAGCAGGTCGAAAGCCTGCTGCGCCCCGGCGGTCACCAGCACGTCGTCGGCCCGGCACACCACCGCGCGGGTCAGCGTGATGTGACCGGTGATGGCCTGGCGCAGGTGATAGTTGCCCTGGTTGCCCTGCGGGCTCTTGTAGCTGGCGGGCTTGCGTTCCAGGCCGCGCAACTGCCTGGCGCTGACCCGGCGGTAGACCTCGAACGGGAACAGCCGCGAATCGACCAGGGCCGGGCGGAAATCGACCGGCAGGCCACGGGCTCGCGCCGGCGCGGCCTGCGGCAGGTCCTGCCAGAAATTCATCGCCGCCGTCACCTCCGGGCGCAGCCAGAAGTCGTTGAGCCGGTAGGCGGCGGCCGTGCCGTTGCGGGGCGCGGCAGGCAATGGGGCGGCGGTCCGCTCGGCGACATAGGTGCCCGAGCCGTGGCGGGCGATGAGATAGCCCTCGTTGAGCAGCTTTTCGTAAACCTCGACCGCGGTGTTGCGCGAGACGCCGAAGTACGCGGCGGACTTGCGGGTCGGCGGCAGCCGGGTCCCGGCCGCGAGGCGGCCGTCGAGGATCGCATCCCTCAGCTGCCGGTAGAGGCTGCGCGAGGACTCGCGCGAGCCCTTGGCCGACAGCTCCAGTCCGATTTCGAACAGGGGTTCCATGGCGCCGCCGTGGGAGTGGTCCGGACATTTTTCCCACAAGTGGCCCTTCAATGAAAGCTGGCACGCACCACAATGTGCGCATCCCATCCACCGGAGATTTTCCGTGAAGTTCCCCCAGCGTGTCGGCGCCTGCGCCCTGGCTGTCGCAATCAGCTGCCTGTCCCTGCCGGCCGGCGCGGACAATGCCGCCGCGGATGCGCCGCGCGACGGCGCACATGACTTCGACTTCAACTACGGCACCTGGACCACCCACATCAAGCGCATCCTCGATCCGTTCTCGGCCTCGTCCGGCTCGGTCGAGCTGACCGGTACGGTGGCCGTGCGCAAGGTTCTGGACGGCCGCGCCTGGCTGGAGGAGATCAGGGCCGACGGCGGCAACGACCACCTCGAGGGTATGACCCTGTTCCTCTACAACCCCGAGGCGCACCAATGGAGCCAGACCTTCGCCGACGGCAAGACAGGCACGATGGAATTGCCCACCATCGGCTCGTTCAAGGACGGCCGCGGCGAGTTCTACGCCCAGGACACCGACAAGGGCAGGACCATCCTGGTGCGCGGCCTGTGGTCCGACATCCAGCAGGATTCCCACAGCTATGTCATCTCGTACTCCAGCGACGGCGGCAAGACCTGGGCGCCGGCCTTCATCGCTCACCTGACCCGGCAGAAGTCATAGAATTCAAGGCTGAAGGGCGACGTCCCGGCCGGCGGGTTACGCTAGGCTTTACGCGAGCTCGGATGGAGGAAATCCAGTGCAGGCCTATCTGGCGGCGTCGGCGGTCATCGACTGGCAGGCGCCGGAGATTCTCGACCTCGCCCGCAAGCTGCGCCACGGCCGCTCCGATACAGTCGAGGTGTCGAAAGCGGTTTTCGAGTGGGTGCGCGACGAAATCAAGCACAGCGTCGATTACGGCCTGGAGCCGGTGAGTTGCGCCGCCTCCGAAGTCCTGCGCCTGGGTACCGGCTTCTGCTACGCCAAGAGCCACCTGCTTGCGGCGCTGCTGCGGGCCAACGGCATTCCGGCCGGACTGTGCTACCAGCGGCTGAGCATCGACGGCGCGGGCGCTCCGTTCTGCCTGCACGGCTTCAACGCGGTTCAACTAGATGGCCATGGCTGGTACCGCGTCGACCCGCGCGGCAACAAGAGTGGCATCGACGCGCAGTTCTCGCCGCCGGATGAGCGCCTGGCGTTCCAATCCAGCCTGCCCGGCGAGCACACGTTTGCGCGGATCTGGGCGGAGCCGGCGGAGGTGGTGATCGAGGCCTTGAGGCGGCATCGGACCTCGAGCGAACTGGGCCGTCATTTGCCGGACATGGCGCCATGCCCATAGGTTGAAGCTGAGCGGGGGGAACCTCCCGCACGCCGGCTAGTCTCAGGAGCAGCTGGGTTGCGTTCCGCGCCGGAGGGAACCATGAACCTGTGCTTTCTGCTCATCGCCTTGCTGCCCCTTGCCGCTGGAGCCGCGCCGGACGGCTTTCCCCCGGATCGTTCCGGCCCGGCGCCGGTGCAGCCCTGCCTCGCCGATACCCTGGACTGCCTGTACCTTGCGACCCAGCCGTTCCGGCCCTGCCTGGTCGCGCTGCATCGCTGTGACGACCACTTTCTCCTGGTTCCGGCCGGCGGCCCGCGCTTCACGCCGGCGGCCCTGATGCCGGACGGCTCCGGGTGGGCGAGGCGGCCGGCAAGACCGGGTCCGCGGGAGTAGCATAGGCTCCGGCCGCGCTGCTTCGCGGCCGGCCAGGAGGGAAGCCATGACCCTATGTCCTGTTGCCTTGGCGGTGGGCTGTGCCAAGTGCCCGGTGTTCAAGATCTGCCCGGCGAAGGGCATCATCGGCGACTACAAGAAGGAGGCCCCGCCGCCGGGGCCGCAAAAGAAGAAAGCGTAGGGGCTGCCAGCCTGCTTGCCCTGGAATGCACAGGGCGGCTGTCCGCCCCGCGCATTCCGGCCCGCAGCTGCGCCCGGCGCGCCGCTCAGCGCTGGCTGTCGGGGACTGCCGCCGTCCGCAAGTCCGACGCCAGTTTGGAGTCGGGCCCCAGGCATTCGCCGCGGGTCTCGCCTCCGACCTGGTGCAAGGCGCTGATCACGCCGGCATTGCCGCGGCAGGCCACCCAGTCGACTTCGCTGTCGAACAAGGCCGAGGACGCCGCATCGATCCCCAGCTGCGCACCCGCCTGGATGTGGTGGACCTCGAACCGGCGCTGCCCGGCCGCCTGGCAGGCGATCGCTTTCGCCCCGGCGTCGTCCACGCAATAGGCGACGGTCACCGGGTAGTCGCAGCGATTGGCCAGGACCGGCACGGTTTCGTGCAGGCCGGAACGCCGCTGCTCGAGCTTCACGCAGTCGCTGGCCACCAGCAGCGGCCGGTGCGCAAGCCGCAGCGGGCTGGCGGCCGAAGCCAGCATGGCTGCCCCCGGCGGATCGCCGGCGGCCGTGGTTTCCGATACCTCGGCCGGGTCGGCCAGCGCGCCGCCGGCCAGTCCGCCGAGCGCCAGGATCAGGGCCGCAAGGCGGGCGTTTTTCAGATGTGAGTTGCCACTCGAATGGTTCATGACGTTCCCCTGAGCAAGAGTTGATGAGTTGTCTGCCGCTGCCTTCGAACAGTGCTCGGTGCCTTGCGGCAAAGCCGTTGCGCCCTTCGACGACGCGTTATTCGAGCAGAGGGGGTCTCAGGAATCCTTTGCCCGCGCTCAGGGTTTCTCAGGGTTTATGAGCGGACCTCGCGGGCCTGGATGCCGCCTTCTTGTCCGTACGGAACCGCCGGAGTCGCGATTTGCCGCCCTGCCAGGGGGATGAGGCCGGGCAGGCCGATTTGTTCGTCCGGGGAAATGCAGTAAGGTAGCGCCCGTCGTACCTCAAACGGCTGAGGCCCCATTGCTGCGCCCTCGGCCACACTGGCCGCAACGGCGCGGATCGGGTACTCCATTAAACAGCCAGACCCCGTGAAACGCTAAACCACCATGACCGAAACCGCGGCACTCCCAATCCAGAACAGCGTCATCGTCATCGTCGGCGCCGGCCAGGCCGGCGGCGAGACCGCCTCCGAGCTGCGCAAGCAGGGCTATGCCGGCCGCATCGTGCTGGTCGGCGAGGAGCCGCAGGTGCCGTACCGGCGCCCGCCGCTGTCCAAGGCCTTCCTCAGCGGCGCGGCGACGGAAGAAAGCCTGTACCTGATGCCGGTCGCCGGCTGGCACAAGCAGAACGTGGAATTCATTGGCGGCATGCGCGCGAAAGCCATCGACCGCGAAAGACAACAGCTGCACCTCGCCGACGGCCGCAGCCTGGCCTACGACAAGCTGGTGCTGGCCACCGGCGGCCGCGCCCGCCTGCTGAGCACGCCGGGCGCCGACAAGTCCAATGTGTTCGCGGTGCGCAGCATCGCCGATGTGCGCGGCCTGCATGCCTTCCGCGAAGCGGGCAAGCGCGCGGTGATCGTCGGCGGCGGCTTCATCGGCCTGGAGGTGGCGGCAGTGCTGACCAAGCTGGGCCTGCACGTCACCGTGCTGGAAGGCCTGCCGCGGGTGCTGGCACGCGTCACCGTGCCGGAAGTCTCGGCCTTCTTCGAGCGGGTGCACCGCGAGGCCGGCGTGGACCTGCGCACCAATGTGCAGATCAGCGCCTTCGAGGGCGCGGACGCGGTCGAGCAGGTGCTGCTCGCCGACGGCACGCGCATCCCGGCCGACTTCGTCATCGCCGGTATCGGTCAGCTGCCGAATGTGGAACTCGCCCAGGACGCAGGGCTGACCGTGGACAACGGCATCGTGGTGGACGAGTACGCCCGCACCGCCGACCCGCACATCTACGCCGCCGGCGACTGCGCCAACCATCCCAATGCGTTCTTCGACTGCCGCCTGCGCCTGGAGTCGGTGCAGAACGCGATGGAGCACGGCCGCGCCGTTGCCGCCAACCTGCTCGGCAAGAACGCGATCTACAACGTGGTGCCGTGGTTCTGGTCAGACCAGTACGACCTCAAGCTGCAGATGGTCGGCCTGTCCAAGGGCTTTGATCGCATGATCGTGCGCGGTGACTTCAGCGGCCGCGCCTTCGCCGCGTTCTACCTCAAGGACGGCCGCATGATCGCCGCCGACACGGTGGGCCGGCCGCAGGACTTCATGTTCGCCAAGAAGCTGGTCGCAATGCGCGCCGTGGTCGACGCGGCGCAGCTGGCGGACGAGGCGGTGCCGCTGAAGAATCTTGTTCCGGCGGCCTGATAAGCTGAGTCCATGCCCAAGATCAGTTTCGTCGAACCCAGCGGCAAGACCCACGTCATCGAAGGCGAGGTCGGCCTGTCGGTGATGGAGGCGGCCACCCGCAGCCTGGTGGTGCCGGGCATCATCGGCGAGTGCGGCGGCTGCTGCACCTGCGCCACCTGCCATGTCTACGTCGACGAGCCCTGGTTCAGCCGCCTGCACGCGGCGGACGAAATGGAGCTGGGGATGCTGGAAGGCGCGGTCGAGCCGATGCCGCTGAGCCGGCTGTCCTGCCAGATCAAGATCACGGAAGAGCTTGACGGACTGGTCGCGCGCATCCCCGCCGGCCAGCTTTGAAATCCCTGCTCTGCCGCCGCCGCGTCGCGGTGCCGCGCGACCTGCGCGCGATTTCTTCCATCGATCATGCCGCCGAGTGCGATCCGCGCGACGCCGGGATGAGCGAGGCCGGCGTCGCAGCGATCTGGTCGGCGCTGGAATGCCTGTACCGCAGCGGCCTGCATCCGGCCATGACCCTGGCCTTGCGCCGCCATGGCAAGCTGGTGATGAAACGCAGCATCGGCGCCACCAGTGGCAACCTGCCGGGCGAGCGCGGGCCGCAGTTGCCGCTGCATCCGGATTCGCCGCTGTGCCTGTTCTCGGCGTCCAAGTCGGTGTCGGCCCTGCTGGTGCACAAGCTGGTCGACCAGGGCCTGCTCCGCCTGGAGGACCGCGTCGCCGACTACATCCCCGAGTTCGCCGCCCAGGGCAAGGGCCGGGTCACGGTGCGCCAGCTGCTCGGCCACCGCGCCGGCATCCCGGCGCTGCCCGACGCCGATCCCTCGCCGGAGACCATTCGCGATTGGGACCGCATCGTCGCCATGCTGTGCGAGGCGCCGCCGTTCGACCCGGACTTCAACAAGCAGGCTTATCACGCGCTGACCTGCGGCTACATTATCGGCGAGCTGGTGCGCCGGGTGGGGCGCATCGAGCTTCACCAGGCGCTGCGCGAATGGATCGCGCAGCCACTGGGCTGCCGCTACCTGCGCTTCGGCATGCCGCCGGAACAGCGCGCGCTGCTGCCGCGCAACGCGCTCACCGGTCCCCGGCCGGTATGGCCGCTCAGCACCTACGTGCGGCACGCGGTTGGCGTCTCCTTCGACAAGGCGGTGGAGCTGTCCAACCACGAGGCCTTTCTTTCCGGCGTGGTCCCGGCCGGCAACATCTGCGCCTCGGCCGACGACGCCTGCCGCGTGTTCCAGATGCTGCTCAACGGCGGCGAGCTGGACGGGGTGCGGGTGCTGGGCGAGGAGACGGTGCGCCAGGCGGTGCGGCCGCTCGGCCGCATCCAGTATGACCGCACCCTGTTGGCGCCGCTGCGCTTCTCCGCCGGCTTCATGCTTGGCGAGAATCCCTTCGGCCTGTACGGACCGAAGTGCCAGCAGGCCTTCGGCCATCTCGGCTTCGTCAGCGTGTTGTGCTGGGCCGATCCGCAACGCGACATTTCAGTGGCCCTGCTCAACACCGGCAAGTCGATGGCGCCCTCCGGCCTGACGCGCATGGCGCGGGTGCTGGGAGAGATTGCGAAGGCTTGTCCGCAGGTTCAAAGCTAAAAGCGTCTCGCGCAAAGACGCAAAGAAAAACGTTTTTTTCTATATCTCCTGCTTTTTCTTTCTTTGCGTCTTTGCGTCTTTGCGCGAGGAGCTTTTTTTCTCCTCGCCCTTGGCCGCTCCGCCTTTCGTGCGCAGCCCGTAAGCCTGCTCCAGCTCCTCCAGCGCCTCGCCCGAATACACCGCCAGGCGTTGCAGCCGCGGCAGCGCGTTGCGGCAACCGGTATAGCCCAGGCTGACGTGGTCGGCGTAGCCGACGATGGTGGCGTTGAGGGCATAGCCGTCGAACAGCACCGAGACCGGATACATCGCCTCGAGTTGGGCGCCGCGGAAGTACAGCTTCTCGCGCGAGCCGACCACGTTGGAGATGACCAGGTTGAAGAACGGCGGCCATTTCGCCAGCTGGCCGGTCATCTGGCCGAGGATCAGGGGCGACATGCCGAGCAGGGTCAGCTGGTCCAGGGCGCTGGGCGACATGCTCTTCAGCTGCGCCTTGGTGCGGGTGGTGACGGCCTTGATGATCTCGACGCGGCGCCGCGGATCGGGTTCGTTCGTCCCCAGGGGGCAGACGAAGCCGGCGACGGCGTTGCCGGCCTTGTTGTCGGCGCGCGGCAGGCCCATCGGGAAGGACGCCACCAGGGGCAGCTCGGGCAGGGCGTCCAGTTCCAGCAGGTAGCGGCGCAGGGCGCCGGCGCACAGCGCCATCGACAGGTCGTTGACGGTGGCGCCGGTGACGGCGCTAAGCGCCTTGAAGCGCGACAGCTCGTACAGCTGCGTCGCCAGCCGGCGCTGCGGCGTGATGGCGGTGTTGAACACCGTGCGCGGCGTGTGCAGGGCCGACATCAGGCCGCCTTCGGGGTTGTCCTTCTTCACGCTCATCTTGCGCAGCATCTTGGCCAGCTCCGAGCTGGAGCGCAGCTGGCCGCCGGCCAGCTCCAGGCTGCGGCGGAACAGGTCGACCCGCGGCTTGTCCTCGTCGATCTTCAGCGGAATGCGGGGCGGCAGCGCCCAGGGGCCGGCGGCGTTGGCGTAGTTGGGATCGGTGGACAGCCAGTTGCGGATGAAGGTGAGGGCGCCCATGCCGTCCATCGCCGAGTGGTGCGCCTTGAGGTAGACGGCGAAGCGGCGGTTCTCCAGGCCCTCGATCAGGTGGCATTCCCACAGCGGCCGGCTCAGGTCCATCGGATGCGAGTGCAGCCGTTCCACCAGCACGCCCAGCTCGCGCTCGCCGCCGGGGTAGGGCAGGGCCGAGTGGCGCAGGTGGTAGTCGATATCGATGTTCGGCGCTTCCTCCCAGGCCGGCGCCAGCCGCGACAGGCCCTTGCGCACGATGCGCGAGCTGAACGGAGGCATGGTCACGGCCTGGCTGCGCATGAAGGCGAACAGCTCGCGCAGGTAGTCCAGAGAAGCACGCTCCGGCAGCTTGAAGGTGAGCAGGCCGGCCACGTGCATCGGCGTGCGCGGCGTTTCCATGCGCAGGAAGGCGCCGTCAATCGTGCTCAGACGTTTCATCGGTTCACCGCTCCCATCGCACCGGAAAAGCTCGTCCGCGCCGGTTCGCGGCGCGGTACCTGGCGGCTGGCCCCGATATGCCGGGTGCCGCCGCCTTATGCCCGTTACGGTGCCTGAATTCGGCGCTCCGCGCCAGCGCCAAATGCGCCGGTATGCCGCTGTTTTTCCACCCTAATCCCATCAGACGAGAGTCCCGCTCCGTGGTCGGTGCCGGCCTACTCTGTACGGCCTAAGAAGGGGGCCTCCCGCTGCTGTATCCTTTGCCCCCTATCGACCCCAATCCGGATGGGAGAGCGCCTTGTCAGGCCACGCCGCCACCAGCTTTGACGCCGCCGAGTTCCGCAAGGCGCTCGGTTCCTTTGCCACCGGCGTCACCATCATCACCACGCGCGCCGCCGACGGCTCGCCGATGGGCCTCACCGCCAACAGCTTCAACTCGGTGTCGCTGAAC
>FTAG01000413.1_pt1 | contig 12854 bp, 9 predicted proteins | sample 1638911 | NCBI WGS metagenome assembly FTAG01 (sample SAMEA3914813, study PRJEB12502) | metagenome | biome: forest; material: soil | place: Canada | collected 2011-07-07 | depth 0.3 m
ATCCAGTGGCGAGATCGGCAGCAGATTGAAGAAATTGATCGCAATCGCCATCACCGCCAGCTCGCGCCAGTTGAAGCCCCACTGCGGCAGCGGATGAAAGGCGCTGTAGAACAGGATCGCCACCCCCACCAGAAAACCCGGCAGCGGCCCCGCGAACAGAATCACCGCCTGTTTCCAGGCCGGCAAATCCTTCGGCTTGCCGGTGACGATGGCGCCTACGAAGGGGATGAAAAACATGCTCATGTCGCGATAGCCATACAGCCGCATCACCAGCGCATGCCCCGATTCGTGAAACAGCACAATGCCCACCAGCATCACCGCCGTGGCCCACTTGAAAGTCAGGCCCCACAGCACCAGCGCCGCCACGATCGAAAGCACCAGCACCGTCAGCTTCAACTTGCGCCGGGGCGGCCGATCGGCCAGCAGCGCTTCCTGCGCCGTATAACAATGTGTGAAATACGCCACCTGGTTGTCGCCGCTGGTCACCGGCGAGGTATAGCGCCGCGCCAGCTTGCGGCTGCTGCGCGACCACTGCCATGCGGCTGCCGCCGCCGCCCGCAGGTTCGGATGCCAGCTGCCCTTGTCCTGCACGCACAGTCCGCGGGCCTGCAGCAGCGGCAGATAGCCTTCCGCAAGCGCGTTGATCCGCTGCAAGGCCTCCTCGTCGGAAACCGGCGCTGCGTTCGCTCCGGCCAGCCGCGCCTGATGCAACTGCCAATGCGTTGCCAGCGAATCGGCATAGGCGTCCTGGCGCACCACTTCAGGCGGCGAGGCGAACACCGACCAGCCGAGCCGGTTGCTGGTCAGCAGCAGCCGGCCATCCGCTGCGAAGGTGTAGAACGTCACCGGATAGCCCATATTGCCGGCTGGCAGGGTCATCAGCGTGGCAAAGCAGGGCTGCGTCGCGTGGCGGAACAGCAGCTGCAGATATACCGCCGGCCCGTACTCCACCAGCACCGTCCCGGCCGCCTCGAACCCCAGCGCCTTCACCTCCGCCACCGCCGCCAGCTGGTCGGTTGCCAGGGCCGGCTCTTCCACCCGCTGCACGCGGGCGGAATGGATCTGCAGCCGCATCAGCTGCACCAGGATCACCAGGCCGATGATCAGCCGCATCCCCAGGTACGCCCCGACGAAGCCCAACAGCATCCCGGTCATGGTGCTCATGCGATTGCTTCATCCCCCAATGATGTTTCGCGCAGGGCCGGCGTCCGGCCGCGCCCATCCATCCCATGCAGTACCCGTGCCCCGATCCGGCCGCCCTTCACTCCAGGGGCGGGAGGCAGGGCGCCCCAGCGGGAGTGTAGCAATCCCCCATTGCCCTCCGTGGGCCGAGGAGTAAAGCCGCCGCCATAGTGAGAACTCGCTCACAAAAGTACCGGCTGTTCCCGTTTCCACTTGGAGTACACTGATTCGGGCATCACAAATGCCGCGGCCACCTAAAAGGGCAGGCCGCCGGGCAAGGGACTGCGCCACAGCAAACGTTGCATGACCTTGGGGAAGGTTGTGGATCGCATATCAACGACTGGCGACTTTTGTATTGGCGAGCAGGCGCGTGGCTGCGTCGCCATCGGTATTGCGGCCTGGCGGGATATTGGAGAGTGAGGTTCTTGCCTCGGTGCGCAGCAGGTCCGCCGTGGCCTGGTCGCCGAGAGAGGTGTCGACTTGCGCAAGGTCCGCCTCGGCGAGTGCAATCAGTGCCGCCGCTTTGGGCGTGATGTCTTTTGCTGCCTTCAGGGCGCTGCCGATCTGCGATGCTGCTTCCTCGCTGCGGCCGAGTGTCTGCAGGATATCGCCATACAGCAGGTGTGCCCGGATGGCCTTCTCCGAATGCCGGTCATCCAGCGCGGTATACAGGGCGACGGCATCTCCGGCTGCGGTCGCGGCGCGCGCGGGCTCGCCGCTGGCGATCAGCCATTCGGCCTGGACGGCGAGGGCGAAGGCGGTGTCCGGATGTGCGCCGCGGACCCTGCGTTGCGCTTCGGCCAGCGCGGTCTCGACGCTGTCCCTGGCTTCGACGAGGCGGCCGCGCGCGATGAGCACCTGGGCCAGACAGGCGCGATCGTAGCTGCGGTCGTTGTCGGCATAGTCGGCACCCAGCAGGCGCTGTTTGCGGCCGATCGCATCGCGCAGGCCGGTCTCGGCTGCGGCGTAGTTGCCCTGCCGGAAGCGCAGCCGCGCCAGGTTGGCCACGCTGGTTGCCTCCATCAGATCGGAGTAGGGCGTCAGGGCCCGGTCGATGGCCATGGACTTGATGTAAAACGCGCCGGCCTCGTCGAACCTGCCCTCGAGGGTGAGCACGGTGGCCAGGTTGTTGAGATGCCAGGCGGTGTGGGCGTTGGGGTGCGTGTAGGCACCGGCATCGATGTCGATCGCCTCGCGCATCAGTTGCTCACCCTCGCCATAGCGGCCGAGTCTGGTCAGCGCCAGGGTGAGCAGGGCCATCGTGTCGGCGACATCGGCATGGCGCGCGCCCAGTTGGCTGCGCTCGCGCAGCAGCGCCTGCCGTAGCAGCGGCTCGGCGCGATCGGGGCGGCCGGCATCCACGTAGATCCAGCCGAGATTGGTCAGCGCTTCGGTCAAGGCTGCGCTGTCGGCGGGCAATACGCGTTGCGCCAGGGCCACGTCCTTCTCGCCGATGTCCATGGCCTGGTCCGACTGGCCGGCGCGCTCCTTCAGTCCGGCCAGCCAGGCCAGCGCCTGCACTGCCTCGGGCGAATCGCGATTCGGCCCCGTGTCGAACGCTTCGATAGCCGCCTGAAGGCGCGCCGTCGCCTCGCGCACGCGGCCCAGCTCGTCGGCTTCCTTGGCCAGCAGGTATTCGATATGCAGCGTGCGCCGGTCGGTGGCGCCGAACTGCGTTTTCGCCAAGGTGGCCGCTTCCTCCAGCGGCTGCCAGGCGAGCGCCGGATGGCCGCTGCGGCGCTCCAGGTCGCCGAGCAGAGCCAGGATCTCGGCACGCAGCGCAGGCTGCATGGCGAAGTCCTGGTCGGCCCGCTCGCGTCCGCGGGCCAGCAATTCCTCGGCCGTCTCGTTGGTTTCCGTGCCATGCGCGGAGCTGTCGAACAAACCCTCCAGGAACGCCTTGAGCGCGCCCGCGCGATGCGCTTCGGCTTCGGCCGCCACGGCGTGCGCTCTTGCTTCATTGGCGGCAACGCGGGCGAGATGCGCCTGGTGCAGACCGGCTACGGTGGTGCCGGCGAGCAGCACGGCGGCGGCGACACCGAGGGAGACCGCCAGCGCATGGCGCCTGGTGAAAGTGAAAACGCGATACGCCAGTGTGTCCGGCCGCGCCTGCAAGGGCTTGCCTTCGAGATAGCGCCGTACATCGGCACGGAGCGCCTCCACGCTCGGATAGCGCCGGGCAGGATCGGGCCGCGTCGCCGCGCACACGATGGCGTGGAGGTCGGTGCCGAGCTTGCGCCGCAAGGCCTCGCCGGCGAAGGCCGGAGCGCCCGTAGCGGTGCCTGCGTCGCTGCGTTGCGGGCGCCGACCGCCTAGCAATTCGGCCAGCAGCATACCCAGCGCGTACACGTCGACCGCCGTGGTGGCGGCGTCGCCGGCCAGCTGCTCGGGCGCAGCGTAGGAGCGGGTCAGGCGCCGCGCCTGGGTGCGTGTGCGATCGCCTTCGCCGCCGAGCAGCTTGGCGATGCCGAAATCGACCAGCTTGACGTTGCCGTCGGCGCCGACCAGCACATTGCTCGGTTTGAGATCGCGATGCACGATCAGGCTGCGATGCGCGTGCTCCACCGCCGCGCACACGTCGATGAACAGGGCCAGGCGCTCGCGCACGGACAGACCGCGCAGCGCGCAGTGCGAAACCAGATCGGCGCCGTCGACGAATTCCAGCGCCAGGAACGGCGTATCCGTCGAGGAGAATCCTGCGTCCAGCAGTTGCGCGATATGCGGGTGCTGCAGCCTGGCCAGAATTCGCTGTTCGCCCAGGAAGCGCCGGCGCTCATCGGCGTCGTGCACGTCGATGCGCAGCAGCTTGAGTGCCACCCTCTGCGGGCCGCCGGGCAGCTCACGTTCCGCTTCAAACACGCTCGCCATGCCCCCCGCGCCGACGAAGCGCAGCACGCGATAACCCGCGATGGCGGGCAGGGCATCGGGCTGGCGGCCGGCGAGCGAGGGCAGCCAGTGCTCCATGCCCCGCTCAAGCGCTTCCTCTCCCGCGGTATGGTCCAGGGCCTGTTCCACCAGCACGCGCAGCGTGGCGTCGTTACAGTGCCGGCGCAGCCATTCCGGCCGTTCGGCGGCGGACACCTCGAACAGCTGGTCGATCAGCGGCTCGATCTCGGGCCATCGCTGGGAGAAGGCGGACATCATCGGCGCTGCGTATCCCCCTGGATGGCCTTACCGGTCCGGCATCAGACAGGCAGACAGAAACGTGCGCGCCTTGAACCAGTCCCGTTCCACCGTACGCGCGGTGACGCCGAGCGCCTCGGCGATGTCCTGGCTCGACAGGTCGGCAAACAGCCGCAGCTCCGCCACGCGGCCGAGGCGCTCGTCGGTGGCCGCCAGCCGCGTCAGTGCTTCGTCGATGGCCAGCACGTCGATGAGGTCGGAGGAGTCCTCGGCGGCGGTCAGATGAGGAGCCTGGCGCTTCTGCGCATTCCTGCGCCGCGCATGGTCGATCAGGATGTGCCGCATCACCTGGCTCATGTACGCGTACAGGTGCGCCCGGTCGCTGAAGCTGGCGCCTTCGCGCGTGACCACCTGCAGGTAAGCCTCATGCACCAGTGCCGTGGTCTGCAAGGTGTCCGAGCCTTCCTGCGCGCGCTGGCGGCGCGCCAGGCGGTGCAGGGTGTCGTAGATCCGGGGTATCAGCGCCTCCAGCGCCGCGGCATCGCCGCCGGCAGCGCGGGACAGCACTTCCTGGATCTGGGGCTCGACGCTCATGCCCATGGCGGTGCCCCTCGATGCGGACCGCAGGCCGGCGCAGGTGGCGGCAACGCGCGTGTCGGATTCCGCATGCCGTTTGCGCTATAGGAGGGATGGTGCAGTTCGGAACAGGAAAAAACCCGAGGAATGCCATCACCCTTCACATCCATATGAGGAGCAGTCATGTCGAATTATCACGCTACGAATGGTCGGCTCACAAGGGCCGCTGGCTTCCTGGCCCTGGCCTACGCCGGACTGTCCGGTACCGCCATGGCCGATGCCGCCGCCCCGGCCGCAAGCCCGGCCGCCTATAGCTACCAGTCGCTCGACTACCCGGGCTCGTCGCAGACGATCTTCTGGGGCATCAATGACTTCGGCGAACTGGCGGGCCAAACCATCGTCAACGGCGGGGATGCGCATGCCATGGTTTACCGGCACGGCCATTTCGAGCTGCTCGATCCGGAAAAACTGGGCACCTATTTCAGCGCTGCCGGCGGCCCCAATGACTTGGGCGTCACCTACGGTGCTAACGCCGATGCCTCGGGCGCGCAACATGGCTTCGTGCTGCGCAGGAATGATTTCGAAACAGTGGATTTCCCCGGACACCTTAATTCCAACGTGGACGGCATCAACCTGTTCAACGTCATCCTGGGCGTGTACTGGGACGCCGACAAGCTCTACCACGGGGTGCTGCGCAGCGCCGGCGGCCGGGACACGCTCTTCGATGTCGCCGGCGCTGCCGAGACCTATCCGCTGGGCCTCAACGACGCCGGCGAGTCCATCGGCTATTGGGACCCCAACCCGGCGACCGGGCCCTTCCACGGCTTTTACCGGGACGCGAACGGGACCATCACCACGCTGGATGTTCCCGGTGCCCTGGATACCATCGCCTTCGCCATCAACGACGTCGGCCAGATCGCCGGCTATTACGCGGATAGCAGCGGCGTCTTCCATTCGTTCGTCAAAGCCCACGGGCAGTACAAGATCCTGGACATGCCGGGCGCAACGGATACCTTCGCCACCACCATCAACAACTTCGGCGTAGTCTCCGGCAACTATCGGGACGCCGCCGGCCACCGGCACGGCTTCGTCGCCACGCCCCAGGGCAGATAAGCGGAACGCAGTGACATCGGGGCTCCGCATCACTGCGGAGCCCCGATGTTCTTGCGAGTGACCTCACTCCGAGGCCGGCCCTACCGCAAGGCGCAGCTGGCGATAGGCGAGGACCAGTTGATCCAGCGTGAAGGCGCGGTTCAGGCCGCTCGGATTCGGCAGTACCCAGGCTTGCGCGCCGGCGTATGTGGTGTGCTGCGGCCCCCATGGAATGGTGCGCGAGCCGGAGAGCGTCGAGTAGGCCATCTTGCCCAGAAAGGCGATGCAGCGCGGTGCATAGCGCCGGATCTTGCGCTCCAGCGCCGCGGACGCATCCCTGAACTCATGCGCTGCAAGCTCGCTTGCGCTCGAAGTCGGCCGGTCCACAACGGTAGTGAGCCCGCAGCCGTAGTCCAGGATCTCGCGATCGTTTTCGGCGAGGATGCGGTGCGGGGTGAAACCGGCCAGGTGCAGCGTACGCCAGAAGCGGTTTCTCCCCGAAACGAAGTGATGCCCCACCGTCGCGGACGTATTGCCGGGGTTGATGCCGCAGAAGACGACCGACAGGTTTTTCGCCAGGATGTCGGGCAGCGCTTGCGGGATATGCGGATCCATCTCAGGCACTCCGAGGCTTTCATGCATGGATTGCCGCGGCCGTGAGTCGCGCGGCAACGGGCATTCCGACGAAAGAGATTACCTGTTCCGGCAGAAAGCGTAGGGTGGGCAAAGGCCGCAGGCCGTGCCCACCGTTGACTAATCCGCGTGGGCAGATGAAGCCTGCCCACCCTACGCTCGCTATTCGGAAACAATCGCAGTCGATTGATTGGCAGTGGATCGCACCAGCGGAATCAGCAGCAAGGCGGCAAAGAAGCAGCTGCCGACCAGCAGGAACATATCCGCAAAACTCAGGGTGTAGGCCTCGCGGGAGACCATGCGGGCGAGCATCGAGGCCGCTTCGTGCGTGGCGGCATCGGGGTCGGTGGTGATGCGCTCGAAGTGCTCCTCCAGGCGCGCCGCCGCAGCACCCCGGCCCAGGCGGCCCGCGGTGAAACCGGAGGCGAGGCGGTCGTAGTGCAGCTCGAAACGGTTGTAGAACAGCTGGGTGTTGAGCGCGGCCAGGCCGATCGCGCCGCCCAGGTTGCGCATCAGATTGTAGAGTCCGCTGGCGCCCTTGAGTTCGGCGGGCGTGAGCGCTCCCAGGGCGACGTTGGTGACGATGACGATGCAGGTCATCGAGGCAATGCCGCGGAGAATCTGCGACAGCAGCAGCTGGTCGAAGCCCCACTGCGAGGTGATGTCGCACAGCAGCCAGGTGCTGACGATATACAGCGAGAAGCCGAAGGCCAGCAGCCAGCGCGCATCGATCTTGCGGGAAATGAACGCGATGAACGGCGTGGCCAGCACCTGCGACAGGCCAAACACGAACACCGTGCTGCCCACCTGCATCGAGTTCCAGCCGCGCACATGGCCCAGGAACAGCGGGGTCAGATAGACCATGCCGTAGAGACTGACGCCGATGACGAAGCTGAGCATGCAGCCCAGGGTGAAATTGCGGTTGCGGAACGCGCGCAGATCCACCAGCGGCTCGTCGTAGCTGAGGCTGCGCCAGATGAACAGCACCCCGGCCGCCATCGAAATGCAGAACAGTCGCAGCATCGCCGCATCCTCGAACCAGCCGTTGCGCGGCCCCTCGTCCAGCACGTATTGCAGGCAGCCCAGAAACAGCGCAATGGTGGCCATGCCGAAGAAATCGAAGCGCTTGAGCAGGGAGAAATCCGGCCGGTCGACGCGCACCAGCCGCGGCACCAGCAACACCAGCATCAGGCCGGGCAGCAGATTGATGAAGAACAGCCAGCGCCAGTCGAGCAGCTCGGTGATATAGCCGCCCACGGTCGGGCCGAAGGCCGGCGCGCACATCGCGACCATGCCCAGGATGGCAGCGACGCGCGCCTGCTTGGCGCCGGGGAACAGGGCAAATCCGGTGGCGAATGCGGTGGGGATCATGGCGCCGCCGAGGAAGCCCTGGATGGCGCGGAACACGATCATCGACTCGATGTTCCAGGCGCAGGCGCAAGCCGCACTGGCCGCGGTGAAGCCGGCGGCGGAAAGCGTGAACAGCCAGCGCGTCGACAGCATCCGCGAAAACCAGCCGGACAGCGGAATCATGATGACTTCGGCCACCAGGTACGAGGTCTGGATTTCCGAAATCTCGTCGGCGGTGGCGGCCAGCCCGGCCTGGATCTCCGCCAGCGAGCTGGCCACGATCTGGATGTCGATCAGCGCCATGAACATGCCGAACGCCATCGCCAGCACGGCGAACAACTTCTGGCGCTCGGACAGCTCCTCCATGCCGGCGTTCGCCCGCAGAGCGCCGTCGGCGCTCACGGTGCCTGCTTCGCCAGCAGCTGCGGCTCCGGGCCTGCCGGAAGCTGATCCGCTTCAGCGACCACGCCCGGCTGCTGGCGCGTATCGACCGCCACCACGGCCGAGAGCCCCGGGCGGATCTTGTCCTCCAGGCCGCTGCCGGCGGACAGGACGATCTTCACCGGCACGCGCTGCACGATCTTGGTGAAGTTGCCCGTCGCGTTCTGCGGCGGCAGCAGGGAAAACTCGGAGCCGGTGGCCGGCGCGAAGCTCTGCACCGTGCCGCGGCCCTTGAGGCCGGGATAGGCATCCAGCTCGATCTGCACCGGCTGCCCCACCCGCATCCGCGCCACCTGCGTCTCCTTGAAGTTGGCGATGATGTACACCTCGGACGCCGGCACCAGCATGAACAGCTGCTTGCCCGGACGCACATATTCGCCGACCTGCACATTGCGGTCGCCGACCACGCCGTCGATCGGCGCGGAGATCACGGTATGTCCGTTGTCGAGCTGCGCCACACCGAGCGCGGCCTGCGCTTCCGCCGCATCCGCCTCCAGCTGCGCCCGCTTGGCGCCCAGCACCTCGAACTCCGCATGCGCCGCCTCATAAGCCGCGGCCGCCTTGTCCACCTCGGCGGACGCCGCCTGCGTCGTAGCCCGGTCGGCATCGACCTGCTCCAGCGTGGCGTAACCCTTTTCGATCAGCGCACGGTCGCGCTTGTAGTCCTCCGCCACCTTGCTCGCCTGCGAGCGCGCGGCGAGCAGCGCCGCCTGGGCCTGCGCAATCATCGACTGCTGCAGCACCCGCTGGCGCTCGATGGTGGCGATGGCCGCCTGCCGGCCGTGCATCGCCGCTTCGCTCTGCTGCACGCGCAGCTTGTAGTCCGCGTTGTCCACCACCACCAGCGTGTCGCCGCGGCGCACATGCTGATTCTCCGCCACCGCAACCGTGGCGACATAGCCGCTGACCCGCGGGCTGATGGCAATGCTGTCGGCGCTGGCATAAGCATCGTTGGTGCTGACGATCAGGCGCGCCGTCGTCCACCAATGGAGGCCGCCAATGCCGGCGGCCAGCAGCAAGGCGGCCCCGCCCAGCTTCAGCATGGTGCGGCGCTGGGTATTGCGTGTAGTACTGCGTATCGTTTCTTGGTTCAACATGATTGTTCCGTATCCATCAAAGTCCGAGCACCGGATCGTTCAGATCGATGCCCATCGCAAGCCGGCATTCCAGCCAGGCGCGGATCAGATCCAGCGCGGCCACGTCGTGCAGCGCCGTCTGATTCGCAAGATCGGCCTGTGCCGCCAGCACTTCGTCGATATTGACGCGGCCGTACTGGTACAAGGCGTTGCGCGTATCCAGCGTCTTGCGCGCGCTGATCAGCGCACTCTCCGCCAGTTCGCCCAGACTCTTCGCGGTGACGAAGTTCGAGCGCGCATGCTGCAGCTCCACCGCCACCTGCCGGCGCCGCTCGCTCAGCTGCTGCTCCAGCGCCTGCTTTTCCAGGCGCAGCGCCGAGGCGCGCAGCCCGCGCGTGCCCGCGTCGAACAGCGGCCAGGTCATCTGCACGCCGACCACCACATCGTGATCCGGATACAGCGGCACGCCGTCGCGGTCGGCGTAGCTGGCCAGCGCCTCCACCTTTGGCACCAGCTCCGAACTCACCGCCTTGGCCTTGAGGTCCAGCGCATGGATCTCGCGCTCCAGCGCCGCCACGTCCTGCCTGCGGCCGGCGACCGCCTGCACGTCGAGCGCACCCTCCGGCAGCGACAGATGCAGCGCCTGCACCGCCACCGGCTCCGGCGTCACCGCCTCGTCGCTGCCGATGGCGCGGGCCAGGTCCTGCAAGCCGAGCTGCGCCTCCTGCTCCAGGCTGACGATCTGCTGCGAGGCCTCGTCCCGCGCCACCTTGGTCCGGAGCAAATCCGCCTCCAGGATCCGTCCCTGGTGAAACAGCGCGTCGCCCTGGGCCAGCTGCTCGTTCAGGCTCTTTTCCAGATCGGTCTCCGCCTGCTGGCGCGCCTGCACCGCCAGCACGTTCAGATAGGCGCTGGCCGCGGCGAAGCCGTTCTCGGCGGCGCCGCGGTCCGCTTTCAGCGCCGAGGTTTCCGCCATCAGCCGCTGCGCCGGCGCGGCGTAGCGCATGGCCGACCAGTCCAGCAGGGGCTGCCGCAATGCCGCTTCCGCGAAACGCTGCTCCTCCTCACCCGGCCGGATGCTGCCCGCCGCCGTGGCGAAGGAAGCCAGCTCGCTGTGATGCGCGATGCCGCCGGTGACCGACAGGCGCGGCCAGTACGCCTGCCGGCTCGCCGCCGTCGCCAGCGCATCGTCGGCCTGGGCCTGCAACTGCAAAGCCTGCTCCGCCGGCCGCGCCGTGCCGAGCGCTATCGCCCGGTCGAGATGGATGCTCTGCGCCGCGCATGCCGACTGCAGCGGCTGCATGCCGAGCAAGACTATCGCCAGCGCGCTGCCGGATACGGCGTAGTTGCGGGCTTTGCGCTCCAGCCAAGCGGCTACCGCACTGCCGGCGGGGCCATGGTTCCAGCTACGCGAGTTCATAAGTCCCCGACAGCAGGACGCAGTGCTGCGCCGTATCCAGGGCGTACTGTCCCTTGTTGTGCTCCGCCTGGTGCCACCAGAAATTCACCGTCGACGGCAGCTCGATCGCCTGCCGGAAGCGGGCGGTGACGGCGCGTGCGCGCCGGCCGCTTTCCAGCTCGATCGCCGCCATCGCGCGGCCCACCGCATACATCCCTTGGGATGCGGTGTGGCTGAAGCCGAAGGGCCGCGCCAGCCGGGAAAACAGCGGGTCCACGCCGTAAACACCACAGACCCTGGCGTAGCGCCGGCCGATATTCTCCTCCAGATGCCAGCGCTCCTTCGGCGCCTCTTCCGGTGTCGGGCCGCTGGCCGCAACTCTTGCGGCGGGCAGCGTGGTGCCGCGCGAGACCCCGCGCGACACCAGATAAGAGCTGTAGCACCTGGCGATCACGCCATGCCCCTGCCGCAATTCCACCGCGAAAACCACGCTGCGCGCCTGGTGATCGCCGGCTTCCGCATAGACCTGGGGATAGGCGGAGACGTCGATGTGTATCGCCTCCTGCCAGCGCATGGCCTCGTGCATCGCCATGTCGTTGCCCAGCTCCACCATGCCGGCAACGGCGTAGGGATAACGCCCGTCCAGCATCAGCCCGAGCTGCGCCCGCTGCGCGAGCAGATGGAAATAGGTCAGCGGCACGTAGCCGCCCGGGCCTTCCACCATGCGGTTGTAGTCCTCGACGTGCTTCAGCGTCGGCGCGGCCACGGAGAAACGCGCGCTGAGGCGGCTCACCGAGAAGTCGCCGTCGGGCTTGCGCGCCAGCGCCCCGATTGCCGGCAACAACATCCCCGGCACAGACGGCAACCGCTTGACCGCGCGCACAGCGAGCCTCTGCCCGAACTGCCCGGGCCTGGCCACGGCGGCATCGTCATGGTACCGGCGGGTCTGTGGTGCCGCCTGGGCGGAATTCCGGGCCGTAGCCGCCGTGCTTACCGTTTCCATTTGCTGCCGTACTGCCTGGTGGCGCAAGACATTGCGTTCACTCCAAAGTCATGGTGATGTCCGGGTGCGGCTGGCCGCTCCCTGAGCTGTGGCTAAAGAACGCTCATTGGGAGGAAATGCGGACATGCGCTGGCCGGTCCAGGGAGGCTCCGATCAGCCGTCACCCCGGCGAAAGCCGGGGTCCAGAGCCCCAGGTGCAGCGCTGGATTCCCTGGATTCCGGCTTTCGCCGGAATGACGACTCTGGAATTGTTCGGCCGGCCCGTAGTCCGGGAAGCGCAAAGCGCTACCCGGGATGCACCCTCACCGGAGCAAAAGCCCCGGGTGGTACTGCCTGCTTCCCGCGCCACAGTTGCTTTGCCTGCGCTGCCGGAGCCTGCCTTTCCCGCTCCGCCGGCCCGCATCCACGCCAGATAAGTACCTGAACGTACGCGCTTTATTCACAGATTAAGAATTGGTTAGCCCCGACCTATTGCCTTCGGATGCCAACTGGGCAGATCGTCGTCGCGGTCAAGGATGACGGCGTGTCATCCGCTCAAGGAGCTTGCCATGAAATCGAAGAAATCGAAGACGCTTTCCACCCCCGCCGACTCCGCCGCCAAGAGCAAGCAGCCCAAGAAGAAGGCTGTTGCCCCCACCGTCCGGCCCTATAGCCCGCTGCTGGTGAAGCCGTTCCGCGACGAATGAGCTAGCGCAGGGCGCCGTGCACTTTGCTTGTGACGCTTTAGTGATCCCAACTAACGAACTGAGTTGATCCTCGCGAACCGTCCCGTTGTTCATGTACAAAAGAAGAACCCTCAGACCGCCCTGAGGGTTCTTCATTAATGTATTGATTGGCGGACTAGGGGATAAAAGGGGCCAGAAGGGGGTTAAAGGGGCCAGGTTCGATTTGTAGAAAATCGAATCTGGCTCCTTTGATTTTCGAAACCGAGTAGTACGGCTCACTATGCCGCTGCGTTGTCGGATAACCTCTCAAATAG
>FTAG01000574.1_pt1 | contig 12853 bp, 8 predicted proteins | sample 1638911 | NCBI WGS metagenome assembly FTAG01 (sample SAMEA3914813, study PRJEB12502) | metagenome | biome: forest; material: soil | place: Canada | collected 2011-07-07 | depth 0.3 m
GCTGGGTTGTGTCGGTCAGGTGAATCACCGAGCCGTCCATGCGGATCTCGTCGATGCTGGCCGCAAAATCCGTATCGGGCACATCCATTTCGAGCCAGACCGTCAGCTTCATCGAGCCGCTGAACTCCATTTCCTCGCTCAGCGGGGCGCTGTGGTAAACCAGGCCATTGCCCTGCAGGCTCATTGCATCGCAGGGATTGGTCAGATCCTTGTCCTCGCCGCCGGTCGAGCAATCGAACGCGTACTGGCGCGCCTGTTGCGGCGCATACGGCTCGAAGTTGCGCGGGTCGTAGACATACGAGTCGAATGCCGCACTGCCCGCATCGCTGTCGCCCAGCGTGCCGCTGTGGAAGGCATCGTCGGCACGGCCCCGCGAAGAAAGCACGAAGGACCTGCTTTTCGCACCGACGTCCTCGAAGCGGTCGGCGTACTTCCATTGTTCAAGCCCGCCGACGTAATACGCCACGGGCTGCTTGAGGAACTCCGGCTTCGCGCCGCCCTTCATCACCCAATCGAACCATTGCTTGTGCAGCAGGTGGATATCGACCAGACTGACCGGCGCAAACTTCAGACCCTCCACATTCACATCCGGAATGCGGGTCTGCGCATGGTTCCAGGGCCCGATCACCAGATAGTGCCGGGCCGTGTTCGCCGGGCCGCCATAGGCCATCAGCTGCCGGTAGTAATGCAAGGCACCCGCTTGATCGGCATCGTAATCTCCGGTGACGGTGAGGACCGGAATATCGATCCGGCGGTAGTCCTCGATCGCCGGAACCAGGGCGCTCCAGTAGGCGTCCTGGTACGGATGCTCTATCCATTTCTGGAAGCTGGTGGTGAGATTTCCCGAGATCTCATCGAGCCGGGCAAAGGGGTAGCCGCTCTGGTGGAGCGCTTGTTCAGTCTCCAGCGCGAAGTCCTGGTTGGACACCAGATTCATGTTCACAGCAGAGCCGCTCACCGCCGTGAGCCACAGCATGTCCCAGATGTTGAACAGATTGCCGGGCCACAGCGGAAAATCGTAACCCGGGTACGCCGCCGCGGTAGGGACGATGGTCGTCAGATGCGGCGGGAACTGCTTCAGGGGGGCCCATTGGTTGAAGCCGCCGTAGGAGCCACCGAACATCCCCACCTTGCCGTTCGACCAGGTTTGCCGGGCCAGCCATTCCACCACGTCGTAGCCGTCGCGCCCGTCGTTCTCGAACGGCACGAACTTGCCCGCCGAGTCGCCGCGGCCGCGTGCATCGACGATGGCGCAGACATAACCGCTGCGGGCGTAATAGATGCAGTCCTCGACGTGCGCCCTGTCTACTGTATAGGGCGTGTAGGCGAAGACGACCGGAACAGGCTCCGTCCTGCCGCGCGGCAGGAACAGATCGGCATTGAGCTCGACACCGTCGCGCATCGGAATCTTGACACCGTAGCGAAAATCCACGGACCCGGATGGAGTCTCCGGGAGATCGGCAGCCCTCGCCCATGTCGATGCCACCGCCAGTACCAGGGCGAAAATGCCACACCATCTATTCACAATAGCTGCTCCATTTATTGGTCAATGGGTTTAGTGGTCGGTGCTGAACGGCACTTCCAGAGTCGATTCGTGCTGTGCATCGTGATAAAGACGTACATGCGCGACCTTTGCGTCCTTGGCGGTTTCATGCTCCACCGCGTTGCCGCTGTTGTAGTTGCGCTCGAAGTCCGGCGACGGCGGCATCAGGCTCAGCCGCAGGCGGCTGCGTTTGGCCAGGCGGCGGGAATCGAACCAGAAACTGGAGATTTCGTAGCGCAGCAGCTTGCCCGGCTCGACCAGCCTGGGCTCGGAGCGGGATTCGCGATAGCGCGCGCGTTGCATGGCGTCCGTCAGATGCACGATGGAGCCGTCGACCCGGACTTCATCCAGGCTGATCTGGATATCCGTGTCCGGCACATCCATCTCCAGCCACAGGCTCAGCTTCGCAATGCCGCTGAGCTCCGCCTCCTCGTCGAGGGGCGCGGTGTGATAGACCAGGCCATTGCCCTGTATGCCCATGGCGGAGCAGGCATTGATCCCCGACTTGTCCTCGGTCGGACAGTCGAATTCGTAGGTACGGGCCTGCTCCGGCGCATACGGAGAGAAGCGCAAGGGATCATAGGTATAGGCGTCAAAGGCCGCGCCGCCCGCGTTTTTCCCGCCCAGCGTGCCGCTGTGGAACACGTCGTCCGCGGCGCCGTCCGAGAACAGGTAGAACGTCTTCCTGCTCGCTCCGACATCCTCGAAGTGCTCCGCATATTTCCATTGATCCAGGCCGGCGACGTAATAGGCCACGCGTTGTTTCAGGAACTCCGGCCTTGGGCCATCCTTCATGGTCCAGTCGAACCATTGCTTGTGCAGCAGATGCATGTCGACCAGACTGGCCGGGCCGAAAGTCAGGCCGTCGAACTCGGCCTCCGGCTTGTGCGTCTGCATGTGATCCCAGGGCCCGATCACCAGATAATGTCGCGCCGCATCGGCCGCATTGCCATAAGCCATATGCTGCCGGTAGTAATGCAGCGCGCCACCCTGATCGGCGTCGTAGCTTCCCGTGATGGTCAGAACCGGAATATGTATTTTCGGGTAGTCGGCAGCAGCAGGAGTCATCGCGTTCCAGTACGCATCCGGATACGGATGAGCCGTCCATCTCTGGAAGATCGCGGAAGGATTGCCGGCGGCCTGATCGAGCTGCGAAAAAGGACGGTCCTGCCGATAGAAATCCCGCAGCTCCTCAGCCCAGAGACCGCTGTTGGTGACGAGACTGGAATTGGCGGTGGCACCGCTTACTGCGGCGAGCCAGACCATGGCCCACTGATGGAACAGATTCCCCGACCACAACGGAAAGTCGTAGCCGGGATAGACCGGCGCGGTGGGAACGATCGTTGCAAGGTGCGGCGGGAATTGCTTGAGCGTGCTCCACTGGGTGAAGCCCACATAGGAAAACCCGAACATGCCGATCTTGCCGTTCGACCAAGGCTGCTTTGCCAACCATTCCACGACGTCGTAGCCGTCCGGTCCGTCATTCTCGAACGGCACGAAACTACCCCCGGAATTGCCGCGGCCACGCGAATCGACGATGGCGCAGGCGTAGCCGTTTTTGGCGTAATAGATGCAATCGTCGATGTAGTACCGGTCCGTGGTGTAGGGCGTGAAAGCGAAAACCACGGGCTGCGCCCCGCTTGCATCCGTCGGCAGGAACAGGTTGGCGCTGAGCGCGACCCCATCGCGCATGGGTATCTTGACGTTCATGCGCAGATTCGCGCTGGGCGGCGCAACTTCACCTGGTGCCGCGTGCGCACCGAAGACGAATGCAGCAGCCGCCACCGTGACGGCAACCCAAAACAACAGACCTGAACCCCGGATTTTCATGCCTTGCCCTTGATGACTGTTCCCGTCGGTTTCGACGCCTGATTTCAATGCCGCGTCTGTAACAACGCCGCCAGCGGCCGAAAACGGACAGTTCGATCAAAACCTCGGAAGGCGGCGGCAGGAATGAAGGGGAAATGACGGGAGGGAGGGGCCGGCACGGCGTACGCGCACCCCTTGTCCTGTTTGGTCCGCCGAGAGCGTTATTGCTCCGGGTACTACCAAAGCGTCCATCGCGACGCAAAACAACAGGAAAGGAGTCACACCATGACCTTCGTCAACGCTATACGCCCTCTTGTCGTCGTTCCGCTGATTTGCATACCGCTGCTGGCGGCCGCCCGTCCCGCAGCGGCACGCACCGACGGCGCCGAGCTGATCTATCCGACCACCGGCAAGGTCAGCGCTCAGAATCCCACCCTGTCGCCGGACGGCCAGACCCTGGTATTCACGCGCTATACCAACGGCTACGACGGCAGCGCGGGCGGACTGTGGAAAATGCCCGCCGACGGCGGCACCGCCACCGCCGTGATCAACAAATACGGCGCCACCAACGTCAACGGACTGGCGACCTGGAACGCCGCCGTCAACCTCATCACCTTTGCCGACATCAACCAGGACGGCGACGTCTGGGTCATCGCACCGGACGGCACCGGCCTGCGCAAGGTCACCGATGAGCAGAGTGCGCCGGAGCATGCCTACCAGGAGCCGACCTTTGCCCCGGACGGCCAAACCATCGTGCTGGAGGACGATCTGGACAACGGCCAGTCCTCGGACGGCTATGTCGGCGCCATCGATGTCGTTCCGACCGCCGGGGGGCCGGTCAGGCGCCTGGTTACCGATGGCGACAACCGCCTGCCGGTATGGTCGCCCGATGGTACGCGCATCCTGTTCCAGCGGCGCACCGACGTGAAGAACGACGGCGTCTACTATCTGTTCACCATCAACGCCGACGGCAGCGGCCTGACCCAGATCACCGGCGTCGGCTCGAGCGTGGACAACTGCGACAGCGACGCCTCATGGTCGGCCGACGGCAAATGGATTCTCGATTCCGCCTGCTACGGCGAGCAGACGCCGTGCCCCGGCGATAGCTCGGTGACGGAGTCGAATATCTTCCTGGTCTCGGCCGACGGCAGCACCGTGATACGGGCGACCAACAATCCGGGCGAGGAGGATGGCGCGCCGACGATGAGCCCGGATGGCCAGTGGATCTATTTCGAGTCCCATCGCGCTGCCTGCGATGACGATTCACCTGCGCAGATCTGGAGAATCCCGTCGCCAGTCCATTAAACCGGCGTCAGACCATCCAGCCCCGGCCTCGGCCGGGGCTGGATCCCGGCAATTCGCTGTACGACTATGCCTTGCAGCCCTGTGCACCGATGCCGGTGCGTACGGGACGCAACAGTCGAGGCACTACAGCCGCCCTAGGCGGCTTGCTCCAGGTCGAGGGCCTCGCTCAACTTGCGCCAGTCCTTGCCGCTGAGCAGCTGGCGCAACATGCCGAGGATACCCTCGAAGACCGCAGCCGGCGCATTGCTGCGCAGCTCGCCGAGCATCGCCGCGCGCTCGCCCGGAGAAGCGTAAGGCAACATCCGGCGCAAACCCAACGCCGCCTCTTGCGGCGACAGCGAAGCCACCAGCCTGCGTTGCACCGCCATGATGTCCGCATCGCTGTAGGCGGCCCACATCGCGAGATTGATCTCCGTCTCCTCGAAATGCATGTGCTGGAGGTTGTCGGCGACGAACGCGGTCAGATCCAGATACAAGACTTCGCCGCCCCGAATCCGCGCCGCGCCCTGGCGCGCCTCCTGCACCGCCAATTGCGCGTGCAGCACCGCAATCGACCGGTCCAGCCGGCGATGGTCTTCGGCGAGTTTTGCCGTAAGGCCGGGCAGGCGTTCCTCCACCGCCGGATGAACAAAATCGTTCTCGTGCCTGCTGTGGGACTCGCAGAAATCCAGCAGGTCGCGAACCTGGCCCAGGACTCCGGCGGAGTCTGCGGCATCGCTCCAGTCCGTGCGTCCAAGGTTCAGCAGGGTCTGCGACATCATGGCGCGCAGCCCCTTGTGGACCAGGCTATAGGCGTTGAAGCGCGGCGGATGGTATTCCATGAATATTTCCTCGGTTCGGCGATTTTCGGTGCGAATGCGGGAATCGCTGCCCGCATACCAAGGCCGCTGCGGCTCCGTTGCCCGGTAGCCGCTGCGCCATTGCTATCAAAAGAACGCCGAATCGCCATCGATGCGGACATGACTGCGATAGCCCGGCAATCGAATGCAGCCGACGCGCTGCCATCTGCGGCCGATAGCCGGGCCCGCGTCGGGCGACGCATTGATGTCAGTGGCCGGAATGCGGTCTTTGTCCCTACAATCGGGACACTGGAGGCCGCCTCATGAGTTCGCTGGACAAGGATGCATGGCAGCGCGTCAGCGAGCTGCTGGATCAACTGCTGGCCTTGCCGGAAGCGGAACGAAGCCCAGGCTTGGAACGCCTGAACTGCGACGAGTCGACCAGGAAGGAGCTGCGCCGGCTTCTCGCCGCCAGCCGGAAAAGCACGCAGTTTCTCGAATCGCCCGCGAGGACCCATCCATCCGGCAACGCGGTTGACTCCATCGCGCCCGGCAGCCGCATCGGCGCCTACTGCATCGATGCGTTCCTGGCACGGGGCGGCATGAGCGAGGTGTACCGGGCCAGACGCGCCGACGGGCAGTTCGAGAAGCCGGTCGCCTTCAAGCTGTCACGCAGCGAAACCAGCGTCGGACCCGGCCGCTTCCACAACGAGCGGCAAATACTGGCCAGTCTCGAACATCCCGGCATTGCGCGCCTCATCGACGGCGGCCTGACCGCGGAGGGCCTGCCCTACATGGTGATGGAGCTGGTCGACGGACGCGACGTCCTCTCCTACTGCCGTCAGCACCAGCTGGACCTGCAACAGCGGCTGGCGCTGTTTGCCCAGGTGTGTGAGGCCGTGGGCTATGCCCACCGGCATCTGGTGATTCACCGTGACCTGAAGCCCAGCAATATCCTGGTCGACAACAGCGGCCGGGTGAAGCTGCTCGACTTCGGCATCGCCAAGCTGCTGGGTACCGGGATGCTGCCCGAGGGGCAATCCACGCTGGCGATGATGACGCCGGAGTACGCCGCACCGGAGCAGCTCGAGGGGAAGAGCGCGACCACCGCCACGGACGTCTACGCCCTTGGAGTGCTGCTTTATCAGCTGCTGTCGGGGCGTCCGCCCTGGAACCTGCGGCAACTGCCGCTGCCCGCCGCCTTGCAGCGCCTGCTGCATACCGATCCGGAACCCCTCAGCCAGGCCGCGCGGAACAATCCCGATGCGCCCATCCCGGCAAAGCTCTTGGCCGGCGACCTGGATGCCATCGTTGCCAAGGCGCTGCGCCGCGAGCCCGAAGCCCGCTATACCTCGGCGCAAGCCCTGTGGAACGACGTGCAATCTCATCTCGCCCACCGGCCGGTGCTGGCACGCGGCGATGCACGGGGCTACCTGGTTCAGCGCTTCCTGCGGCGCAACCGGCTCTGGGCCGGAGCGGCGGCGGCGGTCTTCGTCGCGCTTCTGCTCGGGCTCACCGGCACGCTATGGCAGGCACACGAGGCGCGCAAGGAAGCGCATCACGCGGAGCTTGAACGCGATTGTGCCCTTGCCGAAGCTTCACATGCGCAAAGCATGGTCGACTACGTCGATCTCGTGTTCGGCAGCACAGTCGAGCAAGCCGGCAGAAAATCGATCAGCGCCAAGGACGTGCTCGACGCCAGCACGGAGCAGCTGATGCAAGGCCTTGCCGGCAAGCCGGTGGAGAAAGCCCGCGCCATGCAGGCATTCGGCGATCTGTACCTGACCATGCACGATTTTGAAGGTGCGGGCCCGATACTGTCGCGCTTCCTCGAATCGTCCGAAGCCGACGCCGCCCCCGATATCCGGGCGCACATCGAACTGGACCTCGCTTACATCGAACAGAGCCGCGGCAACGTGGATACCGCCCAGCGGCTATTGATCCGCGCACAGGATTTCTGGAGCCGCGATGCCGACAAATATCGCGGACAGATGATCCAGAGCCGCTCGACCCAGGCGCAAATCCAGGCCGCGCGCGGCGACCTGGACGGCGCCATCCGGACTTTGCGCGACGCACTGAGCGAGTCCACCGCTTTCAACGGCGAAACCGCGCGCGACACCCTGGTCATTACCGGAGACCTCGGCGCGATCCTGATGCAGAACAACCAGCTGGAAGAAGCCGATCGGATGATGAAGCGCGCCTGGAACGCCCTGCAGGCCGCGGGGCGCGGCCAGACCGAAGAAGCCATTGCTCTGCTGAACAATATCGCGGTGAACGCAATACGGCGCAACGACCTGCCGCGCGCGGAGAAGCTGCTGCGCCAGGTCATTGATATGCGCCGGCAAACCTTCAGCCCCTCCGCCGAATTGGCGGCGCAAGAGAATAATCTGGGCAAGGTGCTGCTGCTGAGCGGACGGCCTCGCGATTCCATCCCCCTGCTCGACGATGCGCTGGGCATGGCACGACACTTCACGGGCGATCACAGCCAACTCGCCATAAGGGTGCTACAGAGCGCCGCCGAAGCGCGCCTGGCAATGAAAGACGCCAAGGCAGCTGAACCGCTGGTGCAATCCGCGCTGGACGGCGCCAAGGCGGAATTCGGAGAACACAGCCTGACCTACGGCATCAGCCTCAGCCTGGAGGCAAAGCTGCGATTCCTGCAAGGGAATACCGCCGAAGCAAATTCCCTTGCCGACAAAAGCAACCGCATTCTTGTCGATGCCGGCGACGCCGGAAAATACTATCTGCAGCAGTTACAGCAACTCCAACAGCAGATGCGCGGCACCTAGGGAGCCTTTGCTCGATGCCCAGCCGTGCTATTTTCCGAGCAGCGGCGCCAGTGCACGCGCCACCGCCGTGAGCTTAGACGAGGGCGCGGGCATGAACTGACGCGTTCACGACTGGCGATGAATCTCCGTCTTGCGGCCGGACCCCGCCACCGCCGTCACGCGCATCTCCAGCACTGCGCCGTTGGCCAGCAGGGCAGTGGTTCCGATCGCAGTCCAGGCGGGATAGCGATCGGGAAAATACTCGTGATGGATCTTGAGGAATTCGTCGAATTCCTGTCGGAAGGCCGCCGTGTCCTTGGGCGTGCTGTGGTAGGTGTCGATCTCCACCACGTCGGACATGTCGCAGCCGGCGGCGGCAAGCACCGACTTCACCCGCTCGAACATGCCGCGCACCTTCTCGTCGTATGTGTCCCCGCGTGCCGCGGGAACGCCGGACAGGATCACCGTGTCGCCGACACGGATGGCCGGCGCGAGATAGTACTTGTCATACGCCGCATCCCAGCCGGTCGGGATGACCACCACCTTGGAGGGGGCGGTCGGCGGTGTCGCCGCACAGGCGGCGAGCAGCAGCGCGGCGCTTGCCACAACCGATTTAAACATCATGTTCATTGATTGATCTCCTGGTGGAATTTGCCCGGAACGCAGCCTTTGGACCATGCCCGGATAGCGGCGCCGATGACGCCGCCTTGTTTTGTGCAGCACCCGCCTCAGACATTGGTCACGCTCAACACATTGCCATCGGGGTCCTTGAACCACGCGACGTGAACGGCACCCTCCAGCATGGAGAAGATGCCGAGCTCATCCTGGGCGAAGCCTTCGTAGATGTTGAAGACCACGCCCTTTTCCCTCAAAGCCCTTACAGCCGCTGCCACGTCCGGCACCTTGAAGCCGAGCATCGTGTGCTCATGCGCCGTGAATTCTCTCACCGCGGACACGCGCAAGCTGACACCACCGGTCTTGAACACCGCCGCAAACCTGTCCTCGGACGCCAGTTCAAGCCCGAGGATGTCGCGATAGAACGCCATGGAGCGCGCGCGATCCCGGGTGCAAATGATGATGGCCGGCTGTGCAGCACCCAGAATGCCCATGTGTTTTCTCCTGAGACCTGCAACCCAGGTGAAGCCAGGCCTGGCCGGAGGTCGATTCCTCTCATGACTGGGTCGCCGGTGAAGACGGTTCAGCAGCCGTGTCGATCACGCGATCGCTCAGGGTGTGGTGGGCGGACCGATCAACGGCGTGCGCACCGGCACGGCGGCGCCGATCAGCTCGACCACGCTGCCGCTTCCATCGGTATCCGTCACCCAGACGTTGCCGCTGGGGTCGATGGCCAAGGCCGCGGTGTTGTTCAGGCCGGCAGCGGTGTATCCGGTGCTGGGCGACAGTGGGAACCCGCTGTTGTCCAGTTCGCTGACACCGCCTTGGAGCCCATTGCCGGGCGCGATATTGCCCGTCCAGATATTGCCGCCCCCGTCGATCGCAACGGAGGTAGCACCCAAACCACCGCCCTTGTAGCCAAAGCCGGGCGATAATGAATCGCCGCTGCTGCTGAGTTCGATCAGGGTGGCGTTGCCCGGGAACCAGACATACCCACCGGCGTCGATGGCGATCGCCGTGCCGTCGATGGAAGTCCCGGCCGGATAACCGGTAGCCGGGGACAGCGCATTGCCGTTGTTGTCCAGCTTGGTGGTGGGGCCTTGCGTGCTGTAGTAATCGGTCACCCAGACATCGTCATTGGCGTCGAGGGCAATACCCTCAGGCTGGAATATGCCGCCCGCGATATAGCCGGCCGCCGGCGACAACGCCTGACCGCTGCTGCTCAGCTTGGTCACGCTGCCGCGCTGAGTACTGCTGGACCCGGGAAGCAGGTTCGTCACCCAGACGTTGCCGTGGCTATCGACAGCGATTTTCCCCGGCAAATCGAGACCGCCGCCGGTATAGCCGCTGGGCGCCGGGGACAGCGGCACCCCTGCGCTGCTGAATTTGACGACGCCGTCGACCCCGGTACCGGCAGTGGCTTCGTTGCTCATCCAGACGTTGCCGCTGCTGTCGATCGCTATGCCTTGAGGGTTACTCAGGCCGCCACCGGTATAGCCGCTGACGGGCGACAGCAAGGCGCCGCTACTGCTCAGCTTGGTGACATTGCCGAGAGTCGCAGCCGGGCCTGCCTCACGGCGGATGAATTGAGGAACGGCCGCGATACGAATCGGAATCCCGTTTGCAATCCAGACGTCGCCGTTGCCGTCCACAGCTATCGCCTGGGGACTGCTCAGGCTGCTGAAGCTGAAGCTCAGTCCCAAGATCCAGTCGTTCGGCACCGCGGCCAGGACCGGAACGAATTGAGGCACAGCCCCACCCAGGTCGAAGATGGCCTTGCCTCCGCTTCCTTTGGGGTTCAGGGCTACCGCCAGTGCGGCTTGCAGGGTATCGGCCGACAACGCTTCGCCCGCGAGAGCGGGACAGATGCCGTCTGCAATACCGGCGCCCGTGGCGCAGAACAAGGTCTGGCACACGCTCGAATTGGCCGCACCGCTGTCGCTGCACGCGGCCAGGCCGCTGGCCAGCGTATCGAGTTTGCGCTCGGCTTCGCAGTTGACCGGCTCACTGCTCCCGCCGATGCAGGCTTCCGGCTTCGGCAACGCCACACCCGGCTTGGAAGTGGTGGGATCGACCAGGCTCTGCGCCCTGCTTACTGCATGATCGAGCCAGGGAAATTTGCCATCGATGTCGCGCGCAGCCTGAAGCCGTTGAGCGGGATTCGCGCCGCAATCCACACATCCGGCACTGGCGACGCCCATCATCTGCGCCTCCGCATAAACCGTGGCGACGGTGGTCAGCTCGGTGAGGTTGACCAGGGTGGACTTGCTGATGCCGCTGTACGGCCCCGGCGCAGCAAGCAGGGCGATGGCGGCATTGTCGGTGCCGGCCTTGAGGCCGGGATTGCCACCGCTGGCCACCAGGTAAATCTGCGAGAACGCTGAGGGGCAGTTGCTCGAAGGACAGGTGAACGCAGTCGGCAGCGAGCCGCCGCAGGCGGTCGCCGCAGCGCCGCCGAACTCGAATTTGCCGGAGGCGTCGCTCAGCACACAGGCCAGCGCCACGGCGTTGGAGCCGAAGCTGCCGTTGCCGGCGACGTAGGCCGTGACCCTGGACCCGGTGACCGGCTTCTGCCCACCCTGAACGCGCACGCCACCGCTCAGGCTGCTGCCGGAGCTGGAGCTCGATCCACTGGAACTGCTTGAGCTTGAACCGCTCGAGCTGGAGCTGCTGGAACTGCTTCCGCTGGAGCTGCCCGAACTCGAGCTGCTGGAGCTCGAGCTGCTCGAACTGCTTGAGCCACCCGAACTACTGGAACTGGTCGCCCCGCTTCCGCTCGAACTGCTGGAGCTACTCGAGCTGGAGCTGGAGCTGCTGGAACTCGACCCGCCGGAGCTGGAGCTTCCGGTGGGGTTGTCGAATACGGTGTCGCCGCCCTTGTCGCAGGCGGCAAGGATCGATGTACTGGCGATTGCCAGGGCAATCACTAAAGGTCGCAGAATCATGGTGTGGCTTCCTGTTGCCGCCGGCTCACTGACCGAAGCGGAATTCGACGCCGCCGTGGAAGACGTTGACGAGGTCGAAGTTGGTGGTGACATAGGCCTGCCAGCCGGCGCGCAGATCGAGGCCGCGCCAGAGCTGGTAGTTGGCGCCGAGCTCGGTCATGCCGCCCATGCGGTTCTTGGCGAGGTCGACGCTGCCGCCCGGCATGACCAGGGAGCCGCTGTCCTGCGAGAAGAAGATGCCGACCCCGGAACTGAGCGAAAAGCGCTCGACCACCGGGGTGCTGAAGCGAACCTGCAGGTATTCGGCACGCCCGCCGACGGGCTTGAGCGACTTGATATCGCTGGCGATGCGGGAGATGTCGGATATCGCAGCACCGTTGACGCGTACGTCATAGCTGCCCAGGTGGTCGATGCCGGCTTCCACGGCAATGCGCGGCGCCACCCAGTACCCCAGGTAGCCGCCGTACATGCCGGAGCTGGTGGACGTCCGCGCCTGCGCGGTGAACCCGTGATCGTGCAAAACATCGTTGATCTTGCCGTCGTCGTCCAGCGCCAGCGTGGCGCCGCCGCGTACGCCGAGATACAGGCGCTGCGATGCGGAGTCCGGGCCGTCGGCCTGCACCACGCCGGCCGCGGCCAGACACAGCGCCAGTGTAGAAACGATGGTGAGTGCCTTGAGGGCCATGGTTTGTCCTATGCTGCAGCCGGCGCGTGGCCCGCGGCGGAAATTCGATGCGGATTGATACGCGGTTTCATTGATGCGCTCCCGTTTGACGATGTGGGGACGCAGCTTCTCTGCTCCCGGTACCTGGTCTAAAACGCCGTTACAAAAAAAAAGCGGACAGCCGCCGCTCGGCTTTTTTCGCGCTTTCCGTCGAAAGCACGACTGGCCGGCGCAGCGGAGTCCGCGAATTCCCTACGAGGAGACGGTGAGATCAGTGCTGCTGCAACCTGCCGCCGCAAGCTCCTTCGCATTGCACCGGAGGAAGCCCCAGGATGTAGGCGCTATCGCTCGAAATATCCTCCGAGCCTGCGCCAGCCCAGCAGCTGGTGAAGATCTGCCGAATGGGTGGCATCGAGCGCGTAGAC
>FTAG01002082.1_pt1 | contig 12845 bp, 9 predicted proteins | sample 1638911 | NCBI WGS metagenome assembly FTAG01 (sample SAMEA3914813, study PRJEB12502) | metagenome | biome: forest; material: soil | place: Canada | collected 2011-07-07 | depth 0.3 m
CGATAGGCCGGGGCAGGCGGGCCGAGCAGGGCTTGCAGATGTACTTGGCGGAAGCTCGAGCCGATCAGGTCGGCGCCGCGCACCACCTCGGTGATGCCCTGCGCCGCCTCGTCCACCACGCAGGCGAGCTGGTAGCCGATCTGGCCGTCGGCACGGCGCAGCACGAAGTCGCCGATATCCTGCTGCAGGCCGCGGCGCAGGCCGCCCTGCCAGGCGTCGCCGATGTACAGCTCGCCGGCGCCGATGCGCAGGCGCCAGGCGAGCCGCTGCGCCAGGGATGCGCGGCCGCGACAGGTGCCGGCATAGACCGGGCCGTCGACGCCGGGCAGGGAGTCCTGCGCCAACTGCGCCCGGGTGCAGCCACAGGGGTAGAGCAGGCCCAGATCGTGCAGGCGCTCGAAGGCCGCTTGGTATTCGGCCACGTGCCGCGATTGCAGGCGCGGCGGCTCGTCCCACAGCAGCTGATGTGCTTCCAGCTGACGCAGGATCGCATCGCTGTGTTCGGCGCGGCTGCGTTCGCTGTCGAGGTCGTCGATGCGCAGCAGCCATTGGCCCGCGGCGCTGCGCGCCTGCAGGTAACTGGCCAGGGCGGTGAGCAACGAGCCGAGGTGCAGGGGACCGGAAGGCGTCGGCGCGAAGCGGCCGCGGTAGGGGGCGGGGACATTCATCCCGCTACTTTAGCCGCGGCGAGCGGGGAGACAAGTCGCTGTCTCGCGCTGGCGGGTGCTCACAGTTGCCATCTTCAGCATGCTAACTTTCACCCGCCTGCACGGGCTGGCACGACGGACAGATATCGCATGCGGTTATGGAACGGCTGGGGTGAGGAGGGGCGCGAGGACACGCTGGCGGAAAGCGCGCAAGCCTTCCTGTTGCAGGTGGTCGGGCCGGCCACGCCGACCCGCGATGCCAGCCTGGCCGATGCGCTGGCTGTGGCGCCGGCCTCGCGCCTGCCGGCCGGTACGCTGTTCGACACTGCGCCGGAACTAAGGCTGCGCCGCGCCCGCGGCCAGAGCTTTCCCGACTGGATCGCGCTGCGCTACGGCCGGCTCGGCCCGCTGGCCGACGGCGTGGCCCTGCCGGCCAGCCACGAGGAGGCGGCACAGGCCCTGGCCAGTGCGCAGAAGCTGGGTGCGATGGTGATTCCCTACGGCGGCGGCACCAGCGTGGTGGGCCATCTGCAGGTGCCGGCTTCGGATCGCCCGGTGGTCAACATCTCGCTGGAGCGCATGAACCGCCTGCTCGATCTCGACGAGACCTCGCTGCTGGCCCGCTTCGGCGCCGGCACGCCCGGCCCCCAGGTGGAAGCGCAGCTGGCACAGCGTGGTTATCTGCTCGGCCATTTCCCGCAGTCCTACGAATATTCCACCGTCGGTGGCTGGGTGGTGACCCGTTCCAGCGGCCAGCAGTCGTTGCGTTACGGCCGCATCGAGCAGCTGTTCGCCGCTGGCCGGCTGGCGACGCCGCGCGGCGAGCTGCGCGTCGGCGGCCATCCCGCTTCCAGCGCCGGCCCCGACCTGCGCGAATGCGTACTCGGCAGCGAGGGCCGCCTCGGCCTGCTCAGCGAGGTCACGCTGCGGGTGCGCAAGCTGCCGGAGCGCGAGGATTTCCACGCCGTGTTCTTCCCCAGCTGGGATACCGGCCTGGAAGCGGTGCGCCTGATGGTGCAGTCCGACATTCCCCTGTCGATGCTGCGCATGAGCAACCCGGTCGAGACCGAAACCCAGCTGACCCTGGCCGGCCACGAAAAGACCATCGCCTGGCTCAAGCGCTACCTGCGCCTGCGCGGCTCCGGCCTCAAGCCGGTGATGCTGATGATCGGCTTCACCGGCCTCAACCGCGACGTGCTGCGCAGCCGGCGCGAGGCCCTGGCCATCGCCAAGCAGTGTCGCGGCGTGCACGCCGGCAAGATCATGGGCAAGGCCTGGGCGGCGAAGCGCTTCTACGGCCCTTATCTGCGCAATGCGCTGTGGCGCGCAGGCTATGCCGCCGACACCGCCGAGACCGCCATCAACTGGCCGCAGGCCACCGCCACCATGGAAGCGATCGAGGCGGCGGCACGCGGCGCCCTGCAGGCCGAGGGCGAGCGGGTGCATGCCTTCACCCACCTGTCGCATGTCTACCGTCAGGGTTGCAGCATCTATTCGACGTTCGTCTTTCGCGCCGCGCCGACTTACGAGGAAAACCATGCGCGCTGGGTCAAGCTCAAGCGCGCCGTGTCCGAAGCCATCGTCGCCAACGGCGGCACCATCAGCCACCAGCACGGCGTCGGTGTCGACCATGCGCCCTATCTCGAAGCCGAGAAAGGGCCCCTGGGCATGGACCTGATCCGCGCCATGGCGCGCGAGTTCGATGCGCAGGGCATGATGAATCCGGGCAAGCTGTTCCTCTGATGCCCATCGCTCGCCCTCGGCGGATGCCGCGATGAGCCCGCGCCCGGCACTGGCGGACCTGCCCGCACGCTTCGACCTGGTGGTGATCGGCGGCGGCATCACCGGCGCCGGGATTCTGCATGAAGCGTCGCGCACCGGCGCCAGTGCGCTGCTGGTGGAACAGAACGATTTCGCCTCCGGCACCTCTAGCGCCTCGTCGAAGCTGGTGCATGGCGGCCTGCGTTATCTCAAGGACGGGCAGTGGCGGCTGACCATGGAGTCGGTGCGCGAGCGCAACCACCTGCTGCGCAGCCGCGCCGGGCTGGTCGAGCTGCAACCGTTCCTGATGCCGATCTACCAGGACATGAAGCCGGGTCGCGCGGTGATGCGCATGGGCCTGGCGATCTACGACGCAATGGGCGGGCAGTGGCGCTCGCGCTCGCTGTCTGCGGCGCAGGCCTTGCAACTGGAGCCGAACCTGCGCCGCGAGGGCCTGCTCGGCGCGGTGGCCTACGAGGATGCGCGCACCGACGATGCGCGCCTGGTGCTGCGCCTGATCTTCGAGGCGCAGGAGTCCGGCGCGCAGGCGCTGAACTACACGCGCGTCGGCGAAGTATTGAAAGCCGACGGCCGCGTGCGCGGCGTGGCGCTGCACGACCTGATCGGCGGCGGGACGCGCGAGATCGAAGCCGGCATGGTGATCAATGCCGCCGGGGTCTGGTCCTGCGATCTGCCGGGCGATCCCGGCGGCGCGCCGACCTTGCGGCCGCTGCGCGGGAGCCACCTGATCTTCCCGTTGGCGAAGCTGCCGGTGAAACAGGCCGTGTCCTGGCTGCATCCCCGCGACCGCCGGCCGATCTTCGTCTATCCCTGGGAGGGCGTGGCGCTGTTTGGCACCACCGACCTCGATCACGGCGACGGCGATCCGGCGCTACCGGAGATGACATCGGACGAGGCGCAATACCTGATGGAGGGGCTGAACCACCAGTTCCCCGGGCTGGGGCTGTCGCTGGCCGATGCCACGGCCAGCTATTGCGGCGTCCGGCCGATCGTCGCCAGCGGCAAGGACGATCCTTCCGCCGAATCGCGCGAGTCCGCCAGCTGGTCCAGCCCCGGCTGGATCGGCATCACCGGCGGCAAGCTCACCACCTTCCGCGTCACTGCCAGGCAGGTGCTGAACCTGGCGGCAAAGCAATTGCCGGTGCTGACACCACTTAAACACGAACCACCGTTGCCCATCGTTTCCGGGCGCTTGCAGGCGCGTCACGGTGCCGCCTGCGCCGACTGGTTAGCCGATTCCGCCGCAACCGGCGACCGCGACAACATTGCGGGTACGCCCTACGCCTGGGGCGAGCTGCGCTGGGCCGCGTGCCATGAAGCGGTGATGCATCTCGACGACCTGCTGCTGCGCCGTACCCGCATCGGCCTGCTGCTGCCGCAGGGCGGTGCCGCCGTGCTCGACGGCGTTGCGGCCATCTGCCGCGAGGAGCTGGGCTGGGACGAGGCGCGCTGGGCGCAGGAGCACAGCCGTTACCTCGAGCTGTGGCGCCGCCGCCACGCGGTCAATTCCAGGGATGGGGCATGACCAGCGCGCGCCTGCTGGCCATCGATGTCGGCACGCAGAGCGTGCGCGCCATCGTCTTCGATCAGCAGGGCCGCTTGCTGGCCAAGGCGCAGGTGCAACTGGACCCGCCTTATCTGTCGCCGTATCCCGGCTGGGCCGAGCAGGATGCGCAGATCTACTGGGATGCCATCGCGACAGCCTGTCGCGAGCTGTGGCAGCAGGGCGAGCTGCGACCGGAGTCGATCAGCGGCCTGTCGCTGACCACCCTGCGCAGCACCGTGGTCTGCGCCGACGAGACGGGACGCCCGCTGCGCCCGGCCATCGTCTGGCTCGACCAGCGCAAGGCAACGCAATTGCCGCCGCTGGGTGCGTTCTGGAATACCGCTTTCGCCGTGGCCGGCGCCGGCGGCCTGATGCGGCATTTCCAGACCGAGGCCGAAGCCAACTGGCTGGCGCAGAACGAGCCGGAACTGTGGCGCGCCAGCGACAAGTTCGTCTTCCTCTCCGGCTGGCTGCTGCAGCGCCTGGTGGGCGAGTGGGTCGACTCCAGCGGCGCCCAGGTGGGCTTCGTGCCTTTCGACTACAAGCGGCTGCGCTGGGCCGCGCCTGCCGATTTTAAATGGCGCGCAGTGGCGGTGCGCGCCTCGCAGCTGCCGCGCCTAGTGCCGCCGGGCGGCAAGCTTGGCGCGCTGACGCCGCTCGCGGCCGAAGCCCTGGGTCTGCCCGCCGGGTTGCCGGTGATTGCCGCCGCCGCCGACAAGGCCTGCGAAGTGCTCGGCAGTGGCGCTCTGGGCGCGGACGTGGCGCAACTGTCCTTCGGCACCACTGCCACCATCAACACCACGCAGGCGCGTTACGTCGAGGTGCAGCGCCTGCTGCCGGCCTATCCGGCGGCGGTGCCCGGTACCTGGAACACCGAGATCCAGATCTACCGCGGCTTCTGGATGGTGAGCTGGTTCAAGCGCGAGTTCGCCCATCGCGAGCAGGCCAAGGCGCAGGAGCTGGGCGTGCCGGTGGAGTCGCTGTTCGACGAACTGGTCAAGCGCGTGCCGCCCGGCTCGATGGGCCTGACCCTGCAACCGTACTGGTCGCCGGGCGTGACCGATCCCGGTCCCGAGGCCAAGGGCGCCATCATCGGCTTCGGCGACGTGCATACCCGCGCCCATCTGTACCGCGCCATCCTCGAAGGCCTGGCCTACAGCCTGCGCGGCGGCCGCGAGCAGATCGAGCGCAAACTGAAACACCCCTTGCGGCGCTTCATCGCCGCCGGCGGCGGCTCGCAGAGCGACATGGCGATGCAGATCACCGCCGACGTCTTCGGCAGCGCCATCGAGCGGCCGGACATCTACGAAACCTCGGCGCTCGGTGCGGCGATCAACCTCGCGGTAGGGCTGGGCCTGTATCCGGACTATGCCCGCGCGGTGGCGGCGATGACCCGCAGCGGCCGCATCTTCGTGCCTGAGGCCGCGGCGCAGAAGACCTATGACGCGCTATACCGCGAGGTCTATAGCCAGCTCTATCCGCGGCTGCGCCCGCTGTACCGGCGCATCCGCGCGATCACGGGCTATCCGGCTTGAGCCTGTGGCGCCGGTTAGTCTGATAGCCTCGATCTGATAATCTGGGCCTCACTACGGCGGCAGCAGAGCAGCGGTGGAAAACTACTGGTACCTGGGCAGGTGGTTCCGCATTCCGGTTTCGATGCACTGGACCGTGCTGCTGGTCTTTCCCTGGCTGTGGCTGATGATGCAGAGCATCGCTGCGGCCCTGATTGGCTCGCTGGCCTATCTGCTGTTGCTGGTGACGCACGAGCTGGGGCACGCCGCGATGGCGCACTGGCGTGGGGCGACGGTCGAGGGCATCACGCTCAGCGGTCTGCACGGCCAGACCTCGCACGCCTATCCGCGCAATGAACTGGACGACATCCTCATCGCCTGGTCCGGGGTGGGCGCACAGCTGCTGGTCCTGCTGCTGGCGGTGACTGCACGCTACTTCCTGCAGGCCGCGGGCAGCCCGATCGTCGCTTTCATCGCCGGCCCGGCGCTGATGGTGTTCACGCTGTGGAACCTGTTCCTGATCATCGTCGCCCTGCTGCCGATCGGCCCGATGGATGGCTACCGTGCCTGGCGCATCATTCCCTATGTGCGCAAATCCCTGCAGCGGCGCCGGCGCAGCCGCAAAGTGGTGCGGCTCGATCCGGAACGGCGGCGTGCGCTGCAGAAGAAATCGGAACAGATGGCCTCCGACGTGATTCAGCAGCTCGGCAAGAACAAGAAGAAGTAAGCACGGCGGGCGTCGAGCAGACCCTTGCCGGACCGCGCTAAGCTTGCCGGGCGCCCGCTTTTCGAGGAGTTGCCATGCTCGGTTTATGGAGTGCCCACAGCCAGCTTTTCCTGATCGTGCTGGTCTGCGTCACCAGCCTGGTGTTCGCCCTGCCGATCTTCCTGGTGCCGCTGAGCTGGGCGCGCTGGTTCGGCTGGCGCATTCCGCAGGAGCGCGACCTGGCGATCTACTTCGGCCGCTGCCTCGGCGCCTTCGTCCTGGTGCTCGAGGCGCTGATGCTGCGCGCCGGCCTGAGCGGTGTCGGGCTGCTGTTCGTCTACCAGGCTTTACTGGGCGTGGCAGCGCTGATGGTGATCGTGCACATCTGGGGCGCCTTGCTGCGCATCCAGCCGATCAGCGAGACGCTGGAGATCGGCATGTACAGCGGCATGTTCCTGCTCGCGGTGCTGTTTTATCCGGTGGCGCAGCAGATCTAAGCGATACGCCGGGCTCAGGTTTTTTTTACGGGCCCTAAGCCATAAAGCCCAGATCGCTGTTGCTGAACGAGCCGAGGTTGGGGAACACCGTAGCCAGTGCGCTGGCCGGGACGCCGAACCAGCGGGCCAGGGTTGCGCCGTATTGATCCACCGAGGTGGTCGGCAACCAACGTCCTTCGCCGCCGACATCGTCGGCGCCATTGAGAGTCAGGCTCGGATAGGTGCCGTAGACCTGCCTTCCTTTGACTGCGCCGCCCATGATGAAATGATGGTTGCCCCAGGCGTGATCGGTGCCGCCGCCGGTGTTGGGCTGGAAGGTGCGGGCGAAATCGGAGAGTGTGAAGGTGGTCACCTGCGAGGCAGCGCCGATCTGGTTCATGGCATCGTTGAAACCCTTCAGTGCAGGGCCGAGCTGGGTAAACAGGTCGCCTTGCTCCTGCACCTGGTTGGTATGGGTATCGAAACTGCCAAGCTGCACGAAGAAAATCTGTCGCTGCGTCGACAGCGTCTGATTCGCGGCAATGACTTTCGCCACCTGATGCAGCTGGTTGGCGATGCCGGTCTGCTGGCCGCTGAAGGCGCTATCCACCGCGGAAGCGCCGGTGAGGATGGAATTCAGCGCGGTGCTGGACGTCTGCCCCAGTATGGTGGTGCTCTGTGCCACCGCCACTTGCTGGTTGCTCCGGTCCAGAGCCAGCAATTGCTGGAAGGCACCGGACACGCCGGAGGCATAGCTGCCGCCGAAGTTCTTCAGCGCAAAGCCGCCGCTGGACGGCAACGCCAGAGGGTGGCTCTGCGCCCCCAGGGTGAACAGGACATTGCCGCCGGTGCTGAGCACCAGCGGCAGCGGGGAACTGCCGTTGGCCCCGGCCAGAGCGTCAGCGATACGGCCGCCCCAGCCGGATTGGCTTTGGCTAAGGCTGAGCGCGGTCTGCATCTGATTCTGCTGATCGGCATGGGAAAACAGATCCAGCGGAACGGGCTTGGCGCCGCTCTTGTAATCGGCGACGGTCATCGGTTGCAGCAGGGTGCCGGCGTTGAACAGCAGCGCCATTTGCCCGGAATTCCAGATCCCTTGCAAGTCCGACAAATTCGGATGCAGGCCGTAGCTGGCGCTGCCCGAAGCCGGAGCCAGCGGCACCAGGCTGCTCTGCGCCAGGCCGATTCCGCCGTTGGAGCCGTCGCCACGCACTGTCATGTAGTCGCTGTAGCGCGCATCGAGGGGAACCACGGTGTTGTTGCCGTCATTGCCGCCGAACAGGAAGACGCACACCAGGGCGCGATAGCCGCCGCCCGAGGTTTGCGCCAGGGCGGGCATGATCGGCAACTGATCCAGCAGCAGGCCCGCGCCCAGGCTGAACACGAATTTGCGGCGTGTCAGGCTCATATTATTGCTCCACCTGGAACTGACCGGAACTGAAGGCCAGGTAAAGCGCTACCCGGGCCCGGTTCAGGGGATCGCTGGAGGGGATCGCGTTGACGCTTTGGGTCAGCAGGTTCTGCATGTCGCTGGACATGGCGCCATGGAACAGCTGCTGATTGACGACGTTGACCAGGGTTGCAGCGTCGGCCGCTGCCGTCTGCCATGGAGCAAGATTGAGTTGCGTGCCGGTGGCGCCGGCAACGCTGGTGTCAGGCGCGATGCCATTGACGGCGGAGAGCAGCGTATTGACCATGTTCGCCCGATTCAGCGAGGAAGTGGCGTCATAGAGGGCGAACGGCGGCCCCACCAGCGCGGTGCCGGTCAGGGGATAGTTCGGCGGATAGAAGCTGAACACCGAAGCGGCGTCGAAGACGCTCTGCTCCAGGTTCGCACTCTGCCGCAGAGGATAGACGCCGTCGCTGCTGGCGCCGAGCGAACGCAGCATCCCGGCGATGAACAGGGCCGGTTCGCGAAGTTTGCCGTAAGCGGCACCGGTGTTGGCGTCGCCGCGTGCTTCCGGGTCAAGCAGGATCTGCTGAATCACTGCCTGCATATCGCCGCGTACGCCCTGTCCATTGTTGGCAAAGACGGCCGCGACGCGCTGCACGTAAGCCGGGCTCGGATTGCTGGTGACCAGATGCTGGATCAACTGCTTGCCGATGAACGGGCCGACGTTCGGATGGTTGAAGATATTGTCGAGGGCGATCTTCAGATCGGCTTCCGCAGTGCCGCCTGCCGGTACCTGGATGCCGCTGAGCAACACCTTTGCAGTCGTGTCATGGTGCGCTTCGATCGGCACCATCTGCCCCAGAAAGTAGCTTGGATCGGTCCATTTTGGCGAGGCACCGGGCATCGGCGGATAGGTCCAGCCGGTGAAGACGTTGGCGAAATTCTCGACGGTAGTCTGCGTATAGGTCGGGATCGGCTGCTGCTTGGCGTCGAGCTGCGGTGTGCCGTCAGTGTTCAACTGCACGACTCCGATCGAGAACAGCTGCATGACCTCGCGCGCGTAATTCTCGTTGGCCCCGCCGCTGTGGCCGGCCTTGTTGTTGTTGACCATGTCCAGGTAATGGCCCATCGCCGGACTGAGCGTCACGTCGTTGAGCAGCGTGCGGTAGTTGGCGAAAGCGTCGTCAAGCAGGAGTTGCTGGTAGGCGGCCATCGCGTAGGGCTGGTAGATCTTCACCCCGGAGGTAACGAGAATCTGCGATAGCGCCAGTCCCACGCGCTGGCGCAGCTGGTCGGACCCGTTCAGCGCGTTGCGAAAAAACTGCGCCTGCAGCAGAAACATCGAGTAGTTGTCGCGCCGACAGGTCGTTGCGGACCCGCTGGGACAGCCGATGTTTCCATTCGGATCCATGTAGCTATAGCCCGGATAGCCGGTCGCCGCTTGTGCGAACTGTTGCGCCAGATACGCGGTGAAGCCCTGCTGCTGGACCTTGGCGACCTCGGTGGGAGTAGGACCGAAACTGCTCTGTTCCAGGAAACGGGTGGCGTCGGCGCTTGAAACCAGAGAGCCTGAGGATGAACTGCCGCTGCTGGAGCCGCCGCTGCCGGAGCTGCTACCGCTGGAGCTGCTGCTGGAGCCGCTACTACCGGAGCTGCCACCACCGGAACATGCGGCGAGTGTAGCGACGAGAACCACGCAGACAAATTGGCAGTTCAGCCTCGATATTGTGCCCGGCATGTCCCCATTCCCTCAATGTCGATGTGAACATCCCTAATCACACCAATGCAATTCATAAGTTAGACGCTGCTGCTTACAATCCGATTTCGCCGCATGTCCCGCAAATCGACTTGCCCGGTTAAGTGGAAGCGCTGATGTTGCGCGCCGGCCTCAACGGCGAGGGCTGCTGTTCACCTGCCAGGTGCTGTTCTATCCCGTTGACGCCGCCAGAGCGGCTCCAGTGCCGAGGCATGCGGCGCTGCGCAAATCCGTCGCCCGCTTCATCGTTGTTCCGATTCCAGCAGCACCCGCCCGAGCGGCTCGAGGTTGGCGGAGGCCAGCGCCATGTGCTGGGCAGCGGCATGGATATCGCGGAAGCAACGCTCCAGCGGCTGCGTTTCGTACAGCGCCGCGCCGCCGGCCGCCGCGTACATCAGATCCACCGCCTGCAGGCAGCACTGCGTTGAGTGCCAGCAGGCCAGCCGCAATTCCGCGCGCTGCAGCGGCGTCGGTGTCCTGCCGGCTGTCACTTCCAGCCATAGCGCTTGCAGGGTCTGGGTCAGGTAGGCGCGGCCGGCGCGCAGCAGAGCTTCGGCCCGGGCGAGGTCGATCAGTAAGGCCGGGCTGGCTTGCACGCGGCTCGTGATGTCCGCGCCAAGCCGCGTGCGTGCCATTGCGGCGGCAGCATCGATCGCTGCGCGCGCAATGCCGAGCGGCACCGCCGCGATGCACAGCACGAAGGCGCTGAGCAGGGGCAGGATGTATAGCGGGCCGGCTTCGCGCGCCGGTGGACTGGCATCCCGCAGGGTCAGCACATGACGCTCCGGGACCAAGACCCCGTCCGCCGTGAAGTCGTGGCTGCCAGTACCGCGCAGGCCGCCGACATGCCAGGTATCCAGCACTTCGATCGATTGCCGCTGCAGGAACACCATGCGCAGCGCAGGCGCGCCATCGGCTTGCCGCACCGGGCCTGCGGCGTCATGCAGTACGCAATTTGCCGCCGCCCAGCTGCTGTGGCCGACGAAGCTGGCATAGGGCCAGCGCCCGTTGACGCGATACCCGCCGTTCACCGCTACGGCTTTGCCGGCGGGATTGGTCATGCAGACGGCGATGGTGCGGCCGCCGCCGAAGATTTCGGCGGCAACTTCCGGCCCCAGGCTGCCGGCAAGCCGGCCGGTTCCGGCGGCGATGGTCGCGCACCAGCCGACGGCGCCATCCGCATAAGCCAGCGCCTCGATGATGCGCAGGTAGGCCAGGGGCGGCAGCTCCGCGCCGCCGAGCGAGCGCGGCAGCCACAGCGCGTACAGCCCGGCCTCGGCCATCGCCTGCACCAGCCCGTCCGGCAGGCGCCGGTCGCGGTCGAAAGCGCTGCGCGCGGCGGCGATATCCGGATGCAGCCGGCGCGCCGCTTGCAGCAGGCGTTCCCCCGTCTCGGATATTGCTGATGCTGTATCGGTGTTCTGCATGAAAGTCTGCTTGTCGTCGGCATCTCGCCGCTGCAGGCGGGTCCGGATGTAGAATCGCGCAAGGCCCCGCCGCGTTCTCCCTCCACGCGGGGGGAATCCGGCGCGATCAGGACAGTGGGGGCGGACAGGGGCGGCAGGGAATGCCATGAAGCAGGCCAACAGGCTCGCGTACTTTCGTCAGCTATGCTGCCTGGGCCTGGGCGGCGAGGTCCTGGTACCGGATTTGATGAAGGTGCTGGGCGAGCTGCTGCCGTTCACCTACAGCGTGTTCCTGTGGACCGATGCGCAGGGCCAGCCGGTCAACCTGGCGCTCGACCAGGTGGTGCCGTCCTCGTTGCAGGCATTCACCGAAGCGCCGCAGCTGTTCGAGGCGCCGGGCGAACCCTGGGTGCCGCGGCTGGTCAACGGTCCACGCCTCACCGGCAATCTCGCGCCGTTCCACGATGCCGCGTTCTACCAGCGCAGCGCGATCTATCACTACCTGTACAAGCCCTACGGCGTGGTGCACGGACTCGACGGCAGCATTCGCGACGGCACGCGCCCGCGGGCGCTGGTCATTCTCTACCGCGAACCCTGCCGGCGCGCCTTCACGCCGCGCGAGGAACGGCTGCTGGCGCAGCTGCTGCCCTATATGCGGCTGGCGCTGGATCGAGGGCCGCCGTCGCCGGGCGAAGGCTGGGTCGACAGCGCCGACTGCGGCACCCTGCTCGCCAGCCGGGACGGCCGGGTGCAGTTCGCCAGTCCCTCGGCCCGGCGTCTGCTGGTCTACGCCACGGCGCCATGCGTTGCGCCGGGTGTGCGGGCGCAGGCGGATTCGGAGGCGGCGGGTGCAGTGCTGCGCAGGCTGTGCCGGCAGCTGCTGGCCGTACAGGGCAGCAGCGACGCGGGGCCGCCCGCGCTGAGCCTGTGCAATGCCTGGGGCCGCTTCAGGCTGCAGGCGTTTCCCATGCTGCCGCAGCCGGACGCTGGCTGGGGCGCGCCGGCCGATCCCGTGGTCATCCTGATCCGCCGCCTGCAGCCCTTGCGGCTGCGCGTGGCGCAGCGGCTGGGCCAGCTGCCCTTATCTCCGCGTGAGCGCGAAGTCGCCCAGCTGCTCGCGCTGGGAGTAGAGCGCGCCGAAGTGGAATTGCGCCTTGGCATCGGCGGTGAAACGGTACGTGACCATGTCCGCCGCATCTACGCCAAGCTCGGCGTCCATACACGCAGCGAGCTGCGCGCGCAGCTGGTCGAATGAGGCGGACACTCCGCCGCCGCCGAAGCGCCGGCCTGGACTCATGTCTCGGCGGGCTCGCCTAAAAAATCCGCTTACTCTGCCGCGTTGAAGTTGCGCCACCAGCCGCCGCTGAAGACGAAGCGCGGGAAGGTCACGAACTGCTCGGCCAGCACGCGCCGCACGAAATCGCGCGCGCTGTCGGATGACTCCGTCGGCTTGCTTTCCATTTCCTGGCCCTTGGCCTGAAGGAACAGCGAGGCCGCCATCAGGATGGCGCCGCCGAGGGCATGTACCAGTCCGGCAAACACCAACGGCACCACGAAATTTACCGCGCCGATCCAGAACAGCGGCACCGCCACGAGGTGGATCAGCAGGTTGTTGCGCTTGC
>FTAG01001353.1_pt1 | contig 12750 bp, 11 predicted proteins | sample 1638911 | NCBI WGS metagenome assembly FTAG01 (sample SAMEA3914813, study PRJEB12502) | metagenome | biome: forest; material: soil | place: Canada | collected 2011-07-07 | depth 0.3 m
ACGCCGACGCCGTAGTGCAGCGAGTAGGTCAGGACGTGGGTGGTGGCGTCCCGCCAGGGGATCAGTTCGCCGTCGTACCAGATGAAGCCGTCGCGGTCGTTGAAGCTCATTGGATTGATTTGATTCCACTGCTGGCTGGATGGATGCGGGCGTTGCTGAAACAGGGGCCCACCGCTCAGCCCCAGAACGCAGGCCAGGGCGGACTCATGAGGCCGCGCCGGTAGATGATGCCGCCAGGCCAGTCCTCTTGCTGCAGCCAGGGGCCGTCGAGGTCGTTGATTTCGCAGAGCTGCGCCAGCACCATCGATGGCGCCATCGCCAGGGAGCTGCCGGCCATGCAGCCGCTCATCAGGCGCAGGCCGGCGCGCTGCGCGGCGCGCGCCAGATCCAGGGCGGCGGTCAGGCCGCCGGTCTTGTCGAGCTTGATGTTGATGAAATCGTAGCGGCCGACCAGGCGCGGCAGATCGTCGATGGTGTCGATCGACTCGTCGGCGCAGATCGGCACCGGGCACTTCAGGCCGGCCAGTTCCTCGTCGCGTCCCGCCGCCACCGGCTGCTCCAGCAGGCTGACCCCCAGTTCCGCCATGGCCGGCCCGTAGGACCGCAGGTCGGCGATGCTCCAGGACTGGTTGGCGTCCACCACCAGCTGCGCATCCCGGGCGCCGCGGCGAACCGCCAGCACGGCACCGAGGGGATCGGCGCGGTCTACCTTCACCTTGATCCAGGGATGGTCCGCCAGCTTCGCCGCGGCCTGCTCGTAGGCGGCGATGGGACGGATGCCGATGGTCAGTGCCGTCGTCACCGGTCCTCCGGACGCCAGGTCCGCGCGCTGCCAGGCCGGCACGCCGCTGAGCCTGGCTTCCAGATCCCATAGCGCGGCATCGATGGCATTGCGGGCGCCACCCGCTGGCAGCAGGCGCAACAAATCCTGGCGGTCCGCACCATCCTGGATGGCCTGGCTGGCGCGTTCGATATCGGCCATCAAGGTTGCGGGTGTTTCGTTCCGGTACGGCACGCCGACGGCCTCGCCGCGCCCTACCGCTCCGCGCTCGGCAAGCTCGACCACGACGGCTTCGACCGTGCTCTGCGAACCGCGCGCGATGACAAAGGGCTCCTTCATGCGCCAGGAGCGCGCATAGGCCTTTAGGGTCCGTTTCATATGGCAAGAATCCCCTGCACCACCGCATCGAGCGAGGTCTTCAGGGGATCGAAGCAAGGCAAGCCCAGCCTCTGCTCGGTCTCGGCCAGCAGGCGGGCGCGGGCCGCAGCATCCAGCGCCGAGGTATTGAAGGAAATGCCGACCATGCGCACCGCCGGATTGGTCAGGCGCGCCGCCTCCAGGTAGCGCTCGATCGCCAGCTCCAGCGGCGGTGTCGGAAAGTCCGGAAAGGCGAAAATGCGGGTGCGGGCTGGGTCATGGCACAGCACCAGCGCATCGGGCTGCGAGCCGTGCACCAGCCCCAGGGTCACGCCGGCATAGGCCGGGTGAAACAGCGAGCCCTGGCCTTCGACCAGGTCCCAGTGCGCGGGAGCGGCGTCGGGCGAAACGCATTCCGCCGCGCCGGCGCAGAAATCCGCGACCACCGCGTCCAGCGGGATGCCGCTGCCGGCGATGAGAATCCCGGTCTGTCCGGTGGCGCGGAAATCCGCATCGACGCCCTGGCTGCGCAGCGCCCGGGTCAGGGCCAGCGCCGTGTATTTCTTGCCCAGCGCGCAGTCGGTGCCTACCGTCAGCAGGCGCTTGCCGCTGCGCTTGCGGCCGCTGGCGGCGGGCAGTCCCGCCGGCGGACGCCGCACGTCGACCAGCCGCACGCCGCGCGCACGCGCCGCTTCGGCCAGGCCGGCGACTTCGGCCAGGGGCGTATGCATGCCGCTGACGATGTCCAGACCGGCTTCGATCGCCTCGAACAGGGCGGGAATCCAGGCCGGGGACACCTGGCCGCCAACCGGAGCGATGCCGATCACCAGCGAGGCCGCGCCCCTGGCGGCCGCGGCGGCGGGTTTCAGTTCCGGCAGATCCAGGCTGACGGTGCAGCCCGGCAGGCTCCATTGGCCCAGGCAGGCCTCCGCGGTCCAGTCCCTGAGGCCGAAGGCGGTCTTGGCCTGGGAATGGTGCTCGACCTCTCCCAGGAACAGCAGGTAGGGCTTGCGCACCGCGATCGTTGTAGCATGCTCCGACGGCGTCGCGGCCGGGATCGTCGGGAGGAGGGAGGACGGGGCTGCACTGGCGTTCAAGAGCGATCTCGCTTGGATGGCACCCGCAGTACAGCAGCCCGGGAGTCGCGGGGGCATCCGTGAAAACGCTTGAATCCCGACTCGGGCGGCGTCAGGGCCATTCACGGTTCAAGGCGCTCGCTGGATCTTCTTCGGGCTTTCTGGTGTTTTCCCTGATGGCTGCTGCCTGCCGCAGGAAGGAGACTCCGGGCGAGCGCTGGCCCTCACCGGACCCGGCCAAAGACCCCGCGGCGCACGGCACTCGTTCAAACAGGAATTCGATGGAGCCCGCTTCATGACCGCTGCACGGACCCTAGCCGACTCCGGCGAACAGCTCGCCCGGAAGCTGGACGCGCTGCTGCGGCCCTGGGACCGCGACGATGCACCCGGCCTGGTGATCGGCCTCGCAGTGCAGGGCCGGCCCCTGTTCCGCCGCGGCTATGGGCTGGCCAGCATCGAGCATGGCACGGCCAATACCGCCGCGACCCGCATGCGCATCGGCTCGACCAGCAAGCATTTCGCCGCCCTCGCCGCCCTGCTGCTGGTGGAGGAAGGCCGGCTCGACATCGACGCGCCGGTGCGGAGCTATGTGCCGGAGCTGAAGGGCGTCAGCGGCGAGCCCAGCCTGCGCCAGATGATGCAGCACACCAGCGGCGTGCGCGATCCTTTCGACCTGCCGGGCCTGCTGCTCTACGGCAGCTGGTCGACAGTATCGTGCGCGGGCGCCGGCCTGGAGCTCGGCCAGCGCTTCAGCGACGCGAACTTCGCGCCCGGCGAGCGCATGGTCTATACCAACCAGGGCTACTACCTGCTGTCGCTGGCGATCGAGCGCGTCAGCGGCATGCCGTTCGCATCGTTCCTGAAGCAGCGGGTGCTTGCGCCGCTGGGCATGGCCGATACCGAGCTGCTGGCCAGCGACATGCAGATGGTGCCGGGAATCGCCTCGTTCCATATCGCGCAAGCCGACGGCAGCTACCGCCGCGGCATCTATCCGACCGAGGAGCTGCTGGGTTCCGGCGGCATGATTTCGACCGTCGACGACATGCTCAAGTGGCTGTCGCACCTGCGCAGTGAAATCAAGAGCGTGGGTACCCCGGCCAGCTGGGAGACCATGCTGGAGCGGCCGCGCTACGGCAGCGGCGCGCTCGGCGACTACTGCCTTGGCCTGATCCGGGAAACCTATCGCGGCGTCGAGATCATCCATCACGCCGGAGCCGTCTTCGGCTGCACCTCGCAGATGCTCACCGTGCCGGAGCATCAGCTGGACCTGATCCTGATGTTCAACCGCATGGACGTCTCCGCTCCGGCCATCGCGCTCAAAGTGGTCGACTGTGTGCTGGACGGCGAGCTGGCTCCGGCGCCGCCGCCCTTGCCAGCCACGGGCCGCGAAGCCTTGCTCGGCCGCTGGTATTCGGCCACCTCGCACCGCGTCTTCGGCGTGCTGGCGCATCCGCTGCCGGACCAGGCACCGGTGCTGGCACTGTCGATCCAGGACCAGGTCGGCGGCCTGCTGCGGCAAACCGATGGCGGCCTGATCATGAGCAGCGCGGCGCACGGCGCGGTCGAGCTGCGCCTGCCGGCCGCAGAGGAAGGACCACTGGAAACGCTGGCGATCAGCGACAGCGGCCACCTCGAGCGCTTTGCCCGCCTGCCCGACCAGGGACCGCCGGCCGCCGCGCTCGCCGCGGAACTGTTGGGGCGCTACCGCTACGCCGATCTGGATCTCGAGCTGTCGGTGATCCTTGAACAAGATGTCCTCTATCTGGACCTGCGACCCAGCTGCGGCTCCACCCGCTTCCGGCTGACGCCGTATTCCGCGGAGGTGTGCGGCTGCACCCTGGACAGCTCCTGGCCAATGCCGCTGCCGCCGCAGTATTTCGCCGCGACCCTGGCGCTGGAGCGCAGCGGCGGCAAGCTCAGCGGGCTGTGGCTGAACGGCTGGCGCACCAGAAACCTGTGGCTGGAGCGCTGCCCATGAAGTTGTTTGCCGCGACGCTGGCGACCGAGACCAATACCTTCGCCGTGGTGCCGACCGGCCGCGTCGATTTCGAGGTCTACGGCGTATATCGCGGCGATGCCAGCCGCAAGGCGCCGGACGCGATCTGCGGCACCCAGCTGGCGCAGTTGCAAAGGCTGGCGGCGGCGGATGGACACGAAGTGATCGAGAGCCTGGCCGCCTTTGCGCAGCCAGCCGGACCGACGCGGCGCGAGGTCTACGAGGATTTTCGCGAGCAGATCCTGGAAGACCTGCGCGCCGCCCTGCCGGTGGACGCGGTGCAGCTCTACCTCCACGGCGCCATGGTGGCCGAGGGCTACGACGACTGCGAAGGCGATCTGATCCGCCGGGTGCGCGAGATCGTCGGCGCCGGGGTGCACATCGGCGCCGAGCTGGACCTGCACTGCCACTTCACCGAGCGGATGCGCGCCAACGCCGATGCCATCATCTGCTTCAAGGAATACCCGCATACCGACATTCTCGACCGCGGCCGCGAGCTGTATCGCATCGCGCTCGACCATGCCGGCGGCAGGATCAAGCCGGTGACGGCCGTGCACGACCCGCGCATGGTCGGCCTGTGGCCCACCACCGGCGAGCCGATGCGCTCGTTCGTGCAGCGCATGAAGTCCCTGGAGGGCAGCGACGGCGTGCTCTCGGTCTCTCTGGGTCACGGCTTTCCGATGGGCGACGTGGCGGACTCCGGCGCGCGCCTGTGGGTCATCACCGACGGCGATCCCGGCAAGGCCGAGGTACTGGCCCGGCAGCTCGGACAGGAGTTCTGGGACATGCGGCACGCCTGCTCCCCGGAGCGGGGCAGCGTGGCACAGGCCCTGGAGCGTGCCAGCCGCAGCCCGCGGCATCCGGTGGTACTGGCGGATACCGGCGACAATGCGGGCGGCGGCGCCATGAGCGACAGCACCTTTGTGCTTCGCGCCCTGCTCGACGCCGGCATCGGCAACGCCGCCCTGGCGCTTTACTGGGACCTGGGCGCGGTGCACCTGTGCCAGAGCGCCGGCGTCGGCGCCACGCTGGACCTGCGCATCGGCGGCAAGTGCGGCCCGATGTCCGGCGACCCGGTGGACCTGCGGGTCACCGTGCGGGCGATCCGCGAAAACCACAGCCAGGCCGGGCTCGGCGCGCAGCATCCGTTGGGCACCGTGGTTTGGGTGCAAGCCGCCAATGGCATCGACCTGTTGCTGAGCACCATCCGCAGCCAGGTGTTCGTGCCGGAATTGTTCACCAGCATGGGCATCGAGCTGACGAAGAAGCAGCTCGTCGTGGTCAAGTCGAACCAGCATTTCCACCAGGGCTTCGCGCCGATCGCCGCGGAAATCGTCTACCTGCCGACGCCGGGTTCCTCCAGCACCGACTTCATCAACATGCCCTACCGCGTGCGGAACCTGAACTACTGGCCGCGCGTCGACGATCCGTTCGCGGCCGAGGCCGCGCGCAATTGAGCGGCAGCAGCGCACTGCCGCGCCGCCTGCTCCTCGCCTTCTCCCTGCCCGCGGTGATGCAGGGCCTGATGCATGCACCCGAATTCCAGGTCCAGGGCATCTACGCCAAGTACACCGGGCTGTCGCTGACGGCCCTGGCGGGGGCCATCCTGCTGACCCGGGTGTTCGACAGCATCACCTATCCGCTGATCGGCCATTGGTCGGACCTGAGCTTCCGCCGCAGCGGCAGCCGCAAGCCCTGGATCGTGGCTGGAACGGCGGTGACAGTCTGTGGCATCTGGTTCCTGTTCCGGCCTCCTCAGGCGCCGTCCATCGCCTATTACACACTTTGGGCCATGGTCAGTTACGTCGGCTGGAAGCTGACGGAAATCCCCTATGCCGCCTGGAGCCTGGGCCTGACGCGCGACTACGTGCAGCGGACCCGGGTGCAGCTATGGCTCACCATGAGCGCATTGAGCGGGACCCTGCTGTTTTTCTCCGTGCCCTTCGCCGCCAAGGCGCTGGGCCTGACCGACAGCACCGAGCTGAACCTGCGCACCCTGTCGCTCACCGCCGTGCTGGTCCTGGCCTGCGTGCCGCTGATCAACCTGTATGCCCTTGCGCGCGTCCCCAACGGCGAGGCGGCGCCACCGGTGCCGCGGGCCGGCAGCACCGGCGGCTGGCGCGAGCTGCTGCGCGCGATGGCGGGCAACGCACCGCTGTTGCGCCTGCTCGCGGCGACCGTGCCGGTGATCCTGCTCAACGGCCTCGGCACCGGCACCACCTTCCTGTATGTGGACGTTTACCTGCACCTCGGCAAGCAGCTGCCCCTGATCCAGCTGGTGGGTCTGCCGCTGACCCTGTTGGGCCTGCCGTTCTGGGGCTGGCTGTGCCAGAAATTCGAACGGCATCGGGTGTGGGCCGTTTCGCTGGTCGCCGCGGCGGCATGCGATGGCGTCATGGCGTTCGCACCCGTAGGCCAGGCCGGGCTGTACCTGATCCTCACGCTGTACCCGATCACGCTGTTCTGCGTGGTGTGCATGTTCATTGCCGTGCCGGCGATGATCGGAGACATCGTCGACGACGACCGGCTGCGCACCGGAGAGGACCGCGCCGGCATGTATTCCGCGATCTATGCCTTTCTGTGCAAATCGCTGATCACGGTCGCGGGTGCATGCGGCATTGCCCTGGTGGGCTGGTTCGGCTTCGATGCCACCGCCAGCGAACAGAGCAGCTGGGGCGCATTGGGCATCAAGCTGGTGACGGTGGGACTCCCCGCCCTGGGCTTCGCGGCGAGCGCTCCGCTGATCTGGTGGTTTCCGATCGACCGCGCCCGGCAAAGGCAGATTCGCGAGGCGATGCGCGCACTGGAAGTCGCCGATGCCGGCGGCCCGCCCTTGAATCCCGGGAATGCGCAGCGGGATGTTGCGCAGGCCTAGCGGCGGCATGCGCCAAAAGCTCGCCGGCACGCCGGCGGGGGGCGGCGTGGGCAGCGTTCCCCCCATTTGTTATTTTAGCGACATGCCGCCCGCCTACGTCCTCCAGCCGCCGTCCCCCAGCGAAGCCAGGTCCGCGATGGTGGACCTGCAGAGCGCGCTGGACCTGGAGAGTTTCTGGAAGGCCTGCCTGAAGCTGATCGGCAGCGCCCTGCCGCACCGCTCCTGCAGCCTGTTCTTCAACATCGTCGATTTCCAGCCCACGGATGCGCGGCATCATGTGCTGCAGCCGCGCAAGGCCGACTATGTTCCGGCCACCAGCCTGACGGTATCCGGCCCCTACCTGGCGCGGCATCCGCAGATCCGGATGTACACCTATTCGGATATCGCCCTGGAGGATCCGGACGCGGCCCGCCGCCGCCTGGCGCAGGAGCCGGACCCGGAGTGGAACGAGTTCATCCACCTCGCCTTCTGGCACGACTCGGCGCCGGAGGCGGTGCTCAGCATTCACCGCCCGCCCGATGTATCCGAAGTCACCGAAGAGGAGCGCGCCTTCCTCGAACAGCTGTATCCGACCATCGAGGCCGGCCTGCGCCGGCTGCGCCTGGTCGAGGGCGAGCAGGAGCGGCGGCAGGTGTACGAACATTTCCTGCGCTACATGCCGCTGTCGGTGCTGTTCGTCGACGGCGACGACCGGCTGCTGTTCGCCACCGCCGAAGCGGAGAAGCAATGCGCCCGCTGGAACCGCGGCCTGAAGATCCCGGCCGCGCTGGATTTCGAATTGCCGGGCAATGCGGGGCGCCTGTTCAACCAGCCCGCGATCGGTTCCAGCCAGGCGCAAGTCCCGGGCAAGGCAGGCGCGGTGCAGCTGCCGCATCCGGCCTTGAGCGGGCTGTCGGCCCGGATCGAACGCAGCTGGCATTTCCCCGGGCTGCGACTGCGGCCCTGCTATGTCGTCACCTTTCTCGACACGCCGGCGGCCGGGGATCAGCCCGCCGAACCGTCCGAGGCCGCGTTGCAGATCCTGCGGCAGCTCTCGCCGAGCGAACGCCGCGTGGCGCAGCTGGTGGCGCGGGGGCTGCGCAACGAGGAGATCGCGGACCACCTGTGCCGCTCGCGCCGCACCATCGAGTTCCAGCTCAACTCCATCTATCGCAAGCTGGGCATCAGCTCGCGCACGCAACTGGTACGGGCGCTCGCCTGAGTCGCCCGATCCCGCGGCGATTGCCCTCCGGCGGCCGCCCAAAATGCTCGTCCCGTGGCCGCGGCAAAATGCGCTACCGAACGGATGAGCTCTCGACCTGCTCCTGCGTCAACAAGCTGCCGCAGCGTTCGATCAGAAAGCCGATGCTGTTGATCGGCTCGAACGTTTCGACGGTGTAGTGCTGCTTTGGCATGACGCCCCTACCGTGCACTTTTCGGCGAATTCACCCCGGCAAGCTTGCCGGGTTGACGCCGTGCGACCCCGTCAACCACAGGGCCTCGCAAATTGAGGTCGCCTGCACCAAGACCCGCGGCGAGCTCGGTTATCGGCGGCAACAGCTTTATGGCTTTCTGTATCAATCCCTGAATCTTGTCGGGTTCGACGCCGAACGCATGCAAGGCCGTTGAAAGCAGCGCACGGATTCTCTTTTCCTCGTTGAGCGAGTCCAGATTCACCCGCTCATCAACCAGAGCCGACAGTACGCCGCCCAACTGCAAGGTCGCGATGAAGAACTGATCTTCATTCCAATCCGCGAGAACGGTCCCCAGCAGTTTCCGGTGACGCGACGTCGCGACGCGCAGCAGTTCCTGGCTGATCTTCCAGGAACGATACGCCACGGAAAACAGCTCAGCCATTCGCTTGTCGGCGGAGAACAACCGGACCAGGTACGCCCATTTCAGTGCCAGGATCAGGTATGCGTCCTTGTGGCCTGCCGCCCCGTGTTCTGCAACCTCCAGCGTCGTCTCAAACACCTGCAAGGTCAGGTGCTGAAAGACACCCTCTTTGTCCGAAAAGAAATGATAGATGCTGCCGCTGGACACACCTGACCGCTCCGAAATCTGGCGAATCGTCGCGTCCTCATACCCCTTTTCGATAAACAGCTGGAAAGCGGCTGCGACCACTCTGCTGCGCACCTCGTCGCTTTGAATGTCTCTGCTCATAGGGTTCTTGCTGCGGGTCCAGGTTGACATGGGAACTCCATCTATTCTACATTCTAGAACATGTTCTAGTTTGATCTGGCAAATACAGCCCGGAGAAGCGGCATGCGGAGCAACCCATTACGAGGCTGGCAGGTAGCCCGCGACCAGATCTCGTTCGTCGGAACGGGGCTGCAGCGACCCGAGTGCGTGCTCGCCGAGAAGTCGGGCGACCTCTGGGCCGCGGATGCCCGCGGCGGTGTGCTTCACATTGCGCCGAGCGGAGTCCAGCGCCTCATCACCCAGCGCCTGGAGAGCGATCGCGCTTCCACCGACAGCCTCGAGGCGCGGCTGACTTCGGGAACCTTGCCCAACGGGCTGGCTTTCGATCCTCGCGGCGACATCCTGATCGCCAACTTCGGGACTGACCGCCTGGAGCTGATGGATCGGAGGGACGGGACCACGCGGGTACTCCTGGACTCGATCGAAGGCCAACCCATCGGCAAGGTCAATTTTGTGCTGCCCGACTCACGCGGCCGTCTCTGGATCACTGTATCCACACGGGTAAATCCCTGGACGAGCGCGCTTCGGCCCGATCTGGCCGACGGTTTCATCGTGCTGATGGATGAGCGGGGAGCGCGGGTGGTCGCGGATCGCCTGTCGTTCACCAACGAGGTCCGCTTCGACCGGAACGAAGAGTTTCTCTACGCCGTCGAAACGATGGGCAACCGGATCACCCGGTTCCTGGTGGGGGATGACGGCAGCCTCAGCAACCGCGAAACCTTTGGTCCCGCGACCTTGGGCCCGGGATTCCCCGACGGCATTGCCTTCGATGCGCACGGCAACCTTTGGGTCACCATGATCATGGCCGATCGGCTGATCGCGATCACGTCCGAAGGCGATCTGCTCGAACTTCTGGACGATGGCAATGCGGAAGCGCTGAAGCAGGTCCAAAGCGCGGTCGCCAACAGCACGCTGAGCTTTCCCCAGATGCTACAGGCCAAGGGAACGCTCGCACCGTGGATGGCGAGCGTCACTTTCGGCGGTGAGGACCTGAGAACGGTCTACCTCGGCAGCCTGCTGGGCTCCTCCCTCGCGGTATTCCGCTCGCCCGTTGCGGGGCTTCCGCTGCTGCACTGGCGATAAGGCCCACAGCCGGGCCGAATTCATCGTGATTCGCGGCCACCTTTCATCCTGAGACGAAACCATGTTCACGTTCGACCTGACCCCGAAAGAGCTGTTCGAAGAGCGCAGCAGGCAATTCGTCGCCTGGGGTATCCCCAAGCACACCATCCACGGCGTCGAGGCCCGCGTCACCGACATGTGGGCCGATGGTCCCGGCGGCTGGACCTATGAGTGGGTGCAGGAAGCGGCCAAGGCCAAGGCTGCCCGGGACTGGATGCTGGCGGCGTCACTCTTCGGGGCGGCGCGATTCCCCTGCCTGGCCGCCCCGAACAGGATTGCGGCGCTCAGGGAACAGGTCGAGTGCTTCATCAAGGCGTCCGCCGCGTTTCCGGTGCAGTTCGAGCGCCGGCTGGTTCCCTGCAAGGTGCAGGGCGGCGCGGTTCAGATCCCGGTGCACGTCTACTCTCCAAAGGGCGCCACAGCGCTGCCAACACTGGTTCTGTCGGGTGGCGTCGATACGGGCAAGATGGAACTCCATCGCATCGCCCTTCTCCTGACCAAGCTCGGAAAACTTCGCGTCGTGGCCATGGACATGCCGGGCACGGCCGAAAGCGACACACCGCTCACCGAAGGCGCCGACGAAATCTACCGCACGGTGCTCGATCAATTCCGTGGTCAGGGCAAGATCGGCATCCTCGGCGTGAGCTTCGGCGGCCACTGGGCGGCCAAGCTGGCGCTCCGCGGAGAGGTCGATGCCGCGGTGAATTTCGGCGGCCCGATCGGAGTCAATGTGATCGACGGAGCGTACGTCACGGCGTTGCCCAACGGCATGCCGGGGATCGTCGGCAATGCCATGAGGTTCAGCGCGTATTCCGATGTCGCGGCCGCCGGCAACCTGCTGGGCAGATTCTCGTTGCGCGATCAGGGGCTCCTCGACCAGGCCGACTGTGTCCGCATGCTCGCCGTCAACGGCGATACCGATCCCTATATTCCAGTGGCGGACGTCGAGGTGTTCCGCCGCTATCCCTCGGCCGAGGTGTGGTTGCTGCGGGGACTTGGGCACTGCGCTGCCGAGAAGATCATGCGGGTAATCCCGGGAATGATTACCTGGCTGAGAAAGGAGCTGCATGGTGAGTCCATGACCACGCGTCTGCTGCACAGCGTGGCAATGCAGATCCTCCCTGCGAGATGTGAGTCACCCTGACATGGGCAACCGATCCCACTTTGCCGGCATCCCCCGAATGCCGGCGCTGTTCGGGCAGCAGGCCGGTCCGCGCCAGGGCCCCGACCAGCCTGGGCGCTGGCCTGAGTCGTCGGGTTCCGCGGCGATTGCCCCCGGCGGCCGGCCTAAATGCTCCAACCGTGGCCGGGGCAAAATGCTCTACCGACCGGGAAGTGCCAATCTACGACGTTAGGCCCTTGGAGTTCCCTGCCGGATTGCTACCAGATAAACGGTCAACGCCTGCTTGAGCGGCGGGCCGTGCTGGTTGCAATTGCGTGGCCTACCACTGCCTGCAGTCCCGACCGCTCGAAGCGACAGTTGCGGCCGAGCGACACCTCAGTCTTCGTGCCAGCTGACATGCGGATAACGCTCCCCATGATTGACACAGAAGTAGGCAAAGGCGTGGAAGCACTCCTCGAGAGCGACGCACCAATTGATGGGGTACCTATCGACTTGACCGTTGGACAATACGAATGGCTCAGTCGCGGCGCTTTCGTCCGCGCCACGTGATGTGAACCCAGGATCTCCATTCGACGGTAGATACATTAGGAAAGCGCGGCGTCCCTGACGCAGCAACGAAAGGGAGGGCCCTTCACTGATTGAAAGCCAGGCCTCCAGAGGCGATAGGTGCTCCATCTCATCGAGGTATGGACTCAACTGCTCGATTGAATCAATCGGTTGAGAGCGACCATTGATGCTCAGAGACATCATCGTGCACCTCAACACCCGCGCTCAGGAGCGCCGCGCCAGCGGCGTCCCCTGGAGCGCGTGGTCAGGCAAGTCACTGCCGGTCGTAGGCAAGGCCTACTTGTACGCAATGGCCGCGCTGGTCGGGCCGGTCAAACTCATGAATTCGAAGCGCTTGAAACCCGCCTCGCTGCACCAGGAACGGAAATCCGCGCCGGTGTAATCGAAGGCGTCGCCAAACTCGATCAGCATATTGAGCGACATCATCAAACCGAAAGCGTTCTCCCGGCGCGCGTCATCAATCACATTCTCGATAGCGATGAACGCGCCGCCGTTCGGAAGCGCGTCATAGGCTTTCCTGATGAGCAGCTTTTTATTCTCGAGATTCCAGTCGTGCAGGATGTTCCCCATCGTAACCACGTCGGCCTTGGGCAAATCCTCGTTGAAGAAGTCGCCGGATACGACCGCAATGCGCTCACTCATGCCCGCCGCGTCGATTTGCTTCCGTGCGAG
>FTAG01002166.1_pt1 | contig 12710 bp, 9 predicted proteins | sample 1638911 | NCBI WGS metagenome assembly FTAG01 (sample SAMEA3914813, study PRJEB12502) | metagenome | biome: forest; material: soil | place: Canada | collected 2011-07-07 | depth 0.3 m
GTGCGCCAGCGCGCTGTGCAAGCTGGCCGGCGCCGCATAGCCCAGCGGGCCTTCATAGACCACGCTGCGGCCGTTGTTCTCGAAGTGGATGGCGAACTGACCGTAAGGGTCCGGCGTGGTGGCGATACCGACCAGGGCCTTGAGCGGGCGGTAGTTGACGGCGAGCAGGGCCAGCAGCAGCAGGCCCAGGGCGAGGATGGTGGCGCGCGACAGCAGCCGCTGGGCCGCGCCCTCGCGCTGGCCGCTGGCACTCCAGAACCAGAACGCGCCGCTGAGGTACCACAGCGGGATCACCAGGCTGATGGCAGCCAGCGCCATCCACCAGGGACGTGGATCGATGTCGTCGCGGACGCTGTCGATGACCCAGTAGAAGACGAAAACCAGCAGCAGCAGCGGCAGGACGTAGCCGAGCACGAACTGCCAGTGATAGGGGTGGGCCGGCGCGGCGGCAGGGACCATCGCCGGCGGTGCGGACATGCCGGACTGGGTGGCGATGGCTTCGCGCAGCGGCATCCAGGGGCCGCCATCCGCCGGCTGCACTTGCGCCTGGTCGGAGAGCGAGCCACGGGCGTGCAGCAGCAGCAGCAACGGCCACGGATAGGGGCCGAGCGTGCGTCCCTCGTGCCGGAAGCGCCAGTGGGTGTTCAAAGTCCGCTCTTGATGTGCAGCGTGTAGTCGCACGTATTTTAGCGCGACGGCGGCTTGCGCCGGACACACTGCTGCCCCGCGCCCGTTCTGGACAGGCGCCGGATGATCAGCGGACGAGGCCGGACCGTCCGCCGTGGTACGGGCGGACGGATGGCGGCGGACTTACTTGGAGCCGGGGTTGAGAACGCCGGTGAGCTGCGAGGAAGCCGAGAACTTCACCACTTTGCGGGCGGCGATCTGGATGGTTTCGCCGGTGCGGGGATTGCGGCCGGTGCGCGCCTTGCGCACACCGACGGAAAGCGAACCCAGGCCCGGCAGACTGACGCGGTCACCGGCCAGGAGGGCCGCGGTGATCTGCTTGGTCAGCACGTGCACCGCCTCGTGCGCCTGCACCTTGCTGATCGACAGCTGCTCGCTCAGATGGTCCGTCAACTGTTCCAGGGTCATCGCTGCATCTCCTTTTTTTGTGTTCAGGCTTAAGCCGGTGAATTGTAGCCCTCCCGGCGCGCGGGCGCGCGGCAGGCATTCACAGACCCTGGAACGGCCTTTAAGTTCTGGAGAAAAGTTCCAGCGCGGCCCATAGTTGCGCGCGCATCGCCTCGTTGCGGGCGCGCGCCTCGGTCTCCAGTTTGACCGTTTCCAGCACCATGCCGACGGCAAGACGCGCGCTTTCCATCGGGTGCGAGCACTTGAGCGTGGAGAACTCAATCTGGATCATCAGCAGCACGCCATGGTTGCGGCGGCGCACTTCTTCCTGCAAGGCGGGGAAGCGATGGCGCGCGCGCCGGCACCAGATGAACAGGCCGGCATGCTGCACCGAGTAGTCGAGATAGCCGCTCCAGGCCTCGCGGATACGGTCGAGCCCGGGCTTGATCGCTCCGGCCCTGCCGATGACGGCGCTCAGCCGGCCTTCGAAGAACCGCAGCTGCACCGCGGCGAAATAGGCCTCGATGCCGTCGAACTCCTCGGTGAATTCCTCGGCGCTGATGCCCACCGCCTGTGCCACCTCCTGCTCGGTGGTGGTCAGCGGATCGATGCGCTCCGCCAGCATGCTGGCGGCGGCGAGCAGCAGGCCGCGGCGGTCGAGTTTGGCTTCCGTCGTCATGCTTATCCCCTGTGCATTCTTGTTTGAACCTGCGGATAGCTTGACACAGCCGCAAGCGCTTGTTTTTGACGTGGTTCACGCTTGTATGACAGCCCCGCAGCCGGTCTTTGTCGCAAAATGTTCCCTCGGGTCGTGGCCGGTCATAGCGGCCTGTCGACGGCGACGGCTAGAGTAGGACCACCTACGCAAAGCGGTAGCTGGAGGATCAGGTGTCATGGGTGAGCAGTCACAAGCCATAGTGCCGCGCGAAAAGCTCGATTTCGGGCTCGACGGTGACATCCCGAAATACTGGTTCGGCGGCGACCCGTTCAAGACGCGCTTGTTCGACGCCATGTCCTGCCTGTTCCCCGAGGGCGAGAAGTTCTTCATCACCTGCGTGCGCGACTACCGCGAGCAGATCACCGATCCGCAACTGCAGCAGGACGTCAAGGACTTCATCCGCCAGGAAGGCCAGCACGGCATGGTGCACACCCAGTTCAACAACCGCCTGGAGCAGCAGGGGGTGAAGGTGCAGCGCCTGCTGGAGCGGCAGAACAACATCATGTACGGCGTGTTCCGCCGCTTCTTCTCGCGCGGTTACACCCTGGCGATGACCGCCGCCTCCGAACACATGACGGCGATCATGGCGCACAGCTTCTTCGAGCGCCGCGAAGTGCTGCAGGATACCGACGAGCGCATCCGCGCCATGTATGCCTGGCACGCGATCGAGGAGATCGAGCACAAGGCGGTGGCCTTCGACGTGATGCAGAAGGTGGCGAAGGTGGGCTACCTCACCCGCATCCTGGCGATGCTGCACGTGTCCTGGGGCCTGCCGCTGCACACCTTCATCATCATGGGCCACATGTTCCGGGTGGACGGCTTCAACTTCTTCCAGCGCGCGAAACTGTGGGCGCGCGGCCTGTGGTGGCTATACCGGCCGGGTGGTCTTTACATGCCGGTGCTGGGGCACTACTTCACCTATTACCGGCCCGGCTACCATCCGCACCAGGAAGGCCAGATGCGCACCTATGGCAACTGGGTCGATACCTTCGGACGCACCGGGGATCCGATCGCGGCGGGGAATGCGCTGCACGCAGCGGGGGTTTAAGGGAAAAGCATTCTCGCGCAAAGACGCAAAGACGCAAAAAAAAACAAAAGATTTATTTTAAAAAAGCTTTTCTTTGCGTTCTTTGCGTCTTTGCGCGAGAACGCTTTTAGCACGCTTGCCATCAGGACACTGCGACATGACCAAAACCGCCTTCCTCACCGGCGCCAGTTCCGGCATCGGCCAGGCCCTCGCTCCGGTGCTCGCGGCGCGCGGCTATGACCTGGTGCTGGCGGCGCGGCGCACTGACAGCCTGGAAAAGGTGAAAAGCGGCATCGCCGCGAGCCAGCCGCAGCGCAAGGTGGAAGTGCGAGCGCTGGACGTGACGCGCTACGACGAGGTGCAGACTGCGGTGGCCGAGGCCGCCGCCGCGCTCGGCGGGCTGGACCTGGTGATCGCCAATGCCGGCATCGGCAGCACCGCGGCCGTCGGCAGCGGCCACTTCGACGAGGACCGCGCGGTGATCGAGACCAATGTCATCGGCGCGATGGCGACGATCGACGCGGCGGTGAGCCTGTTCCGCAAGCAGAACCGCGGCCGCATCGTGGTGATCTCCTCGGTGGCGGCGTTCCGCGGCATGCCCGGCGCCGGCTCCTACTGCGCCTCCAAGGCGGCGATCGCGGTCTATGCCGACGCAGTGCGCGCCGAGCTGCACGGCACGCCGATCCGCATCACCACCCTGTTCCCCGGCTACATCGACACGCCGATCAACCAGGACATGAAGAGCCGGCCGTTCCTGATCACGGTGGACAAGGGCGCGCGCATCATCGCCGACCTGATCGAGCGCGGCGTGCAGACTTCGACCGTGCCGGTATTTCCTTGGAACATCGTCGGCGGGCTGCTGAAGATCCTGCCGACCGGGGCGCTGGCCAAGGCGGCGAAAGGCGCCCTGCCAGGGAGCCAGTAACAGCGAACAGCGGCTCGCGCAAAGCCGCAAAGAAAAGCAACAACAAAGATCTTTAGCTTTTTTGCGGCTTTGCGCGAGACTGCTTTTAGCCGTTGCTACTTGTTGGTCAGCTTCTGCACCGCGCCCGGCGTGAAGTCGTCGTCCGGCGGCGTCACAGCGAGATCATAGGGCTGGTCCTCGTTGAACGCGGCGGTGACGATGTAGCGGCCGGAGTTGAAGTCGTAGATCACTTCCGGAACGGTGGTCGCCGCCTGCACGCTGGGCGTGGTGACGAGGTGACCTTCCTGGAACTTGTACAGCTGGTCCTTGTTGTCGTAGCAGTCCACCGCCACGATGTTCCAGCTGTCCTCGTCGACGTAGAAGCGGCGCAGCTTGAAGGTGTGGCTGGTGGTGGGCTTCACCGTGGCCTCCACCACCCAGTAGCGGTGCAGCTCATAGCGCGGCAGGTCCTGGTTGAGGTGGTGGGCGCGGATGATGTCCTTGTACTTGACGGTGTTGCCGGCGATCCTGTTGGAGTTGTACGGCAGGTAGAACTCCTTCTTGCCGACCAGCTTCCAGTTGTAGCGGTCGAGGGCGCCGTTGAACATGTCGACCTGGTCGTAGAACTGGTTGCCGTCGGTGCCCTCGTAGGGGTTGTCATATTGCACCGTCGGCGCGCGGCGCAGGCGCTTGAGGCCAGGCGTGTAGAGCCAGGCGGCGCGGCCGGAGTCGCCGGTGCCGGCCTTGTCCTGCAGCAGGATGAAGGTGCCGGCCAGGCGCGGCGGCGACAGGGTCTGCGACAGGTAGCGCAGGAACTCGCCGCCGCCGTTGCGCAGCACCACCGGGTTGCGGCTGGTGGCGTAATAGAACTTCACCTTCTCGATGATCTTGGTGGCCTGGTAGCCGCCGTCCGGCTGCACGATGAACTGGTTGTTGAAGCGCACCACCGCTTCGCCGCGATACTTGAGCTTGTGGTTCCAGATCACCTCGGCACCCGACTTGGGCTGCGGAAACGGGAAGCCCTGCTTGCAGCCATCCGGCTCGTCGCTGCCGACCAGCTTGCAGGCGGCGGCGTTGGCCGCGGTGGCCTGGTAGATGAAGTCCGGGAAGCTGACCGTGCGCCGCGTCGGGTAGACGTTCATCCGGTAGTCGGTGTAGCGCTTGAAGAGCTCCTTGTGGCCCTCGGTCAGCCGGTCGCCGTACTGGGTGTAGTTGGCGTGGTTGATGGTGAACAGGGGCTTGTCGCCGTCGATCTGCTCGTCGTGCGGGAACTCGCCGCTGAGCTTGCCGGAGCGCGGATGGCCGCCGATCCAGGCCGGGATGCTGCCGTCCTTGTTGGCGCCCTGCTCGGCGCCGACCGGGGTCAAGCCCGGGCCCAGCGGCGGCAAACCCTGCGCGGCGGCGAGGGAAGGAATCAGCACGGACAGCGCGAGTACGAGCAAGCGAGGCATGCGGTGCAACCCCTGTGCGAAAGAGCCCTGGTGTAAGCCCTGTTGGTATGGATACAGCTTGCAAATCCGGTGCCGGGCCCGGCCAGCCGGCGCGGTAGTTTACCTGCAAGCCCCTGCCCGCCCTTGTAGTAGTAATCCTCTATGCAGCGGCATTCGCCGGCGCGCGGGCGGCTGTTGCGCAAGGGCCATTGCCAGAACCGCGGATTTGCGCGAGGGTGCCCCACCCGCTCCAGGCAAACGGATCCACCATTGGCCAAGAAGAAGGACTCAAGCGCCGCAGCCCTGCTCGAGGCGCATGTGCAGTTCATGTTGGGGCAACTCGAAGGCCCGGCGCTGCGCGCCCGCGTCGAGCAGGAAGTCGATGCCCTGCTCGGCGACGCCGAGCGGATCAGCCTGAACGAGGTGGTGACGCGCGAGGCGGTGAAGGAGACGGTGCGGGTCTACGCGGTGAAGCTGGAGCTGAACGCCGGCATCCCCGAGCTGGTGGCGGATATCGCGCAGCGCCTGCACAGCCACGACATTCACGCCAAGACCCGCCTGCGCGACCTGCTCTCCGACCAGCAGTTCGGCGAGATCCTCGACAAGCTGCTGGAGATGAAGGAGCTGCGCGAGCGCCTGCTCGGCGAGTCGGTGTCCAACCCGGTGTACTCGGCGCTGGCGGCGGACATCGTCTACCACGGCATCAAGGGCTATCTGAGCCAGAACAAGCTGACCGGCAACATCCCCGGCGCCAAGGCGGCGATGAAGCTGGGCAAGTCGATGATGAACCGCGCCACGCCGGGACTGGAAGGGGCGATCGAGGAGCGGCTCAAGGGCTATGTCTCGAAGAACATCCAGTCGACCCTGAACGAAAGCCGGCGCTTCCTGCTCGACCGCTTCGACCCCGAGTCGATCCGTGAGGTGGCGCTGGACCTGTGGGATCGGCTCAAGGGCAGCAAGGTCTCGGTGTTCCGTGACTACCTGCGCGGCGCCGACCTCGAGGACTTCTTCGTCATCGGCTACGAGTACTGGCACGCCCTGCGCAAGACTGACTGGTACGTGACCCTGATCGACGCCGGCGTCGACGGCTTCTTCGACCGCTACGGCGACAGCTCCCTGGGCGAGATCCTGGAGGAGATCGGCATCGCGCGCGACATGCTGGTGGCCGACGCGATGCGCTTCGCGCCGAAGGCGATCGAGGGCCTGCGCAAGCGCGGGCTGCTGGAAGGGATGGTCCGGCGCAACCTGGAGGGTTTTTACCGCTCGGGAGCGGTGGAGAAGATCATCGGCGGGTAGACGAATCCAAAGGGGGGGCCGGGCCCGCCGCTTTCAGCAGCGGAGCGAAACAGCGGCGGCTACCGGCCGACCTTTCCTGCTAAGCCGCGGCAATCCCCGTAGGAGCGCGCCCTGCGCGCGACCCGGTTGCGCGTGAAGAGCGGGCTGCGCGGGCAGGGCCCGCTCCTACAAAGTGCCCGTAGCCGCCCGCAAGCCCGCCTGCCGCCCGAACCAGGTCGAGTCCGCCAGGGACATGCCCGAACTGTAGCCCGCGCCCCAGCGCGGCAGGCCGCAGGCGGTACGGCCGGCGGCGTAAAGGCCGGGAATGGGTTGGCGGTCGGCGTTGAGCACTTCGCCGCCGGGCAGGGTGTCGAGCCCGCCCAGGGTGAAGTGGGAATAGAAGCACAGGTCGATGCGGCAATCCAGGGCGACGAAGGGTGGCGCGGTGAGCGGCTTGAGCCACTTGGCGCCCTTGCGGAACAGCGGGTCCTGCCCCTGCGCGGCGTAGCGGTTGTAGACCTCGATGGTCGAAGTGAGCGCGCCCTGCGGCAGCTCGAGGTCCTTCTCCACCTCCTCCCAGGTCTCGCCGGCGGCGGCGATGGAGATATTGGAGAACTTGCCGAACTCGGGCTCGGCATAGGTCTCGTGGTCCTGCAGCAGGAAGATGCGGTTGCCGGCCTGCTGCAGGATGTGCTGCGAGACGCGGCCGTGGTAGCAGTCCTCATTGATGAAGCGCTGGCCGCGCTCGTTGACGAAGATGCCCTTGATCAGCGACTCCGGCGGATACCAGGGCAAGGTGATGAAGCACTCGTTCATGTTGATCGCGGCGCCGCCGACGCTCTGGCCGAGCAGGATGCCGGAGCCGTCGTCCACCGTGCCGATGGGGTGCTGCGAGCGCAGCACATGCGGCGCGTGACGGCGCACCATGTCGCGGTTCATGACGAAGCCGCCGGCGCAGAGGATCACGCCGCGGCGGGCGCGGACGAAGTGGTCGGTATTGTCGATCCGCACCACCACGCCGTGCACGCAATTGGACTCGTCGGCAACCAGGGCCACTACGCGGGCGTTATAGCGCACATCGACGCCGGCCTCGGCGACGCGCTGCGCCAGCACATCCATCAGGTAGCGGCCGCCGCCCATGCCCAGCCACTGCGGCGTGTGCCCGCGCGGGCAGGGTTTCGCGTGCTCGACGAAGGGCCAGGCCTCCTCGCTGCCGCTCCAGATCAGGCAGTCGTCGGTGCTCGGCTCGACGATGCGCTGCGGGATGAAGGAGTTCTTGTACTTCACCCCCTGCGCCAGCAGCCACTCGAAATGCGCCAGGCTGTTGTCGGCGTAGGACCGCACCTTGTCGGCATCGGCATTGGGGCCGCCGGCCATCAACAGGTATTGATACAGATCCTCCGTCGCGTCGCTGAAGCCGGCGCTGCGCTGGATATGGGTACCGCCGTTGCCGCCCAGGTACATTTCGCCGCCGGACATCGCCGAAGTGCCGCCGCTGCCGGCGGCAACCTCGAACAGCATGACCTTGGCCCCCGCCTTTGCCGCCTCCAACGCGGCGCAGGCGCCGGCAGCGCCGAAGCCGACCACCACCACGTCGGTCTCCAGGTGCCAGTGCATGACCTGCGACAGGCGGCAGGGCTGGTTGCGCGAGTAGGAAGCGGTCATGAAGGAGCCAGTGTCAGAAGTGGACGGAGCCGGTGATGCCGTAGGTAGCGGGGTCGTTGAAGTAGGCCGGCGTCATGCCGCCGAAGCTCGGGCCGAAATCGATCAGGTTGGTGGCGACAGCTTCGTCCGTCACGTTACGCCCCCACAGCGCCACTTCGCCCCACACCGACTGACTGATGGGAATCTGGGTAAGCGCCAGGCGCAGGTTCAGCAGGCCGTAGCCCTTCACATGCGTGTTGCCGGCGAACTGCTTGGTTTTGTCATAACCCACAGCGTTGGTGTCGTTACTGAGCTGGTAGGGATAGAGGAAGAAGCCGGCGGTGTAGGCGTAGTCGGCGGTGCCTTCGAAAGTACCCCATGCGGTGCGCAGTAAGCGGCTGTTGGCCACGACGTTGAAGGTATTGCGCGGCGCATGGACAAAGGCGCGGTTGTCCTTCACCTGGATGCACTGGAGGGTCACCGGGTCGCAGTTGTCGGTGAAGGAGTTGTAGTGCGCGTCGAGGTAGGCGTAGTTGACCGACAGGCGCGTGCCGCGCACCGGCGTCACCGCGCCTTCGAGCTCAAGGCCGCGCACGGTGGCCTGGCCGGCGTTGCGGATGATGGAGGCAGCCGAGCCGTTGCCGGTAAAGATGGACTCCTGCAGGTTGCGCACGTTGTTGTTGAACAACGCAGCGTTCAGCTCGGCCCGCTGGTCGAAGAACGAGGACTTGACGCCAAGCTCGACCGTGACCTGCTTCTCGGGCTTGAACGGCTTGTTCACCTCGGCGGGGTCGTCGGTTTCGCCGTTGAAGCCGCCGCTCTTGAAGCCTTGGGCGTAACGGAGGTAGGTGTTGAGATTGCGGTTGAAGCGATACGCGGCCGTGAAGGACGGAGTGAGCGCCTCGAATCTGCCCAAGGCGTGGCTGCTCGGGCCGCCTGCGGGAATCGCATAGGTGCAGCTGGTATTGGCCGGCGTGGTGCAGCTGCCGAAGACGCGGTCCAGCGCCTTCAGCTCCTCGGTGTAGCGCAGCCCGGCGGTGAGCGTCAAGGCTTCTGTCACCTTGTAGTCCACCTGGCCGAAAGGCGCCCAGGCGTCGGCGCGCGTGCCGTAGCGCGAATCGAAGTTGACCATGCCGAAGAAGAAGGTCTGCGGATTGTTGGTGTAGCCGTCGTCATGGAAGTAATACAGGCCGCCGACGTAGTTCCAGCTGCCGGCATGTCCAACCCATTGCAGTTCCTGCGAGAACTGGTGGTAGCGGGTGAAGCGCTGGGTGTCCGCCACCGGCAGCGGTGTGCCGTCCAGGTCCTCGGCATCGTGGCTGTTGAGGTGGCGGTAGGCGGTGATGGATTTGAACTGATTGGCCGGATCGACATCCCAGGTCAGGGTGAAGGAATGGCCCTGGGTGTTGACGTGCTCTACCGAGGGCCCGTCAATGCTGGCCGTGGTCTGGCGCTGTTGCGACAAGTAAGGGGACATCTGCGCGTACAACGAGAACGTGGGGTCCAGCCGGTACAACTGGCTGAACACGTTGTTTTCCTCGATGTTGCTCAGGTCGAATCGGTAGGTGCCCTTGAGACCGGGCGCGAAGTCGAGGTTCATGGCTGCCCGGAAGGCGCTATTGCCGCGATTGTTGAGGTTGTCGACCGAGCTGCCCGAGGTGGTCTTGACCCAGCCGTCGCGCTGGTCCGAGACTGCGCCGAACGCCAGGCTGACGATGCTGAACCTGGGCAGGTCCAGCGAGACTTTCTCGACATGGGCGCCGTAATTGCCACCGCCGGCGCTGGCCCAGCCGCCGAACTCGCCGGTGGGCTCGCGCGTCACCAGGTTGATGGCGCCGCCGATGGTGTTGCGGCCGTACAGGGTGCCCTGAGGGCCGCGCAGCACCTCGACCCGGTTGAGGTCGACCACGTCGAACACCGAGCCCTGGGCCTTGCCCAGGAATACGCCGTCGAGATAGGTGCCAACCGCGGTATCCCAGTAGATGGCGGGATTGATCTGCACATTGCCGCGTATCGCGACCTGGGCGATGCCGCGGTTGGACGGCGATTCCTCCACCTGCAAGCCCGGCGCCAGGGCGCTGAGGTCGGCGATGTCCTGGATGCCGCGGGTTTGCAGATCGTGGACGGTGATGGCGGTGACCGCGATCGGCACATCCTGCAGCTTCTGTTCGCGCTTCTGCGCAGTGACCACCACGGCGCCGAGCGTTTCGGGTTGGGGCTGGCCGGCGGGCTGAACCGGTGCCGGGGCGGCTGAAGCGCCGCCGGCCTGCGCCAGCTGGACTGGCGCGGCATCCTGCGCCGCAACGTCCTTGGTGGCTTGTGCCTGTGCCGGCAAGGCGCCGGCCATCGACAAGGCTGCCGCCAGCGACAGGCTCGCCGGCCCGCTGAGATATCGCTTCATGCTGTCTCCTCCCACTCCGTGAACGCCGGGCGCCGGCTTCGCCGTGTCGCCCGACCATGAACCCCTGATCCGGGGCTTTTTCTGGGGACTATTGGAGCCCGCGCGGACCTGCCCCGGCCTCGTCCATGCGGATGAGAGAGCAATGGCTGCCATACCCGCAATGGGCTACTTTAGGCCGCGATCTCCTCACGGACCCCGATATGTCGAACGAACCGGCCGCCGATCCCTACCACCTGCGCGAACTGGAGCAGCGCCAGCAGGCCGCCATGGCCATGGGCGGAGAGGACAAGATCGCGCGCCAGCACGCCAAGGGGCGGCTGACGGCGCGCGAGCGCATCGCCGCCCTGGCCGACAAGGGCAGCTTCGAGGAACTGGGCATGCTGGCGCACAGCGACCTGCCCGCGGCGGCGGACAAGACGCCGGCCGATGGCAAGATCGCCGGCTTCGGCAGCATAGCGGGCCGTACCGCCTTCATCGGCGCCGACGACGTGACGGTGATGGCCGGCAGCGGCGGCCGGGTCGGCGTGACCAAGCTGTACCAGGGCATGGAGTACGCGGCGCGCAAGGGCTATCCCTGCGTGCAGCTGGGCGACGCCGGCGGCGCGCGCGTGCCGGACATCATGGGCTCGGCCGGCATGATGAGCATGGTCTACCCGATCAAGGGCGCGCCGCTGCGCAACCGCCGCGTGCCGCTGATCACCGCGATCATGGGCGAGTGCTACGGCGGCTCCGCCTGGACCGCCTCGATCTCCGATCTGGTGATCCAGGTCAAGGGCACCGTGATGTGCGTCAGCGGCAGCTCGATCCTGGAGATCGCCACCGCCGAGAGCACCGCCGACACCGAGCTGGGCGGCTGGGAGTTGCACGCGAAAACTACCGGCCAGGTGGACCTGTTCGCGGAGAACGAGGCGGACTGCATCGCGCTGATCCGCCGCGCCCTCGCCTACCTGCCCAACAGCGCCAACGAACTGCCGCCGGTGACGCCCGCGGCGGAGCGCGGCGAAGCCGAGCGGCGCATCGAAAACGTGCTCGACCTGGTCCCGGAAAACCCGCGCATGGCCTACGACATGCACCGCCTGATCGAGGCCGTGGTCGACCCCGGCAGCGTGCTGGAGCTGAAACCGTACTACGACGGCAGCCTGATCACCGCCCTGGCCCGCATCGACGGCCAGGTCGTCGGCATCCTCGCCAACAACCCCCGCGTCACCGCCGGCGCCATGGGCCCCGGCGCCTGCGAGAAGGCGGTGAGCTTCATCTGCCTGTGCGATTCCTTCCACATTCCCCTGGTGTTCCTGCACGACACGCCCGGCTTCTTCGTCGGCAAGCGTGCCGAGGAAGGCGCGATGCCCCTGCGCATCATGAATTTCATCGAGGCCCTGCACCAGAGCACCGTACCGCGCATCAGCCTCATCGTGCGCAAATCCTACGGCATGGCTCACTGCAACATGGCCGGCGGCAACATGGGCAGCGATCTGGTCCTGGCCTGGCCTATCGCCGATGTCTCGTTCATGGCGCCGAATGTCGCCGTGAACGTGGTCTATGGGCGCAAGCTGGCACAGATGGAAAATGCCGCGGCGGCGCGCGATGCGCTGGCTGAAGAGATCAGCCGGGCGAATGCGCCCTGGGGGGCGGCGGGGTTGAACTATATCGACCGGGTGATTGATCCGAGGGATACGCGGATTGAGTTGGTGCGAGCGCTGAAGCGGGCGCGTGGGTCGGATGGACAGGGTGGGCGAAGCCGGAGGCTGCTGGCGAACTGGCCCAGGATGGCGTGATCCCGCCTCCTGATGAAGCCTCCTGAAATCTACTGCCCGCAGTGCCGCTGGCGCCCAAAGGCGGAAAGCCGCTGGACCTGCTCGAAGAAAATTGGTGGCTGCGGCACGTCGTGGAACACCTTCACCACACGAGGCGTCTGTCCCAAGTGCGCGTGGAATTGGAGCATCACGCAGTGTCATTCCTGCAAACAGTGGTCCCCGCACGAGCACTGGTATCACGATCCTGAGCCGGAAAAAGAGCAGCAGCTGGAAGTTGAGGTTGGGAGTTCCTGAGGGCCGCAGGCCCCGTAGGGCACAACAAGCGAAGCACATTGCGCCGGAAGCTCGCTTCGTCGCGCGCCGCACTGCTTTCCCGATCTGAACCCGTGGGTTTTCGCCTACAGGCGAGTTACTTTTTGGCAGCAGCGCCAAAAAGTAACCAAAAAGCGCCGCCACCCGACAACTGCGCCCCTCATCGCTAAA
>FTAG01002224.1_pt1 | contig 12710 bp, 11 predicted proteins | sample 1638911 | NCBI WGS metagenome assembly FTAG01 (sample SAMEA3914813, study PRJEB12502) | metagenome | biome: forest; material: soil | place: Canada | collected 2011-07-07 | depth 0.3 m
CGCCGGAAGCGCTTGAATTCGGGGTCGCCGCCCAGGCAGGCTTCGAGGGCGCGCATCAGCGACTCCGCGCGCGGATCCAGATTCCCGCTCCTGGACTGGCTGAAGCCCGGCAAGATCTCGCCGTTGCGGAACCGCGCGACGATCGAGTCCCGAGGATCGGCCAGACCGACCACTTCCTCGAGCAGGCGCGACACGGCGCCGGCGCGGCCTGACTGCAGGCGCTGCCCGCCCGAGACGATCATTCCGGTCATGACGGCATTGCAGGGTGTCACCCCGGCGTTAGCCACGGCGCGCACGGCAAAAGTCGTCGGATCGAATTCGTGGTCCGCCGCCAGGATCAGCAGGCGCCGCACGACGTCCGCAAACTCCGCCGGCGCGCCGAGCGCCGACACCATGAACTGGTGTAGCGGCGCGGCACTGGGGCCGTCGGCCGCACCGATGATCGCCGCGTACCAGCGCACCAGGTCCGCCCCGGAACGGGCAATGCCCGCCTTGGACAGGTCATACAGGCGAGGATTCGCCCGCTCGATCAACGGAAACAGCGCCATGGCCCGCTCGATCACCGACAGGTCGCCCAGGCTGCGCTTGAGCCTGGCGTACGAAGGCGGAGTGGTCGGCAATTGTGCGGTGAATACCGCCGCGGCATCCGCCTCCCACAGCAAGGCCGCGACGGACTCGAAGCTCTCGGTCTCGGCCAGCTCGATCGCGCTTTGGCCCCGATAGTAAAGTCCCTGCGCGGTCAGCAAGGTGATCCTGGTTTCGTTGATCAGGGCCAGGGAAGTGTCGCCCGGCGCGGCGGCGTCCTGCTCGCCCTTGAGGCGGTCGATGTCGGCCTTCCAATAGCGACGCTTGCGCGTCCCCTGCACCGTCTGCGACCGGATCAGCTTGCGGCTGACGTAGGCATACAGCGTGGGAAGGCTGACGCCGAGCGTCGAGGACGCCTGCTTTGCCGTTACATACAACCGATCGTCGCTCATGGAATCTGTAGCCCTGAAATAGCCGGAACCGCGGCGCATCCCCGGCGCGCGCCTCCCTGGCGGTGCCGGGTCCTTATATATTGATAATCCATATCAATATTGACTTCAAGGTAATTCGACCTTTAAGTTCCGCGCATCGTGGCATGAATGAATAATATGTTGATCATTATAATCAATATTTTTAGGAGAACCCGTTTGCAGGAGCGCAGCACATCGCCGCGGCCGACTCGATGAGCGCGCCGATGGACCAGCTTGCAGACCGGCAAGCCCTCATCGCCGCCCGGCTCAATCGCCTGCCGCCGTCCCGCTACCTGTGGCAGCTGGTCGCGCTGCTCTCGCTATGCGGGTTCTTCGAAATCTATGAGATTGCCCTCACCGCCTTTCTCAGTCCCGGGCTGATCCATGACGGGGTGTTTCATGCGGGGACCAAGGGCCTGTTCGGCCTGACCGATCAGGCCAGCTTTGCCGCGGCCACCTTCGCCGGCCTGTTCATCGGCACCGCCCTTTTTTCCTCCGTGGCCGACAAGTTCGGGCGGCGCTCGGTATTGACCTGGTCCCTGCTGTGGTACGTCGCCTGCACCGCCATGATGGCCACGCAGAGCAGCGCCGCGGCGGTGGATCTGTGGCGGTTCATCGCCGGCATCGGCGTCGGCGTCCAGCTCGTGACCATCGACAGCTACATCGCCGAATTGGTGCCGCCGGCGATCCGCGGCCGGGCATTCGCGGTCAACTACGGCCTGATGTACTTCGCTGTGCCGGTGGCGGCGCTGATGTGCTGGCAGCTGCTGCCGATCGATCCGGCGCCCATCGCGGGCTGGAGATGGGTCGCGCTGTTCCCTCTCCTGGCGCTGCTGGCCGTCTGGTGGGTGCGCCTTGCCTTGCCCGAATCGCCGCGCTGGTTGCTGCAGCACGGCCGGATCGAGGCCGCCGAAACGGAGGTTTCGGCGATCGAGGCGCGCATCGCCGCCGAACTGCAGTGCACGCTGCCGACACCCCAGGCCGCGCCGGCGGAACCCGCGGGCCGCGCCAGCCTGGGCGAAGCGCTGCGGCCGCCCTATCGCCGGCGCACCCTGATGCTGGTGGCGCTGAACATTTTCCAGGCCCTGGGCTTCTATGGATTCAGCAACTGGGTGCCGGCCCTGCTGGCGTCCCAGGGCGTCGATTTCGTCAAGAGCCTGCAGTATTCGTTCGTGATCGCAGCGGCTTATCCCCTTGCGCCGTTCCTGATTGCCTTGGTGGCGGACCGCTTCGAGGCCAAGTGGCAGATCGTCGCGGGCGCCATCGGCACCGCGGTTTTCGGCCTGCTGTTCGCGCGGCAGTCGGCGCAGGCGATGCTGATGGTGTGCGGCGCGCTGATCACCATCTCCAACATCCTGCTTTCCTATTCCTATCACGCCTACCAGACCGCGCTGTATCCCACCCGCATCAGGGCCCGCGCCGTCGGCTTCGTCTATTCCTTCAGCCGGCTGGCGACGATTCTTTCCGGATTCGCCATCGCCATCGTGCTGCGCGATTTCGGCACCACCGGAGTGTTTTCCTTCATCGCGCTGTGCATGGTAGTCGTTGCCGTCGTGGTTGCGGCCTTCGGACCGCGCACGCGCGGATTGAGCCTCGAGCAATCGTCTCACTGATCGCGCGGCCCAGGTGGGCGCCGATCGAGCGACAACAGAACAATCTTCGGAGACCCAAATGGAAGTGAGAGTGCTGGCCGCCACCGGGGTATTGGGTGCCGGATTCAAGGTCGAGTCCCTCAAGCGCGGCGTCGAACTGAAGCCGACGTTCATCGCCTGCGATGCGGGATCGACCGATTCGGGCCCGGCCTACCTGGGCTCGGGCAAGCCCAAGCTGTCGAAGGAGGCCTGCAAACGCGACCTGCGGTTGCTGCTCAAGGCCCGCGACACCCTTGGTGTGCCGCTGATCATCGGCTCCTGCGGCACCAGCGGCCGCGACGCCGGCGTGGACTGGATGGCCGGCATCGCGCGTGAAATCGCGGCGGAGGAGAACCTCCGCTTCCGCACCGCCCTGATCCGGTCGGACCAGTCGCAAGCCTATCTGAAGCAGCGCTTCGAGCAGGGCCGCATCAAACCCTTGAACCCCGCTCCGCCGCTGAACCAGCAGGTCCTCGAATCCAGCCACGTGGTCGGCATGATGGGTGCGGAGCCGATTGCGGCCGCGCTCGCGGACGGTGCGGAGCTGGTGCTGGCGGGCCGCGCCAGCGACTCGGCCCTGTATGCCGCCGTGCCGCTGATGGAGGGCGCGCACCCCGGCCTGGTGTGGCATGCCGCCAAGACCCTGGAATGCGGCGCCGCCTGCGCCGTGGTGCCGGCCGCGGACGGCATGTTCGCGGTGATCCGCGATGATCATTTCGAGATCGAGCCGCTCGACCTGGCGGCGCGCTGCACGCCGCAAAGCATAGCGGCGCACACGCTCTACGAAAACGCCAATCCCTTCCTGCTGACCGAGCCTTCCGGAGTGATCGACACGCGGGACGCCGACTATGCCGCGCTGTCGGAGCGCTCGGTGCGGGTGAGCGGATCGCGCTTCACCGAAGCACAGGAATACACCATCAAGCTCGAAGGCGCGCAGCTGGTCGGGTACCAGACCGCGATCATAGGCGGCATCCGCGACCCCTACATCATCCGCAGCCTGGATGCGCTGCTGCCCAAGGCCAAGGCTTACTTCGACGAGCGCATCGCCGATCTGTTCCCGGGACAGCTGTCCAGCGAAGACTACGACATCCGCTACCGGATCTACGGCCGCGATGCGGTGATGGGGCGCCTGGAGCCGCTGCGCCATTCGCCCCCGCCCCATGAAGTCGGGGTGCTGATCACCGTCACTGCGCCGAGCCAGGAACTGGCCAACAAGATCGCCAGCTTCGTCAGCCACGTCAGTGCCCACCTTCCGGTTCCGGAATACCAGGGCATCATCAGCAGCATCGCCTATCCGTTCTCGCCGCCCGAGCTTCCCCGCGGTGCGGTCTATCGGTTCTCCATCAACCACGTCGTGGTGCCGGACAACCCCTTCGAGATGTTTCGCACCGAAATGGTGGAGATCGGCGCATGACCACCCTGTTCGAGCTGTGCAACCTGATCCGCTCGAAGAACGCGGGGCCGTTCGTGCTGACCTTCGACCTGATGTTTTCCAGCCGGGAAAACTACGAGCGCGCCAAGCGGGCCCAGCCCCTGACCAAGGCCGGGCTTGCCGCCCTGTATGGCCAACGGGAGGAGGACATCACGCTCGTGTATCACGATCACGCCCTGGCGATCAAGGCATCGATGCCGCGCCCGATCTTCCAGGGCGAATTGCCGGACAGCGACTGCTACGGCGGTCAGCAATACGTGCCGCTGCTGCATCTCCAGGTCGATTGACCCGGAGACAGACTTGCGCCCTGGTTGTTGGCGAGCACGGCATGCGCAACCCGATGGAGCCGGTGCGTGTCGTATCGCTGCTGTTCGAGCTGCGTTGCGACATCGCTGTAAACCGCAGGGCCGATGTCCGGCGTGCGCGAGTAAATCCAGACCAACTTGCTGCGCGGTTCGGCAAAGACCAGACAGCGGTAGTTTCCGTCCACGTACAGCAGGAGCAGTTCGCTGCGGCCGGGATCGATGCGGGAGGAGCGGATCCAGCGCGTAAACTGGCTGTCCGAGACGGCTTCATAGTGCCCGCGCAGGAGGACCACGGACTGCAGCAGCCTGTGATCGAAGCCGTGTTCGATCTCGTCGAAGACCCCGGCCTTGCGCGCGGTCAGCTCGACGTAGCTGTCTACGTCGTCCGAATCACCGGCCTGGGGGACTTTTGCCACCAGGAACCAGGAGCCGACCAGTCTGGGTGCATCGACGAGCGGGGACTGGACCGCAACCGGAGCTGGAGGAGCCCGCAGATCCACGCGGGTGTCTGCCATGACAGACCAGGAGAGGACGATGCAGGCATGAGCGATACGAACAAGCCGCCTGAACCGCGCCCTCAGCTCGCCGGTGAGGGCCGGGCGCGGGTTCATGAGACGTCCCTGCGGCGGGATTGAATCGTCATATTGCGTCATCGGCGAGATCCAGTGATTTACAGCTGGAACTTAGCCGGCGCTCGCTTCAGCGGGATGTCTTGTTGATTGCCGGACGGACGTAATGTGTCCGGCGCGAAACATTGGCGTTCGCGGACGCCGATGAGCGGCGCTTATATGTCCCCTAGCGGCAAGCTCACCAGCGCCTGCAGCCCGCCGCCGGAAGCGTTCTTCAGCACGATATCTCCGCCATGCATGCGAAAAATCGCGCGGGCGCTGGTCAGGCCGAGCCCGACGCCGCCCGTGGTCGGGCTGCGGGAAGTATCCAGCCGGACGAACGGGTCAAAAGCCGCTTGCAGCTTCTCGTCGGCGATGCCGGGGCCGCGGTCTTCGATCCGGATCGAGGCGATGCGCCCGGAAATGCCGAGGAAGATCCCGGCCGATCCACCATACTTGATCGCGTTATCCACCAGGTTGGTGAAGCCTCGCGTCAGCGCAAGCGGACGACCGCGCAAGGCGACGCGGTCAGGGCCGCTGAAGCTGGCCGCGAAGCCCTGGTCGGAAAAATCCTCCACGATGGTGCGCAGCAGTTCCGACAGATCAATGGTGGTGACTTCCTCCTGGCCGGAATTGTCCTTCAGGAACGTCAGCGCCGAGGCCAGCATGGCCTCCATCGCATCGACGTCGCGGAACAGCTTCGCCTGCTGCTCCGGGTCCTCGACGAATTCCGCGCGCAGCCGTATGCGCGTCAGCGGCGCGCGCAGATCATGCGATATGGCGGCCAGCATATTGGTCTCATCCGCCACGTATCTCTGGATGCGCGCCCACATCGCATTGAAAGCCTGAATCGCGGCGCGCAACTCCCTGGGGCCGCTCTCGGCAATCGGCTTGACCGCCCTGCTTCCGTCAAAGCGGCTGGCGGCGGCCGCAAATTGCTGAAATGGATGCCCCAGCTGCCGGTTGGCGATGGCCGAAACCACGAGGACCGACAGGATCATAAAAACGATATTCAAAGTGCTGCGCACCAGGTCGGGGGGACCCCAGGTGCGGTGCGTGACGGTAATGACGATCCAGCTGCCGTCGGCAAGCGGCGTGGCCATGAACTTTGCGTCGGGAAAATGCAGCCGGTCGTAGATCAGACGCGGTGAGCGCGCCGACTCGCTGCGGGAGTTGAACAGCAGGATTTCGCGGCCTGGATCCCCCAAGGCATTCCGGAACGCGTTCCGGATCAGCCGGCGGGGTTGTGTTTCGCCACCCTGATTGTCCGGGGTCGGCATGACCGGGGCCGCGTCCGGATACCAGTCGACCCTGTACTCGGAAGCGGATGCCGCTCCGGCAACCGTGTGCCTGATCGAGGGTGGAGTCGCCTCCATCAGCTGGATGATGAACGCCGCCCGCTGCGGCAAGCCGCTTGCCTCGAACGACGGGCGCGCCCAGAACTCGGACACCGTCGAAAACAGATAATCCAGCGCCAGCGTGGACAGGACCGCCAAGACGATGGTCAGCACCAGGCGGCGGCCGATGGTATCTGCACGCAGACGATGCAGAACTGGTTTCATGCGTGCTCGACGCTGGCCGTGAACATGTAGCCGCCGTTGCGGACGGTCCGGATCAAGGTCGGCGCCTTGGCGTCCAGCTCGAGCTTGCGCCTGAGCCGGCTGACCTGAACATCGATGCTGCGATCAAAGGAGTCATGGTTGACCCCGCGCGCCAGGTTCAGCAGTTTATCGCGCGTCAGGACGCGCTGCGGATGTTCCGCGAACGTCAGCAGCAGATCGAATTCGCCGCCGCTGAGGGGCACCAGCAGATTGTCCGGCGAGCGCAACTCGCGCCGTGCCAGATCCAGGCGCCATCGATTGAATACCAGGACCGGCCTCTTGCTGTTCGCGGCCAGGCTGCGCGGCCGGTCGCCGGTGCGCCTGAGCACCGCGCGCACGCGCGCCAGCAGTTCCCGTGCGTTGAACGGTTTGCCGAGATAATCATCCGCGCCGATTTCCAGGCCGACGACACGATCCGTGTCGTCCTTGCGGGCGGTCAGCATGATGATCGGCACGGATGAGGTGGCCCTTACATGCTGGCACAGGGTGAATCCATCCTCTCCCGGCAGCATCACATCCAGAATCACCAGATCGGCCTGATGCGCCGCCAGCTTCCTGAGCATCTCCATGCCATCGCTCGCCGCATCCACCGTGTAGCCGTATTGCACAAAGAATCTCGTCAGCAGGGAGCGGATGTCGTCGTCGTCGTCGACAACCAATATGTGAGGCATCACTCAAGCACTCGCGATCAAGGCGGACCCATTGGTCTGGGCAGGATATATCGGAAGAATGGTAGCGCGTAGCGGATCCAGCCGCCTGCAAGCCGGCAATGTTTCAACACAGACACAATGTGCTTGAAGCGAAGGAATCAGGAAATCAAAAAGGCGATTCTCCTGCCTATAGTCGGCCGGTACTTCCGGAGATCGATTCATGGGAACGCCTTCGCTTCACACCAGCTTCGCCGCTGCACCAAAGTCACATGTGGCATCGTCGATCAGACCGGCAGAGCGGTCGCCCGTGGCGATCGTCCGCCCCGCAATGAAGTCGATGGCACGACGTGCCGCGCTTCCGGGAACGCGCCGCGCCTTGATCGCCGCATTCGCCCTGTGCCCGCTCATGTCGTGGGCGCAGGGCGCGCTCAGCAACTCCGAGGAGGAAGACCGGAACAAGCTGGATTCAACCTCCTCCTGGGACGTCACGCTGGGTGGTGGCGCCGTCGTGGAGCCGCGGTACGAGGGCAGCAAGCACTACATCCTCAACCCCATTCCGTTCGTGGCGATCCGCTACGACAACCTCCTGTCGGTCGGCATCGACGGCATCCGCTGGAACGTGATTCATGCGAACGGCTTCCACATCGGGCCATTGCTGAGCTATAGCGGAGGACGCGTCGCCGGCGACGATGAGCTTCTGCGAAACCTGGACGATGTACAAGGCAGCATCAATGCCGGAGCGTTCGCAACCTACCGCCTCGGGCACTTCGAGTTCCTGGCGCAGGCCCAGCAGGCGGTCCTGCATGAACACAATGGCTTGTTCGGCAAGATCGGCGCGACCTACCAGGAGCCATTCCCCCTGTTCGGCAGAAAGGCGGTCCTGGAGCTCGGCCCGCAAATCGAGTTCGCCAATCGGCAGTATGAAAATACCTGGTTCGGCATTACGCCTGCGGAGTCGATGCGCTCCGGTCTGCGCGAATATTCTCCGGGCGCCGGGGTGAAGGACGTCGGCGTTCAGAGCAGCCTGACGCTTCAATATTCGCAGCACATCCTTTTCCGCGGGGTCTTCAACATCAAGGAACTGGTTGGCGACGCCGCGGACAGTCCCCTCACTACCAGCAAAACCCAGTTGTTCGTCGGGTTTGGCGCTGGTTACCGATTCTAGCCGCGCAAACAAACAAGAAAACGAGAGTGAACTCAATGCGGCTCATCGAGTCGGTTGCAGCGGTGATTTGCTGGTTTATAGCAGGAACGGCTTGGGCAGACGAGTCGAGCCAGCAGACGGACGATCTCGCCGTCCGTGAAGTCATCGCGGCCCAGAAGGGCGACGCCCGCCTGGACTATGCCGCGGTGGATCCGGTGTCGCGGCGGCTCTATGTTGCCAGAGGCTTTGGTGTCACTGCGGTCGATCTGGATAGCGGCAAGGCGACCCGGCAGCTGGTGGCGGGCCAGCATGTCCATGCAGTGGTTCCCTTGCCCGGCGGCAAGGTGATCAGCACCAACGGCGACGCCAATACGGCAACCCTGTTCGAGGGCAAGTCCGGCAAAGTGATTGCGGAAATCGCCACTGGACAGGAGCCTGACGCTGCGGTCTTCGACCCCGCCAGCGGACAGGTTTTGGTGATGAATGCAAAGGACGGCAATGTCACCTTGATCGACCCGATTCGAGCCCGGGCGGTCGACACGATCCCGATCGGCGGAAGCCTGGAATTCGCCGTGGCGGATGGCCGGGGCCGCGTCTTCGTGAATATCGAGGATGAAGGCAGCGTCGCCGTAATCGACACCAGGAGCAAGACGGTCGTGGCGCGCTATGAACTGCCGGGCTGTGACCGCCCCACCGGACTCGGACTTGATCCGGGAGCCGGCATCCTGGTCGCGGCGTGCGCCAATCGCATTGCGGTGGCACTGCATGCCGCCGATGGAACCTCGGCGGGGGCACCGATCGCGATCGACCGCAAGCCCGACGCGGTGATGTTCGATCCGCTGCGCCGGCGATTCTTCATTCCATGCGGACAGGACGGATCACTGATCGTGATCGCCGAGTCTCCCGATCACGGCCTCACGGCGGTGGCGAGCATCAAGACCGCCGTCGGCGCGCACACCGGCGCAATCGATCCGAAAACCGGCCTTATTTATCTTCCCACCGCGGACTACAAGGTGACGAAGCTCGGCTTTTCGCCGATCAACGACTCGTTTCGCATCCTGGTGATAGGCGCCAGACCCTGAAGGACCATCGAATGGATACACCCCTGATCCCGTGCCTGAAACCCGTCGCCGGAACTGACGGCGAATCCCGAGTCAGGAAACTCCGCATGATCGGGAAGCTGAGCCGCCCCCTGCTGCTGCTCCTTCTCGCCGCGAGCCTGGTGGACACCGCAGGTGCCGACGGCAATGCGACGCGTCCGACGCAGGCTCCGGAAATGGCACTGAAGACAGCCACCGATCAGCTGTGCGGCCTGATCAAGGATCATCGCGCCGAGTACAAAGCCAGCTCCGGCAACTTCTATTCGGCGATCGGACAGGTGGTGGTGCCGCACTTCGACATGCCGGAGATCGCCGCACTGGTTCTGGCTGCCAACTATCGCAGCGCCACCCCGGAGCAGCGGACACGCTTCGCCAAGGCGTTCGAGGACATGCTGGTGCGTACCTACGCCAGCGCCATGCTCGACAACTGCAACCCGGCCGGCATCCATTGGATGCCGCCGCGCCTGCCGGCAAATGCGACGGACGCCGCGGTCAACGCCTCCCTCGCGCGTGACAACGGCGAGGCCTTCATCATCGGCTTCCGCGTTCACCTTGTCGACGGCGAGTGGAAGATTTACGACGTCGCCGTAGAGAACGTGTCGCTGGTGCTGAACTTCCGCACCCAGATCAATTCGGAGATCCGGCGTTCCAGCCTCGACGGCGTGATTGCGCAGATGGAGCGGGGGCGCCTATGAACACGCTGCAAGGCTGCATGATACTCGCCATGGTCCTGCTGGCCGGCTGCGCTCATCGCCCGGCGGACGATCCGGCCGACCCGCTGGAACCGGTCAATCGCGCCGTCTTCCGCTTCAATACCAAGGCCGACCACTATGTGTTGCGCCCGGTGGCGAAAGGCTACGTCGCGGTCACTCCGGACTGGGCTCGCCAAGGCGTAAGCAATTTCTTCGACAACCTGTTCTATCCGAAAACCATCGTCAACGACATGCTGCAGGCCAAGTTCAAGACCGGCCTGAGCGATACCGGCCGCTTCCTGAGCAACAGCGTCTTCGGTATCGGCGGCGTTATGGACGTGGGGACCCGGTGGGGATTGCCGAGGCACGACGAGGATTTCGGCCAGACCCTGGGCTACTGGGGCGTCGGCGAAGGCTGGTTTCTGATGCTGCCCTTGCTCGGACCCAGTGACAACCGCGACCTGGTCGGCTACGCCGCCGGCATCCCGCTGAATGTCACGAACTATCTGCCGAGCGACTATGACTGGCTCAAGCTCAGCCTCGCCGCCACCAACCTGGTCAACCAGCGCGCCAATCGGTTGTCGAGCGACAGCTTGATGGAAGCGCAGCTCGATCCGTATCTGTTCGTGCGCACCGCCTACCTGCAGCGCCGGCAGGCGCTGGTGTACGACGGCAATCCGCCGCTGGAGGATCTGGGCTTGAGCGAATATGACGACTCCGCAACGGCACCAACCAAGACCCAGCCAGAACAGAACCCGCCGGCGAAATAGGGGGCCGTCTCTTGACCGTGATGCTGCAAGAAGCCTGCGCATGACCGCCGGCGTCTGGGTCGACCTGCCGAACCTGCGTTTCCCATTCGATGGGATCTGCAGCGGAGGCCGTCCGCGACCACCGCACTTGCGCCAGGCCGCGGACGGCGGCGTGAAATTGATCGTCAGCCTTTGCGCCGCGTCCGAATACTGCGGCTACGACGAGGCTGAACTGGCGCAATCGCTCGGTATGCGCTATGTGAATATCCCTATCGCCGGCCCTCCAGACCTGACCGCAGCAAACGCAAGAAAACTTGCCGATGCCTTGCACCAGGTAAAAGGCAGTCCTGTCCTGGTTCATTGCGCCAGTGGCAACCGTGTCGGTGCCTTGTTCGCCCTGAAGGCCCACTTTGTCGATGGTCTTGCCGCGGAGCCAGCCGTCACTGTCGGCCGATCGGCTGGCCTGACCACACTTGAACCCACGGTACGTTACATCCTGGCGGGCTATTGAGGATTTCTCATTAAAAAAGCGGCCTTTCCCAGCGTGCAGGCCTGGTTGATCGGAACCGGCGCCTCTGGCACACCTCAGGGCGAATCACCCCGCAACTCCCTTACCTTCGCCTCCAGCGCCGCCGCGCTGAAGCCCTGCGGCGCCATCGGCGCAGCGGCAATCAACTCGATGTGCGCCCGGATGCGCCGCGGCATGCGCATGCGCCGCATGCGCGAATCGCGCCGCGACCACATGCTGGCCCAGAGGCCGCGCACCGCCATCGGAATCACCGGCACCGGGCTCTTCTCGATCATGCGCTCGATGCCGTTGCGGAACGGCTTGATCTCGCCGTCCGGAGTCAGGCCGCCCTCGGGAAAAATGCAGATCAGCTCGCCGTTGGCCAGGGCATGCTCGATTTCGACGTAGGCGGCGCGCAGCAGCTGCTCGTTCTCCTTGGCCGGCGCGATGGGAATGGCGCGGGCGGTGCGGAAGATGAAGCTCAGCACCGGGATCCTGAAGATGGTGTGGTACATGACGAAGCGCACCGGCCGGCGCACGCTGCCGCCGAGGATCACGGCGTCGACGAAGCTGACGTGGTTGCAGGCGATGACGGCGGCACCCTCGTCAGGAATGTTCTCGAAATTCTTCTTGTCGATGCGGTAGAGCAGGCTGATCAGCATCCACACCAGGAAGCGCATCAGGAACTCGGGCACCAGCGAGTAGATGAACAGGGCCACGGCGGCGTTCATCAGCGCGGTGATCAGCAGCAGCTGCGGGATGCTCAGGCCGGCCTTGAGCAGCAGCAGGGCCAGCAGCGCCGAGGCGACCATGAACAGGGCGTTGAGGATGTTGTTGCCGGCGATGATGCGCGAGCGGTGGCTGGCCTCGGAGCGGGTCTGGATCAGGGCGTACAGCGGCACGATGTAGAAGCCGGCGAAGGTGCCGATCAGCAGCAGGTCCCACATCACGCGGTGGCTGCGCAGCTGGTGCAGGAACTCGACCACGTTCTGTCCCTGTACCGCCGCAACCTCGGGCTGGGCGAAGTAAAGGTCGATGCCGAAGATGGTCATGCCGATGGAGCCGAACGGCACCAGGCCGATCTCCACCTTGTGGCCGGAGAGGCGCTCGCACAGGATCGAGCCGAGGCCGGTGCCGATGCAGAAGATGCCGAGCAGCAGGTTGAAGACGTGGTCGTTGCCGCCGAGATAAACCTGGGTGTAGTGCGGCAGCTGGGTCAGGAAGGTGGCGCCGTAGAACCAGAACCAGGAGATGCCCAGCACCGACAGGAACACGGTGCGGTTGCCGCGCATGAA